>JGI24736J21556_1000007_pt1 | contig 42946 bp, 39 predicted proteins | sample KBSCornC2_FD_21556 | JGI IMG/M metagenome (IMG submission 21556) | reverse complement strand
CCAACCGGCTGGGTCAGCGTGCGGATACGCTCGACCGCCGCGTCAAGGCGAGCCACATCACGCACGAAGAAGGAGAGGCGTCCGCCAGCCGTAGAGATGTCGCCAATGTCAATCTGCGGGCTCTGCCGGCGCATCTCAGTGCGGACGGATTCTTCCATCTGCTGGAGCCGTTGCTTGGCGATGTCCGAAGTCTCCGCCTCAAGCAGAAGGCGGCTGCCGCCCGATAGGTCGAGGCCGAGATTGATCCGCGGCATCTTCTGGAGGCCAAGCTGATCAATAGTGGTCTCAGGAATCAAGCTCGGTATCGCCAGCCCCACGCCGACGGCCAGGACGAAAAGAATCCAGAGGACCTTCCAGCGCGGGAAATCGAGCATCGTCGATCAGTCGTTGGCGGGTTTCGCGGCGCCCGGAACACGGACGTCGGACAGCGTTGATTTCACCACACGGATACGGACGTTCGCCGCGACCTCGACTTCGAGCTCCGTATCCTCGACCTTCGTCACCTTGCCGACCACGCCGCCGGCGGTGACGACCGTGTCGCCCTTCTTGACTGCTTCAATCAGCGCCCGGTGATCCTTCATCTTCTTCTGCTGCGGCCGGATCAGCAACAGGTAGAAGATCACGAAGATCAGCAGCAAGGGCACCATCTGCACGATGAAGCCGGCCGAACCCGAGGACGACGCGCCGTCCGCCGCTTGCGCGAATGCTGGAGATGAAAACATTGAAAGCCTCTTGCTTTCTTATCCTGAACCCGGCCTGTCTCGACACGAGGCGATCCGGCTGTTTTTTGAAGGCGCGCGCCTATCATCAACGCTCTTCCGACGCAACCGGCAGCGCAATGATCGGCGCGCGCTTGCATGTGCGCTGCGACCTCTCTAAAGCGCGCAGCCTTGGTCGGGGCGTAGCGCAGCCTGGTAGCGCATCAGACTGGGGGTCTGGGGGTCGCAGGTTCGAATCCTGTCGCCCCGACCAGCTCAAAAACCGATAGATGACCCTTAAGTCACGACGAACGCCCGATTTTTCTTAACTCATTACATCGACAGCCGGCTGCCTCGCCGCTACCCCAAGGCGATGCCGGAACCCAGACCCTTTTCGTGACAGACCGGATCCGGCATCTCGATGGATGGCGGGGATGCGCCATCATGGCCGTTCTTTTCGGCCACTATCTGACATCGAGGGGGGTCAATCTCGGACGCTTCGGCGTCGAGCTGTTCTTCGTACTCAGCGGCAGGCTGATGGCCGAAATCCTGTTCGTGCGCGACCGCCCGCTGACAAGCTTCTACCTGCGCCGCTTTTCGCGAATCTACCCAGCCCTGCTGGTGCTGGCGCTTTGCATGCTGTGCCTGTCCTTCGCTCTGCACCACAAGGATCCCACCTCACGGCAGTTTCTGTCGGTAGCGACGCTCACCTATAATTACACTTGGCCCTTTCTCGGACGAAGCTCGGTACTTGCGCATACCTGGTCGCTCTGCGTGGAAGAGCATATGTACCTGCTCCTGGGCGCCGTGGCGTACCTTTGCCGCAGGTCGACGCAGCGATCGCCGGTCGCCCTGCTGGTGCCGCTCATCCTCGTGGCGCTTGCGATCGGCACGATCCAGACGCTTCAGGGATGGGACTATTATAGCGTCTATTGGCGGAGCGATACGCGCGGAGCCTCAATCCTGATCGGCGCAGTCGCCTATCTGATGCTGCGCGATCCGATACCCCGCTGGCTTTCGGCCAGCTACGTTCCCATCGCGGCCGGGCTGATTGGGCTCGCGCTCAACATAAACGCCGTGCCGGATCCGGTGAAATATTCGCTCGGGACCGCCAGCCTCGCAATCTCCCTGACGCTTCTTCATCGGGCGCCGCAGGCGCTTCGGGAAATGTTCGAGCATAAGCTGACCGTGCTTACCGGCACCGTCTCCTACTCGCTCTATCTGTGGCAGCAACCCTTCTATAAGGCTGGCCAGGGTATTCCCGAACGACTGCTGCTGCTGCCCTTGGGGCTGCTGGCGGCAACCTGCAGCTATCGACTGATCGAGCAACCTGCACGCAGCTTCCTCAACGCCTTTTTCCAAACGCATCGCTCGCGCATCCAAGCTTCGCGAACCCTGATTACCGCACAATGGCGCTGGCGACCCCGGCGTGACTCGAACACGCAACATCCTGCTTAGAAGGCAGGTGCTCTATCCAGTTGAGCTACGGGGCCGCAGCGGATGCCGCCATAAAGGCAAAGCTTGCGCCGTGGCAATGCGAAGCTGAAACCTGCGGAAGAGCATGGCTTACCACTCATTAACTCTCTTCTGACACAAGGCATCCCGCCACAGGTAGACAGAATGAGCCTCAACACGCCACTCAACGAGCTAGTGAAGCGCTTGCATGCGGGTGACCTCCTCGCCCGCGTGCGCGCAGCTATTGCGTCCGTGACCGAATATCTGGCCGAGAATGTGGGCAAACGATCTTTGAGCCGGACTGCCGCCATGGCGTTCGGGCTTCAAGGGCTGCTCCTGCTCATTCTCGGCTTCGCCTCGATCGGCAGCATATCGAGCGCGCTCGGCGACGTCGGCGATCTCAACAGCGTCGTGCGTCAGCAACGGCTGCTGCTGGCTGGTCGCATCGCCGTCGTCGAAGCGAGCGATAAGCTCAAAGCCTATGCGCTGAACCCAAGCGCCAACACCGAGACCGCTGCACGCCTCGCCATCAAGCAGATGGTCGATACGACCGAAAAGGCGTCCCGTGCGGCTCTCACCAGCCAGCAGCACCAGCTGCTTGCCAACGCGAATGAAATCGCGTCGGAGAGCCCTGAAGATTTCGACAAGCTTGTCGCGACCCAAAACGCGATTTCGAAAATGGTGCAGGAGCGGGTCTACGTCGAAGGCGCGGCGATCCAGCAGGAACTGAACATACTCGCGGAGCATGCAGCGGCCGCGGGCGAGACAGCCGCAGCGGCAAAAGCACGCGAAGCCGGCGCCGCCTATTCGCTCGTGCGCATTTCCTTCGAACGTTTCCTGGCAGCTTCCACCAAGGCGAACATAGACGGCGCAAGCCAACAATCGCTTCGGCTCGAGGATGTGCTCAACCAGCTCTATGACTCCACTAAGAACGCAGCGCTCTTGGCCGAGGCCGATGTCGCGATCAAACGGCTGATCAGCTTTGACGATTCCTTCAAAACGCTGGTCAAGCTCACCGCCGCTCGGGACGCGCGGCTGCGTCAACTGCTCGTGCATCATGGCGATTCGGTCGGCGCCGCAGTGGACAAGGTCGGGAGCCAGGTCGACGCCGTTCAAAGCTCGGCTGCCAACAGCGCCCGGCTTAAGCTGGGCGGACTGCTCACGCTCTCGCTTGCGCTCGCAGGGGGCGGCATCTTGTTCATATATATCGCCGGCCTTGTCTTCGGCCGCGCGGTTACCAAGCCCATCCTGACGATCACGAGCAACATGCAACAACTTGCCAAAGGCAATCTCGAGCATCAGGTCGAATTCGCCTCTCGTGAGGACGAAATCGGCGAGATGGCACGCGCGTTGGAGGTCTTCCGGCTCAACGCGATTGAAGTCGAACGACTGCAAGGCGAGGAAGCGGAACGTCAGGAAGCCCAGCGGCGCGCGGACGAGGCCACCCGCGAAGCGGAACGGCGTTCGCTTGAGGAACGCGCTCGCAACCAACAGGAATCCGAGCGTGCAAAGCGAGAAATGCTTGCAAAGCTTGCAGGTGACTTCGAACGCCACGTCGCCAGCGCCATGCGATCGGTCGCCACCGCAGCCCGCGAGATTGACGCCGGCGCCCAGCGCGTCGCCTCATCGGTCGCCTCGACGAAGGCAGTTGCGGAAAGCATTACCGGCGCCGCGGTCGAAGCGAGCGCCAGCACTGCCACGATTGCCGCTGCCACTGAGGAAATGACGCTGTCTCTTGGTGAGGTGTCCAAGCAGGTAACCGAATCCTCGCATTGCGCCTCGCGTGCAGTGGAACGTGTCGGCCAAACCGATTCGATCGTAACCTCGCTGGCGCGCGACGCTGCCGAAATCGGCGAAGTCGTTTCGCTCGTCCATAACATCGCCCAGCAGGTCAACCTTCTCGCTCTAAACGCGACGATTGAAGCAAGCCGTGCCGGTGAAGCTGGTCGAGGTTTTGCCGTGGTCGCCGCGGAGGTGAAATCGCTGGCGCAGCAAACTGCGGCTGCGACGGTCAAGATCAGCGAACGGGTGAGCTCGATCCAAAGCGTCAGCAAAACCGCTATGCAGGCGATCAACGAGATCGGCGAAGTAATCGGCGAGATGGGCGTGCTGGCCACCAGTGTCGCCACCGCAGTGGATCAGCAGGTCTCGACCACATCGGAAATCGCCCGCAACACGACGCTGGCCGCAAAAGGCACGAGCGAATTCACCAACCATCTGAAGCGCGTTCAGGATGGCGTGGCAATCAGCGGCGACACTGCGGAAACGGCCCGTGCAGCCGCGGCTGAGGTGAGCAGGCAGACCGAAGCCTTGCAGAAGGAAATCGAGAGTTTCCTCACATCGGTCCGTGCCGCTTAAATATGTGGCCTCATTACCGTTTATTTACTTGAACGCGCGTATCAAATTACGGAAATCAAAGGTTCGGACTGAGCTCGATATAATGTTGAAGAAAACCGCCATGTTCGTGCTGCTGTCGGCAGTGGCTTCTGCCGGCTGGTGCGCCGACGTCCCTGCCCAATGGCAGGGCGCGGTCGTACGCCTGATAGCCAGCCACCAGAACTATCCTCGCTCGGCTCAACTGAGGGGCGAACAAGGGACGACCAAGCTTCGTATCGCGCTAAACCCGGACGGCAAGGTCGGCGAAGTCGATCTGGCCGTGAGTTCGGGTTCGGCGATTCTCGACCGGGAAGCGCAGGCGACGGTGGCCAACATCGGCAAATTCCCACCGCCTCCGGCCGGCGTGACCAGCTTAATGGTGCCGATCGTCTGGCGCCTCAACTAGCGGCCTCCTCAGCCTGCTTATCCGCGTGCCTATTTGGTTATTTTATTTATAGCCGAGGATATGCATTCACGGCGCTGAGCGCGGATATTCCTAACTCGCGGTAATTTCTTTAACCGGAGCGCGTGAAAAACATTCGCGCCTCTGTTGCCTGAGCCCATCTCTGCGGAACAAAAGACTGACCTCATCGCCCGACGCGCCGCACGCCTTCGGGGGTGTTTCGGTAGCGCTCTCAAGCCTTCCCGAACCGCAAACCGGCACAAATGGCCAGTTCACGCAATGTCGGGCAGCGCAGGATGGGCGGATTGAACTCTATCCCAAGATCTCCCATATCGCCGGTCGAGAAAGAGAGCGGCAATGAACAATCCTATTTGGCACGGAACGACAATCTTATCGGTCCGCAAAAACGGCAAGGTAGTGATAGCAGGCGATGGCCAGGTGACGCAGGGCCAAACCGTGATGAAGCCCAACGCCAAAAAGGTGCGGCCGCTCGGCGACGGATCGGTGATTGGCGGGTTTGCAGGCGCGACTGCCGACGCATTCACGCTGTTCGAACGACTGGAGTCGAAGCTTGAACGCCATAACGGCCAGCTTTTGCGCGCTGCGGTCGAACTCGCCAAGGATTGGCGCACGGATCGCTACCTGCGCAATCTGGAAGCGATGCTGATCGTCGCCGATAAGGAAATCACGCTGGTTGTAACCGGGAATGGTGACGTGCTCGAGCCCGAGCATGGCATCGCAGCTATCGGATCGGGCGGTAATTATGCCCTGGCGGCGGCACGCGCACTGGCTGAGTATGAGCCCGACGCCGAAACGCTTGCGCGCAAGGCAATGGCGGTTGCTGCGGACATCTGCGTCTATACCAACGGCAACCTTACTATCGAAAAGCTCGAGTCGGCTGCCTGAACGGAGCCGAACCGAACCACCCCCGCGCAATTCATGCATGCCGATGGTGATGTGCGCGATGTTTGAGAAGCAACGACCATGAATGAAGCACTTACCCCCAAAGCCATCGTCGCCGCGTTGGACGCGCATATCGTCGGACAGAACGACGCAAAGCGCGCCGTCGCAGTCGCTCTACGCAACCGCTGGCGGCGCCAGCGTCTTCCCGAGGCGCTCCGCGACGAAGTCAGCCCCAAGAACATATTGATGATCGGCCCGACTGGCTGCGGGAAGACCGAGATCAGCCGCCGCCTCGCCAAGCTCGCCGATGCCCCGTTCGTGAAGGTCGAAGCCACGAAGTTCACCGAGGTCGGCTATGTAGGGCGCGACGTCGAACAGATCGCGCGCGATCTCGTCGAGGAGGCCGTTCGGCTGGAAAAAGATCGCCGCCGCGCGGCCGTGAAAGACAAGGCGGAGGAAGCTGCGCTTTCCCGCCTGCTCGATGCGCTGGTGGGCAAGGACGCCAGCGAGGCAACGCGCAGCTCCTTTAGGCAGCGTTTCCATGATGGCCATCTCGATGACAAGGAAATCGAGATCGAACTCGAGGACGGAGGCTCGATGCCGCTGGAAATCCCCGGCATGGGTGGTCAGATCGGCATGATCAATCTCTCCGACATGATGGGCAAGGCGTTCGGCCAGGGCCGAACCAAACGGCGCAAGCTGCCGGTCCGCGCCGCCTGGACAAAACTGGTCGACGAGGAAGCCGACAAGCGGCTCGATCAGGACGAGGTGAGCCGCACCGCGCTCAACGATGCCGAAGCCAATGGCATCGTGTTCCTCGATGAAATCGACAAGATCGCAGTGTCGGACGTGCGCGGCGGCTCGGTCAGCCGCGAGGGCGTGCAGCGTGACCTGCTGCCTCTGATTGAGGGCACCACGGTCGCCACCAAATATGGCCCGATGAAGACCGATCACATCCTGTTCATCGCTTCCGGCGCGTTCCATGTCGCGAAGCCCAGCGATCTGCTCCCCGAGCTTCAGGGTCGTCTGCCGATCCGCGTCGAGCTCAAGGCGCTTACCGAGGAAGATTTCGTACGCATTCTTCAAGACACGCGTGCCTCGCTGACCGAGCAGTATCGCGCGCTGATTGGTACCGAGGGCGTCGAAATCAACTTCACCGACGATGGCATCCGGGCGATCGCGCGGATTGCGGCGGAAGTGAACGGAGAGATCGAAAATATCGGTGCGCGTCGGCTTTCAACCGTGATGGAGAAGCTGCTCGAGGAGGTCAGCTTCGATGCCGAAGATCGCAAAGGCCAGACGCTCACCATCAACGGCGAGTATGTCGAAGGCCAGCTCAAGGAGGTGGCACGCAACACCGATCTCAGCAAATATGTGCTTTGATCGCCACTGAGCGAGCTTAAGGAAGCGAGCGTGAACCCGATTTATGCCTCGCTTCCCACTACCATTTTCGAGCGGATGTCTGCGCGCGCCCGCGAAACGGGTGCGATCAATCTCGGTCAAGGNTTCCCGGACGCGCGAGGGCCGGAAGATGTCCTGCACGCTGCCGCCGACNCGCTGCTGAACCAGTCCAACCAATATCCCTCGATGCTTGGCACCGCCGAGTTGCGGCAAGCCGTGGCCGCGCATTATCGCCATCATCAGGCCCTTGATCTCGACTGGACCTCCGAGGTCGTCGTGACTTCGGGCGCGACCGAAGCGCTGGCGGCCGCCATTTTCGGGCTGGTGACGCCCGGTGACGAGGTGCTTCTGATCCAACCGCTCTACGACGCATATCTTCCCCTGGTGGAGCGTGCGGGCGGAACCGCGAAGTTCGTCGATCTCAAACTGCCGCATTGGCGGCTCGACATGAACGCGCTGGAAGCGGCAATCAGCGCGCGAACCAGGCTGCTCATCCTCAACAACCCCGTCAATCCCACCGCCTCAATGTGGAGCCATGACGATCTCGCGGCTCTCGCTGAAATCTGTGTGCGGCATGACATCGTGGCGATTTGCGACGAGGTTTGGGAACATGTCGTTTTCGAGAATAAGCATATTCCCCTGATGGCAATGCCCGGGATGCGCGATCGGACGGTCAAAATCGGTTCGGCCGGGAAGATCTTCGCCGTGACGGGCTGGAAAGTGGGCTGGATGCTGGCGGCGCCGAAACTTGCATCAGTGCTGGCCAAGGCCCATCAATTCCTGACCTTCACGACACCGCCCAATCTGCAGGCAGCTGTCGCACAGGGGCTCGCGAAGGGCGATGATTGGTTTCAGGAAATGCGGCAGGCATTTGCGCTTCAACGCAGCCGATTGGACAACGGTCTTCAGCAAGCCGGCTATGTCACGCTGCCATCGCACGCTACATGGTTTCTCTCAATTGATCTGCCTGGGTCCGGGCGCGCTGGACGACGAAAGTTTCGCGATCAAAATGCTGGAGGATGGCGGGGTTGCGAGCATCCCAATGTCGGCTTTTTACGCGCGCGATCCGCTCCGCTCCATCGTTCGGCTATGCTTTACGAAGCACGCCGATACCATCGATCGCGCTATCGAGCGTTTCGCCGAAATGCGGAAGAGCTTCTAGCGCTCTTCGACGAGTTCGATCAGGGCGCTGGTGAATGCATCGACATCATCCGGCTTGCGGCTGGTGATCAGGAAGCCGTCACGAACCACGGGCTGATCGACAACTTGGGCGCCCGCATTGGCAAGATCGGTGCGCACCGAGGGCCAGCTGGTCACGGTTTTTCCTTCGACCAGGTCGGCCTCGACCAGCAGCCATGGGCCGTGGCAGATCGCTGCAATCGGCTTGCCGGCATCCGCGAAGCTTTTCACGATGTCGATCGCCTTCTTTTCCTGGCGGAGCGTATCGGGATTGGCGACGCCGCCGGGGATCACCAACGCATCGAACTCATCTGGATCGACTTCGTCCAGCGTCATGTCCGGGGTGATCGTCTCGCCCTTCTCCTGGTGCTGCATGCCCTGGATGGGCTTGGTTTCGGGCGATGCGAGGCGAACGTCGGCACCAAGATCGAGCAATCGCTCGCGGGGGCCGAACAGCTCGGCCTGTTCGAACCCGTCTGTCGCGATGATCAGGATCTTGCTGTCTTCAATGCCCGGCATCGCCGATCTCCTGCTGAACTTCCAACACCCCAACGCGAGGAGGAAGTCACCGTTCCGGAACGAAGCGATGAATCGTGGCGTTAACAGCGCGATGTCCAGCAACAGCCTTACCAAACTTCTCTGCTACGTCGACGACAGCCTGCCTGGCATCACCCGCAAAACGTTGAAGCGCGGCTGGGCCTATTTTGACCCGAAGGGCGAACGCATCATCGATCGGGATGAGATTGACCGCCTGAATGCAATCGGCATGCCGCCTGCTTATGTCGATTGCTGGTTCTGCCCCAGCCCTCATGGCCATATTCAGGCGACCGGCTTCGATGCCAAGGGCCGCAAGCAATATCGCTATCATGCGGAGTTCCGCGCGGGCCAGGAGGCCGACAAATATGCGCGCTGCGCTGCATTCGGCCGGGCGCTTCCGCTGCTGCGCGCCCGCGTCGAAAGCGATCTGCGGGGGCGTGCGCTCGAGCATGACACGGTGATAGCGGCGATCATCCGGCTACTCGATCTCGGCAAAGTCCGGGTCGGCAATGAGAATTATGTTAAGGCGAACAAGAGCTACGGCGCCACCACGCTTCGTCGCCGCCACGCCGAAATTTCGTCGCGGCGCATCAAGCTCCAATTCCGGGCGAAGTCCGGAAAGATCCAACAGCTCACCATTGCCGACGGACGATTGATCCGCGTGGCGCGGCTGTGTCAGGATCTGCCGGGCCAGCATCTGTTCCAATATCTTGACGAGACCGGCGAACCGCATCCGGTCGGATCCGCCGACGTCAATACCTATCTCCGCGAAACGATGGGCGAAGCCTTCACGGCGAAGCATTTTCGTACCTGGGGTGCGAGCGCGATCGCGTTCCAAACCTTACTCGAAGCAAAAGGGCGAATCTCACTCAAGACAATGATCGCTCCCGTGTGCGAGGCATTGGGAAATACGCCTGCAATCGCCCGGAAATCCTACGTCCATCCCGCCTTGATCGAGGCCGCGCAGAACGGTGGATTACCTCAGGACTTGAAGCTTCCCCGCAGAACGAAATATCTGAGCGGCATCGAACGGGGCCTGATCGACTATCTCGAACTGGCCGATCCTTCGGAAAGAGCCGAGGCCGCCTGATTGATGAATTATAGCACTGCCGCAAAAGCGCCGCATCAGGCGCATTTCAGCCTGGACCATTTCAACAGCTTGATTGATCAGATCGTTCGCTGGTTCGCCGACAATGCGGTCGAAATACTAATCGCGCTATTGGTGGCGGCTGCGATCGTCGCCGTCCTGATGTCTCTGCGGTCGTTCGGCATTAGGCTTTGCCGCAATGACCGGCTCGGCACCGGCTGGCCCGCGATCTTCGGACAGGTGATCGCTCGTACCCGGCTGTGGTTCATCGTGATGCTCGCGGCGGAGGTGGTGATGAGTTACACCGCCCCTCCCCCAGCGCTCGCACACACGATCCAGACGCTGTTCACGATAGCCGCAGCTTTGCAGGCCGCGCTCTGGGCGCGTGAACTGGTGCTGGGCGTGATCGATTATCGTGCCGGCGTCGATGCCGACCACCAGACGCTCGGCAGCGCGATGAGCCTGATCCGAGTGCTCGTATCGGTCGCCTTCTTCGCGATTGCACTCATCCTCATCCTCGACAATCTCGGCGTAAACGTCACCGGGCTGGTGGCTGGCCTCGGCATCGGCGGCATTGCCATCGGCTTGGCCGCGCAGGGCATTTTCTCGGATCTGTTCGCCGCGCTTTCCATCATCTTCGACAAACCCTTCCGCATGGGGGAAACAGTGAGCTGGGATCAGAATACCGGCGTCGTCGAGAAGATCGGGATCAAGAGCACGCGCTTCCGCTCGGTGACCGGCGAGCAGATCATCATCTCGAACTCCAAGCTGCTCGAAAAGGAGCTGCGCAACCGCACCAATCTCGATCATATTCGCTTCACGCTCAATTTCGGTATCGTCTACCAGACGCCGCCCGAACTGTGCGCGCAGATCCCCGACATGCTCGCGAAGCTCACGGCATCACTCAACAAATGCCAGTTCGTCCGCTGCAATATGTTGAGCTTCGGGGCATCCAGCCTGGATTATGAACTGCTGTTCGACGCGATGGTCAATACGCCGGTTGACGCCGCAGACGTGCGCACTGCCGTCTGCCTGGCCATTCTCGAGCGTTTTCGGGATGCAGGCATACAGTTCGCCTATCCGACCCAGACGACCTTCACTGCGGCCCCCGATGGCACCATGGTCATGCCCTGGCCGACGCCCGCGGGGGAAAGAAGCGCAAAGAGCTGACCAAAGCCGCCTCCCTTACCTGCCCTGCATGTTCCTTACTCCGGCCGGCATGCGCACAGTCAGGCTTTCGAGCGTCTCGCTGAGCCAGATCTGGCAGCTCAAGCGGCTATAGCGGGTGACATGACTCGCCAAATCGAGCAGATCTTCCTCCTCTTCGCTCGCCCTGGGAAGCTTCGCGAAATCATTGGGGTCGATCAGTACATGGCAGGTCGAGCAGGCCATCTGCCCCTCGCACGTGCCCTCCAACGGCTGGCCATTTGCCTGCGCCACCTCGAGCAGGCGTGACCCCGCAGGCGCTTCAATCTGCGTAACGCTTTCACCGTCCGCGGATATGAAGCGGATGCGCGTCATGCGGCCAGATGCCGTTGCCGCTCGGCAGCCGTTACGATCGCGGCCATGCCACGTTCAACTTCTTCGAAGGTGGTATAGCGCCCAAAGCCGATACGAAGACTGGCACGCGCATCGGCATCGTCAAGTCCGATCGCCTTCAGGACATGGCTCGGCCTTCCCGATCCGCTGGCACAGGCGGAGCCCGCCGACAGCGCGACATTGCGAAGATCCGAAATCAACCGCCCTCCATCCAATCCCTTGCGCCTGACATTGAGATTGCCCCGATAGCGTTGCGTCATCGAGCCATTCACGATCCAGTGATCGCCTAGCACGGCCAACGCCTTCGTCCATAATCCCTCGACATGGTCGGCGTCGTGCGAAGCGCGCTCCTGCATCAGCCCGGCAGCTGCCCCGAAGCCGGCGCAGAGCGCAGGCGCGAGCGTCCCCGAGCGAAGCCCGCCCTCCTGGCCGCCACCGTGAATCTGCGGCTCCACCGCAATGCCGTTGCGCAGCCACAGCGCGCCCACCCCCTTGGGCCCGTGAATCTTGTGCGCCGAGATGGCGACCATGTCGCACGCATCGATTGCGAGCGGCACCCGTCCGAACCCTTGGACCGCATCGCAGAGGAACAGCGCACCTTGCCCACGCGCTATGCCGCCCAGCTCGGCGATGGGTTGAGTCACGCCAATCTCGTTATTGACCAGCATCACTGCGAGCAGCACGGTTTCCTCATTGACCGCCTGCCTCACACGATCGAGATCGACGAGGCCGTCGGCGCCGACCGGAAGCACGGTCACTTCCGCGCCAGTGCCGGCCAGCCAGGCGACGCTGTCCAAAACCGCGGCATGTTCGGTCGCGACAGTCACGATCCGGCGCCTGCTGCTGGATGCGCGTGCAAAACTGCCTTTCAGCGCAAGGTTAAGCGCTTCGGTGGCGCCGCTCGTGAAGATCAGCCGGCCATCACCTCCGATCATCGCGGCAAGCCGTTCGCGCGCCAGCTCGACGGCTGCCTTTGCCTCGCGACCCGGCCGGTGCACGGAATGCGGGTTGCCAAATTTTTCCTCAAGATAGGGCCGCATCGCCTCCCACGCCTCCGGCGCAATCGGCGTGGTCGCCTGATAATCCAGGTAGATCACGCCGCGCGCTCCTGGGCACGCGCGAAGATGCGCGTCCATTCCTCGAGGAAGCGGTCGATATGGGTCGCGCGGGTTTCGGGCCCGAAGCTGATGCGGATCACCTCATCGGCCGCATCCGCGGCGACACCCATTGCCGCCAGCACATGGCTCGGTTTCATGCTGCCGGACGAACAGGCGCTGCCGGCGGAGACGGCGATGCCTGCCAGATCGAATTGAATAAGCTGCGCCTTCGCAGCCACTCCCGGCATGCGGTAGGCGCCAATCGTCGCAATCCGCGTAACGCCATCGGCGATCACCTCGCCCCCGAGTGCTAGGATGCGTTCCTCAAGCTGCATTCTGAGTAGCGCGGCCTCGCCGAGCCAATCCCGCCTCGCATCGAGCGCGGCGGCAAATCCCGTGACTGCCGGCAAGTTCTCAGTGCCGGCCCGGTAGCCCTGTTCCTGCCCTCCGCTGGGGCTCAATTGCGCAAGATCGCGGACCAGCAACGCCCCGATGCCCGGCGGCCCACCTATTTTATGCGCCGACACGGCGATGAAATCCGCATCGGGAAGCTGCAGCTTGCCCGCCGACTGAGCGCAGTCGGCGAACAGCAGCGCACCTTGCTTCCGCAACTCGAGGCCGAATAGATCGAGCGGCTGAATCACGCCCGTTTCGTTGTTCGCCTGCTGGATCGCGACCAGATCGCCCGGCGCGACTTCGCCATCAAGCTGAACGATGCCATGGTGGTTGACCGCCAGGCGCGTCGCATCCTTAGCAACGCGCAGCACTGCGTCATGTTCGACGGCTGAGACCAGCTTGCGCCCGGCCTTGGCTCGGCCAAGCGCGATCGCGATGGCTTCGGTCGCCCCGCTGGTGAACAGGATGGCACCTTTCCAGCCCAACGCATCGCCGATGTGCGCGCGCGCTTTTTCCAGCGCCGCCCGCGCATTGCGTCCTTCGGCGTGCGGAGACGAAGGATTCGCCCAGCGCAGCAAAGCGCTCGCCATTGCTTCGCGCGCCTCGGGCAGCATGGGCGTGGTCGCCGCATGATCAAGATATAAGCGCTCGGCCAGCCCATTCCTCCAATCGATTGCGCATCAGCGCCCTCCCCTTATATAGGCGCCATATTTCCCGTGCATCCATCAGGAACGCACAGTCGTATTCAGCAGGTGTCAATGCCCGAAGTCATCTTTCCCGGTCCCGAAGGTCGTCTCGAAGGCCGCTTCAGCCCTGGTCCGCGGCCGCGTGCGCCGGTCGCGATGATCCTCCACCCGCATCCGCAGGGCGGCGGCACGATGAACAACCGCATCGTGCAATCACTCTATCAGACGTTCGTCAAGCGCGGTTTCGCGACGCTGCGCTTCAACTTCCGCGGCGTCGGCAAGAGCCAGGGCGTGTTCGACAATGGCATCGGTGAGCTTTCCGACGCGGCATCGGCGCTGGATTGGGTGCAATCGATCCACCCCGAAGCGCAAACCACCTGGATCGCAGGCTTCAGCTTCGGGGCCTGGATCGGCATGCAGCTTTTGATGCGCCGGCCGGAGATCAAGGGCTTCATCTCGATCGCGCCGCCCGCAAACATGTACGACTTTTCCTTTCTTGCCCCCTGCCCTTCGTCCGGCATCATCATCCAGGGCACCGGCGACGAGGTCGTGACGCCGAATGCTGTGCAAAAGCTGGTCGATAAGCTGCGCACGCAACGCCACATCACCATTCATCACGAAGAAATTACCGGTGCGAACCACTTCTTCGAACATGAGATGGATCGGCTGATGGGTGCGGTCGACAACTATCTCGACATGCGACTGGATCCCAGATCCCCGATCAGGTGATCGGAGCCGTTAGAATCCAGACATTTCCGAGCAACACCAGCGCGGCGAGCAGCATTAGCACGCCGCGCTTTCTGTCGCGCCGTTTCGCGATCAGCCAAATGCCGCCGCCTGCCAGCGAAAATGCCGCCAATACCCCGAGACTGAGCGCGAATTCGGTCATACGGCGCTCTTAGCCTTTTCGTCGCTGTCCGTCATCCAGCTAGCGGCGCGACTCGGCCAACGGGTCGGTTCATCTTACGGGACGGGAAATCCATCTTTCTTCAAGCAACTATGTTAGCGCCTCGCTCGTTCAGGCCGCCAAACAAAAAGGTTGGAAAACAGCCATTTCTCCTCAATTTGGAGAGGGTCGATCCTGATGGTGAAATAGGTAGAAATCAGGACTTTACATTCGGCGCCTCCGCACCATATACCCCGCGTCCGCTGCCCCATGGGGACTTCCAACCGCAAGGCAGCTTTTGAACCGAAACTGACTGTTGGAGGTCCCTTGAGTTGCACAAGCATCATAGCGCGCTGGGGCTAGCTGTCGCCCCCTCGACTGCGGCAGCCGCAGTTGAAATCGCAAAGCTTGCACCGGATCGTCCGGTGACGTTGCTTCGTCCGCATGCCGCGCGACGGGCCGCCCGCTTCTTCATTGAGAAGTTTCCGGGCCGCTCGCTTTACGCGGTGAAGGCGAACCCGTCGCCGGATCTGATCAAGCTGCTTTGGGAAAGCGGCATCACGCATTTTGATGTCGCCTCGATCGCTGAAGTGCGGCTGGTCGCCGACCTGTTGCCGGACGCAACGATCTGCTTCATGCATCCGGTGAAGGCGCCAGAGGCAATTGCCGAGGCCTATTTCGTTTATGGCGTGCGCACTTTCTCGCTCGACAGCGAGGAGGAGTTGGCCAAGATCGTCGACGCCACCAAGGGTGCGCAGGATCTCACGCTCTGTGTCCGCATGCGTGTGTCATCGAATCACAGCAAGCTCAGCCTCGCATCGAAGTTCGGGGTAGAGCAGGAAAATGCGGCAGCGCTGCTGCAGGCAACCCGGCAAGCCGCCGATGCGCTTGGCATCTGCTTCCACGTCGGCAGCCAGGCAATGTCGCCAGCGGCTTATGCGCAGGCGCTGGCGCGGGTGCGCGCCGCCATTGTCGAGGCAGCCGTCACCGTTGACGTGATCGACGTAGGCGGGGGCTTCCCCTCAATCTATCCCGGCATGGAGCCACCGCCGCTGGAAGCCTATTTTCGCACGATCCACGCGGCGTTCGAAGATTTGCCCGTCAGCTATTCGTCGGAGCTCTGGTGCGAGCCCGGTCGTGCGCTCTGCGCCGAATATGCCAGCCTGCTGGTTCGGGTCGAGCGTCGTCGCGGCGAAGAGCTTTACATCAATGACGGCGCCTATGGCGCGTTGTTCGATGCCGCTCACGTCGCCTGGCGTTTTCCGGTGAAATTGGCGCGGGAAAGCGGGTCGGAAACCGAGCCGACATCCTACAGCTTCTATGGGCCGACCTGCGACGATATGGATTATATGGCGGGTCCGTTCGAACTGCCGTCCGATGTGCGCATGGGGGACTATATCGAAGTGGGCATGCTCGGCGCCTATGGCTGCGCCATGCGCACCGCCTTCAACGGCTTCGGCGTGGTCGATCAGGCCATTGTTGCTGACGAGCCGATGGCGAGCGCCTATGTCGGCGGCCAGAATATCGTTCAGCGTCCCGCCAACGTCGTCACGCTGTAACGCGAAAGACGTTTAGAGGCCCTGTTATCCCGACGAGCGGGATCCATATGCCTTGAGTGGGGCCAATGGGTCTTCGTTCTCGGGAATCACCGGAATTATTCAGGATAGTGCCATGAACCACCCGACCATTAACGATACCCGCAAGGCGGAGCTGCTTTCCTCGACCGTCGAGCATGTCGACATTCGCAGCTTCGATGCACGGCCGATCATCGAATCGATGGGCAAGATGAGCTTCACCAGCCGCGACCTTGCGCGCGCGACGGGCATCTACAACCAGATGCTTGACGATCCGGGCTGCTCGATCTTTCTGGTGATCGCCGGTTCGACCTCGGCGGGCGGCTGCATGGACCTTTATGCCGAACTGGTGCGATCGAACATGGTCGACGGCATCGTCGCGACCGGCGCCACGATCGTTGACATGGATTTCTTCGAAGGGCTTGGCCACAAGCATTTCCAAGCGCTTGAAATTCCAGACGATGATACGCTGCGCTCGCTCTATATCGACCGGATCTACGATACCTATATTGACGAAGAGGATCTCCAGCACGTCGACCACACCATCTTCGAGATTGCCGAAAAGCTTGAGCCGAAGGCTTACTCCTCCCGCGCGTTCATCCGCGAGATGGGCAAATATCTCGTCGAAAATGGCAAGAAGGAAAACAGCCTCGTCAAGCTCGCCTATGAGCATGACGTGCCGATCTTCTGCCCGGCCTTTACCGACAGCTCGGCCGGCTTTGGGCTGGTGAAGCATCAGGTCGATGCCATGAAGGCTGGCAGGCCTTACCTCACCATCGACTCGGTGGCTGACTTCCGCGAGCTTACGCAGATCAAGATCGAGGCAGGCACGACGGGCCTTCTGATGATCGGCGGCGGCGTGCCGAAAAACTTCATTCAGGATACGGTAGTCTGCGCCGAAATCCTCGGCCATGAAGACGTCGCCGTCCACAAATATGCGGTGCAGATCACGGTGGCCGACGTTCGCGACGGCGCCTGCTCCTCATCCACGCTTCAAGAGGCTGCGAGCTGGGGTAAGGTCAATACCGGCATCGAGCAGATGGTGTTCGCCGAAGCAGGATCGGTGATGCCGCTACTGGCTTCCGATGCGTGGCATCGTCAGCAGAGCCGCAACCGTAGCCCGCGGCGTTGGGCGAAGCTGTTCGAGCAGGCCTGATTACCAGCGGATGGGAATGACGAGCGCGGTTGGGCTGCGGCCCGGCGGGCTCTCAAACGATCCGACCCGCATGATGATCAGGTCAGCCTCGCGATCGAGGATCGGCACACCCGAGGATTTGATCATCTGGTAGTCGGTGATCATGCCGTTGCCATCGACCTTTACCTCCATCTCCACTGTGCCCTTGGCACCGCGAAGTTGGGCAGAGCGCGGCGTGGTCTTGTGCGCGGCGATCTTTTCGATCGCTTCGCGCGACCAGTTGGCATCTGCGGCCTGAACAGCAGACGCGGCGACACTGGCGGCAAATGCAGCCAGAAGGGTTAATTTTGTTGGCGACCTCATGCGCCGCCTCTATTGGGCGGCAATAAACATAAAGTTTCCAGTATATTACACTTTTATGTCACCAACTTTCGTGAAGGCGCCGACCAGCTCGACATGGGTGGACCAGCGAAATTGCCCGACCGGCTGGATCCATGCGATCTGCCATCCGCCATCGCATAGAGTCTTGGCATCGCGCGCGAAAGTCGCCGGATTGCACGAGACATAGGCGAGACGGGAGGTGCGGGCACGAGCCAGTTGCTCGGCCTGTTCCTTGGCTCCTGCGCGCGGCGGATCGAGAATAACCGCGTCGAACGCCCCGAGCTCCGCGGCTGACAACGGCCGCCGAAAGAGATCGCGATGCTCAGCCCGAAGATGTTTGCCGGCCCGTGCCGCGCCGGCCTTCATCGCCAGCAAAGCATCGCGCGAACCTTCGACCGCCGTGACATGGCCTTCAGCAGCGAAACCGAATGTCCCCAGCCCTGCAAACAAATCCGCGATATGCGGCGCGCTGCCGATAGCCTCGCGAACGGAACCGACCAGCGCAGCTTCCCCGTCAGCCGTGGCCTGGAGAAAACCGCCCGGAGGGAATGGCACTGCCACCCCTCCCAGCGTGACGGTCACGGGCTCTGGCTCCCACCTCGTCTCGGGGCCATAAGCTGCGTCGATGCTCAGTCGTGCCAGCCGATGACTCATCGCAAAGCTGGTCAGCGCCTCCGCCGCGTGCAATCCGTCGGCGACGACCTTTTCGATCAGGAGATCCGCGCCCTGATCGGTCATCGTCATCTGAATGGCCGCCGCGCGCCGATCTTGGAGCAAGTCGCCGAGCAGCGCTCGCAGCGGATCGACCAGCACGAATAGTTCTGGCCGCATGATCTCACACTGCCGTATATCTATGATGCGATGACTGCGCTCTTCGTTGAAGCCAAGCAGCACGCGCCTGCCCCGGCGTTCCGCGCGCATGGCAACCCGTCGGCGGCTGTGCGGGGGTGAAAGATGAGCGGGCCGGATGTNCGGTANGTCCAGCCCTTGGGCCAAGAACGCGCCCTTGATCCGGTCGGTTATGAAACCAGCATAAGCCGTATCATCGACGTGCTGGAGCTGGCATCCGCCGCACTCCGGGTAATGTCGGCACGGCGGTGTCGCATGATGCTGCCCGCGCCGCAGCGTGCCGTCCGCTTCCACCACATCGCCTGGCGCGGCGAGCGAGACATGCTGTCCGTCGGCGGTTACGCCGTCGCCGCGCGATGCGATCCTGACGATTTCTCCGGGATTCACAGGCAGGCTGCAGCCGCCGCCGGCAACGCTTNCAAAAGATCGTCGGCGATGAGCANCGGCCCTGCCAGCCGGGCCGCTTCGGCATGCAACCAGACGGCGGCCTGGGCTGCCTCAAAAGGTTCCAGCCCCTGCGCGAGCATTGCCGCGACGGTCCCTGAGAGCACATCGCCCGTGCCGGCGCTTGCAAGCCAGCTTGGCCCAGCCGGCGCCAGTGCGACCCGGCCGTCGGGCGCTGCGATCACCGTGTCCGGACCCTTGTGGATAATATAAGCGCCCGCTTTGGCCGCCGCTGCGCGAGTCCGCTCGATCTTGCTACCATCCCGATCGCCAAACAGGCGCTGGAACTCCCCCTCGTGCGGCGTGAGAATGGGAGGATAGGGCTGCTGCTTCACGCGCCCGATCGCCGCTCCGATCAGAGTGAGCGCGTCTGCATCGATCACGAGCTGCCTGCGACAACCCAATACCCGCGATAGCCGCTGTTCGGCGATCTTGTCCCTGCCAAGGCCGGGGCCGATCAGCAGCGGCCTGTAGCGGTCGTCGCCAAGGATTGCCTCCTCGTCCTTGCGGATCAACGCGGCCGGCCCGCCCTGATCGACGTCGGACAGCGCGACCGAACCGGCGCCGGCCTTCTGCGCTGCCGTGGCAGCCAGCACCGCCGCGCCCCACATGCCGCCGCCGATAACCCCGACCGCGCCGCGGCTGAACTTATGAGCGCTGGCGAGAGGCTTGTGGAGGCTTGGCTTCGTGAGCAAGGTCAGCGGGCCCTCGATCGGGCCAAGCCCGATGTCGACCGTAACCAACCGGCCCATGTGTTGGGCCGCCGGTTGCAGCAGGTGCGCAGGCTTGAGCGCGCCCAGTGCCACCGTCATGTCGAAGTCGGGGATGGCCGAAAGGATCGCGCCATCGTCGGTGGCGACACCGCTCGGCAGATCGACCGCCACACGAAACCTAGCCCCGCCGGCAAGCCGCATCAGTTGCGCGGCAATCGGCTGGTCCAGTCCCCGCGTTAGACCGGTGCCGAACAGCGCGTCAATCAGCACCGGTGCCGGCTGCGCCTCGCCGAGCGGCTCGACGGGGCCATCCCATGCCCCGCGGGCGCCGATGGCCGCCTTCGTCTTCGGTTCGGCCAGCGCCGCGACACGAACGCGCACGCCACGTTTCGCGAGCATCGCCGCTGCGACATAGCCATCGCCGCCATTGTTGCCGGGGCCGCAGATGACGAGCACGTCCATGCCGCCGGTGAACAGCCACGCGGCCTCGGCCACGCCTGCGCCGGCACGCACCATGAGCGTCTCGACATCCGTACCGCCCGCGATGGCTTGATCTTCAGCCACACGCATGGCGGCAGCCGTGAGGACCGGCGTTGCAGCCGTCAGCAATAGCGTCGAACTCATGGCCGCGAGGACGGCTTCATGCTTTTGGCTGGCAGGCGATAGCGATCACCACCCAGGGAGACTTCAATCTCGCTCGCCCCGCTCATTCGCACGCTTGCCGCCTCCGCTCCATCCGCCGCGACCACGCCTCGCCCATCGCGAGTTACGATCAGCCGGCGAAATCCGCCGTCCGGGTGACGCAACGTCACTATTCCGCCGTCCGGGCCGCTACTCTTCTCTATGCCGCAATCCGGCTCGAAGGTCGTGGCCCCCGCCAACTGGCAGGGGATCATCTTCTGCTTGGGCTGAGGCTTATTGCAAGCAGCGATCATGACCAATCCTGCCGCACTGACGACGCCCACGATCTGCCGCATCGAACCGAAGATGTGCCATTGCGCCAATGACGCGCCGGACATCAGATATCCGCATAGACATGCGTTTCGGCTTTGGCACCGGGATGAGTCACCGCTCCCTTATAGGCAGGGCCGACATTCTGCGCATAGCGCCACAGCGCACCGGACTGATAATCATTAGCGCGCGCCACCCAGTTCGCGCGCCGCTGAGCGAGAACGTCAGGCGAGACGTCGAGGTCGATAGTGCCCACCTCTGCATCGATCCGAATGATATCGCCATTCTCCACCAACGCGATCGGGCCGCCATCGGCCGCTTCAGGCCCGACATGACCAATGCAGAAGCCGCGCGTCGCACCGGAAAAACGCCCGTCAGTGATTAGCGCGACCTTTTCGCCCATGCCGAGCCCGTAAAGCGCCGCGGTCGTCGAGAGCATCTCTCGCATGCCGGGCCCGCCTTTCGGCCCCTCATAGCGGATTACCACCACCGAACCTTCGACGATCTGCCGCGCCTCCACCGCCGCGAAGGCCTCTTCCTCGCAATCGAACACGACAGCGGGCCCTTCGAACTGGAGCCGGTGCATGCCGGCAACCTTCACGATCGCACCCTCGGGAGCGAGGCTGCCCTTCAAGCCCACCACACCGCCCGTCTTGGTGATCGGTGTCCTTGCGTCATAGATGACCTTCTGATCGGGATTCCACGTCACCTGATCGATGTTCTCGCCAAGCGTCTTGCCGGTCACGGTGATGCAGTCGCCGTGAAGAAATCCCTCTGTCAGCAGCGTTTTCATGACCATGTAGACGCCGCCCGCCTCATGCATATCCTTCGCGACATATTTGCCGCCCGGCTTCAGGTCCGCGATATAAGGCGTCGATTTGAAGATCTCGGCCACGTCGAACAGGCTGAAATCGATCCCCGCCTCATGGGCCATCGCCGGCAAATGAAGCGCGCCGTTCGTCGAGCCACCCGTCGCCGCAACGATCCGCGCGGCATTTTCGAACGCGTCGCGCGTACAGATGTCGCGCGGGCGCAGATTGCGGGCCAGCAATTCCATCACCTGCTTGCCGGCGGCAACCGCAATTTCATCGCGTGCCTTGTAAGGAGCGGGCATCATATTGCTGTTGGGCAAGGACAAGCCAATCGCCTCGCCGACGCACGCCATGGTGTTCGCGGTGTATTGGCCGCCGCAAGCGCCATGGCCCGGACAGGCGACTTTCTCGAGAGCATGCACCTCGCTCAGCGGACAGGAGCCCGCCGCGAACTTGCCGACCACTTCGAAAACGTCGACGACGGTGACGTCGCGTCCCTGGTAGGTTCCCGGCAGGATCGATCCGCCATAGACGAAGATTGCTGGCACGTTGAGGCGAAGCATCGCCATCATCATGCCGGGCAGGCTTTTGTCGCAACCGGCGAAGGCCACCAATGCGTCATAGCAATGGCCGCGCACCGAAAGCTCCACCGAATCGGCGATCACCTCGCGGCTGACCAGCGATGATTTCATTCCCTGATGGCCCATGGCGATCCCGTCGGTGACGGTGATCGTGTTAAACCGGCGCGGCATCCCTCCGCCGGCGATCACGCCTTCCCGGCAGGCATCGGCTTGCGCATCGAGCGTGGTGTTGCACGGTGCGCTGTCATTGCCCGCGCTGGCGACGGCCACGAACGGCCGCGCGATTTCTTCCTCGGTCAGGCCCATCGCATAATAATAGCTGCGGTGCGGGGCGCGTTCGGGGCCGACGGATACGTGACGGCTGGGAAGCCGGGATTTATCGAAGCTGTGCGTCATGATGTCCTCTTCGCAGCAGCTATTGGCTGCAGCCGGACGATCAGGCAAGGCTTTCGGCAGTGGCAGCGATCACAGGCGCGAGGATTGCAGACCATTCAGCGACAGCTTCCGGAGCGTGGAGCAGATCCTGGCGCACCTCCAGCCCCAGATAGGGAATGCCATTGCCTTCAGCGTGCCGGTTCATGGTCGCGTTCAGGACCTTGCCCGAATAGGGCTCGTTGTCGCCAGTGATGATGCCCCGCTCTTCAAGCAAAGGAATGGCGATCCGAGCGGCGCGTTCGTCCTCATTGTACAACACCCCCACCTGCCATGGCCGATGAACGTCCTCGCTGCTGAGCTTCGGCGTGAAACTGTGGAGCGAGATCAGCATCCTTGGCCGCGCGCTGGCAATCCTTTCCTCGATGACGCGGTGATAAGGCTGCCACCAATGGGCGATCCGGAGGCCCCGCGCTTCTTCGGATAGATTGCCGTTGCCGGCTATTGCCCGACCATCGCTGAACGCAGGAATGAGGCCATGGGTATCGAGTTCACGGTTGAGGTCGATCACCAACCGGGACACGCCCCCCAATATGCCGACACAACCCAAGCGTTCGCAGATGCCCTCGGCCAGCGGGGCTACTCCGACGTCGACGGCGACATGTTCGTTCAGCAATCCGGGCGCGACCCCAAGATCGAGTTCCGGCGGCACGTAATTTGACGCATGGTCCGCGATCAGCAGCAGATCCTGCGCTGGCCCTTCGATTACGATAGCGGGAGGCATCATGCCTTCTCGCAGCGGCGGCAGGCATGGTCAAGCAAGGTGGCGGCACGGCCATGGGGGGACAGGTGCCGCGCCGCCACGATTGCAAGTGATGCGGAACCTCTTGGCCACCGGACCACCGGCGAATGATGCGGGCGACCCGCATGACTCGTTGCGCTTCGTTCAGCAATCTTCATGCCAACGGCGGAAGCCGGCCCGATCTATTCGGCCACGTTCCGTTAAGGGACGGCCACCTGTCTCCGAAGTTCCGTTTTGAGACGCCACCAGCCCGACCGCGCCTCCGCGAGCTGTCGGTCAGCATCCGCGCACGCCTCGGTAGTCTCGAACAAGGCGAAACAGGTTGCGCCTGATCCCGACATGCGGGCAAGTCTGACGTCCTCGCAAGCGCGCAGAAATTCCAGCACGTCTTCGATTGCCGGCGCAAGCATGCGGGCAGGCGCTTCGAGATCATTGCGACCGGCCAACGCTGCCGCCAGCGGATCGCCGGAATTCAACCCGCCGCGGTCGCAGCCATCCCAGGCAGAAAACACGGCACCGGTCGATACCGGAACTCGCGGATTGACAAGCAGCAGAGCCATGCCTTCAAGGCCTGACGAGGGCAGCTGCTCCAACAGGTCGCCCCGCCCTTCCCCACGCATCGGCAGCGAGTATAGGCATGCGGGCACATCTGCCCCCAACCCGCGGGCAATTTGCTCAAGTACCACCTTGTCCGTTATGCCCCAGAGCCGGCTGAGCAGCCGCAACGCCGCCGCCGCATCGGCCGATCCGCCGCCGATGCCCGAAGCCACGGGGAGCATCTTTTCGAGCCTCAGCACCGCCCCNTCCGCAATACCGAAGCNCTCACGCAACGCCCGCGCCGCGCGAAGCACAAGGTTGTCCTGCTCGCCCTGAAGCACTGACGCGAATGGTCCCGAAATCTCGAGCGTCAATTCATCCGAAGGCTCGACGCTAAGCATGTCGCCATCACGGGCGAATGCAAACAGCGTCTCGATCCGATGATAGCCATCGGGTTCGCGCGCGCGGACGTGCAGCGCGAGATTGATCTTCGCGTAGGCGGTTTCGCTGAACGATGTTCTCAAGGCGCTTTGGTGCTCGCGTCGAGCCCCTGCTCGATCTTGCGCGAGAGGCGATCGGTCGCCGTACCAGTGGCGGTTACCTTGGCCGCCTGCCATGCATAGCGCGCCTCGATCCGCCGCCCGGCACTCCAATAAGCATCGCCGAGATGCTCATTGATCTCTGCGCCGCCGGGATCCCCTTCCACGGCGGCTTCCAGTTTGGGAATGGCGCCGGCAAGATCCCCCTGCAGATAATGCGCCCAGCCAAGTGAATCGGTTATCGCGGCATCATCGGGTTTCAGCTTGTTGGCGCGTTCGATCAGCGCCTTGGCACCGCCAACGTCATCGCCATGCTCTAGTTCCGAATAGCCGAGATGGTTGAGCACCACCGCTTCTTCCGGCGCCAGACTATAGGCCTTTTGGAGCGCTGCCTTTCCGTCTGGCCAGTTGCCGGACTGTTCCAGCGCGCTGCCGCGCAACAGCCACAAGGTCCACAAGCCGCTCTGGTTGCCGTCATGTCCCGCCAGCTCCAATGCCTTGCCATAGGCACTTGCAGCCTCCGCCGGCTTTTCCATGCTGCTGTAAATGTCCCCGAGCAAAGTCCAATCGGCAACATCCGCACGAGGTGCATCTGTGAGCCGCTTAACCTCTTCGAGCGCCGCCTGCTTGTCGCCCCGCGCGACGAGGATGCGGATATGCGCGCTTCGCGCATCATCGGCATAAGGATCGTCCGGCCCAATTTGAGCGAGCAGGCCGAGAGCTGCCCCGTCGCGCCCGCTCAGCGAAAGGAGCTGTGCCGCGCCCAACAAGGCCTCCGAATTCTGCGGCGACGCGAACAGCGCCAGCCGGGCCAAAGTGACGGACAGCGGCGTCACCCGTTCGCGATTGAGATCGAGAGCGACCGCCAGCAGCAAATCCGAAAGGCCAAAGGCGGCGTCGATCTTCGGCGGCTCGATTCGCTTCCCGGCTGCGATATCGGCGCGCAGCCGCTGCACTGCCGGCGCATCGGATTGGAGCAACGCCAGCGCGCGCGCCTTGTCGCCAGTGGCGGCAAGGCTTTGCGCGATCGCGAGGCCAGGCCGCGCGATTCGCTGATCGAGCGCGGTCGAGCGTGACTTCACGATATCCGAAGCCTCTTCGCGCCTGCCCTGCGCGAGCAGGATCAGTGCGCGATGCTCGGCCGCATAAGCGCTGGAAAGGGTCGATCCCGTGATCTGGGTAAGCTGGCCGGCCGGATCCGGTTCGCCTGATCCAAAAGCGATCCAGGCGCGCAAGATCGGTGCGAGGAAGGCAAAGGCTTGTTCCTGCTCGATCCGGGCTACCGTCGCGCGCGCTGCCACCCAATCTTTCGCCGCGACATTATCGATGAGGATGAGCACGCGCCCGTCCGGCGGGAGCGCGCCGGCCTTGTCCAGCGCGCGCGCTGTTTTCAAAGCAAGCTGCCTGTCGCCCGCGACCGCTGCCTGACGATAGGTTCTGAGCGCAAGCGCAAGATTGCCGGGGACTTGGTCCAGCGCCGCGGCATATTGCATGGCCGCTAGATCGGACATCCCTGCCGCATCCGCCGCCCGCGCGCGCACATAGCGGGCAAAGGGCGATACCTCATCACCGCGTACCGCCGCGGCCGGGCCGGCCAGCAGCACCGCTCCGGAGATCAGCGCAGCCAGATTACATGTTCGGATAATTCGGGCCTCCGCCGCCTTCGGGAACAACCCAGTTGATGTTCTGGGTCGGATCCTTGATGTCGCAGGTTTTGCAATGGACGCAATTCTGCGCGTTGATCTGGAGCCGCGGCTCGCCGACGTCCTGCCCGACAATCTCATAGACACCGGCAGGACAATAGCGTTGTTCCGGCGCGTCATAAAGCGCCAGATTGACGTCGATCGGCACCGACGCATCCTTAAGCGTCAGATGGATCGGCTGATCCTCCTCATGATTGGTGTTCGAGAGGAACACCGAGGAAAGCCGATCGAAGCTGATCACCCCGTCCGGTTTTGGATATGCGATTGGCTTCGCCATATCCTTGCGCCAGAGCGTGTCATTGTCGGTGTGCGTCTTCAGCGTGAACGGCAGGCCGATCTTGAGGTAGCGCATCCACATATCGGTGCCGGCAATGAGCGTGCCCCCCACCGGGCCGAACCTGGCCACCGCTGGCTCCGCGTTGCGGACCATCTTGAGCTCGGTGGCGATCCAGCTCGCATTGACCGCCTCGGAATAAGCCGAAAGCTCATCGCCAGTGCGGTCGGCGGTGATCGCTTCATAGGCTGCCTCAGCCGCGAGCATGCCCGATTTCATCGCGGTGTGGCTGCCCTTGATCCGGGGCACGTTGACGAAGCCTGCGGAGCAACCGATCAGCGCGCCGCCGGGAAAGGTCAGCTTCGGGATCGCCTGCCACCCGCCTTCGTTGATCGCACGCGCGCCGTAGCTGACGCGCCGCCCGCCCTCGAGGATGGCGCGGATCTCGGGGTGCTGCTTCCAGCGCTGAAATTCCTCGAACGGCGACAGATACGGGTTGCGGTAGCCGAGCCCGACCACGAAGCCGAGCGCTACCTGATTGTTCGCCTGATGATAGAGAAAGCCGCCGCCCACCTCTTGGGTCAGAGGCCAGCCCTGGGTGTGAATCACACGCCCTGGCACGTGCTTGGCCGGATCGATGTCCCATAGCTCCTTGATGCCGATCGCATAGGTCTGCGGTTGGCTTTCAGCCTCAAGATCAAAGATGCGCTTCAACTCTTTGGAAAGATGGCCTCTCACGCCCTCCGCAAAGAAGGTATATCTGGCGTGCAGCTCCATGCCGGGCTGATAATCGGGCTTGCGCGTGCCATCCCTGGCAATGCCAAGATCGCCGGTTGCGACACCCTTTACGGAGCCGTCGTCGTTAAACAGCACCTCTGCTGCCGCGAAGCCCGGAAAGATCTCTACGCCAAGGCCTTCCGCCTGCTGCGCCATCCAGCGGCAGAGATTGCCGAGCGAGACGGTGTACGTTCCTTTGTTGTTCATGAACGGCGGCATCATCAGATGCGGCAGCCCATATTTTTTGGTGGAGGTCAGCCACCAATGCTGGTTGTCCACCACCGGCACCGTCAGCGGGCTATCCAATTCCTTCCAGTTCGGCAGCAGCTCATCGAGCGCGATCGGATCGACCACCGCGCCCGAAAGGATGTGCGCGCCGATTTCGGATCCTTTTTCCAACACGCAAACTGAAAGCTCACGCCCGTCCGCTTCCCCCAATTGCTTGAGCCGGATCGCCGCAGCGAGCCCGGCCGGCCCGCCGCCGACGATGACGACATCATATTCCATCGATTCCCGCTCGGACATTTCAGCTCCCGATCTCAGGCCGTCGCACGGCTCCAACGCTTTGTCATGTCGTCCGTGCCGCCAGATTGACCCTCACGTCAACCTCGCACTTAAATGATGAGGTGCGGGTAGGAATTTCGGACGAGGAAGCGAATGCGCTCTCCAGCACGCTGGGCTGGTGGCAGCTGGCGGGCGTCGACGTCATTGTCGATGACGCGCCGCGCGATTGGCTGAAGAATGCAGTTTCAGTTACCCATGGATCTCATTCCACGCCTGNTGCGGTGACCGCTGCCAGCGCGNCTGACGTCATGGCGTTGCCTTCCACGATGGAAGCTTTCGCCGCCTGGATNAAACTTCCGGAAAATCTGCCCGACCTTGGTATGCGTCGGCCGGCTGCCGCGGGCAGCGTCGCTGGCGGATTGATGCTCCTGACCGACATGCCCGACGCGGACGACTGCGAAGCGGACATGTTGATCGCCGGATCGGCCGGCCGTCTCCTCGACGCGATGCTGGGCGCGATCGGGCGGGATCGGGCATCCGTCTATCTGGCAAGCCTCGCCCCCGGCCGCCCTGCTTCAGGCAGGTTGGCTCCTTCGCTGGAAGCTGAGCTGGCTCGTTTAGCCCGTCACCACGTCCAGCTCGCTCGACCCCGCCTGCTGTTGATCTTAGGTGATGCGACAACCCGTGCGGTGATCGGGACGAGCCTCGCCGAGGCGCGCAATTCGATACATGGCATTAACCTCGATGGCGGCACGGTACCGGCCATCGCAACCTTTCATCCCCGTTTCCTGCTCCAGCAACCCGCCCGTAAGGCGGATGCCTGGGCTGACCTGCGGAAGGTGATGGAGATTTTAAGCGCGTGAGACTGATTGTCCTTCTAGCCCTTGCCGCGACGGCAAGCCCGTTGACCGCCGCTTTCGCGGCCAATGACATGGCGTTGCCGCCGGCTGCGCCCACATCCGCAACCGCTGCATCGCGCGTTATTCCGGAACAGCTCAAGGCGGCTGAGCGGGATCAATATCGCGCCATCTTCGCATCGATCCGTGCGGGCGAATGGTCCGACGCAGAGCAGCGGCTTGCTGCCATGCCGGACGGCCTGCTCACGCCGTTTGCCTGGGCCGAGTTATATACCGCCAAGGGCTCGCCGAAGGTGAGCGCCGCCGATCTGGTCGCACTCATCGCGCGCGCGCCGGAACTCCCACAAGCATCCGATCTCGCTCGCCTTGCCCGCACGCGTGGCGCCGACGCATTGCCTGAACTCCCCGAAGTTCATGACCTCGTCCGCGTGGCAGGCGCTTCACGACGGACTTCAGCGAGCAGCAATCGCAGCGATGCGGTGGCGATGGAGTTGCGTCCACAGATCATTGGCTTGATCAAAGCCGATCAGCCCGCCGAAGCCGAAGCGCTGCTCGCACCGCGTCAGATCGAGCTGACCGGTGAAGCGCTTACCGAATGGCAGCAACGTATTGCCTGGTCCTATTATCTCACCGGCGATGACTCCAATGCCCGCCGCCTTGCCGCGCTTGCTCAGGTTGGAACAGGCGAATGGACGGTGCAGGCTGACTGGGTCGCTGGCCTCGCGGCTTGGCGCCAGCGCGACTTTGCCGCTGCCGGCACCGCTTTCGATTCGGTCACGGCTCATGCACGCGACTATGAAATGCGCGCCGCTGGGCTGTTCTGGGCCGCACGCGCCGACCTCGCGGGCGGGCATCCCGAGCGCGTGGAGGCGAAGCTCCGCGCCGCGGCCAAGTTGCCGGAGACCTTTTATGGCCTTCTTGCCGGCAGTGCGCTGGGCATCGCGATCCCGGCTGAAACCGCCGCCAGCGCGCTGAACGGATCGGTCGCCGGTGAATGGCAGGGCCTCTCGCGCTATCCCAATATTCACGTCGCGGCCGCCCTCACGGAAATCGGCGAGGATGCCTATGCCGATGAGGTGATGCGTCACCAAGCCCGTATCGGCGCGCCCGCCGAACATGGCGCCCTCCTCCACCTTGCTTCGCGGCTCGATCTCCCCTCCACCCAGATCTGGCTCGCGCAGCATGGGCCGGTCGGCGCGGCGATGCCGGTCAGCGCCCGCTACCCGGTTCCGGCCTGGACGCCGCAGGGCGGCTGGCGGGTCGATCCGGCGCTCGTTTACGCGCATGCTCTGCAGGAATCGCAGTTTCGTTCCGATGCCATGAGCCCGGCTGGCGCTATCGGCCTGATGCAGCTGATGCCCGCCACTGCACAGCTGGTAGCTCGTAAAAAGGGCGAGAGCCTCGACCATGCTCAACTCAATCGCCCGGCGGTTTCATTCGAATATGGCCAGTCCTATCTGGAGATGCTGCGGGACATGCCCGGCACGCAGGGACTGCTTCCCAAAATTATCGCCGCCTATAATGCGGGCCCCGGATCGGTGCTGAATTGGAACTACAAGCTTCGCGACGGCGGCGATCCGCTCACCTTCATCGAATCGATCCCCTTCGCCGAAACCCGCAACTATGTCGCGATCGTGCTCCGCAATTACTGGATGTATGGCCGTCAGCAGGGCAAGGTATCAGCCAGCCTCAAAGCCATCGCCCAAGGAATGTGGCCGCGCTTTCCCGGTTTGCCGGGCAAAACCGCCATTCGNCTAGACACCGATGGCGCAAATGCCACCGCCGGNGGCGGCAACACCGAGCTAGCGCGTGTCAATTGACGAAGCNGCCGCGTTTCTACCGGTCCGCATTGCGGTTCTGACGGTATCGGACACGCGCACGCTGGCGGAAGATCGCTCCGGCGACACGCTGGTCGAGCGGTTGACGAAGGCCGGGCACATTCTTGCCGAGCGCGACATCATCATCGACGATAAGGACATGATCGTCGCACACTTGCACGGCTGGATTGAGGATCCGCAGATCGATTGCATCATCACGACCGGCGGTACCGGCGTGACCGGACGCGACGTCACCCCCGAGGCACTGGCGATGGTCTGGGACAAAGAGATCCCAGGCTTTGGCGAGCTCTTCCGCTGGCTCAGTTATCAGACGATCGGGACCTCGACAGTCCAGTCGCGCGCTACTGCCGGGGTCGCGCGCGGGACCTATATCTTCGCCCTGCCCGGTTCAACCGGAGCAGTGAAGGACGCCTGGGACGGTATATTGGCGACCCAGCTCGACAGCCGTCACAAACCCTGCAACTTCGTCGAACTGATGCCGCGCCTGCGGGAGCGCTAAGCGTCAGCCGACAATCTCTTCCGGCTTGAAGAAATAGGCGATCTCGATCGCTGCATTCTCGTCGCTGTCCGAGCCATGCACCGAGTTGGCCTCGATGGATTCGGCGAAGAGCTTACGGATCGTGCCTTCGTCGGCTTGCGCTGGGTTGGTTGCGCCCATGATGTCACGGTTCCGCTTCACGGCGTCCTCGCCTTCGAGCACCTGTACGACGACCGGTCCGGAAATCATGAAGCTGACCAGATCGTTGAAAAACGGCCGTTCCTTGTGAACTGCGTAAAAGCCTTCGGCCTGCTCGCGGGTCATGCGGATACGCTTGGAGGCGACGACCCGAAGCCCGGCTTCCTCAAGTTTGGCGGTGACCGCCCCCGTCAGATTGCGACGCGTGGCGTCAGGCTTGATGATCGAAAAAGTGCGCGTCGCGGCCATCGCCGTTCAAACTCCGTATCGAGCTAAGGGAAAGTGGCGGCTCTCTAGTCGTTGGCGCAAAGCAGCGCAAGGCGGGTCGATGTGAGCTGACGCCATGACAGATGCTCGCCGCTGGCCGCGATAATTTGGATATCAGCGGCGGGGGCCGCCGCGCGCAACCTGGTGACCGCATATCTCGCGCTTGCAAAACGTGACATAATGCAAACATTGCGATAGCGGCTTTGATCCGTCCTCGCGCCACTCGCGCGTCCGGGTGAGAAGCCATATTTTGGAAATGAGATGAACAAGTCGTCAGAATGGGCCTTGGATAGCTGGCGCAACTTCGAAGCGCGGCAGCTGCCCGAATATCCGGATCAGGCCATATTGGCCGAAGTGGAGCGCGAGCTTCGCAGCTATCCGCCATTGGTATTCGCCGGAGAAGCGCGCGCGCTCACCGAGGAGCTTGCGCTGGTGGCCGCCGGCAAGGCCTTTCTGCTCCAGGGCGGGGATTGTGCCGAAAGCTTTGCCGAATTCCACCCGAACAACATCCGGGATACGTTCCGCGTGATCCTGCAGATGGCGGTGGTGATGACCTATGCGTCCAAGCTGCCGATCGTGAAGCTTGGCCGCATGGCGGGGCAGTTCGCCAAGCCACGCTCCGCCCCGCTGGAGGAGCAGGACGGCGTCAGCCTGCCCAGCTATCGCGGGGATATCGTGAACGACATTGCCTTCACCGAGGCAGGCCGCGTCCCCGATCCCCAACGGATGATCAAGGCGTACAGCCAGTCCGCGGCAACGCTCAACCTGCTGCGCGCCTTCGCGCAAGGCGGCTACGCGAATCTCCATCAGGTGCATAGCTGGACGCTCGATTTCATGGGCCGCAGCCCCTGGGCCGCGCAATATCAGGCAGTGGCCGATCGCATTGGTGACGCGCTGGATTTCATGCAAGCGTGCGGCATCAGCCCCGATACCGTTCCGCAACTCAAGACCACCCAGTTCTATACCAGCCATGAAGCGCTGCTGCTCGCCTATGAACAAGCGATGACCCGGCAGGATTCGCTGACTGGCGATTGGTACGACACGAGCGCCCACTTCGTCTGGATCGGTGACCGTACCCGGTTCGAAGGTTCAGCCCATGTCGAGTTCCTGCGCGGCATCGGAAATCCCATAGGCATCAAGTGCGGGCCGAGCCTTCAACCCGACGTGCTGCTTCGCCTGCTGGATACGCTCGATCCCAATCATGTGCCTGGGCGGATCACCTTGATCACCCGTTATGGGCACGACAAGATCGAGAAAGGGCTTCCACCCCTCGTTCGCGCCGTCAAGACAGAGGGCCGGCCGGTCGTGTGGTCGTGCGATCCTATGCACGGCAATGTCGTCAAGGCAGCGAATGGCTATAAGACGCGCCCATTCGATCGCATCCTGGCGGAGGTACGCGGCTTCTTCGCGGTTCATCGCGCCGAAGGAACCCATGGCGGCGGCATCCACGCCGAGATGACCGGCCAGAACGTAACCGAATGCACGGGCGGCGCGGTGGCGATCACGGACGAAGCGCTGGCCGATCGTTACCATACACATTGCGATCCCCGCTTGAATGCCAGCCAATCGATCGAACTCGCCTTCCTGTTGGCCGAAATGCTCAATCAGGAAATGCGTGAGCGCGAGCGTGTCGCAGCCTGAGGGCGCAACCCCGGATCGCATCATCATGTGCACTAATAGGTAGTCGTTTCGGAAACCTAATGGCTTTTCAGCGTTGTCATTGAGAACTGACGACGCAGGAGAAGAGCAGGACCGATGCAGCCGACGGATAAAGCAAAGACGGGCGTCGCCGGTCTCGACGATATTATAGGCGGCGGGTTGACGAGAGGGCGGCTATTCTTGTTGGAAGGCAGCCCCGGTACGGGCAAGACCACCATCGCTTCGCATTTTCTTCTCGCAGGCGGGGAAGCCGGCGAGCGCTGTCTCTACGTTACGCTTTCTGAGACGGAAGAAGAGCTACGCAGCAGCGTCGCCTCGCATGGCTGGGATTTCACCAACAAAATCGACATCTTCGAGTTGGCGCCTCCCGAGGAATTGCTGGATGAAAACCAGCAGCAAAGCCTGCTTTATTCCTCGGATCTCGAGCTCGGCGAAACCACCAAGCGGATCTTCACCGCGTTCGAGCGGGTGAACCCCTCGCGGGTCGTGCTCGACAGCCTCTCGGAGATCAGGCTGCTGGCGCAAAGCTCGCTTCGCTACCGCCGCCAAATCCTTGCGTTGAAGCATTATTTTGCAAAACATAAGACAACCGTGCTGATGCTCGACGACTTGACCGCGGACGTGCTCGACAAGACCGTTCATAGCGTGGCCCATGCCGTCATCAGGCTTGAAGAACTTTCCCCAACCTATGGCGGCGAACGCCGCCGGCTGCGCGTGCTCAAATATCGGGGCCAACCGTTTCGCGGTGGCTTCCACGACTTCGTGATCGAGCGGGAGGGCGTGCGGGTGTTCCCCCGCCTCGTCTCCGCCGAGCACAAGAAGAAATTCTCGCGGACGATCGTCCCAACCTATTCTCTCGCTTTCAACGCGCTGCTGGGAGGCGGCGTGGAGCGCGGATCAAGCACTCTCATCATCGGCCCCTCCGGAACGGGCAAATCGTTGCTTGCGCTGACATTCATAAAATCGGCTGTCGAGCGCGGCGAGCAGGCGGCACTCTTCGTGTTTGACGAGGAGTTGGGCCTGCTGTTCGAACGGGCTGAGCAACTCGGCTTTCATCTTCAGCCGATGGTAGACAGCGGAAAGCTGTTCGTCGAACAGGTTGACGCAGCCGAGCTTACTCCCGGCGAATTTTCCGAGCGTGTTCGCCATTGCGTAGAGCAGGGCAGCGCACAAACGGTGGTGATCGATAGCATCAATGGCTATCAATCCGCCATGCCCGAGGAGCAGGCGCTCGTCCTGCACATGCATGAGCTTCTGCAATATCTGAACCGCCAGGGCGTAACGACCTTCCTGACGGTGGCGCAACACGGCCTTGTTGGCGATATGCGCGCGCCCGTTGATGTCACTTATCTGGCAGACACCGTTATACTTTTGCGCTATTTCGAAGCCGCTGGGCGAGTCCGGCGCGCGATTTCCGTCATCAAGAAGCGCACCGGCACTCATGAGGATACGATCCGCGAGTTCAACATCGGAAAGGCAGGCATCATCTTGGGGGAGCCGCTGACTCAATTCCAAGGCGTATTGCGCGGCGTGCCCACTTTAGTCGGCGAGCTCCCAGAGATTTCCGGCCACTCCCTTCGGTGACATCAACGCCGTGAATCGGACCTCGCGAGAAGATGTAGTCATTCTGGCCCCACGCGGGCGCGATGCGCCGCTCGCGGCTTCGATCTTATCCGAAGCGCGGTTCGAAGCTCGGATCGCTTCGGACATCGGTGAACTTGTGGGCATGCTGCGAAGTGGAGCCGGCTTCGCAATCGTCACCGAGGAAGCACTGAAGGCGACCGATCTGCGCAGGATTGCGGCGTTCATCTCCGATCAGGAAGAATGGTCGGACTTCCCCTTCATCTTGCTCACTGAGCGCGGCGGCGGCTTCGAGCGTAACCCGTCCGCGCAACGCTATCTCGACCTGCTCGGCAACGTCACCTTCCTTGAACGCCCCTTCCACCCGACCACGCTAGTCAGCCTCTCAAGCTCCGCCCTGAGAGCACGGCGTCGTCAATATGATGCGCGAGCGCGGCTCGAACTGATTCATGAGGCGGAACAGCGCTTGAGTGTTGCGCTGGCGGCGGGCCGCCTGGGAACCTGGACGGTTCACTATCCCGACTTGAAGCTAGAGGCGTCCGACCTGTGCAAAGCGCACTTCGGCCGAAAGCCATGGCAGGATCTCAGTCGTGAGGATTTGCTCGCGAGCATCCATCCTGACGATCGGGTCATGGTAAATGACAGGATCGAGGCCGCAATGGTCGCAGCTGAGGACTATGAAGTAGAATTCCGCTGTTTCCAGCCGAATGGAGCAATGCGCTGGCTTCAGGTTCGTGGCCGACCTACGCTGGATAGCAACGGAAAGCCGCTGCGCCGCACCGGGGTATCCCAAGACATTACCGAACGGCGTGAGGGCGAAGAGGTACTGCGAGACCTTGCGGCCGAGCTCGAAGAGCGCGTCGAACAGCGAACACGCGAACGCGAGGCGGTTGCAGCCCAGCTTCACGAAGCACAGAAACTCGAGACGCTTGGGCAACTCACCGGTGGCGTGGCCCATGATTTCAACAATTTGCTGACGCCGATCTTGGGCGGATTGGACATGCTACGCCGGATCCATGGAGACCAGCGTTCGCAACGTTTGATCGATGGAGCATTGCAAGCCTCGGAACGTGCCCGGACGCTGGTCTCGCGCTTGCTGGCGTTTGCCCGCCGGCAGAATCTCGAGGCCCGGCCGGTGGACATGCTTGCGCTCGTCGAAGGCATGCTCGACCTTATGAAGCGATCGCTCGGGCCGCGTATCGAGGTGCAGCTCAACACTCCGGCGCAAGTTCCGGCGGCAATGGTCGATCCGAATCAGCTTGAGTTGGCACTGCTCAACCTGGCCGTGAATGCGCGCGACGCAATGGACGGAGAGGGAACGCTCACCATCGGCCTGCGATGCCGGCAACTGTCGAGCGACAACGGCTTTGGGATTGGCGCGGGAAGCTATGTCTGCCTTGACATTGCCGACACCGGGACTGGCATGGACGAAGACACGCTCAAGCGGGCGATCGAGCCCTTTTATTCCACAAAGGGAATCGGCAAGGGCACCGGGCTCGGTCTATCGATGGTTCACGGTCTGGCGGCGCAATCCGGCGGGGCGCTCCATCTTGCAAGCGCGGTAGGCAAGGGAACGACCGCATCCTTGTGGCTTCCCGTGGCCAATACCCAGGCCGCAAAAATGGTTACGACAACCGAAGAACCGATAAAGGTCGATTATTCGCTGAACGTGCTGCTGGCCGATGACGAGGAGCTCGTCAGAGTTGGTACCGCGGACATGCTGACTGATCTTGGCCATCGGGTCGTTCATGTAAGCTCGGGCGCACTGGCACTTGCAAAGCTTCGCAACGAAGCATTCGATCTGCTCGTCACTGATTTCCTGATGCCGGGAATGAGTGGAATGGAATTGGCGCGCGCGGCCCGCGATCTTCATCCTCAGCTGCCAGTGCTGCTTATCACCGGATTTGCCGATCTTGGTGGTTCGACAACGATCGACGTGAGTCGGCTCGCCAAACCTTTCCGGCACAATGATCTTGCGCGTGCGATAGCGGAAATCATCCAGCCTTCGGTTGCACTTGAGGTTCAGCCAGGCTGATTGCGACAATCTTGAAAAATTGGGCCGATATCCACGTAATTCTTCTTCAATTTAGCAGTTTTTTAAGCGCTGGGAACGCATTGTCGCGGGCATGCAGCGCTCGACCGAACAGGCTCCCAGATCAGGCTCCCAGCCTGAGCGACTCTTCCTGAGCCTGCTTCTTCAGGACGGCCAGCCCTGGTCGGTCAGCTTTTCACCCGAACTGGCGAAATGCATCGGCAGCTATGCGCGCATTCCCGAATTCGTGCAGGCGGGGCACCTGCTGAACATCCACGGCCCCGAGGGCCTGACCTCGGCGGCCTGAACACGCACGATGCTGATCAACGTCTTCAGTGTCGCGACTCGCGATAAAAAGCTCAGCTGGGCCGTCCGAGCGGCGCTGCTCGAAACCCTGTTCCAGTCAAAGCTCGCGCTCTTCATTGGTGCAATGAGTGGCGCAGCCATGGTCGGCGTCGTCATCAACTCGGATCCGTCGCCCTGGCTGATAATTTGCGGCGTTCTCCTCGTTCTCTCCGGAATGGCACGCGTCGTGAGCTTCGGCATGTTCAAGCCGGGTCCTACCATCGCGAACAAATGGGAGGTCATCTATCATGCTGGCGCGTGGGCTTATGCCGGCTTCATGGGGCAGTTCACATTTCTGACCTTGCTCATCAGCACCAATCCCTTTTCTCATCTGATTACCGCGGCCACNTCCACCGGCTATGCTGCGGCCGCTGCGAGCCGAAACACGGGTCAGCCGATCATCGCGGTGGGGCTGCTACTGATGTGCACCGTGCCGTTCAGCATCGCGCTCCTCGTGCACCCCTCGATTCCGCACGTCCTGCTGGCGGTAACCAACATCCTGTTCACCCTGGTCGTGATCGACATCACGCTGCAAACTTACAAGACCGTGCTTACGGCCTTCATCGACCGCGAGGAAAAGAAGCGGCTGACCGAGGTCTATGAGAAGCTTTCCAAAACTGACCCGCTGACCGGGATCGACAATCGCGTCACGCTCAAAGTCAACCTCGATGCGTTGCTCAAGGCTGGCGGATCAGCCGTCGCCGTCCTTTGGCTCGACCTCGATCGCTTCAAGCAGATCAACGATACGCTGGGCCATGCCGCTGGTGACGTGGTGCTTCACGCGGTTGCCGCGCGCCTGAAAAAGCTGGCCGGCGAACAGGGCAAGATCGCCCGCTTCGGTGGGGATGAATTCATCATCATCGTGCCGGTGGCAGGCGCCGAGGCCGCCTTGGCGCTGGGCGAGGAAATCCGCCGGACTATCAGCGAACCGGAAACCACCGAAGGCATGACCATCGATTTCAGCGCCTCGATCGGTATTTCGATTTCGACCGTCGATGAACAGTCGGCGGACGATCTTTTGCGCCACGCCGATGTCGCGCTTTACGAGGCCAAGGCCAAGGGCCGCAATTGCGTCGTCATCTTCGATCCCGAGATGGAAGAACGGCTGCTCAAGAACAAGCAGATCGAAAACGATCTCAAGCGCGCCATGTCGAACGATGAGCTCGAACTTTACTTTCAGCCGATCGTCGACTTGAAGTCTGGTCGGGTGAAGAGTTTCGAGGCGCTGTTGCGCTGGCATCACCCTGTGCACGGGGGCATCCCGCCGGGCCTTTTCATCCCCATCGCCGAAGCAACCGGTCAGATTGACGCGATCACCGAATGGGTTCTTGACCGCGCATGCGCGGCCGCCGCTAAATGGCCAGAGGACATTTCGGTCTGCATCAACATCTCCCCGCCCCTGCTCAAAACGCGCAAATTGCCGCCGATGGTGCTTGAGGCGTTGCTGAAGCACAGCCTGCAACCGCGCCGGCTCGAACTGGAGATCACCGAAACGGCGCTGGTCGAAGACAATCCCAATGTTCGTATCGTACTGGACGGGTTCCAGAAGCTCGGCATCAGGCTTTCACTTGACGACTTCGGCACCGGCTTCTCGTCGTTGAGCTATCTGTGCCGCTACCGCTTCAATGTCATCAAGATCGATCGCTCATTCACGGCCGATGTATACCGTAGCGGCGAAGCGCGCGCGGTCGTCCAAGCGATTTCGACTTTAGCCGATTCGCTCGACCTCACCGTCGTGGCTGAAGGTATCGAGACCAAGCAGCAGCTTGATTATATTCGGAGCCAGGGCTGCGGCGAGGGACAAGGCTATTATTTCGCCCGCCCCATGCCCTTCAAGGACGTCGCCGATTATCTGGCGAAACCTGATTATGATTTCGACAATATCGACGACGTCAATCAGCGCCTCAAGCAGATATCCGATGAGACTGCGTCGCGGTCCGCGCCTGCGCGGCGGCGAGCCGGCGCATCATCTTGATGTTGTGAGGCTGTAGGCGCACGGCTGTCTCAGCCCAGATCTTGACGATCCGGCGAAGCTCATCGACGGTGATCGGATTGATTTCGCGGGCTGCGCGATAGACGCCATATTGGCCGGTTTGCCGCTTGCCGTTGTACGCGATGTAATCCGCCACCGCCTGCTCGCCCTGGCCGGGCTCGGCAAGAACATGGACGAGCCCGAGCTCGTACATCTCTTCCGCCGTATAGGTCCGGCCGCTGAGCATCAGCTTTTCTGCCTGCGCGGCGCCCAATTTCCGTGTCAGAAAAACATGCGCGCCGACACCCGGGAACATTCCGAAAATATGGTCCGGAAATGAGAAGCGGGTACCACGTTCGGCGACCAGCACGTCGAAGGATAAGGCCACTTCGAAGCCGCCGCCAATCGCATCGCCTTGGATCAGGGCGATGGTCACGATCGGCAGATCGAGGCTCAGAATATTCTGGTGCAATATGTCGATGCACATATTGCCGTACGCCACGAGCGCGCCGACGTCCCGCGCCTCGGCGCGATCAGCGACAAAGTCCATATCGCCGCCCAAATTGAACGCGCCGGGAAATCTTGAACCTAGAACGAGATATTTCAGCAGGCCGCTATCCGCTGGGAAGGCGCGCTGAATTTCCTGCTGCCACGCCTGCAGATCACGCAGAATTGAGAAGGTGAACGCAGGGCGGCCGATCGGCGTCATGAAGCTCCACAAAGTGGCCGCCATTTCATCCCAACGGACCTCGATCTCGGCCAGGTCGAACCGGAATCTTGGCGTGGGGGTATGAACCGAACCAACCCGGCGTTCACCGGCGGTTCGCATCTCCGATCTCGCTCGCGCGAGATTCACCGGCTGATCCGTCATGAAAGTACCCCCTTACTTACAAATCGTTAACTATATTACGCCGGAGGGGATAGCAATAGGGTTCATTGTTGAGTCACAACGACTTACAAGCCGTTCTGCGCAAGTCGCGCTGGAAAGTGGCAATAAAAATTGAGTCAATACAGAATCTTACGACGTCCTTTATTGGGACGTTCCTCATTTCGGTACCGATATCAAAGATAATGGGGTGGCTTAGGCTTTGTGTTGAACAGTCGAGAAAGCGACCGATCCAGCATCACCATCTGCCACAAGGCTCGCCCGTGATCGAAGCGGCCGCTGCGATGTTCGGAAATCATGCTGCCAACTGTCGAAAGGTCGAACCAGCCTGTCTCGGCCAAGGTTGAACTGCGCGCGACATGCATCGCTTGGTCAGCCAGCGGGCCGCGGAACCAGGCGCTGATCGGCGTCACGAATCCCATCTTGGGCCGGTACAATATCTCCTTCGGAAGATATTTGCGCAACGCGCGCTTCATCAGCCATTTTCCGGTGCCTCGACGAACGCGCATCGCGGGCGGCAGGCTTGCCGCGAATTCGAGCAGCCGGTGGTCAAGCAGCGGTTCGCGCGCTTCGAGGCTGACGGCCATGCTGGTCCGGTCGACCTTGGTTAAAATATCGCCTGGCAGCCAGATTTTCATGTCGGCATATTGCGCACGATCGAGCGGCGCGCGGGCTGGCGCCTGCTGCATCGCCCGAACATAGCGGTCCTCGGCACGATGACCGGCGATCTGGCTGCGAAAGCTGTCGGCGAACAGGCGGCGGCGCGCCACGGCCGATGTAACACTCACGGCATCGGCATAAGCTTCGCCGTCGCTCAAGGCCATCGCTGCCAGCGTCGTTTTGGCGCGCAGCGGCCGTGGCGCCCAATCGAGCTTGGGATAGACGGCGCCAAGCGCACCGAAGAGCGGTCTGCGCAAGGCTTCCGGCAGCATGGCTCTCATCCTGGCCTCGCCAGCGAAGAAAACGTGACGGCGATAGCCGGCCAGCGCTTCGTCAGCGCCGTCGCCCGAAAGCGCCACCGTCACATGCTGTCGCGCAAGCTCGGATACGCGGTAAGTGGGCAAGGCCGACGCGTCCGCAAAGGGTTCGTCGAATGCAGCGACAAGGCGGTCGATCAGCCCAAAATCGTCCGCATCCACGATGCGGCGATGATGGCGCGTCGCGAAACGCTCGGCGACGAGATCGGCATAGCGCGTTTCATCATGATCCGCCTGATCGAAGCCGATCGAGCAGGTCGTCACCGCGCTGGTGCTCTCGCCCGCCATCAACGCAACCACGGCGGAGCTGTCGACCCCGCCGGACAGAAAGGCGCCGAGCGGCACGTCCGCGATCATGCGTTCGGCAACAGCATCACGCATATGCGCGATCAACTCGTCTTCGAGGCGGGCCACGCTGCCGGAGGTCCGCTCGGCAAAGCTGATGTCCCAATAGGAAATGGGCAGCGGCAGCGCCTGGCCCCGCTTCAGAGTCAGATGGTGGCCGGCCGGCAATTTGCTAATGCCGTCGAGAAGGCATGTGTCATCGGGAACATAGCCATAGGCCATATAATCCTCGACGGCCGTCAGCTTCGGCGCGCGCCTGACGAGCGGATGGGCAAGCAATCCCTTGAGCTCGGAGGCGAACAAGATGCATCCATCACTCAGCTGAGTGTAAAAAAGCGGCTTCACCCCCAGCCGATCGCGCGCGAGGAACAGGCTCTTGCGCGCCTCATCATACAGCGCGAACGCGAACATGCCGTGAAAACGCTCCACGCACGCTGCACCCCAGCGGCGCCACCCATGGAGGATGACCTCGGTGTCGCTGTTCGTGCGGAATATGGCGCCCGACTGCTCCAGCTCCGCGCGAAGTTGCCTGAAATTATAGATCTCGCCGTTGAAGCTGACCGTCAGGCCGCCGTCGGCGCTCGTCATTGGCTGTTCGCCGGTCGCGAGATCGATGATCGCGAGACGGCGATGGCCGAGCCCGACGCCGGGCGCCGTCCAGACGCCGCTTCCGTCAGGTCCGCGATGGACCATCACGTCGGTCATGGCGCGCACGCGCTGCGGGTCGACCGGCTTGGCTGTGGCCAGATGGAAGATACCGGCGATGCCGCACATTGGCTTAGCCGGCCTGACTGGATATGCGGTCAGCAAACTGATCCACTGGCCCGATTGCTTCGAGCAGGTTCTGCATCGCCGGCCAAGCTCCCTGCCCCGCATCTTCCGGCGCGGATACAAGGATGGCCACGGCGCGCTGCGGGCCGCCGAGCAATTTGGTCTTCAACGTTTCGGCCTTCACCCTGAACTCGCTTCCAGTCGTGATCGTGCCGATTCGATAGAAGGTGATCACGTCGCGGACAATGTCGCCCTGGCCGGTGATACGAAAAGCACGGCTTCCCGGTGGCGATGGCCGATCGTCCGTCCACGCCCAATGGCTATCAGGCGCGACCGCGCCCTGCCCATAGCCGACCAGTTCCCTTCCTTCGGCCTGCGACGCGAAAATGGCGACTGCCAGGTCGACCACCCTCCCCCGCGTGTCGATGTAGCGCGCGATCAGCAGGCGATCGGCCCCCGCAAAATTCGGCCGCCAATCCGAAGGGGCGGCTATACGTCGCCACTCGGGGAGGACCGGCAAGCTCGTCACGGGCGGCAGTTGCGCACGGCCCGCCGATCCGAGCAGCGACCAGAGCAAAGCGATCAGCGGGATCAGGATCGCTCCTGCAAAGCCGCGCTTCCATGCGTCAGTGGCGCCTTGCTGCGACTGGAGCTTCGCCGGCTCGATCCAGGGATCGCCGACCTTGCGATCGAACCAGCGCCAGCTGCCGGCGATCAGGACGGCGATGACGATACCGAAGAAAACCCACCCATAGATGACGTGATCGAAACCCTCCGCGAAGTGCGCGTTGGTGCGGTGCGCCATGTAAATGGTTCCCCATGCGCGCACGCCATTGGCGAGCACCGGCAGCACAAGCGCGGCCGTCATGAACGCGATGCGGCGCGTCCAGCTTCTAAAACACACATTGGCGACGAGCGCGCCATAGGCCGCCATCGCCACCAGAAATTTCACGCCCGAACACGCCTCGGCCACTTCGAACCACCCGTTCGGAATGGTGATGAACACGCCGTCAATATGTGCCGGAATGCCGCTCAGCGCGAGCAGCGCCATGCAGATCTGCGCGGTCAATGTCTGGAGCGGTGGAACAAGACCTTCGCCGGCGGGGACCAGAAACAGCATATAGGCAAGCGGGAACATGAGCCCGCGAC
>JGI24736J21556_1000006_pt1 | contig 45118 bp, 45 predicted proteins | sample KBSCornC2_FD_21556 | JGI IMG/M metagenome (IMG submission 21556) | reverse complement strand
CACCGACTCTCCGAGCGGGCGGCGACGCTTTCTCGATCGGCTCGTATTGGCGCTCGAGCCGGATCATGCGCGGCAAGCGGCGCGCTACGAAGCCGCAATGCGCGCGCGCAATAAGCTGCTCAGCGATTATGATCGTGCGGACCCGGCCTGGCTCGATGCGCTGGAAGCGGCGATGAGCGAGCATGGCGCTGCTATTACCGAAGCGCGCGCCAGGACGGTATCCGCGCTACAGGACCGGCTGGCTTTGCAGCCTGCAGGGCCGTTCGCGCGCGCATTTATCGCGCTGGAAAACAGCGAGGCGGCAATCGATTCCCCTTCGCTCCGTGCCGCCCGGGCGCGCGACGCGACCGCCGGGCGTACGCTATCCGGGCCGCATCGCGCTGACCTATCGGTACGCCACGCCGACAAGAACCAGCCCGCCGAGCGCTGCTCCACAGGCGAACAAAAGGCGCTGTTGCTTGGCATCACGCTTGCGCATGCCGATCTCGTCGCCGATCGCCGCGGGGCACGGCCAATCCTGTTGCTGGACGAAGTCGCCGCCCATCTCGACCCAAGTCGTCGCGCGGCACTGTTCGAACGACTTGGCGCGAGCGGCGGTCAGGTTTGGATGACGGGAACGGAGATGGCGCTGTTCGAGGATGCCCCAAGGCAAACGCAGCGCCTCACCATATCCGGTGGGACGCTGCGTCCAGCATGATGAGCGCTCGATCGGTCAGGCGAAGCAGATCATGATCTTGCCCCGCCGCGAGCGCATCGCCCCGCCGACCATGCCGAAACCTGCGATGACGAAAGCCCAGCCCGCATATGCTGGCGCTGCGAAGGATGATGACGCCAGGTCCAAAGTGCAGGCCAGGCCTGCTAGCGCCATCATGCCAACGCCATGCAACATACACTTCCCCCCGCCAACCCATCAGAAAGCGCCAGACAGCGAACCCTTTTGACGCATTCATGTGAATCCGTGCCTCTTGCTAACCCAAGTTAAAGCACGGCTCTATGTTTGCTGATGGTAAATGCGGACCCGGCTGTGCCGTTTCTGGACAGGTAAGATGGCTTGAGCCGGAGCCTTCCGCGGACATCGTGGCCCGCGTGTTTTGCTTGGGTTCCTGGGAACCCGTCGCTATATGCTTGGCATGGCAACCGAACCTCAAACTTCAGAATATGGCGCCGATTCGATCAAGGTCCTCAAAGGGCTGGACGCGGTGCGCAAACGGCCGGGCATGTACATCGGCGACACCGATGACGGGTCGGGTCTCCACCATATGGTGTTCGAGGTTTCCGACAATGCAATCGATGAGGCGCTGGCGGGCCATTGCGACAAGATCGTCATCACGCTCAATCCCGACGGCTCGGTGTCGGTCGAGGACAATGGACGCGGGATTCCAACCGGCATTCACGCCGAGGAAGGCGTCTCGGCCGCCGAAGTGATCATGACCCAGCTTCACGCGGGCGGAAAATTCGAAAATACGTCCGACGACAATGCCTATAAGGTGTCGGGTGGTCTCCACGGCGTGGGCGTATCCGTGGTCAATGCGCTAAGCGATCATCTCGATCTCACCATCTGGCGCGATGGGGAGGAGCATTACATGCGCTTCCAGCGCGGCGATGCCGTCGCGCCGCTCAAGGTGGTCGGTCCTGCGAACGGCAAACGCGGCACCAAGGTGACGTTTCTTCCCTCGGCGGACACGTTCAAGATTACCGAGTTCGATTTCGAGAAGCTGGAGCATCGCTTCCGCGAGCTGGCGTTTCTCAACTCGGGTGTCCGGCTGTTCCTGGTGGACGCGCGCCACGCCGAGCGCGTCGAGCACGAACTTTACTACGAGGGCGGTATTGCCGCCTTCGTGAAATATCTCGACCGCACCAAGACGCCCCTGATGCCTGAGCCGATTGCCATCACCGGGCAGCGCGACGATGTCGGCATCGATGTCGCGCTGGAATGGAACGACAGCTATTATGAGCAGGTCCTCTGCTTCACCAACAACATCCCGCAGCGCGACGGGGGAACCCATCTCGCGGCCTTCCGCGCTGCGCTGACCCGAACGCTCAACAATTATGCCGAAAAATCCGGCCTGCTGAAGAAGGAGAAGGTCAGCCTCACCGGCGATGACATGCGCGAAGGGCTGACGGCGATCGTCTCGGTAAAGCTGCCCGATCCGAAATTCAGCAGCCAGACCAAGGACAAGCTCGTTTCATCCGAGGTACGCCAGCCGCTCGAAAGCCTGATGGCCGACAAGCTCGCTGAATATCTCGAGGAAAACCCGGCCAACGCGCGCGCGATCATCCAGAAGGTGATCGACGCCGCAGCGGCCCGCGAAGCCGCCCGCAAGGCGCGCGAACTGACTCGGCGCAAAGGCGCGATGGATATCGCCTCGCTGCCCGGCAAGCTCGCCGACTGCCAGGAACGCGATCCCAGCAAGTGCGAGCTTTTCCTGGTCGAAGGAGACTCCGCAGGCGGCTCGGCCAAGCAGGGCCGCGACCGCAACATTCAGGCGATCCTGCCGCTCAAGGGCAAGATCCTCAACGTCGAGCGCGCACGCTTCGATCGCATGCTGTCTTCCAAGGAGGTCGGCACGCTGATCCAGGCACTCGGCACCGGCATCGGCCGCGACGATTTCAACATCGAGAAGCTGCGCTACCACAAGATCGTCATCATGACCGACGCCGATGTGGACGGGGCGCACATCCGCACATTGCTGCTGACCTTCTTCTACCGGCAGATGCCGGACATCATCGCGCGCGGGCATCTCTTCATCGCGCAGCCGCCGCTCTACAAGGTCAACAAAGGCCGCTCGGAAGTCTATCTCAAGGATGATAGCGCGCTTGATCAGTATCTGGTGGATGCTGGCGTCGGTTCCATGGTGCTCGAAAGCTCCGCCGGGGCACGCAGCGGCGTCGATCTCCGCGCGCTGATCGATCATGCGCGACGGATGCGCACGCTGATGGGCTATGTGCCGCGCCGCTACGATCCCTCCGTGATCGAAGTGCTGGCACTCACCGGCTCCCTGGCTCCTGATCTTTCCAGAGATGCAAGGGCTCAAGCGCTTGCGGCCGCGACGGCGTGGCTGGGGCGTGGCGATGCGGAAGCGAGCTGGTCTGCGGATATAGCGACCGATGGCGGCTACCATTTCCAGCGCATGTGGCGCGGCGTGACGGATCATCACATTGTCGATGCGCCCTTTGTCGCCTCCGCCGAGGCGCGCAAGCTTCACGCGCTCGCCGCCGAACAGCGCGATAGCTATACGGGCGTTGCTCGGCTGGTTTCGATGAAAGCCGCCGAGAAAAGCGGCGACGCGGACGAGGATGAGAGCATAAGCGATCCGCGCGGCGTGGCAATCACGCGTCCATCCCAGCTGCTGGAGGCGATCTTTGCGGCGGGCCGCAAGGGACTGTCGATCGCGCGCTACAAAGGTCTTGGTGAGATGAATGCCGAGCAGCTTTGGGAAACGACGCTCGACCCGGCCAACCGTTCATTACTCAAGGTCGAAATCGAGCAGGCCGACGTGGCCGACGAGATCTTCACCCGGTTGATGGGCGACATCGTCGAACCGCGCCGGGAGTTCATCCAGGAAAACGCGCTGAGCGTGGCCAATCTCGACGTTTAAGCCGTTAATCCAGCACGATCGCGTCAGGATCGCTGTCGGCAAGAATGCGGCGCGCAGCACGCCGAGCGAAGCGCAAGGTTTCCACTTTGCGCCGAGCCGCCGGAAGCGGCCTGACAGGCGCCTCGCGCAGAATGGCGGCGTCATAGCGATCCGCCACCATCAATCCGCAGCAATCCGGCCGAAAATTATCCTCCTCGAACGGCGAGAGGTTGAAGCCGGCAGGTACGGCCCAGAAAAAGCGGTCGCAATATTCAAGATAATCGGGCCACTTGCCGTCGCCCAGCAGATCGGCGCGCGACACCTTGATCTCGACGATGATGACATGCCCCCGGCCATCGAGCGCCATGATATCGGCGCGGCGCCCGTTTCCCAGCGGAACTTCGCACAAGGCCATGAAATCGTGCCTGAAGAGCAGGCGCGAAACGCCGCGCACGACATCCGCAGCAATCATCGGCACATCGGCAAGGCAAGGTTCCATCGTCGCAGAATAGAACAATGCAGGAACAGAGCAAGTGTCGGATCAGACTCCTTCGAGCAGCGCGTCGATCTGGTCCGCCTTCAATCCTTCCAGCTCCACGATCCAGAGGTCGGGATCGACGGTTCGCCGCCGCTCGAGATAGGCGGTCAGCGCGTCGGCATCGGCGGGATTGCCTGGACCCGTCTCAATCCATCCGGGCGTGCCATCCGCAAACAGCCCCCGTTCACGCATGGCTGACGCGGCCCCGCGATCGGAAAAAACCAGGAGCAAGGCACCCGCTGTCTCATCACCCTTCGCAAGCACGGCCCCCATGCCGCCCCCGCTTTGAACCTTTCGAAGCAAGACAGACACCAGCAGCGCCGATGTCAGCCGCGCACTCATGCAGGGCGATAGCCGGGAAGGCCGGTCAAAGCGACGTGCGAGCGCATGAACGTGCCGGTCCCGCGGCCGCATTCGTCGCCTTCGGCATCGATCAAGCGCGCGTCCGCCACGAAAACCCTGCGCTTGCCGCTGACCCATTGGCCTTCGGCGATGATCGGACCGCCGACGATCGGCTTGGTAAGAAGCAGGTTGAAAGCCGTCGTGAGAAGAAACCGATCCGTGCAGAGGCTGTTGGCGGCGTAGAAAGCAGCATCATCCAACATCTTGAAGAAGATGGTGCCATGCGCGGCGCCGGCGGCATGGTGCACGCGACCGTCCACCTCAAAGTGAATGCGCGATCGTCCTTCCGAAATGATTTCCAGCCTCGACGCGAAGAGTTCGTTGACCGGAGCCGAAGCGTATAGTGACTCAAGAGCACGGAAATGAGCGGACTGTCCGGAAAGCGGCGGCGCAGATCGCTCAGACGCCATCGCGCAAATCCCCGTTGGAGAGCAGCGCATAAAGCGCGTCCGGCGAGCCAGCCCCCCGCAACTTGGCAACAAAGGCGCGGTCGCGGAGCTTGCGGCTGACCCGGGCGAGCGCTTTTAAATGCTCGACGCCCGCATCGGGCGGCGACAGCAGCAGGAAGACGACATCGACCGGCATTTCGTCGATCGCCGCGAAATCGATCGGGGTTGCAAGCTTCGCAAAGATGCCGACAACCCGATCAAGGCCTTCGATCTTGCCGTGCGGGATCGCGACTCCCCCGCCGAAGCCGGTTGAGCCCAGGCGTTCCCGGTCAAGCAATCGCTCGGTCACTTCGGATGCCGATAGCCCGCGGGTCTTCGCTGCCATCCGTGAGAGTTGCACGAACAGCGACTTCTTATTGGGAACGGCCAGCGCGGCGACCACATCCTCGACGCCGAGCAGATCACTCAGGGAATCGATGCTGCGAGCAAGCGCTCCATTCGCCGGTTCGGCGTCAGCTTGGGCCACTCTATCGGCCATGACGAAAGCGAGCGGCGTCAGGCCGCGCGCTGAGGCTCCACCCAACCGATCGTCCCGTCGGATCGGCGATAGACCATGTTGAAGGCGCCCGTGCCGGAGTTTCGGAACATTAGAGCATTGGTGTTCCGCAAATCGAGCATCATCACAGCGTCCGACACGGTAGTTTCAGGAATATCGACTCGCGTTTCCGCGATGATCACAGGGTTATCTGGCGCTTCCTCTGCCTCCGTTCCAGCCTGGAATACGGTGTAGCTCGCGTCCGCCTCTACGATTTCGAACGTTGCGACACCGTTCGGACCATGGCGATCCTTCAGCCGGCGCATGTAGCGCCGCAACTGAGTCTCGATTCGGTCAGCCGCCTGATCGAACGCCGGATGGGCCTCGGTCGCAAAGCCGCTGCCCTTAAGAATCACGCCCTGCATTACGTGGGCGACGATATCGCAACTGAACCCGTTGTCGTGGGGACCACGGCCGAACGTCACATTGGCCGAGATACTGCGGGAGAAATATTTATCAGCGATTCCCTGGAGCCGGGTATCGACATGATCCCGGAGCGCCGCACCAGTATCAACCTGGTGGCCAGAAACGCGGATTTCCATCTTACAACCTCCACTGTCTTGCCGTCCGCCTTCGGGGGAAAGATGGCGGGGGCGGCCTTAGTCCTAGGCATCTGCCTGGTCAACCGGCCGGCTGTTCCTCAAGCCACAGCGGTTGCACAAGCTTAGCAATAAACGCGGCATGGCGTTCCCGCTCCTCCGCACTTGGGCCATGTGGACGGGGCGGCCTCACCTCGGTCCTTCGCGAACCAATCGAAACTGCCACCAATGTTCGTGCTTCGACCACGGTTTCGGCCTTGAGCGACAGCCCGATCTGGCGCCCTCCCGATAATTCAACGTAGAGCTGAGCCAGGAGTTGCGCGTCGAGCAATGCGCCGTGCTTGATACGATGGCTGCGATCGATGCCATAGCGCGTACAGAGCGCATCGAGGCTGTGCTTGGCGCCCGGATGGCGCGCACGGGCGAGCGCGAGCGTGTCGATCATCCGCGCCATATCGATCGCCGCGAGACCGCATGTGCTCAATTCCCAGTTCAGGAAGCCGAAATCGAATGCCGCGTTATGCGCAACCAGCGGCGCTTCCCCGATAAAGTCAATGAACTCGGCCGCTTTCTCGGCAAACAGCGGTTTATCGGAGAGAAACACGGCACTCAGGCCATGGACCGCTTCGGCCTCACTGGGCATGGCACGCCCAGGGTTGAAGTAAGCGTGAAAGTGACGCCCGGTTTCGACCTTGTTGATCAGTTCCACGCATCCGATTTCCACAAGCCGATGCCCGTCGGTTGGGCTCAAGCCAGTGGTTTCGGTATCGAATACAATCTCGCGCATGTCAGCAATTTATCGGCGTTGTCGGCCCCGAAGACAAGCGATGAGTCGACGAATTTCGGNACGCGTCTGCTGNCGATGAATGCCCGTATCTATCACATGATCTGCCTGCGCGCGCTTCACTGGGTCGGGAACTTGTAGGGCGCGGATATGGGCAAGTTTCGAGGGGCTCATCCCTGCGCGGCGCAGCACTCGCTTCCGCTGCATCCAAGCCGGAGCCGACACAACCGCGACCTCGTCCACCAGATGCTGCATCTTCTTTTCGTAAAGCAGCGGTATATCCAGCACAACCAAGGGCTTTGCCTTGTGCCGCCTCAAGAAGTTGCGCCGCGCAACTGCAACGGCGGGATGAACGATGCGCTCAAGCTTGTGGAGCGCGACCTTGTCACCCAGTACATAACGCGAGAGCACGGCACGATCGATACCGCCTTTGCTGGCGGTGCCGGGAAAGGCCTGCTCGATCAGATCAACCAGCGCGCCGCCTGGACCTTGCAAACGGTGCACTTCAGCATCGGCGTCGAACACGGGGATCTTCTGCTCGCGGAACATGGCCGCAACAGTCGATTTGCCCATGCCGATCGATCCGGTGAGGCCGAGAATGATCATGGCAACAAGGTCATGCAGTCAGCAACGCTCTCAGCTCCGCATCATGTTGGCGCGGGGCTGGCTGGCCGAAAAACAGCGCGAAAGCGACTGCGGCCTGCCCGACCAGCATCTCGAGACCGTCGATCGTCCGCAAGCCCCGTCGCCGTGCTTCGGCGAGCAACGGCGTCTCGAGCGGAGCGTAGACGATATCATAGACGATGGCGTGGGGCGGAACATGGCTGAAATCGATCGCAAGCGGCGGATTGCCCTTCATCCCGAGCGACGTGGCGTTGACGACGATATCGAGCCTGCCTTCGGTATCACCCCAATCGAACGCGATCGGAGCGCTCCAGCTCTGAAGCGTCGCCGTCATGCCGGGATTCTTCTCGTCGATTTCATCGAGAATGACGCGGGCCTTCTCTTCGTCGCGCGCGATCATCGCGACCGTGAAGCCCTCGCCGCGGAGCGCATGAGCGAGGGCACGCGCCGCTCCCCCAGAACCGATAATGCGTGCCATTCGCAGCAAATGGTTATCCCCGAACCAGGGCCGCAAAGGTTCAAGAAAGCCGGCACCATCGCTATTGTATCCGACCAATGTGCCGTCGTGCGCGCGCACGATCGTATTAACCGCGCCGATCTGCGCCGCACTCGGATCGATGCGATCCAGATAGGAGATGACCGCCTGCTTGTGTGGAATGGTGACGTTGCAGCCCTGCCAATCCGGCCGATCGCGCCTGCTTCCGAAATAATCCGCCAATGCGTCAGGCATGACATGGCATCGCTCATAATGCGCATCGAGCCCAAGCTTCCCGATCCAGTAATTGTGGATCAGCGGCGATTTCGAATGGCTGATCGGATCGCCGATCACCTCGGCATGAACCGTCATGACGCCACCACGCCGCGCGTACGCAGATAATCGAGCAAGGGCATTAACGGCAGGCCGAGAATAGTGAAATGATTGCCCTGGATTCGCGAGAACAGCTGGATGCCGAGGCCTTCAAGCCTGAAGCAGCCAACGCAGCCGCTGATCGCCGGCCACTCGCTATCAAGGTAGATGCTCAGGAATCGATCCGAGAAGGGCCGCATCGTCAAGCTCGCAACATCGACGTGCCGCCAAACCGGGGTGCCGCCCTCGCTGATCACAGCAGCGCTGATCAGCCTTATGACAGAGCCGCGCATCTGCATGAGCTGGGCACCGGCCTCGTCGCGGTCCTTGGGCTTGTCGAGCATGCTGTCATCGGCCAGCACCAGCACCTGATCGCAACCCAATATGAGATCGGCGGGATGCCGGGTGGAGAGCTTGAGTGACTTTAGCTCGGCGAGCGCGTCGGCAAGCCCGCGAGCCTCGACTCCATCCTGCTTGAGAGCAGCCTTGGCCGCTTCTTCATCCACAGCAGGCACCATGGCGTCATAAGGAACGCCAGCAGCGGAAAGCATGGCGCGCCGCGATGATGATTGCGAAGCGAGGATCAGCCTCATAACGGCTCATCCACCGGATTGCGTTCGTTGAGCAGGTTGATGACCGCCGCCGCCGTTTCCTCGATCGAGCGCCGCGTGACGTCAATCACTGGCCAGCCATTGTCCGAGAACATGCGGCGGGCGAACGCCACTTCCGTGCTCACCCGCTCCTGATCGACATAGGCTGTTTCGGGCGACTGATTGAGCGCCAGCAGCCGATTGCGCCGAACCTGGATCAGCCGCTCCGGACTGGTGGTGAGACCCACGACGATTGGATTTTTGAGCGAGAATAGTGAGGATGGCGGCGGTGCTTCGATGACAAGCGGGATGTTGGCAACTTTATACCCGCGGTTCGCGAGATAGATCGACGTCGGGGTTTTGGAAGAGCGCGAAACGCCCACCAGCACGATATCGGCTTCTTCCCAATCTTCAGCGCCGATGCCGTCATCATGCGCGATCGTGAACTGTATCGCCTCCACCCTGTCGAAATATGCTGCATCCAGCATATGCTGCCGCCCCGGCCGGGCCTTGGCCTGCTGCCCCAGCATCTGGGAAAGCGCGTCGATGACCGGATCAAGCGCAGCCACCGCCGGCAAGCCAAGCATCTGGCAACGTTCCTCGAGCTTGCGACGGACCTCGCCGTTGACGATCGTAAACAGCACCAGCCCAGGCTTTTGGGCGATCTCGACCAGAATCCGGTCGAGATGTCCTTCCGAGCGCACCATAGGCCAGAAATGCTTGATGGTCTCGACACCATCGAACTGTGCGAGGCCTGCCTTGGCGATGTTTTCCAGTGTCTCTCCGGTGGAATCGGACAGCAGATGGAGGTGAAGCCGGATCATCGCCGCAAAAGCCTGTGCATAAGCATGGGGATCGAGCTAGCGGATTGCAGGCCTGCCCTACAAGCGGACGATTCCATCCCCGTGCTTCCTAACTCGTTCCATCTCTTCTCCACAGTGGGTCAATGATATCACCAGCCTGTGAATAACGGGCACTTGTGCGGCGACTCGGTAGCCAAAACGACGCCCGCCGGAGTCAAGCTGTTGGCAATTGCNTCTCCTGCGCATAAACCCCGCCATCCGCCGCCCTACTACTCACTACAAAGATTCTATATTTAACAGGATAGATATGGAGAACGCGCTGTCGGGAGACGTCATGAAGGCGTCTTACAAACCTTTGCTGGCCGTTCTCAGGGGCGAACGGCGCGATCCCCCGCCGATGTGGATGATGCGTCAGGCCGGGCGTTACCTGCCCGAATATCGCGCGTTGCGATCCCAAAAGGGCGGCTTCCTCGCATTGGCCCAGGATAGTGCAACCGCTGCTGAAATCACGCTCCAGCCCATTCGCCGCTTCGGCTTCGACGGCGCGATCCTGTTTTCCGATATATTGATGATCCCCTATGCGCTCGGGCAGGATCTGTGGTTCGAAACCGGGGAAGGCCCGCGCCTGGCGCCGCCGCTGGCGACGAATGCGATCGCAAGCCTCGATCCGCAGCCTGGGAGACTGGAACCTGTTTACGAGACGGTGCGCCGAGTTCGTGCGGAATTGCCGGCACATGTCACCTTTCTGGGCTTTGCAGGCAGCCCCTGGACCGTGGCGACCTATATGGTTGCCGGGCAGGGCAGCCGGGAACAGGGAGAAGTGCGCCGGCTGGCCTATCGCGATCCCGCAGCCTTCGGCACGATCATCGATGCAATCGTAATTGCCACGATCGATTATCTGGCGGGGCAGATCGAAGCTGGAACCGAAGCCGTGCAGCTTTTCGACAGCTGGTCCGGAAGTCTTTCACCTACTCAGTTCGAACAATGGGTGATCGCACCGACCGCACGCATTGTGACAGGGCTCCGCGCCCGCCATCCGGAGGTACCGATCATCGGCTTCCCGAAAGGGGCTGGGGGCAAGCTTGCGGCTTATGCGCGCGAAACGGGCGTCGATGCGATCGGTCTCGACGAGACGGTGGACCCATGCTGGGCGAACGCNATATTGCCCGAAGGCATGCCGGTGCAGGGCAATCTTGATCCGCTGGCACTGATTGCTGGCGGCGATGCGCTCGATCGAGCAACCAAACAAATTTTAGGGGCTTTCGCTTCGCGGCCGCATGTGTTCAATCTCGGCCATGGCATATTGCCCGATACGGATATCGCCCATGTCGAGCAGCTGCTGGATCGTGTGCGTAACCAACAGCTTCGGGATTGAGCGATGATCGGAATGTTGGGAGTTGCCTATCCATGGGTTAAAGCCGCGCATCTGATCTTTGTGATCTTCTGGCTCTCGGGACTGTTCATGCTCCCGCGTTTCTACATCTACCATCAGCCGACCGAGCCGGGATCGACTGAGGACCGGCAGTGGATCGAGCGGGAACGGCGGTTGCGATCGATCATCATTACCCCTTCCATGACGCTCGTATGGATATTCGGGCTTTTGCTGGCTTTCGATCAAGGCTTGTGGAACGTCGGCTGGTTCCAGGCGAAATTTGCCACCGTGCTGCTGCTGTCGGCCTTTCACGGCTGGGCGGTCGGCTATGGAAAAAAGCTGGCGCGTGGTTATCGCCCGAGGAGCGACAAGGCGTTGCGCATCATGAACGAGCTGCCGGGCGTTGCGACTGCGGTAGTCGTCATCCTCGTCATCGTCCGACCATTCTGATCGGCGCAGACGTGGATCGACGTGGTGATCACCAGAAGGGTTCGGCATCCCTCAGCATCTTGAAGGCTTTCTCGGCGCGTTTGAGTTCATGAGCGCGGTCCTTCTTGTGGGAGGCGGTATCGGGTGGTTCGACGTCGTAGCGGGCGAAAATGACGGGCAGGGTGGCGATATCGTTCAGCGCGCCGAGATGATCCTGCAGCTTTTCCAAGGCTGAGAGAAATTTTTTGTAGCGATGATGTGTCGTGCCATCGGGGTAGAGTCCGGCGAAAAACTCTGCAGTGTAGCGAAGGCGTTTTGCCTGCTTGCGTACCTCATGACGGTGTTCGTCCGAAAGATGCCGAAGATGTTCGCCCCTCTTGGAGAGGCGGCGGCGCTGCTTGCGCAGAATGTCATGAGCCACCTCGGCAACCGGCCGCTGAAGGAAAGCGGCATCTGCCGGGTGCAATCGCCATGCCCCAATGGCAAGCCACTCCGCTAGATCGAGCATGAGAAGCCGTGTACGCGCCGAACAGAGTTGTTCGCGCGCCTGCGCCATTGCTCGTTCTCTCGCCTCGATCAGTTTTTTCTGCGTGGTGCTCGTGAGGGAAGGGATGAGGACGTCGAGATCGCGGACGTCCCCCAGGACGCGCGCCAGCCAGCGCAATTCGGCGTTGAAGAGATCGGCACGCTCATCAACGCTTATCAGGGGCGCGAAGGCCGAAAAGGCCGATCGCAAACGCCTCAAGCCCACCCGCGCCTGATGGAGTGGGTCGACCTGGTTGTCTTTCAGCAGAAGTTTCTCGTTGCGGCGAAACTGGCGAATGCAAGACTCGGCAATGGCGGCAAAGGCATCGGCAGCCGGCTGCTGCGCCTCAATTGCGATCGCTTCCGCCTTGAACGAGCCGCGTGGCTCGGGTGCGAGCAGATTGTAGCCGCGCTCCGATTTGGCTTCGACACCGAGTTCGAGGGGCACTTGCTTGTCGATCTCACGGGCCAGGCCGAACAAATCTGCGACGTTGCCTGCGGCCAGTTCCAATTCGATCTCACAGATCGGCTCTTTTTGCTTGCTGGTTTTGATCATGCCCTGATCGAGCGTGAACAGAATGGCTGAGCCATTCATCTGGAGCTTGCGGGTGAGCCGTTCCACCTGGATCGTAAACAGGGGCTTCAGGCGCTTGAGCGCTTCCGCATCGAAGACGTGCGAAAGCGGACCGGCCAGCTCGTGCATGCGAGGCGACCGATGGCTGGTTGGTTGCTCCCATTCATTCCGAACGAACAGGCCTGCAGTGGAAGACGCGCTTCGTTTGACGGTTTGAACAAAGCGGCCGTCGACTTGCCGTATGCGCAGCGAAAAGCCCGCGCGCTGCAGATCCAAATCGGGCGTGTCAAAATAGCGGGAAACCTGTCGTTCGGGATCATCTTCACCTGCAAGCGTAAGCGCACCGAGGTCAAGCTTGACCAGATCGGCCGGATCGAGCTCCAGCTTCAGTTCGGTTTCCAGTGGATCGCCCACGTCTCGCTCCGCATCGCGGTAACAAGTGCCTAGCGCTTATCCACAGTAAAGGCCAGACGATGCGGCGAAACGCTTGGTCGCAGCTTGACTTCGATGGCATGCGCGCTTACCTCGCGAGCGCTGTCCGCCAAGAGCGCGACGCATCCTCCTTCCAGATCACGCTTTCCTCAGCGTCTTGCCATTCGGCACATCATCGGAAAATCCCATGCATCTCAAAGAATTGAAAAAGAAGACTCCCGCTGAGCTTGTGGCGATGGCGGAAGAGCTGGAGGTCGAGAGCGCCTCCACCATGCGCAAGCAGGACCTGCTGTTCGCCATTCTCAAAGCCCAGGCGGAAAATGGCGATCAGATCATGGGCGTCGGCACCATCGAAGTGCTGCCTGATGGTTTCGGTTTTTTGCGCTCGCCCGAGGCGAATTATCTCGCCGGGCCGGACGATATCTATGTTTCGCCGAACCAGGTTCGCAAGTTCGGCTTGCGCACGGGCGACACGGTCGAAGGCGAGATCCGGGCGCCCAAGGATGGCGAGCGCTATTTTGCGCTGGTGCGTCTGGTATCAGTCAATTTCGACGACCCCGAAGCCGTCCGGCATCGCGTCAATTTCGACAATCTGACGCCGCTCTATCCGGACGAGAAACTGCGGCTCGACACGCTCGATCCGACCGTCAAGGACAAGTCGGCACGGGTTATCGATATCATCGCGCCGCAGGGCAAGGGGCAGCGCGCCCTTATCGTCGCACCGCCGCGCGTTGGTAAGACGGTGCTGCTCCAGAATATCGCGAAGGCGATCACCGACAATCACTCTGACGTTTTCCTGATCGTGTTGCTGATCGACGAGCGGCCGGAGGAAGTCACCGACATGCAACGCTCGGTAAAGGGCGAGGTGATCTCCTCGACCTTCGACGAGCCGGCCTCTCGTCACGTCCAAGTTGCTGAAATGGTTATTGAAAAGGCGAAACGGCTAGTCGAGCATAAAAAGGATGTCGTCATCCTGCTCGATTCGATCACGCGCCTGGGGCGCGCTTACAACACGGTCGTGCCGAGCTCTGGCAAGGTGCTGACCGGCGGCGTCGACGCCAATGCGTTGCAGAGGCCGAAACGCTTCTTCGGCGCCGCGCGGAACATCGAGGAGGGCGGCTCGCTCTCGATCATCGCAACTGCGCTGATCGACACGGGCAGCCGCATGGACGAGGTGATCTTCGAGGAGTTCAAGGGCACCGGCAACTCAGAAATCATACTTGACCGCAAGGTGGCCGACAAGCGCATCTTCCCGGCCATGGACGTCGGTAAGTCCGGCACGCGCAAGGAGGAGCTGCTGGTCGATAAGAGCAAGCTCTCGAAGATGTGGGTGCTGCGCCGTATTCTGATGCAGATGGGAACAGTCGATGCGATGGAGTTCCTGCTCGACAAGATGAAGGATTCCAAGACGAACGACGATTTCTTCGACTCGATGAATCAGTAGCAGCGGGGCGGAAGCGATGGGCGTGGCCCCGTCGCGCCCGGGCCCTTCCGCCGCGATGCGGAAGCTCCTGCTATGGTATCAGGATTGTCGAACCGACTGTCCCGCGGCTTTCCAATGCGCGGTGGGCCTCGGCAGCGTCGGCAAGCAAAAAACGCTGACCGATTTGAACCTGCAGCGTGCCGTTAGCGATCAATCCAAACAGGCGTTGACTGCCTTCCGCCAATTCCTCTGGCGTGATGGTATAGTCGAACAGCGTAGGCCGGGTGAGGAAGATCGAGCCTGCCCGCATCAGATCGAGCGGGTTGATGGCCGGCGCTGGCCCGCTCGCATTGCCAAAGCTCGCGATCAGGCCGCGTTTGGCGACGCTGGCTAAGGAAGCAGCCCAGCTTGCAGCGCCCACGCCATCCAAAACGACATCGGCGCCGCGGCCGCCGGTTACCTCGCGGACTTGCCCGGGCAGGTCGTCAAAGCTTCCCGTGAAGCTATGGTCCGCGCCGAGGCGGCTCGCACGATCGGCCTTTTGCGTACTGCCAGAATGCGCAATGACCTTCGTGCCCAAGGCCTTTGCCCAGGGCACCAGGAAGGAGCCAACTCCGCCAGCCGCCGAATGGACCAGTACGGATTGCCCCTGCTGCAGCTTGGCGCATTTTTCGAGCAACATCCAAGCTGTTAGGCCCTTCAGGGTCGCAGCTGCCGCCACCTCATCCGAGATGCTGTCGGGGACGGGTATCAGCAAACTGGCGTCGACCAGCGCATGGGTGGCGTAGCTGCCTGGGTTCGCCAAACGCGCCGCCACCCTCTGGCCTGGCTTGATGCCTTTGACATCCTTACCAATCGCCTCGACGACGCCGGCAAATTCTGTGCCCAGCCCTGTCGGCAGTGGCAGCTTGTACAAACCGGAGCGGTGGTAAGTGTCGATGAAATTGACGCCGCTGGCAGTAACGCGCACGCGTGCTTCGCGTGGACCTGCAGCGGGGACATCAAATTCCTCTTGTTCCAAGACCTCGGGTCCACCCGTTTGGCGGGCGACGATCCGCCGTGCTGACGTCATCCGTCCAGATGCTCCGCGAAGAAGGCCTCCGTGCGACTGTCCGCGAGCGTGGCCGCGGCTTCGACGCGCCGACTGCCAAACTCGGTCGCAAAGCCATGATCGACATCGGCATAGGTGTGGATCTGCACGCGTGGGTTGCCCGCAAAGGCGTCCTTGATCTGCGTTATCGCCTCGAGCGGGATGAAATGATCCTTCTCGGCAAAGTGCATGAGCAGCGGGCGGGCCAGCGCGTGTGACTCGTTGAGGAAATTGTTGATGCCGCCGCCATAATAGGCTGCGCTGGCATCCGTATCCGTTCGCGTTGCGGCCANATAGGTCATTAGGCCACCGAGACAATAGCCGGTAACGCCGACTTTCTTGCCGGTAGCAGCGCGTGCAAAGCGGATCGTTGCTTCGATATCCTCGATCCCCTTGTCGCGATCGAACTTCTGGAAATGTTCGAACGCCTTCTGGAGTTGCTCGGGCACGTCAGGATCGAGCTCCAGCCCCGGGGTATCGCGCCAGAACAGATCGAGCGCATAGGCGGCGTAGCCCTGGCGCGCCCAGCTGTCCACCTTCGCCTGAATGCCGTTGTTGATCCCGAAGATTTCCTGGATCACGAGGATGGCTGCTTTGGGTTCGCCGGCTGGCTTTGCCTGATAGACGGTGAAGCTGCCGCTGCCATCGAGCGAATCAATTTTGATCATTTCGCCCATAAATGCTCCTCATTTCAAAGGTTTAGTGTTATTGGATGATGAATGTCTGATTACCACCGGGGGCGTTCGATTAACAGACCGCTGTTCCATCCAAAGCTGCGACAGCCATCGCGTCGCGATGGGTGATTTCCTTCTATATTGGGTGTTCGACATGACACATGGACGCTTGCCTAAACACTCTTTACCAACAGAGTAGGAGACCGCTCGAGCGACTGGAGGTTCCACGATGAAAATCAATGTCGACATCGATTGCACGCCGCAGGAAGCGCGAAATTTCTTGGGACTTCCGGACCTCACGCCGATTCATGATGCCTATTTAGACCAGATGAAAAAAGCTATCTCCGAAGGCATTAGTCCGGACATGATCGAGGCCATGATGCGCAACTGGGCGCCATTCGGCGAAGCGGGCATGGGCATGTGGCGGAAGATGTTCGAGCAGATGAGCGGAACAGGGACAAGTGGGGCCTGAACCTGATCGCGCCGCTGACACAATTTTTGCGTTGTCTTCGGGTCAGCCGCCGGCTGCGATCGCCGTCATCCGTGTTAGCGGACCAGCGGCGGCAGATGTAAGTTGCGCGCTCTCGGGGCGACGGCCGGACGATGCCCGGCGGGCGCGGCTGGTCGATCTTTCTGATCCGGCGACCGGCATCCCGCTTGATCGCGCCCTCATGCTTTTTTTTCCTGGGCCTGCCAGTGCAACCGGCGAGGACGTCGTCGAATTTCACATTCATGGTGGCCGGGCAGTTATCGCGGCTGTGGAAAAGGCGCTTGCTTCTCAGCCGGGGCTACGTCGGGCGGAGGCGGGAGAGTTTACGCGCCGTGCTTTTGCCAACGGACGCCTGGACCTCACCGAGGCGGAGGGGCTGGGCGATCTGCTGGTCGCGGAAACCGAGGGTCAGCGGCGCAACGCGATGGCGTTGGCAGACGGAACTTTGTCCCGAGCTGTACGCAGATGGCGGGATGAGTTGGTCAGAGCTGCCGCGCTCGTCGAAGCGCGGATAGATTTCGCGGATGAGGATGATGTGCCTGACTATGACGGCGCAGGCCTCGACGCATTGCAGCGGGTGCGCGGCGAAATCGGCGCGATGCTGGAATCTCCTCCGGCCGAGCGACTCCGCGACGGGGTGCGCGTTGTCCTTGCCGGTCCGCCCAACGTCGGCAAATCAACGCTGCTAAACGCGCTGGTGGGGCGGCAGGCAGCCATCACAACGCCGTTGCCCGGCACCACCCGGGATCTGATCGAGGTTCCGGTTCAAATGGGAGGCATCCCGTTTATTCTGGTGGACAGCGCCGGCATTCGCTCGACCGAGGACAGCATCGAAACGATAGGGATTGAGCAGGCCCGCCGCGCAATTGCTGCCGCCGATTTGGTTCTTTGGCTGGGAGATGCTGATGACGCGCCCGAAGGGTCGCTGAAAGTGCGAACCAAATCCGATCTGGTTGAAGCGGGATCGAATTCGCCGGAACATGACCTTGGGGTATCTGCTGTCACTGGNGCTGGCATGGTGCAGCTGAAGCAGNTGATTGTTTCACGTGGAACATCGCTGTTACCGCGAGAGGGCGAGGTCGCACTTCTTCGGCGACATCGCCAGGCATTGGAAGAGACCGCCGCAGCGCTCTATCTGGTTGATGACGATATTTCGGACATTCTCCTTGTCGCCGAGGCCATGCGGGCCGCGCGAGCCGCGCTTGACCGGCTAACAGGTGAAGGTGGAGTCGAACCTCTTCTGGATGCAATTTTCGCACAGTTCTGCATCGGCAAATGAGATTGCGCATGGGGGGGCTTTTTGACATTGCAGGCCATAAGGAATAGCGGCCGGCCCATGGCGTCAACCCATGATGTTATTGTCGTCGGCGGTGGCCACGCCGGGTGCGAAGCAGCTGCGGCAGCGGCCCGCATGGGCGCGAAGGTTGCGTTGGTCACAATGCGGCCCGATCAGATCGGCGCGATGTCTTGCAACCCTGCCATCGGCGGCCTCGGCAAGGGCCATCTGGTACGCGAGGTGGACGCCTTCGGAGGAATCATCGCACGGGCTGCTGACGCCGCAGCCATTCACTATCGTATGCTCAACAGCAGCAAAGGCGCGGCGGTCCATGGGCCACGCGTTCAGGCAGATCGCAAGCTGTTTCGCGTGGCGGTGCAATCACTGCTCATGCAATATCCGTCGCTCGATGTCGTTGAAGGTGAGGCCGCGAGCCTCCTTTTGGCCGACAACCAACAGGTTTTCGGACTACGGCTCAGTGACGGCCGGGAGCTCCATGCCAGAGCGACCGTGCTCGCAACCGGCACCTTCCTGAATGGCAAGCTACACTTTGGAATGAATTCCTGTGCCGGCGGGCGAGTGGGAGAAGCGCCATCACATGGAATGGCGATCCAGCTTCGCGATCTGGCATTGCCGCTCGGACGATTGAAAACTGGGACGCCGCCCCGTGTCGATGGTCGAACCATTGATTGGGCTCGGGTCGACATCCAGCCCTCAGACGACGGCGCGTGGACTTTCTCCGCATTGACTGCTGACCGGGCCAATGCGCAACTTGTTTGCGGGGTCACCCGAACAAACGAGCGCACGCATGACATCATTCGCGAGAACCTCTCCCAATCGCCGCTCTTTGCCGGCGCGATCGAGGGACGGGGGCCACGCTATTGTCCTTCGATTGAGGACAAGATCTTCCGCTTCGCTGATCGGGACGGACATCAAATTTTCCTTGAACCGGAGGGTCTCGACGACAGCACGATCTATCCCAATGGGATCTCCACCTCGCTTCCGGCCGACGTCCAGCTCGCGATGGTCAGGAGCATTGTCGGCTTGGAGCGTGCGGAAATCGTTCAAGCGGGCTACGCTGTGGAATATGACCATATTGATCCGCGCGCACTTGATCCCTCACTGTCGATTCGGGGAGTATCAGGGCTTTATTGCGCCGGGCAAATCAACGGCACGACCGGCTACGAAGAAGCAGCGGCACAAGGACTAGTGGCTGGGCTAAACGCGGCGGCGTTTGCGCTGCGGAAGGGGCCCGTGTTGTTCAGCCGCACGGAGAGTTATATTGGAGTGATGGTTGACGACCTGGTACTGCATGGCGTCACTGAACCATATCGCATGCTCACCTCCCGGGCTGAATACCGGCTCCGGCTTAGGGCAGATAACGCCTATTCACGGCTCACGCCGAAGGCGGTGGAGCTAGGCGTGGCCGACGAAGCATTGCGATCGTGGCATGTTTCACGTGAAACAGCTCGCACCCGAATTGGCGTGCTATTGTCCGCAGTGCCTAGTAGGTCGGATATCGCTGCTCTAAACATCGCGGCGGCCGCTGACGGCATACAGCGGACGCTATTTCAGTGGCTCGTTTATCCTGAGTTGGACAGGGCGGGCTTGCTCGAGATTGCCCCAGAGCTATCAGACTTCGATGTTTCGATCCTCGACGAAGTGATACAAGATGGGCGCTATGCACCTTATGTAGACCGCCAGAGCCGTGATGTTCTTCGTTTGCAGGCGGATGAAGGGGTCAACATTCCCCTTACCCTCGATTATCGTCGCATTGGCGGATTATCAGCAGAAATGATCGAACGGTTGCAGCTGGCTCGACCGTCCACTTTGGGAGCCGCAGGCCGTATCAGAGGAATCACTCCGGCGGCGTTAAGTGCCATTCTTGTACACTGCCGCAAATTGGCGGCATGACAGAGGATGAGGCGAAAACCTGGCTAACGACGGCCTTGGGTGTTTCACGTGGAACAATCTCTGCATTGCAGACGCTCTACGAGAAGACCGTAGAGGAAAACCAAAAACAGAACCTGGTAGCCCTCTCTACCCTTAATATGTTTTGGACCCGACACGTGGTTGATTCCGCGCAACTGCTGCCCTTAGCAGGTCACGACTGGCATAACTGGGTCGATCTCGGCAGCGGGGCCGGTTTTCCTGGTTTGGTGACGGCACTGCTCTCTGCTGGTAGGGTTAGTTTGGTTGAAGAACGGCGCAAACGGGCGGAACACCTACAGCGTATGCTGGGGGTTCTCAATCTGTCGGATCGGGCTACCGTCATCCAAGGCCGCGTCGAACAGCAGCTCGGCCAGTACGACATCATATCGGCCCGAGCGTTCGCACCGCTCGGGCGGCTGTTCGAAGTGGCGCATCATCTGGCGGCGCCGAATACGATTTGGGTGTTGCCTAAGGGGCGGTCAGCCACTTCTGAACTGGAAGCGGCGAGGATAACGTGGCAGGGTAGCTTCAGGATCGAACCCAGCATCACCGATCCCGACGGCGCGATCATCATCGCGACCGGCGTCGAACCCAGGAGACGTCGATGATCAGGATTGCCGTGGCCAACCAAAAGGGCGGGGTAGGTAAGACGACCACGGCGATCAATCTGGCGACGGCGCTCGCGGCAACGGGATCGCGGGTGTTGTTGCTCGATTTCGACCCGCAGGGAAACGCTTCGACTGGCCTCGGTGTAGGTCGCAACGACCGCGTTCGCACCAGCTACGACGTGCTGACCGGCGAGTCTTCGATCGTGGACGCGGTGGTCGCCACCCGCATTCCACGGCTCGATCTGGTGCCCGCAACAGTGGATCTGTCGGGCGCCGAGATCGAACTGATCGATTTCGAAGAGCGAACGCATCGTCTCGATCTGGCGCTTAACGCGATACCTGCAGCGCGCTGGGATGTTTGCTTGATCGACTGTCCGCCTTCGCTTGGCCTTTTGACCGTCAATGCGCTGGTCGCCGCGCGCCGATTGCTCGTGCCGCTGCAATGTGAATTCTTCGCGCTGGAAGGGCTGAGCCAGCTGCTCCAAACCGTCGATCGGGTGAGGGGACGGTTTAATCCGGATCTTTCGATCATCGGCGTAGCGTTGACCATGTATGATCGGCGCAATCGCTTGTCCGAGCAAGTGGCGCAGGATGTCCGCGCGGTGCTCGGCGATATCGTGTTCCGCACCATCATTCCGCGCAACGTCCGCTTGTCCGAGGCGCCCAGCCACGGCTTGCCGGCGCTGATCTATGATCACCGCTGCTCAGGCTCCGAAGCCTATATCGCCTTGGCCCGTGAGCTGATCGGGCGGCTTCCCAAGCCTGCCAAGGCGGCATGAGCAGCGGATAGCCGGGAGCGGGATGAATGACTGATGATTTGATCAAGCGACGCCCCGGTGGGCTTGGCCGCGGCCTATCCGCTCTGCTCGGCGAAGCCTCTCAGGAAGAACCGATTGGAGGCAGCCGGCACTCGTCCGGTGTTCAGACGATTCCGGTAGCCGCGATTCGGCCGCATCCGGATCAACCGCGCCGCTATTTCGACGAAGCAGCGCTCGAAGAACTTGGCCAATCGATCGCGTTGCGTGGCCTGATCCAGCCGATCGTCGTGCGGCCAGAAGGCAGCGGCTACCAGATCGTTGCCGGCGAACGCCGTTGGCGCGCCGCTCAAAAGGCGCAACTTCATGAAATTCCAGCAATAGTTCGGAATTTCAGTGACACCGAGACGCTGGAGGTGGCGCTCGTCGAGAATATCCAGCGCCAGGATCTGAATGCGATCGAGGAAGCTGAAGCCTATCAACGTCTCGCCACCGAATATGGGCACAGCCAGGAAGCGCTTGCCAAGCTGGTGCACAAATCACGCAGCCATGTCGCCAATCTCATTCGATTGCTCGACCTGCCGAAGACGGTGAGGGAAGCCGTCGCCGATGGACGCTTATCAATGGGCCATGCCCGCGCCCTGATCACCGCGCCCGATCCCGCTGCGCTGGCGCAGGAAGTGATCGCCAAAGGCTTGTCGGTGCGCGAGACTGAAACGCTTGCCCGTGCGGTTCGCCCGAAAGCGCGGGCGCAGGGCAAGCTTGAATATAAGGGCGGCAATGCGGACGTCGAGGCGCTTGAGCGTCAGCTTGGCGACCTGCTTGGCCTTAAGGTTCAGATCAAGCATGGGCCCGGCGGCGGCCTTGTCATGTTGAATTATTCGACACTGGAACAACTGGACATGATCTGCCAGCGTCTCTCCGGCGAGACGATCTGATCGCGCCTGGTTTAATGCATCCGCTGCGCTGCGCGCCCGATCGCAAACAATTCTTCGTCCAACAGCAAAGGTCCCAGCGAACCGCTCGCCTTGATGCCGCGCTCAATCGCGGTGAGACGGGTGACCGCGCGTTCAATGGCCTCCGGGCGCCATCGCGCACTTTGGCGCTCTACCGCCTGTTTTTCCTTCCAAAACAATGACTTGGAAGATGACGCCATGGTGGCGCCACCTTCATGGCCCCCGCGCATTTCCGCGAGCTGAAGCATGCGCCGCAGTAGCGCGCGGACCAATGGAACGCCGGTAAGTCCGTCGGCGCTGAGCTGAACCAATGCCACCTGGATCGCGGGCAAGCGTCCGTCAAGCACGGCGTCAACAAGCCTACTCATATCGCCTTCTTGAACCGCGGCGCCCAGCGCATCCAGCGCCTCATGCTCGATCTCGCGAGGACGGTCCGGAGATGCATCGACAAAGAGCGCGAGTTTTTCGATTTCTTGGGCGAGGATGGCCCGGTCGCCGCTGGCGGCAGACGCTAATCGCCGCGCGATATCAGGCGTGATGATAAGCCCCGCCTCGCGGGCGAGCATTCCGGCAAGACGCTCCGCATCCGCACCTTCAGGAACATAGCTGGCAAAAGCGATCATGCTGGGATCGGCGCTGACGAGCTTGAGCAGCTTCGCGTCCTTCCGCAACGCGCCCGCAACTGCCACGACCGGGTTGCCCTCCGCCGCTCGTTCCGCCAGCGCGACAACGGCATCGCAAATTTCGTCTCCAGCTGGTTCGATGCGAACATAACGCCTGTCGCCGAACAATGAGATCGCGCCCGCTTCGTCCGCCAATCGCGCCGGATCCGCCTTGAGCGTCGCACCGGTGAGATCAATCCGTTCCGCGCCCGCGCCGAGCGCGTTGCCAAGCCGGTCTGCGAGGGCGCGCGAGCCAGCTTCATCGGGGCCGTAAAGCAGGATCAGCCGATGGTGCGCGCCGCCGGCATCGAGCGCTCGCTCGAGCTCCGGCTTTTTGACGATCATGGTGCAGCGCTTTTGCGCGTTTCGACAGCGATGCGCGTGACGATCTGGTCTGCCAGTGTGTCGGCAAGCCGCTCGAGCGCCGTCTGCTCGGCCGCAATCGTCGCATATTCCGAATTCACCACGTCGATGCCCACATCGGATCCCGCGGTAGCGTCGATCAGCGTCTTGTTGGTGGCGGTGTCGACGAACTGATAGCGTGCGCGCAACGTTCGCCGCTCGCGGGTGGTCGTCCGGTCGGCCCGAATACCATAGCCCTCGATCTGATCATCAAGCTTGATGTCGAGCCGATAGCGCGCAGACCCACCATGATCGCCGATACGATCGATGATCGCGTTACGCACCAGCCATCCTGCGTGCCCCTCAATGGGGCCGATCGACACGTTGGACAATGTCGCTGCCGCCGTGCTGCCGCTGCCGCCGCTATACAGCGGATGCAGCCCGCAGCCGGTCAGCGCTAGCGCGCCCGCAATCGTCAAAGCCAGCCTGAACGTCATGCCACCAGATTCACGAGCCGGTCCGGCACGACGATCACCTTTCGCGGCGGCTTGCCATCAAGCAGGCGCACGATCTTGTCCGATCCGAGCGCCAGCGCCTCGATCTCATTTCGCGGCATACCCTTTGGTGCAGTCAACGTATCCCGCAGCTTGCCATTCACCTGGATCGCTATCGTGACTTCGTCATCGACGAGCAGTGCCGGGTCGGCTTCAGGCCAAGCCGCGTCCGCCACCAATCCAGTCCCGCCCATACGTTGCCACGCTTCTTCCGCGACATGCGGCACCATCGGCGCCACAAGCCTGACAAGCATGCGTGAAGCCTCTGCCCGCGATGCAGATGGCGGCGCTTTCTCGATGGCATTGGCGAGCTCGTAAAGCTTGGCGACCGCCTTGTTGAACGAAAGCGCCTCGATGTCCGTAGCGACGCCAGCGATTGTCTTATGCAGCTTGCGATCAAGTTCGCGATCTTCGCCATCGGCCGCCGCCGCTTCGGTCAGGCGCCACAGACGCTGAACGAAGCGCCATGCGCCCTCGATGCCGGCTTCGCTCCATTGCAGATCACGCTCCGGCGGGCTGTCCGATAACATGAACCAACGCACCGCGTCGGCGCCATATTGGTCGACAATCGGCGCGGGATCGACGGTGTTCTTCTTCGATTTGGACATTTTCTCAACGCGGCCGATCGTCACCGGCGCGCCGGTCGCAACCACCTTGCCCTCCGCCACCTCTTCGGGCGCGAGCCAGTTGCCATCGGGATCCTTGTAGGTCTCGTGCGTCACCATGCCTTGCGTGAACAGGCCGGTGAATGGCTCCTTGACGTCAATCAGGCCGATCCGCTCCAGCGCGCGCGTCCAGAAGCGCGCATAGAGCAGATGCAGGATCGCATGCTCGACTCCACCGATATACTGGTCAACCGGCAGCCATTGCTCCGCCATTGAACGATCGAACGGCTGGTCGGCGGGCGCGCTGGCAAAGCGTATGAAGTACCAGGAGGAATCGACGAACGTATCGAGCGTGTCGGTTTCCCGACGCGCCGCGCCGCCGCATTTCGGGCAGGCCACATGCTTCCAGCTTGGATGGCGATCGAGCGGATTGCCGGGGATGTCGAAGCTCACATCCTCGGGTAGCACCACCGGCAATTGATCGCGTTGTACCGGCGTGGGGCCGCATGCATCGCAATGGATGATCGGGATCGGCGTTCCCCAATAGCGCTGGCGCGACACGCCCCAATCGCGCAAGCGCCAAACCGTGGTGCCCTGGCCCCAGCCTTCGGCCTCGGCACGCGAAATCACGCTCGCCTTGGCGGGCTCGACCTCCATGCCGTCCAGAAAGCGCGAATTTACGAGCTTGCCAGGGCCGGTATAGGCTTCCTGATGGATCGGCTCTGACGCGGCCTCGGGCGAAGGCGCAACCACGCGCATGACCGGCAATGCATATTTCCGCGCGAAATCGAGGTCGCGCTGATCATGCGCGGGGCAGCCGAAGATGGCACCGGTGCCATAGTCCATCAACACGAAATTGGCCACGAAGAGCGGCAGCTTCCAATCCGGATCAAGCGGATGGATCACCGAAAAGCCAGTATCAACCCCCTTTTTCTCGGCCGTTTCGATATCTGCCGCCGCCGTGCCGCTCTGCTTGCATTCGGCGATGAACGCCTGAAGCTCAAGATTATCCGCCGCAAGCGCTTGCGCGATCGGATGGTCGGCCGCGATAGCGGCGAAGCTCGCGCCGAACAGCGTGTCGGGGCGGGTGGTGAAGACATCGAATCCGTCATGACCATGGGCAGGCCGATCGAGCGCGAAGCGGAAACGCAGGCCCTGGCTCTTGCCGATCCAGTTTTCCTGCATCAGCTTGACCTTATCGGGCCACTGATTGAGCCCGTGCAGACCTTCAAGCAGATCTTCGGCGAAATCCGTGATCTTGAGAAACCACTGGCTGAGCTTGCGCCGCTCCACCAACGCGCCCGAGCGCCAGCCGCGCCCCTCGATCACCTGCTCATTGGCAAGGACGGTCATGTCGACCGGATCCCAGTTGACTTCGGATTCCTTGCGATAGACGAGGCCGGCTTGGTAGAGATCGAGAAACAGCGCCTGTTCCTGGCCGTAATAATCCGGCTCGCAAGTCGCCAGTTCACGGCTCCAGTCGAGTGCGAACCCCAGCCGCTTCAGTTGCGTCCGCATCGCGGCAATATTGGCGCGGGTCCATTCTCCGGGGTGGACCTTCTTTTCCATCGCGGCATTTTCCGCCGGCATACCGAAGGCGTCCCAGCCCATTGGATGAAGCACCTCGTGCCCGGTCATCCGCTTGTAGCGCGCCAGTACGTCGCCCATAGTGTAATTGCGGACATGGCCCATGTGGATGCGCCCCGACGGATAGGGGAACATCTCGAGCACATAGGTTTTGGGTTTGTCGCTGCTGTCAGAGGCGCAAAAGGTACCGCGCTCGTCCCATATCTTCTGCCAGCGCGCGTCTGCCGATGCCGGGTTGAAGCGCGTACTCATGCGAACTGCTCCGGTCAGCCGGCGACGGCATTGCGCCGAAGATCACGCGCCTTTGCGAGGATGATGTCCTCCAGCTTCTGCACGGTCGCGGCTTGTACGGGGGCGTCCGCCCATTGGCCGTTCTGGAGAATTTGGCGCGAGGCTGCGACACGAACGGCGTCGGCGCGCAGGTCCTGGTCGAGGATCGTCACGGTCACTTTCATCCGCTCGCTCGGCACCGCCGGATTGGCGTACCAGTCGGTTACGATCACGCCCCCGTTGGAGTCGGTCTGCGTCAGTGGCATGAACGAAAAAGTATCGAGCGCGGCGCGCCAGAGATAACTGTTCACGCCGATCTGCGTGACCTTGCTCGCCGCAAGATCGTTGGCCACGCGCAGCTTGTTCCGGCCGCCCCCGCATGCGGCAAGCGTCAGCGCAAGCGCGATCATGGTTGCGGTGGAAATAGAGCGGCGCATAGATGTTCGTCCTTAGAACCAATCGGCAATCGCAGCCGTTATAGATGGTCCGCGCTGCCCCGCAAGCGGTGCGCGCGCGGCTCGGCGGTCATATTGTTGAAAAGCTGCAACAGTAAAAGGATTCATTTTCAAGGCAGTGGCTTGGGCCCAAGCTTTATGATAGAGGCTGGCCAAAAGGGGATATCTGTAATGGTTGCGAGTCGGGGTATGCTTTGGATGGCGGGGGTCGCTATTGCTGCGACTGTCGCGCTCAGCCCCGTTACGGCAACCTCTTACAAATCGAAGGCAAAGCCCGCGGCCTCTTTCCGCATGGCGGAGGGTATCGGCTCATTCACGCCGGCCGCCGCCGATCCGCGCCGTGCGTTGAGCTTTGGACGGGCTGGTTTGGCCGACAGCGGCTTTCACTTCACGCCTTCGGTAACGCCGGGCAGCCGGCGCGGCGTGACGGTCGCTATCCGGGCAAGGGCGAGCGGGGCGGCGGCGCAGCCGCGTCGCGCGGGCCAGACCCTGGCGATCGCCGCAGTGGCCCCCAGCGCGTATAATCTGGGCGTGGCAGTGGGCTGGAAGCGCTTCGCGATCACGGGCGATATCGTAAAGGTCGAAGGTGGCTTGCTGCCGCTTGACAGCGAAGCCGCGGACGTCGGCCTGAGCTACTCCGGAAACAAATGGAGCACGCGTCTGCAATTGGGTGCCGAACGTGCGATCGGCAACCGACCNCATTTGACCAATGTCGATCANGCTTATTCGGTGGATCTGGCCGGCTCCTATGCGCTGACGCGCAATCTCGCTGTTACAGGCGGTGTGCGTTACAAGATGCAGCGCGACCGGCTTGAGCCCAAGACTGACGATCGGCAGGACTCGCAGGCCGTTTATGTGGGAACGGCGTTCCGCTTCTGATGTGCCAGGCTCGGCAGCGTGAGGCCGTCGATCGCCGCCCATCCATGAGCACCCAGGCTTTGCAATCGCCTTCGGTCCTGGCGGTGCACGCCGCCTAGCGCAATCACCGGAAGACAAGTCGCGCGGGCGAGCTTTGCAAAAGCAAGGCTACCAAGAGCTCTCGCACCCGGGTGGGAACGTGTGGGGAAAAGCGGCGACAGCAATATGAGGTCTGCTCGGTACCGCTCGCCCGCGCGGATTTCTCTCAGATCATGCGCTGGCCAAGCCAGGAGCTTGCCCTTCATTGCGTTACGTTTCGAGCCGTAGATGCCGTTCGCCTGCCATGGACGCAGCACCTGCTCTCCGCCAACCAAGACAATCAATCCTCGGGTGCGTGCAATGCGGCTGGCGTCGAGGAGCAGGTGGCGCCTTCTCGCTCGATCAAGACTATAATGCCGCAGGATCACGCCGCTGCCTCGCGGGAGCGCGTTCAGAGCTTTCCATAGCGCATCGCCTTGCCGCTCATCGGTCAGCAGCCAAAGTCGGGGCAGGGGGTGGTCGGTGCGCACCGGGCCGCTTATAGCCGCCGTCATGGCACTCGACGACTATCAAGATGCTCGCATTCGGCTCGGCTCGGTCCAGGCCGCAATCGCAAAAGCGGCCAAGCTCGCCAGTCGAGACCCGGCCGAAATCACGCTCATCGCCGTTTCGAAAAACCACCCGATGAGTGCGATCACACCTCTTGTTGCTGCCGGCCATCGCCACTTTGGCGAAAACCGGGTGCAGGAAGCGCAGGAGAAATGGCCGCAGCTGCGCGTGACCCGCCCTGATTTGGTGCTTCATCTCGTCGGCCGCCTCCAATCGAAGAAGGCCGATGATGCCGTGCAACTCTTTGATATCATTCATTCGGTGGATCGGTCTTCAGTGATCGAAGCTTTGTCCAAGGCAATGACCAAGCATGCGCGCTGGCTTCCCTGCTTCCTCCAGGTCAATATCGGGGATGAACCGCAGAAGGGNGGCTGCGNGATTGCCGACGTCCCGGCGCTCCTCAAAATGATGCGGAAGGGCGACTTGCCTATAGCGGGCTTGATGTGCGTGCCGCCNGCGGAGNTCGAGGCCGCGCCCTATTTTGCNCTGCTCGCCAAAATTGCGCGGGATAATGCCGTTGCCGGGCTCAGCATGGGTATGTCGGGCGACTATGAAACCGCGGTCATGGTTGGCGCGACACATGTGCGGATCGGCACCGCCCTATTTGGTGAGCGAAGTTAGCGGATCGTCACGGCGTCACCCGCAGCAAGACAGGGTAGGATCGCCAGCAGGTCGGCCTTAGCGAGCGCCACACAGCCTTCGGTGAACGGCTTCGTAGCCGTGCAATGCAGGAAGATCGCGCTGCCCAGACCGGGGCGCGGCGGAGTATCGTTATGCCCAAGCACGATGATGATGTCGTAAGCCTCATCGTCGCGCCACAAGCGTTCGGCTGAATAAGGAGAAGGATGACGAACCGGTCTATTATAGCTGGGATCGGCGGGATCGTCGGACCAGCCATCGTCGGGCCGAAGCCATCGCCAGGCGAGTGAAAGGCCGGAGGGGGCGGAGACGCGATCGGGCCTGAGCAACACGGCACGCAGCGGCCATCGTCCCAGTGGGGTGGCTCCGTCTCCTTCACGCTTCTCTTCGGCGGCGATTGCCCCGCTGCGGCCGATCAGGCAAGGAAAGGTCCGGCCGCTGGCATCGAAAGTTCGCCCAGCAGTATCGACGATAAGGCTGTTCAAAGCTGGTGGCCGGTGCGGTCCCGCTTGGTGGCGAGGTAGCGCTCATTATGAGGGTTGGCAGGTACGGCGTGCGCCACGCGTTCGAGCACATGCACGCCTGCTGCTTCGAGGCCAGCGACTTTCGCCGGATTGTTCGTGAGAAGGCGGATTCGGTCCTGCCCCAACAAAGTCAGCATACGCGATGCAACGCCGAAATCGCGCGCATCGATTGCAAAACCCAGCCTGACATTGGCATCGACGGTATCGAAGCCCTGATCCTGCAACGCATAGGCGCGCAGCTTGTTGATCAGCCCGATGCCACGGCCTTCCTGCCGCAGATAAAGCAATATACCCCAACCGCTCCCCGCGATCTCCCGCAGGGCGGCTTGGAGCTGTGGCCCGCAATCGCATTTCAGCGACCCAAGCACATCGCCGGTCAGGCATTCGCTGTGCAGGCGAACGAGCGGGGGAGTCTGGCCCGGCGTTCCGACAATCAAGGCAATATGTTCCGAGGAATCGTCGCCATTGCGGAAAGCCACGATCTCCGCCTGTTCCGCCGCCTCCACCGGCAAGCGGGCACGCGCAACGATCCGCAGGCGCTGAGGCGATTCATAGCCGGCAACCTGCTCGACGCCCACGCTGCTGCTATCCGCCAGCGCTCCGGCGCGCACGAAAAAGGCTGGCATCATGCCCGCCAGCCTCGCCAGCTCCAGCGCGGCGGAGGCGGCATCGGGAACGGAACAGGTGATCGACCGGAAAGGCCCCTTGAGCGGCGTTGCCAGGTCCAGCACGGGATCGGCGAGCGCGTAGGCCGTGGCGAGATCCATCCAAGCGGTCCGCATCACCTGGACTGGCTGCGCAGGATCGGCGGCACCGAGCTGATTGGCGAGCTTCAGCGTGGCGGCCCGCCCGCCGGATAAAAGAATGTCAGCCTTATTATCGGGATCGAACACGGCAAGGCGGGCGTCGTCGGCAGCCTCGATGGCAAGTATGCTCAGCGAAGCGTCCTTGCCGGCAATCGCGACCGGCCATCCCCGCCGCATCGCATCGATCGCCCGCGCGACGGAGCGATCGTCGCTCATCAGAGCGCGAACTCGGTAACGAGTGGGACATGGTCCGAGGGCCGGGTCCAGCCGCGGCAGGGTTCGTGTACGCGATGCGTCACCGCCTGCTTCGCCACATCAGGGCTGGCCCACATATGATCGAGACGGCGGCCGCGATCCGAAGCAGCCCAATCCTGCGCGCGATAGCTCCACCACGTGTAGAGCCGTTGTGGCGGAGGTACGAAATGGCGCCCGAGATCGACCCATTCATGGCTTGATTGGAGCCCGCCCAGCGCGTCCACCTCGATCGGCGTATGGCTGACCACGTCCAGCAACTGCTTGTGACTCCAAACGTCGCATTCCAGCGGCGCGATATTGAAGTCGCCTACCAGCAGAGTTGGCTCGCGCAACTTTTCGGACCAGCGCGTCATGCGCTCGACGAAGGCAAGCTTCTGCCCAAACTTGGGATTGAGCTCTGCATCGGGAATGTCTCCGCCCGCAGGCACATATACGTTTTCGAGCCGGATGCCGCAATCGAGGCGCACGCCGACATGCCGCGCCTCGCCATTGTCCTGCCAGTCGAAACGATCGTCCTCATGGATGGGAATGCGGCTGATGATCGCCACGCCATGATGCATCGGCTGGCCATGCAGCACATGATGATCGTAGCCCAGTTCGTGAAACATCGCGGCGGGGAAGATCCCGTCGACGACCTTCGTCTCCTGCAGGCACAGGATGTCGGGCGCTTCCTCACGCAGGAACCGGCCGACAATGTCCAGACGCGCGCGGACCGAGTTGATATTCCAGGAGGCGACTTTGAGGGTTGATGTCATTGCAGGCGATGTAGCGATGCGAAGGTCCGAATGCCAGCGACCGCTTCNNCCNCNCCACGNGCTTNGATCGANCNNNAANGATCTAATGGANCGACTTCGCTGGTCGAGTCCGCCCGGCGGGTGGTGGCCCTAGCAGGGCTGGCTCGAAGATCAGCGCGCAGATCAGTGTCCATATCAGCGAGATCATCAGGATCTTGCCCATGCTGGCCGTGCCGGGGTGATGCGAAAGCCAGAGGCTGCCGAAAGCAGTGCCGGTCGCCAGCGCGCTGAACAGAATGGCGCGGGCGAGGCTTGATTGCAGCAGGTTCGTCGCGCCGCTCCGCCATGCCATCACGAAGTAGATGTGGAAGGCGACGCCGACGCCAAACAGCAATGGAAAAGCGATGATATTCGCGAAGTTGACCGGTTGCCCGATCAACACGCAGGTGCCGAGCGTGAGGAAGCCCGACAGCACCACGGGGGCGAGCGTGAACGCCACCTCCTTTATATCACGCAGCGCGGCGAACAGCAGGATGCTGACGAGGCCGAGCGCAAGCACACCCGCCTGGATAAAAGCATAGGCCACGGTGGAGGCAGCCGCTTGGGTGGCGACCGGGAGCCCGGAGATTTTGGGAGTGACTTTGGCAACGGCCGCGCGAAATTGCGCTATGACGTCATTGTCGTTGCTGTTCCCCCGCGGAAAGACCTGCAGGCGCATCCGCCCGTCCTGAGCGATCCAGTCACGCTGAAGTTCGGCGGGCAAAGTCGCGCGGGAGACGGGTTGGGCCTGCAGCGCCATGCGGATCTGATCGAGCATCGTTTCAAGCGGCATTGTGACAACCCGGCCGACGCGCGCACGAAGCGAGGGCGCGCCGCGTGCGAGTTGCTCGAACGCACTGGCGAGACGGCGTGCATCGGTCGCAGCGGCATCCCCCTTGGTGCCCGCTGCGGCGCGAAGTTCGGCAGCTGCTTTGTTCAATGCGGTGACCGTTTCCGCATCGGTGGGCGGCGTTGCCAAGTCGAACGGATTGAGCGTCGGATCCAACAACAGCGACGCATCCGAAATCATCGCAAGTTTGGCAGGCTGCTCGTCCGGAACGAAGCTGTCGATCGAGATCACCTGTCCCACTTCCGGCAACTGCGCGAGCTGTTTCGCCAGGGCGCGCGCCTCGCCGTCATTGCTCGCGAGCACATCGATGGTGTTGGGCGTCCGATCGGGATCGCGCATCAGATCCGTCAGCGTGGCCATCGCAGGCGACGCAGGATTGCGCAGATGCAGCGGGTTGAAATCGAAGCGGACCAGCGGAAGTAGCGCGATGCTGCCGATCATCGAAAGACCAAAGGCCCACAGCACCACATGCCGCTTCCGAATCAGAAGATCGTCAAGTTTCGCCAAGCGGGGTGACGACGCGGCGGCGGATGCTCTGCGCGGCGGCATCAGCATGATGAGTGCCGGCAGGAGCGTGACGCTGAAGAGCAAGGCGACGGCCATGCCGCATCCGGCGATCACGCCGAGTTCGGCAATACCGATATAGGCTGTGGGCAGGAATGCCGTGAAGCCGAGGCAGATGGCGCCCGCGGCAAGCAGCAATGGAAGTCCGAGTGCCCCCGCGGCGCGGCCCAACGCAGCGCGCACGTTGTCGTCATCCGCGCGCTCAGCGTTGAAGCGCACGCATAGTTGAATGCCGAAATCCACGCCAAGCCCAACGAAAAGCGGAATGAAGGCCACCGAGATCAGGTTGAAGCGGCCAACGGTCAGCAACCCCAGCGCCGTCGTCACCACCAGTCCGGCGATAATGGTGACGAGGATCGCCAGCACCAGCCGAACGGATCGAATCGCCAGCCACAAAGTAAGGAGCATTGCCAGCCACATGACGGCAGCCACCAGCCCGATATTTTCAGCGAGGGTAGCGAACTCCTGATCGGCCAGCGGCACTTCGCCTGTCAGGCGAACGCGCATGCCGTGCTGCTGATCCAGCCCTAGTCGCGCGGCGGAGGATTCAAGCGCTTGGGTGGCGGCTTCGCCCGGCATGAGCGCGGAATGGTCCAGCACCGGTTGGACCAGAATGAGCCGACGCTGGGTACGGCTGACACTGCCGCCTTCCGCCAGAAGCTTTTGCCACGAAAAGAAGGTCGGTTTTCCAGCTGCGGCGCTTTCGATCGCCCCGCTCAATGCGCGCATCGGCTGGTCAAACTGGCTGAGTTGCGCGCTCCCATGAGCGACGCCATCGAGCATGGTCGAAAGCGCCGTCGCCACGCCGCGCAAGCTTGGATCGCTAGCAAGCGGGCCCAGCATCGGCTGCGCCTCGATCAGCGAAGCCGTCATCTGCCGAACCTCAGCCTGCGACTGGTAAAGCAGGCCTTCGCGCGCGAAGAAATCACCACCATCGGGTTGTTCGACGCGCCGGAAATGCGCCGGATCGGCGGCGAGCGCCTTGGCGAGGCGATCGGTCGCGTCCTGCGCCAGCTCGGGCGTTGCGCCGTCTACCACCACCAGCATGGCATCGCGCAGTTGGGGAAAAGCGCTTTCCATCGTCCGCTCCTGCCTGCGCCAATCGACTTGGGGCGAGATCAACGCGGCGGTGTCGGTCGTCATTGAAAAATCGCGCATGGCAAAGCCGAGCGCCAGCGCCATCAGCACCAGGGCGAGGATGAGCATCCGCCACGGCCCGCGGACGCTGATCGAGACGAGGAAAGGAATCGGGCTCCTCACTGGCCTTTGCCCGCCGATCCTGAAGGGCCGAGCAAATAGCGNATGCGCATCCTTATCGTTTGCGCGGCGCTGCCATGATCGAATGCTGCTTCCGAGAATTTCGGCGGACCAAAAACGATGCGCGCGTCATTGGAGAAGGCTACGCCTTCCTTGGGTATACCCAGGAAATTGCGATCGACCTTCTGATTGCGGTTTTCATCATGGTAGCCCTGCACCGCGTAGCGGCCGGGTGGAACGTCCGGAATGGTGATGAACACGGTGCCGAGCTGGGCTTGGGCCTGCCCGGCAAAGGGACAATTCTCCCTCAGGAATGCGTCGCGTGGACACACCTCCGCATGGACCAAGCCTTTGGAGTTGCGGACATTGTCCAGCTCGATCCGCAGTGGAGCTGCCGCAATGGGCTCAGCGAGAAATGCCACAGCGGCGGAATAAATCAGAATTTCCCGTAGGAAAGAGGAGGTATGCATCCAGCCGGTTTGGCGCGGCATGGATTGCAGGGCAAGCCTCGCTCCCGCCGCGCCCCCGGCCGTTGCCGAATTATTTGATGTTGTTCAGCATCGAAATGTGGTGCTGGACAACGGGCACGATTTGGCCCGCCGTCGCTTTCAAGGCGGCTGCGGTACCGGCCGCGCTGTAGCTCTTATGGAGCGCAAGCGCTTGCTGATGCGCCTGTTTCTGCTGCGTCACGTAAAGCCTGTCTCGTGCAGTCCCACCGGCTGCTTTGAGCGCATCGATCATTGCCTTTTGCTTCGGCTCCAGCACCGGAGGCTTGGGCGTCAGCCCGCTTTTGGTGGCCGCTGCCTTCACCATGTCGGTCGACTTGCTATGGTCGGTGATCATCATGTTGGCAAAATCCCGGATCGCGGGATCCTTGGTCGATTGCAGGACAGCCTGACTTGAGGTTTTCTCGTAAAGGTCGCTAGCGCCAGCCTTGGCGACATAATCTGCGGGTGAAACCGCAGCCGCAAGCGATGGCGCTGCCGCCACAACTGCCGCAATCCCGATCAGACCTGAAACATATCTCTTCACGGCATCCTCCTTGGTTGATCACTGGCTTTTTCGGCGGTCCCAGGCTCGGCCATGTGGCGGAGCTGTTCGGCCATCGCCGCGGCAGGCGTCACATGCGCGGCGGCGGCCTGAAGCTTGTTCTTCCAGCCGGACACGATGTGCGCTTCTCCCTTCATCAGGGCGTCCCAGCCGTAGCCTTCGGCTGCTTGCTCCAGCGGCAGATGATCCGCAGATCGCGGTCGACGTCACTTTGATAATCGCATCGCGCGGATTGACGATCTCGGGATCGTCCACCGTTTCCACGCGCACATCATCCTTTCCATGCCAGGTGAGCGCACGCATCCTATTGCCTTTCCTGTGAACCTGCGCCTGGTTGCGCCACGATGTGGCGATCTCTCCGGTTTCCATGAGCTGCTTGAAACGCCGCAGATCGCGCCGCGCCTGGATTGCCGGCTCGCGTTGAAAGAGCCTGGCGACGACTTTGCCGATCACACCTGCCGGCGGATCATAGAGGATCGTAGCGGTCATGATCGTCCCGCGGTCCGCCTGCGCATCGCGGAAATCGATGCGGCCGCTATTCGGCACGTCGGCGCCCTCTTCGGAAGCCCAGACAATATATGTGTCGGGCTGTTCCTCGACGATCTCCGAATCCCACTCCACGGTGGAACCACCCGGCGCCTTGGCAACCCAGTGCGATCGTTTCTCGTCGATGACCTCGACGCGTTCGAGATTGTCCATGAAGCCCGGCAGCCTCGCGAAATCACGCCAATAGGCGAATAGCTCCGACTGCGGTTTGTTGATGGTAACGGTGCTGCTGAAAAGCTGATCGCCCCTCGGTTCGATCAGCGCATCGGTCGCCGCGTCCACGGCGTCGCCATGCTTCCACGCAGACAAAGGGGCATCGTCCCGCAACTCGCGGGTTTGCGCGTCGTCCATATGCGATCTCCGGGATTGAGAGGCTAGAACCAACGGGAAAAAGCGATGTTCCGGCCTAAGACGCGCAAAATAGCAGCATTTCACTTCGTTGCTTTTCCTGCACATTTAACCGAGCCATAATCTTGTGAGCGCAAGGAGGACTGGGTGGTCCGAAGGCGCTCTTGGGGGAAATTCAGATGATCATGAGCGGGACGCGGAGAAAGCCGTTCAGACTTCTGTTCGTCGCGGCCCTGTTGCTCCTGATAGTGGCATTCGGCCTCTATGCCGGCCGCAGATTGCTGCACCATTTCAAGCCCAGGCCATTGCTGATGGCGGGGCAGGATCATGCAGTGATCCCCATGCCCGATGCCGCCAACAGGGCCAATCCGCTCGAACCCGCAATCCGCGACGCGCGTGCAGCACTATCGGCCAGCGCGCCTCCAGCTCCCACCCATATTGCGCGCGGCGATTATCTGAAGATGGTCGACGGCACCGTCCGTCACTTCGCGCGTTATCAGGACGCAAGCGGTGCGATCATCGATCCCTACGCGCATCGCGAAATTCAGTATAGCACGCCCTCTTATGCGCTCGCCGCGGCAATGCTGGTGCACAGCGGCTTGCGGCCTGAGCTGTTGAAGAGCGCGAGCCGTGCGCTCGGGCGTTCGATCGAGGCGCTGGCGATNCACAGCGCATCGGATCGAACCGGCGATTTTTTCATCTATCCCACGATGGCGGCTTACCGGCTGCTGCGCGACCGCGTCGATCTCTCGACACGGCAGAATTGGGAGCGCGATCTTCGCAAGATCGATCCTGATCTTGCCTATTCGGACAGGATCGGCCTCGGCCAGCCCGACGTGATGAACTGGAATAGCAACGCCATCCTCGGTGAATATCTGAGGTCTCGCTATGGCTTCACCGATGGCGCCTTCGTCGCGCGCTATCTCGATGCCCAAATGCCGCGTTTCACCCCGGCGGGGCTTTATCGCGATCCCGGCTTTCCGCTGGTCTATGACGCGGCGGCGCGCTTCAATTTCCTGATGCTGCTTGAAGAGGGCTATGGCGGGCCGCATCGCGCGGCGCTCGAAACATTACTTTACCGCGGCGCCTGGGCTTCATTGCTGATGCAATCGCCAAACGGGGATTTCCCGGTCGGCGGACGCAGCGCTGGCCATGTGTGGAACGATGCGATGCAGTGCGCCGCTTTTGAAATCTGGGCGCGCCGACTGGCAGGGACGAACCCGGTTGAGGCGGCCGCCTTCAAGCGTGCAGCGCATCTCGCTGCCGTGTCTGCGCACCGATGGCTGCTGCCCTCAGGTGAGTTCACCGTCACCAAGAATTTTTTCGATCCCGCACGGCGGTTTGGCTACGAGCAATATTCNTTCNTCTCNCAATATAATTTNCTCAGCGCGGCCTATCTGGCGCTCGCCTGGGCATTCAGCGATGAACGTGTCGAGGAAGGGGCCGCGCCTGGCGAGCGGGGAGATTTCCTCGTTACTTTACCGGACTTCCGCAAAACCTTTGCCAACTTCCACGGCCATGCGATCGAAATCGATACCGGTGCCGATATCGATCACAATCAGACGGGCTTGCTGCGCGACGACATGGCCATACGCTCCACCCTCTCAACCGCCTTGCCGATCGGAGGAGGCGGAGTCGCTACCGGCATCGCGTGGCGCGTTGGACGCCGGGTCGAGGCATTAGCCGAGTTTCCTCCGGATCGGGTGAACGCGGTGGTGAGCTTTGACGGCAAAACTTTCGATGCACTGGCATTTTCGGTTCGCTACGACCTGACCGGCGCAGCAGTGAAGAGGGTCACCGAACATTATGTGCTCAAGTCTGACAGGCTGATCGTGCGTGCGGATGTGTCCGGGCCGGTCGACAAGTTGATCCTGCTGTACCCGGCCTTCCTGTCTAATGGCCGAGACCGCACCGTCATAGCTTCGGACGCCAGAAGCGTGACCGTGAGGTTCGGAACAGCGGCAAGAACGCTCCGAATGGTGACGGCAGATGCTCCGATCATGAGGAGCTCCGTCACCGAAAGCGATCGATACGGCATTTACGCTCTGTTCGAGGCGGCGACTGACCAGCCCCAAATCAGCTTTGAACTTGGCCATTAGCATGTTCAGCCGCCGGATGGTGAACAGCGCGATCGTCGCCGGGGTGCTCGCGCTGGCTGCGGGCGGATGGAAGATGCATCACCATCCTCCGCCGCGCGAAGTACCGACCGGCGGCCCGACCGGGGAGCTTGATTCCGCGACACTCGCCGCCTTGATGGCGGTCGCGAGAACCCTGACGGAGCGGGATGTCCTGAAAGGACATTACGCCGATTACTACGCCTACCAAGCCAAGAATCGGCCGGGCTATCTGGGGGTTTACCGGGCGTTTGTTGCGGCGCTGGCCGCTGAGATCGCGCCGGGCGCGCTCGAAGATTTTGGCCGCAAAACGGTAGCAGAAAGATGGTCCGTGCTCGAACGCATAGGCAGTTCATCCGCCTCCCGGAGGTTTGACGTTCCGATCATCCAGGAGACGCTGGCCGTCTTCATGCGCACCGACGCGTGGTTGCTGCTCGGCTATGAGGATTGGCCGGGCATGGCGCGCGGGCTGGAGAATTATACCAAGCCGCTGCCGGAGCGAGCGCGCTCATGACGCGGGTGGCGATTGTCGGTTCGGGCATCACCGGAACCACGCTGGCATGGCATCTGGTGAAAGCCGGCTGCCAAGTCGATATGTTCGAAAATGGCCCCGAAGTGCCTTACCCGCATTCGCCTCAGTTCGAAGCCGAGGTGCTCTATGCCAATCAGTACGCGCCGCCGACGCCGATTTTCCCGCCACCGCTTCCCCTGGACATAAAAAACGTCAGTCAAACGGGCGATTATGCCGGGGATTTGCAGCAGGAACGGATCATGTGCGTCGGCGGGCAGGCGACGCGCTGGTTCGCCATGACTCCGCGGATCGGGACGGAGCATTTCCGGTCGTTCAGTCTTTACGGCTTCGGACGGGACTGGCCCATCAGCTATGAGGATCTGGAATCTTATTATAGCCGCGCCGAAGCGCATATCGGCGTATCAGGACAAGCCGATAACCCCTTCGCTCCCCGGCGAGCGTCGCCTTTTCCACTTCCAGCTTTTGCGTTGAGTTATCAGGATCGAATGTTCGCCGAGAAGCTGAAGGCGCGCGGCATTGTCACACATACGACGCCGCAGGCGCGCGCGCGCGAGGATTATGATGGCCGGCCCGGTTGCCAGAATTTCGGCGAATGTGGGCGCTGTCCAGTGGGCGCACGCTATAGCCCAAACCACCATCTTGAGCTGTTGCGCGGCTCGGAGCGATTTGCGCTCCACCCAAATTGCCTCGTGCGGCGTATCATCGTCGAGAATGGCAAGGGCGTGGGCGTCACATACCATCCAGAGCATGGCGCTCGCCAGCTGGAGCATCCCGCCGATGTCGTCATCGTGGCGGCCGGCGCGATTGAAACTGCTCGCCTTCTGCTCCTCTCCAAAGCGACCGGGATTCACAGCGATGGGCTCGGCAACGCATCGGGGCAGGTCGGCCGCAACTTCGGCATGCACCATGTGTGGTGGAACGAGCTCAGCTTTCCCAAGCCAGTGATGCCGGGCCGTGCCGGGCCGCCCACGCTGCTGTCGCACCAGTTCACGCTTCCGGAAAAAGATGGTGGCGGTGGCGGGATGACGGTGGAAATGTTCGATGGCGTTCCGCAGGGAACTGTCCTCGCCGCTGGGCGCAGGCAATATGTCAGCGGTAAAGCTTCGCTGGAGGCGCTGAGGCCGTTCATCTCCAAACGTGCGCTCACGGTGAACGCAGAAACCATACCATCGGATGACAAATATGTAGCGCTGGGTGACAAAAGGGACCGGTTCGGAGATCCGTTCGCGGCCGTGACCTACAAGCTCAACGACTTCGATCGAGCGACCTATCAGCGTGCCCAGCGACTGGCCGGTCGCTTTGGCGCGGCACTTGGCGCAGAGTCACTCTCTCCTGGCCCGATCGAGCAATTCTGGTCCGCGCATCATCATCTCGGCACCTGCCGGATGGGCGACAGCCTACACGACAGCGTCACGGACTCGTTCGGTGCTCTGCATGAGACGTCGGGAGTCTATATTTGCGGGGGCGCCGCTTTTCCGACGGTCACACCGCTCCAGCCGACACTTACCATGGTGGCGCTTGCGATTCGCTCGGCCGACCGCATTGCGGAGCAACTGGCGGGTTAGACGGTGTCGATGAAGCCGCCTGGCACGACCAGCAGGCGCGCGACGATCGCGAGCACCAGGATGATGATCAAGGGTGCTGCCGCCCTAAAAATTTGCCTGCGCGGGATCGCGGAGCTGGTCGCAATGTCGGCGGCTGCCAGTGCCCCTGCGATCATGCCCGCCATCGTCGTCCACATATGATATCTAAGTTCAGCGGCAACGCCGACCAGCAGATAGCCTCCACCGTAAAACAAACAGGACATTGCCAGCGGAACTGCGATCACCCGCGACCGAAGATGACGTCCGAGCAGGATGACGCCTGCGGCCATGGCCATCGCCACGATGGGCCAACCCAATGGCCACTGGGCGTTGCGCGAGCCTGCAAAATTAAATGCGGAGAGCAGCAGATCGGGGGCCTTCTGATATTCGAGATAATGCGTGCGTGAGCTGTTCCACAAAGGCTGCCGGATCGTCCAAAGCGAAAGGAAGCGTACGCTGAGGTTGAAATGGGCGAGGCGATGTTCGGCATATGCAACAGGATGCGCCTCGATCGCGGCGATCCAGGCTTGCGCGGGGCTCTGGCCACTGGCCGGGAATGCTGCGCGCACCCGATCAAAATTGATCGGGCAGAGCGGGGCCGCCCACCAGCCATAGCCGTCCCATTGGCGCGGAGTGTAGCATTGGCGGTTTGCAGCCACCGGGTCCGTTACGGGCATCGCGGGAAAGGCGTTCGCGCCGCTGTTGGCGGTGATACCGCCCATATCGAATATGATGAGCGAGAGAAATGGATCGCTCGCGCGCGCATCGAGCAGCTTGTTGCTTGCTGGAATGACCAGTGCGAGCGCGCATGTCGCCGCAACCGCAGCGGCGACAAGCCTGACGCGGGTTCTGCGACACGCCTCCGGCAGCAACATGACCAGGAGCGGCGCGCCTGCCATGAAGGCGTTGGCCCGCGTGGCGGCAGCGAAGACAATCAGCATTGCTGCCAGCAGCCTTAGCCCAGCGTGCTTGCGGTGCCACGTCCACGCGATGAGCGCGGCCGCCATCAGCAAGGCGCCTGCCATGAGGCAGTCCTTGAGGATCGAGCCAAGTCTCGCCACTGAAATTGGCATCAATGCACAGGCCAGGATGGCAAAGGCGAGCTCGGTGCGCTTTTCGCGACACGCCCAGGCAATCAAAATCGCGAAGCCGCCCCAATATAATGCCGCCTGCAAGAGCAGCATCGGTGCGGGGCCGGGCCAGATGGGCAAGAATTGCCGCCAAAGCCACGCCAGAAGCGGGGGATGCCAATCGTCGAACTGGCCCGAAATCGCCTGATCATATTGCAGCGTCGCATCGACCTGCATGAGGCCGGGCCAATAAGCCAGCAATTGCAATGCCGCGACGAGCGCCATGCCGATCGCGCAGGTCCGCCCCGGATGGGCGGCTAACCACCGCATGCACCTCGAGATCAGCGATGTCTGCGCCGGCGGCTGAACCAGGTCCGCATTTTCGATCGGCAATGTTCTGGAATTCATATGCCTGCCCGCCCGCAGCTTCATCGAATATCTTATCGGGCGGCCTTGTCACAGCGAAGGCTAATCTATGGTGAATTTTCACCTTTTTGTCAGACTATCGGACAGTCGATCAGCTAAATCACAGGNAAACATATNTTTTCTGGGTTTCGCTGCTTTCGAAGGGCNAGACGAGCGGTTGCAAACATCCGCATATTTCGCTTGGTTCGAACAGGGGATTTGACTGGGGGCATAGGCATGATCCGCGGAGATGATGGCCGTAGCTACGGACACGAAGGCCGGATCTACGGCTTCGCTCTNATCNTCNTCGGNGCNGTAATCCTGCTATGGCCNGCGCTNTTGAACGGCTTCCCCCTCATTTTCCATGATACGAACAGCTATGTTCGGATGACGCCGGAGCTGCCGAGAAGCTATTTTTACAAGCTGTTCGTCTATTTGACCGGGTTTAGGGCAAGCATCTGGACCACGGCGGTTGCGCAGTCGCTGATCGCAAGCACTGCCATATGGTGCTTTCTCAGGCTGATGGGGCTAGCTGGCCGGCGCTATTTCCTGGCCACCATCGCCATATTAGCCGTTGGATCGAGCCTGCCGATCTACACGAGCTTCATCATGCCCGATCTGTTCACGGGCTTGATGTTCATGCTGCTCTTCGCCTTCCTCTTCCTAAGCGACAATATGTCGCCCGTTTTGCGTGCGCTCGCGTTTGTCATGCTGGTGCTGGCCATGGCAACGCACTCGTCTCATCTCGTGCTTGCGCTTGCGATCACGCTTCTCGGCGCGATGTGGCAACTGTTGCAGGCGCCAAAGCCGAAACCCTTGGGCGCCCTGCTCGCGCTCGCCGCCATCGTCACGGTCGCGCTGTGCTTCTATATCTATCATGGCAGGGTGCATCATCGCTATGCATTGTCCCCGACCGGATCGGCATTCTTGATGGCAAATCTGCTCGAATATGGGCCGGCGCGGGAAGAGTTGATCGAGCGGTGCCCGCAAATCGCTCCGAACCTCTGCGCCTATCGCACGCAACTTCCGCCGATGGCCGACAATATCCTGTGGGACGCCGATAGCCCGTTCAACACCAAGCTTGGTGGCTTTGATGGCGTGGCGAGCGAAGCGCGTCAGGTCGACTTCGGAACCATCACAGACCATCCCGGTCTGGTGTTTCAGATAAGCGTACGAAACAGCGCAAGCGCTCTCATCGCTGCCGATCCCACGGCTGATATCGAAAGAATGGATCGGTCGGTCCAGCTTCTCAGGCACATGTTCCAGAAGGTCTATGGCGGTCGAACCGTCCGATCGTTCGATGCCAGCGTGCAAGAACATAATGCCTTTCCAGGCCAGCTGGTCCGGATTTTGAACGGCTCTACCCTCGCATTGCTGATGGCCGTCATCGTGGTCGTGCTTGCGAAGGGCGCGCGATCTTCCTCCCTTTCGGGCGGGTTCGTCGGCTTCTCGCTGCTGGCCTACGTCATGAACGCTGTTCTTTGTGCAACCGTATCCGGGGTCCATGACCGTTATCAAGCAAGGCTGAGCTGGGTCGTGGTGCTGGCCCTGTTGTTGCTGCTGTTCGATCTGCTGAGACATGCGTCGCGAGGACGCCAGCAGACATCGAGCTGAACGCGGCTTCTAACGGGCTTCGCTTTGCTCGCGGTCAGCAAGCGCATAGCGGGATTGTTTCGACGAGGTGCACGGCTTTCGATCGGCGGCGCTGCCTTTCATCATACATGTATGTCACGCTCCTCACCGCACGTTTTGCGCGAACCAGCTTTTTAAATTTATTGATTTCCCTGCCTTGAAAGTCTCTGCCTCCAATAACATCTGCCCAGGCAGGTAATATGAGAGGCACCAATGGCACGGATTACGATTGACGATTGCGCAGCGAGTCAGGCGCCAGCGCGGCTCATCCGTCGCATCGATCGGTTAATGCGCAGTGTCGTCGAAGCGCGTTTTTCGACATCGGACCTGAGCTTCTCGCAATGGATTGCGCTCAAGCTGGTGTTGGACGGCATGGTCTCTACGCCTGGCGAGCTTGCGCGCGAGCTTGGCCATAACACCGGCGCCGTCACGCGTCTTATCGATGCCCTGGAAAATCGCGGCCTGCTTAGGCGCGAACGCCTCGCCACGGACCGTAGGGCCATCGATCTGGTGACCACGGCTGAAGGACGGGAGCAGGTCAATAAGCTGGCCGATATCGTGGTCGACACCTGGAACGAGGTGCTGGCGGATATCGACGAGATGGAGTTCGACGTCTTCATGCGCGCGCTCCGGAAATTGCAGATCGCCGCACAACGAAAAGCGAGTTCGCTGGAAGAATTTGAGGAGGCGTAGCAATGCGCTTGGCGATGAGAAGCACGTTTGTCGCCCTCTTGCTGGGCGGCTGCGTGGCAGCACCGCATGTTCAAACCGAAGTGAAGCAGGTGCAATCTCAGTCGCTGGGCTTGGCGCCTGACGCCCAACCGATTGCGGCGCAGTGGTGGAAGGAATTAGGCGATCCCCAGCTCGACCGGTTGATCGAGCAGGGGCTCGCAGAAAATCCCTCGCTTGTCGCAGCGCTTGCCCGCGTTCGCCGCGCCGAGGCGTCGGTAGACGTGGCTCACGCGGCCCAGGGACCTCAGATCACAGCGGATGGGCAGGCGCTCGATCAACGCTTCAGTGATCATTATATCTATCCGCCACCTTATGCAGGAACGACGCGCTGGACAGCGACCGCGCAGGCCAACCTCAATTGGGACTTGGATCTGTTCGGTCGGCAGAAGGCCGTCGTCTCACAGGCGCAGTCGACCGCAGCGGCGACTGCTTTGGATGCGGATGCGGCGCGCCTGACCCTCTCGACCAGCATTGCGCAGACCTATGTTTCGCTAGCGCGGGCTGACCGGCTGATCGCTGTCGCTGACGGCTTTGTGAAATCGCGCGAGCAGGCGCTCGCCTATACAGGGGCCCGCGTCCGCAATAAGCTGGCGAGCGAGTTTGACCTCAGGCAGGCCGAGACATTGCTTGCTCAAGCCGAGCAGGCAAGGACCCGCGCGCAACAGGAGCGGGATCTGCTGGTCCACGCACTGGCAGCGTTGGCCGGGCGCGGAGCGGATTTCTATTCCAGCATCGCCACGCCAGCGCTTCGGCTGGATCAGGTGATCGCCGTTCCGCAAAAGTTGCCGGCGGACCTGCTGGGGCGTCGGCCCGACCTTCTAGCCGGACAGGCACGCATCGATGCGGCCGTGGCTGGAAGAAAGGTCGCACGAGCGGACTTCCTGCCGAACATCGATCTCCAGGCGCTGGCCGGCCTGGCATCAATCGGCCTGGGCAACTTCTTCGGCCTGAGTTCGGGTGTTTATGGCGGCGGCGCGGCCGTTCACGTGCCGATCTTCGAAAGCGGCAAATTGCGGGCGTCTTCTGGTGACATTTGCTCCGCCAGTTCTTCGATGACATCGATATCGACGCCGAGGTGACCTGCGGCATAGCGAGCTGTGAAAACCATCGAAGGGGCTGCCATCAGGCGACTTTTACAGCCGGGCTAGATAGCTTCCAGTTCCAGGGCAGGAGGTCGTCGAGTTGGCGGGCCGGATGTTCGGCGATGCGGGCGAGCACATCGGCGAGCCAGG
>JGI24736J21556_1000004_pt1 | contig 55308 bp, 61 predicted proteins | sample KBSCornC2_FD_21556 | JGI IMG/M metagenome (IMG submission 21556) | reverse complement strand
TGTCACTGGTTCCGCGCCCTAATTAGCCTTTAGCGAGGGCGCTGGCTTGCCAATAATTGCGACGCGGCGGCACCAGAGGTACCGCCGCGAGGCTCAAAGAACTTCGCGCATTTGCGCGCGTCGCGTTTCCGCGAGCAGAAAAGCTCAGGCTTTGGGGGCAGGCGCAGCAGCTGCGGGAGCTGCTGGCGCAGCAGCAGCCGGCACTGCGACTGGAGCCGGCGTGAGTGGTTGAGCCGGTGCGTCTGCAAGCTTCACAGGAATAGCATTGACCGTGAAGGCCTTGTACTCCGTGCCTTGTGCTACCACGGCGCTACGCCCGGTAACGAAGGCAGAGAATACCCCGACCGCCACGGCCGTGCCTACGGTAGCGCCTGTGTTGCCCTGACCTTCGATCCGATAGTGACCTTGCACGGGGATGAACTGGCCGTTGACTTCGACCTCGTTAATTTCAAATTCCATTTTGGCTGACTTGCCAAATGCACCTTTTCCGGTGCGATAGGTGATCTGCCCATGGCCGCGCGCGCCTCTTGGGATGACCACATAATCACCCAACATCACATCGCGGGCGACGGTCATATCAAATTTCTCGCCCTGCTTGATGCGCTTAGAATTCACTTCCTGATTGGGACTGAGCCAGATCTCCGTATTGGCCGGGAGGGCATTGGTGGTGGAAGTTGTTAGCCGGGGCGTTGCGACAAGCGGCACCACCGTAGACGGCGTTGCTACTATTACCCCACTGGACGATGGAGCCGGTTGAGCAGATGCAGTTGCTTCAGCTTTGGCGAGCGCAGGTGTAATGAGCACGGCAGAAACTGCCGCGAAGACCATGACCTTCATTAGATTATCCCCCAACTATCGATCCGTCACATCGCTGTGGCGACGGCTCGAAGGAGCACAGCATTTGCTGAAGACGCAAGCTCGTTAACGCTCATAAATGCGGCCTCGCTGCATTTTTGTATATTTCCGACATCCTGCGCAGCTTACTCAAGGTAGGCCGCACCTTCGAAGCGTGAGAAGAGCTTATGCAGCTGCCTCGACGAGCCGCGATGCAGGAGCTATTTGTTTTTGCCGTTCCCGCTTGAGCCGTTGTTGCCGCTGGACCCGTTGCCGCTAGATCCGTTGTTGCCGCTTGAGCTGCTGGTGCTGCTGCCGGCCCCACTAGACGTGGATCCTGTGCTGGTAGTGCCGCCTCCGGTCGAGCTCGTTCCCGTCGGACCACCACTGGTCGATGTGGAACTGGTGCTTGACGAGGAACTTGTTGATGAGCTCGTCGGGCCACCAGAAGTACTGGTACTGCTCGTGCTGGTGGAGCTGGTGGAACTGCTTCCTGACCCGGTCGAACCGCCTGACGACGAAGTATCGGCCATAAGCGTGGCCTGTCGCTGCAACTCATTGTGGAGCGCGTTGCCTACCGAGACCGTGGCGAATGCGATGCCGCCGCCGAATAGCGCCAGCAGCAGCGCATATTCGACTGCCGATGCAGCGCTCGTATCGCGCAAGAACGTCTTTGCCCCCATGGCTTCAGCATGGTGCTAATGTTACGCTACCGCCATAATTATTTTGACATATGGCGTCCCTATGCGGGACAAGTGGTACGCCTGACCGCACCGGAGCAATGAAGCTGCCGCCGACGCCCAGTCCGCATTGGAACCGAAACTGTCTCACATGATTATGCACGGCTTCGGGTTCATGGTTCAGGAGCGATACATGCGGTCGCGGCTTTTCTCGCTCCGTCCAAAGCGGAACTGTGAGGCGCGGCGCGGCCTGAATTTTTTTGTTCGAGGAATTGTTCGATGACCTCATTGATCATGCTTGCCGCCGCTGTTCCGATGATCTCGATGCAAGGGGCGGGGCAGGCCGGAGTGCCCGCCGTCTGTGTGCAGACGACCTATCATAAGGACGGCACGATCAGCGAACAGACCGTCCCGGACGATGGCAAGGGCTATAAGGCGGCCGTAGGCCGTGCGGGTGAATCCGCCGTGCAGAACGACTCCGATCCGGCCGTCGCGTTCAATTCGTCAGCTGCAGCTTCGCATCCGGAGGATAGCAGCAAGACAGCCAGCTTCCGCGGCAAGAACGGCGAAAGCATCACGGTAACGCGCAAGGACGGGGTGTGCCGGGTTGCGATCACAGAACCCTGAGCAACGCAGCTTTGCTGCCTTGCCCAAGGCGATCGGCTTCAAAAGCCTTCAACCGGCATCGCCATGATGCTCTCCGCGCCGCCTTCGATCTTTCGGCGCGCGGCGCCGGCTTCAGGTAGGATACGCTCGGCGTAAAAGCGGGCGGTGATCTGCTTGGCCTCGTGGAAAGCCTTGTCGCCTTCGCCGGCCGCAAGCGCCGCCGACGAGGCTCGCAGCATTTTGAGCCACATCCAGCCAAGCGCGACGACGCCCATGCACTGCATATAAGGGTAAGCCGCGGCGCCGGCATTGTTGGGGGCTGCCATTGCGTTCTGGACGAGCCACATCGTCGCGGCCTGCAGTTGGCCGAGCGCCTTTTGAAGCTGTGCGGCATAGTCCTTTGCCACGGGTTCGGCGGAGGCTGCTTCGATCTCCTCATTGACGAGCTTGAAGAAGAGCTGGACGGCGCGGCCGCCATCCTTNGCCAGCTTGCGNCCGACCAGATCCATTGCCTGAACGCCGTTGGTGCCCTCGTAAATCATTGCGATCCGCGCATCGCGGACANANTGCTCCATTCCCCACTCGCGGATGTAGCCGTGGCCGCCATAGACTTGTTGCGCCAAGGTCGCGCAATAATAGCCAAGATCGGTGACATAGCCCTTGATCACGGGCGTAAGCAGCGAGATGAGGTCATCGGCCGTCTGACGCTCCGCCTCATCCTGGGCATAATGGGTTAAATCGACCTGCAGCGCGGCCCATAGGATGATCGCGCGCGCGCCTTCGAGATAGGCCTTGCATTCCATCAACATCCGCCGAACGTCCGGATGAACAAAGAGCGTGTCGGCTTTCTCGTTCGGCTCGGCCGGGCCGGTCAGCGCGCGGCCCTGGCGGCGATCCTTGGCATATTGGACGGCGTTCTGATAGGCGATCTCGCCCTGCGAAAGGCCTTGAAGGCCGACGCCGAGACGGGCGGCGTTCATCATGATGAACATGGCCGCGAGGCCCTTATTCTCCTCACCTACCAGCCAGCCTTTCGCGCCGTCATAGTTCATGACGCACGTGGCATTGCCGTGAATGCCCATCTTCTCTTCGATCGAGCCGCACTGGAGCTTATTGCGCTCACCCGGATTGCCTGCGGCATCGGGAATGAATTTGGGCACGATAAAGAGCGAGATGCCCTTCACATTATCCGGCGCGCCGGAAACCTTGGCGAGCACGAGGTGGATGATGTTGGATGCGACGTCATGTTCGCCGGAGGAGATGAAGATCTTGTTGCCCGTGATGGCATAAGTGCCGTCGCCATTGGGTTCGGCGCGCGTGCGGATCATGCCGAGATCGGTGCCGGCGTGCGCCTCGGTCAGGTTCATCGTGCCGGCCCATTCGCCGGAAACCATTTTCGGCAGATAGAGCGCCTTTTGCTCCTCGCTGCCCTTGACCAGCAGCGCCGAGATCGCGCCCTGGGTCAGGAGGTTGTACATCGAAAACGCCATGTTCGAGGAGATCANATATTCCTCGAATGCCGTGGCGATTACGTGCGGCAAAGCCTGGCCGCCATATTGTTCCGGTGCGGCCAAGGTCGGCCAGCCGCCGGCCACAAACTGCTGATAGGCGTCCTTGAAACCGGTCGGCGTCGTGACGCTGCCGTCAGAATTGCGTGTGCAGCCCTCCCGATCGCCGACCGCGTTGAGCGGAAACAGCACCTCTTCGCAAAACCGGCCGCCTTCGGATAGCACTGCGTCTACCAGATCCGGCGTCGCCGTTCCGAAGCCTGGCAGATTGGCGTAGCGATCCAGCCCCAACACGCTATCCAGCACGTAGCGGGTGTCACGAACAGGCGGATGATAGAGTGGCATCGGATTCTCCTATTCAAGGCTTGGCAGCGGTGGCGGCACGGAGGAGATCAAGGAACTCTTCAAGTTCGTTTATCTGGGCTTCGATATCTTCCTGCTGACGGCGAAGCTGATCGATCTTTGCGCTGCATTTTTCGAGCGTGACGCGGCGCTGCGTGGCACGGCTGTCGTTGATGTTATAAAGATCGATCATCTCACGTGCTTCGTCGAGGCTGAAGCCGACCCGCTTAGCACGCAACAGCCAGGCAAGCCGCGCGCGATCTTGCCGTGAGTATATGCGTGAGAGCCCGTGCCGTTCGGGAGCGATCAGCCCTTTGTCCTCGTAGAAGCGCAAGGCCCGCGCCGTGACGCCGAACTCCTGCGTGAGCTCGCTGATGGTAAATCGTTCGCGATTTCGCGCATCGGGGGTGTGAACGAGAGCGGCTACCAACATGCCGAAAGATTATGTGACGTTTACGTAAACGTCAACTGCGCGGATCTGCCAGGACCCGGCGCGAGGTTGTCATGCGTGCATTTAACGAGCATATAAGGATATCTTTATATTTGCTTTGAGCATCCGCGCACGTTAAGGGGCGGCCGCTCATCGAGGAGATTGTTCGTGGCCACTGCCCCTGTAACTGAGTTCACCGACTACGCGGTCAAGGATCTGTCGTTGGCCGGTTTTGGTCGTGCGGAGATCAACATTGCCGAGACCGAGATGCCGGGGCTGATGGCGTTGCGCTCGGAGTTCGGCGGCACGAAGCCGTTGCGCGGTGCGCGGATCACGGGATCGCTGCACATGACGATCCAGACCGCGGTTTTGATCGAGACGCTGGTGGATCTGGGTGCGGATGTGCGCTGGGCGACGTGCAACATCTTCTCGACCCAGGATCATGCGGCAGCGGCGATTGCAGCCCGCGGCATCCCGGTGTTTGCGATCAAGGGCGAGAGCCTGCAGGATTATTGGGATTATGTCGTGCGCATCTTCGATTGGGGCACCGACGAGACCTGCAACATGATTTTGGACGATGGCGGCGATGCCACCATGTTCGCGCTGTGGGGCGCGCGTGTCGAGGCGGGCGAGCCGCTGTTCACGCCTTCGAACGAAGAAGAAGAGATCTTCTGCGCGGTTCTGAAACGCTTTCTGGCTGAGCGCCCCGGCTATCTGACCAAGACGGTGCAGAACACCAAGGGCGTATCGGAGGAAACGACGACTGGCGTTCACCGGCTCTACGAGCTCAGCAAGAATGGCAAGCTTCCGTTCCCGGCGATCAACGTCAATGACAGCGTGACCAAGTCGAAGTTCGACAATCTCTACGGCTGTAAGGAGTCGCTGGTTGATGCGATCCGGCGTGCTACCGACGTGATGCTGGCCGGGAAGGTCGCGTGCGTCGCCGGGTTCGGCGACGTCGGCAAGGGCTCGGCGGCGTCGCTTCGCAACGGCGGCGCGCGCGTGCTGGTCACCGAGATCGATCCGATCTGCGCGCTGCAGGCTGCGATGGAAGGCTATGAGGTGGTGACGATGGAGGAAGCGGTGACCCGCGCCGACATCTTCGTCACGGCCACCGGCAATGAGGATGTCATCACCCTCGAGCATATGCGCGCGATGAAGCCGATGGCGATCGTGTGCAACATCGGCCACTTCGACAGCGAGATCCAGATCGCTGCGCTCAACAACATGAAGTGGACCGAGATCAAGCCGCAGGTGGATCTCGTCGAATTCCCCGATGGCAAGCAGATCATCGTGCTTGCCAAGGGGCGGCTCGTGAATCTCGGTTGCGCCACCGGCCACCCGAGCTTCGTGATGTCCTCCTCCTTCACCAATCAAGTGCTGGCGCAGATCGAGCTGTTCGCCAAGTCCGGCGAATATCAGAACCAGGTCTATGTGCTTCCCAAGCATCTCGACGAAAAGGTCGCCGCCCTCCATCTCGAAAAGCTGGGGGTCAAGCTCACCACCCTGACTGACAAGCAAGCCAAATATATCGGCGTCACGCCGCAAGGGCCGTTCAAGCCGGATCACTATCGCTATTGAGGAAAGGCGGCGCGGCGGCCTCGTGCCGTCGCGCGACGTCCTTTTTCATCGACCCGCGAAATGAGCCGCTGCCGAGGCGGATCGTCAGGTGCGAACCGGTGTCTGCCGATCACCGGCGTTGCTCAAATTGAGACGTTTTTCCGGAAGGATCGTTACCGGATCGCCGACCTTTGTCTGCTGAAATAGCCGCCGTGCAAAAGCCGTGGGGATGCTGACGCACCCATGCGTGGCGGCGGATGGGCGGACGTCCGCGCCATGGATGGCAACGCCTTCGTTCGTCAGGCGCAGCGTGTAAGGCATTGCAGCCTCGTAAAGGCTCGAGCGGTGGTTCACGCTTTTCGAAAGAACATGCAGCTGCCCGATTGGAGTGGGCTTTTTGTCCGCGCCATACATGATGACGGCGGTGCCGATCTCATGACCGGCGCGGAATATCGAAAGGATCTGCATCGAAAGATCGATCCTGATCCAGATGTCGCCGGAGGGGACACCATGCTCGTCCCAGACAAATTGACCGTATCGGAGAGGCTTGCGGATGTTCAGGACGGTTTTGATCCTCCGCTTTGCGAAATCGGCGGTGCGTGGCTGCCCGAACACGGCATCTGCCACGAGAATCCGGTCACCATAGTTCGCGGCGGCAGCAGCGGAGGAATGGGTGGCAGGCTTCGGCGCGCCTTCCAAATGGATCGGAACGAGATTCATCATCGCCACCGCCGCGATCGCCGTCGCCGGGGGCACGAGCCAACTGCATATGTCGAGCAGCCGAGCCATCATCTATTCAACCGTCTCCCGACATCCTCAATAGTAAGGTTCCTGGCCCATCATTTTGCGGGGATTGATGCAGCTGCCCCAACGGCTCGGATGGCCTGCTGGGCCCTGCGTTGCCTCCGCAACATCAATCCCGTGAGGCCAAAGCCAGCGATCATGGTCAGCCACGTTGCCGGCTCTGGAACGGGGGCCGGGGAGGATGACGGAACGGTCGGGGCAATGGGAGGAATGGGAGCTGGTCTAACGGGAGGGAGGGGCGGCCTAGCTGGCGGAATGGGGCCGGGCCCGATGGGAGGCACGGTAGTCGGTGGTCCGCCCGGGGGAACGAAAGGCGCCCCGGGAAGCAGCAGCGGCGGCCCCGAAATGGGCAATGCCGGAACGACCTCATTAACCGCGGAAAGCGGCGAAACCGGCGTACCAAGCGGCGAAGCGGACGCCAATGGCGGCGCGGCCGGCGGAATCCCGGCAGGCAGGCGTTCGCGCACCTTGGGCATGGCATATTGGCGCGGTGCCTTGCCTGGCTTCGTGGATAAGAGCGCCCCCGCCGGACGCGCTCCAGGCGAACGCTCGTCAAACAAGGCCAGAAGATCGCTGCCTGTCTTGATCCCAGCTTGGGATACGGCCTGACGCAGCGGCGAAATTGCCAGCCCCGACACCACAATGAAACTCGCTGCGAATGCGAGTAACTTGCGATTCAAACCAAGGTTGCGACCTGCCATAACACGAAGCCTCCATTTGCGGCGGGCTTGAAGGCAAGCTGGCGAGGCTTTCTGCCTACGAGACTCCAGACCGTCTTGATTTGGGACAGATATTGGTCAGTTCAGGCGTGACGGGAATCGTTGCTTTGGCGACGAAGAAGAGAGAAGCGAACTAGCGTGACAACAGGGCTCCAACCTGTGTCCAATTGACGGATCGCTGTCCGACAATCTCAAACGAACAAACAACGAAATGGATGCAGCAACGAAACAAACACCGCGCTGGATATCACCCATCACGTAAATGGCCTGTGATATGTCGCTGGCCCAGAGCCCACCGGAGGCGCCGTGGCCCGACCGCTCTTAAGCCGCGCTTCCGGCGTTGCGAATTCGACAGGCGAGTGCAAGCGCAAGCGATTCAAGCTGAATTAGTGCATTCATGCGCAACGCTCCCCGAGGCAACATGTCAGCGAGCACGTTTCGGCATGCCTGTTCGAGGTCGATAGCTTGGCCGAGCTGATATTGTTCGCACAAAACCAGTCTGTGCAACTCGGCGAATGAGCGGGAAAGCGGGCGAGGGCGATGCCGTTCGATCATTGGGAAGGGAACGACGTTCGTGGTGCGTGGGCTCGCCTGCGCCGTGCTCGCACCCTTCATCATGATTTGCCCCCGCAATGCCTCGAAATTATATCCGTAGTTATATTCAATGGTAGATCGAAACAAGCTTCAGTTTGGCCTGTCCNGATCCGGAACTGTGACTCTGAGCGTCGCGCCGCGAGGGATCGGATTTGGATAATTCTAGAATCAGGCTGCCGAGTTCGNACGATTGAAAAACCCCTCCCCGTGAGGGGAGAGGTTCATCTATTCAGTTACAGGGGCAGAGACCTTCTCAATCATGCCAGCGGCGGTGACGCCAGCCGTCGCCGTCATGATCCCAGTCGCGACCGCGCCAACGACGATGTTCCCAGCGATCATGATCGCGCCAGCGATAGCGAGGAGCATAATAATAATAGCTTGGGGCGTAATAATCATATGCGCCGTAATAAGGGGTGCCGTAATAGCCGTCATCATAGGGTTCATAATAGCCCGGGCCGCCGCCGACATAGAGCGAGAAGCTGCTATAGGTGCGGGCTTCCGCCGCCGAAGGGGCTGTAAAACCAAGTGCCGAAGCTGCCAAAGCCGCACCCGCCAGAATTGCCTTGTTCATCTGTCATCTCCGAATCAGGTTATGACCGATCATGGACGACAGGCGTTGGATCGGCCCTGAACGGCCTCGTTATCGTCCGTTAATCCGGATCGGCACCTTAGATGCCGTGGAAACGAACGAACTCCTCAAGCGGCGCACGGGCGACCGGAAAATTATTCACCGGTGCATGCTCATCGCGATAACCGATCGCCATGCCACAGAAAAGGATATGGCTCTCCGGAATAACCAGGTGATGTTTGACGGTCTCGGGGAAGCTCGCCCAGCATTCCTGGGCGCAGCTATCAAGCCCCTCATCGCGAAGCAGCAGCATGACCGTCTGAAGGAACATGCCCATGTCCGACCATTGTGGCGGTCCCATGATCTTCGGACAATGCACGAAAAGCGCCAGCGGCGCGTTGAAGAACTGGAAATTGCGTGCAAACCACTGACGACGGGCAGGGCGGTCCTCACGAGCGATGCCGACCGCCGCATACATGGCCTCGCCGATGAGGAAACGCCGCGCTTGATATGCGTCCGGCAAGCTGGCGGGGTAGACCCGGTATTCCGGCGTTTCCTCGTTGATCCACCTGCCTGCGACCGCCGCCTTAAGCGAGGCAAGCGGCTCGCCAGCGATCACCTCAACATGCCATGGCTGGATATTGCCACCCGACGGCGCACGCGCCGCCCGCGCCAGCACACGCCGGATAATGTCAGGATCGACGGGATCAGGCCGAAAAGCCCTGATCGATCGTCGCGATTCAACGGCGTCGACGATATCCATCAACGCAATATCGGTTCAGCCGAGCTTGTCTTTGCGATGTTCGCCGCGGACCCAGCGAACGGTTCCCGAACTGGCGCGCATGACGACGCTCTCGGTTGTCATGCAGTCCTTGCGACGCTTGACGCCTTGGAGCAGCGATCCGTCGGTGACGCCGGTCGCAGCGAAAATGGCGTCGCCTTTCACGAGATCGCCGAGCTTGTAGATCCGGTTGAGATCCTCAACGCCCCACTTCTTCGCACGGCCCTTTTCATCGTCGTTGCGGAAAAGCAGCCGTCCCTCGAACTGGCCGCCTACGCAACGCAGCGCCGCAGCCGCCAGGACCCCTTCGGGTGCGCCGCCTGCGCCCATATAGATGTCGATGGTGGTTTCGGGATTGGTGACGGCGATCACTCCGGCCACGTCACCGTCAGGAATGAGCACGATCCCGCAGCCGATGCCCCGCAATTCAGCGATCAACTTCTCGTGGCGCGGACGATCCAGCACGCACGCGATGATCTCATTGGGTTTGACGCCCTTGGCTTTCGCAAGCGCCTTCACGTTCTCGGTGGGCGTACGGTCAAGGCCAACGACACCATCCTTATAGCCGGGGCCGATCGCGAGCTTGTCCATATAGACATCGGGCGCATTGAGGAGACCGCCTTCTTCAGCGATTGCCAAAACGGCCAATGCATTGGGACCGGCCTTGGCAGTGATGGTGGTACCCTCGAGCGGATCGAGCGCGATGTCGATCTTCGGACCAGTACCGATCGCGCTACCAACCTTCTCGCCAATGTAGAGCATCGGTGCCTCGTCGCGCTCGCCTTCGCCGATAACGACGGTGCCATCGAATTCGAGGCCGTTGAAGGCCTTGCGCATCGCCTCGACCGCAGCGGCATCGGCTGCCTTCTCGTCTCCCCGTCCGATCATCTTGGAGGCAGCTATGGCTGCGGCCTCGGTGACGCGCACCATTTCCAAAACGAGAACTCTGTCGAGCGCTTTGCTAGCCTTGACCATCTTTACACAAACTCCCTGGTAGATGAGGGGCGGTTAGGCGAGGCCAATTACATTGTCGAGACCGGTGCCGCAGCTTGCTTTATTTTGCGCCATGCCAGCCGATCTTGGCCGTACCCAGGATCGGGCGCCTCTAGAACCCAGCAGCTAAAAAAGGATGAAAGCCCTGCAAGGCCTAAACATCGAGTATGTGCATCAGCATCGGCTTGCCGATCACGCTTGGCGACCCTTCGAGCCTATCTAGCACAGCATCGATCGCCGATTCAGGCGCATCATGCGTTACCATCACCAGCAGCACCTCGCCTCCGGGATTGCTACCACGCTGGATCAGACTTTCGATCGAAACACCCGAATCCCGCATGGCAGCGGTGATCTCCGCGAGCACGCCGATCCGATCAGGAACGGCAAAGCGGAGATAATAGCGTCCGCGCCGCGTCCCGAAGGACGGAATTCCCGGTTCCGAAAGGCTCGCCACCGGCATGGCGAAGGCAGGACCAAATTCGCCGCGCGCGATGTCGATCAGATCGGCTACGACGGCTGAAGCTGTCGGCCCCTCGCCCGCACCCCTGCCTTCAAATACAAGCCGGCCGACGAAATTGCCTTCGGCGACGACCGCATTAAGCGAGCCGGTGACATGCGCCATCGGGTGGGCAAGGGGCACGAGGCAAGCATGGACGCGCTGGAAAAGCCCCTCGCTCGTGGCCTCTGCCAGCCCGACCAGACGAACACGAAAACCCAACGCCTTCGCTTCGGAAACGTCGGCGCCAATGACGTGGCGGATGCCACTGATCGCAACCGATTCGAAATCGAGCCGCGTGCCAAAGGCCAGGGTGGCGAGAATCGACAGCTTGTGCGCGGCATCGACGCCGTCGATATCAAAGCTTGGATCGGCTTCGGCATAACCCAAGGCCTGCGCCTCCGCGAGCACGTCGGCCATGTCGCGTCCTCCCTCCTCCATGGCGGTGAGGATATAGTTACAGGTGCCGTTGAGGATGCCGTAAACGCGCGCGATCTGGTTGGCAGCCGCTCCTTCGCGTAGACCCTTGATCACTGGAATGCCGCCGCCGACTGCGGCTTCATATTTGAGCGCGGCGCTGCTTGCTTCGGCAAGCCCAGCCAGTTCGACGCCATGGTGCGCAATCATCGCCTTATTGGCCGTCACAAGCGCCTTGCCCGCGCCGAGCGCACCCCTTGCAAGGGTGAGGGCCGGACCATCCGATCCACCGATCAGCTCTACAACGACGTCCACATCGTCACGCTCGAACAGGCTCGCCGCATCATCGACCCATTCGAAGCGAGCTAGCTCCACGCCCCGATCACGCGCGCGGTCACGGGCTGACACTGCTACAATCTCAATTGGACGTCCGGCGCGGCGCTCAATCAAGGCCCGATTGGTATCAAGCAGGCGAATGACGCCGGCCCCGACTGTGCCCAGGCCCGCAAGCGCAGCACGCAACGGCTTTCCCATCTTCTTACCCCTTCGCGATTCTCAGTGCGGGATCAGCCCCTTTAGAGCGGCTTCCGCTAAATCCAAACCACCCGTGGGAGGGTTGGTCATTGAACGTTCAGGCACCGGGATGATTATGGGCGCGAAACGATGATTGCAGAGGACAAACCATGTTCAAACCCCTGATCTTTCTTGCTGCCGCTGCGACCCTGCTCGCGGGCTGCAACACTGTCCGCGGCGTGGGCAGGGATGTGCAATCGGTCGGCAAGGCGGTTGAGCGGTCTAGCAATTGAACGATCGCGAACAGCATATTCCCTCAACGGCGGAGTTGTCCGCGCAATGCGCCGCCCGGATAAGTCTCGGTATCCACGGAGACGTAGAAATCATACGGCGCGGCCAACATCTCTGCCATGAAGTCCGGCGTGATAGGCACGCACCCTTGGCTCGCGCCAGTCGTAGGCGGCGTCAGCGCGAGCACCGCCGGCCCGGCATAGCCGACGAAGGCTCTGTGAATGGCAGCCGCCGTGACATCCTCGATTCCGGTGACCGTGAGGGTATAACAGAGCTGAGCTTTCGCCCGGTCGACCCGGACGGTGACGAGGCCATTGCCATCGCCATCGCCCATCGAAGGAACGACGACCGCACCGATCAGCCTTGCCCTGAACTCGTCCTTTGCGGGCTGAACCGGAGGAGAAGCGGCCAGGGCAGATGTTGCCCCGCCGGCGAGCAAAAACAGGGCAGCCAGAATTTCAAACCGACGCAACATTCTTACCCCCGCCCAATTTTGAACCACGTTAGCATTATCCCGCCGGCATCCAAACTCGCAACTTCGCTTGGCGCCGGATGAGACGCGCGTGTCCGCCGAAATCCGCATCCGCTATGAACGGAATTGTCTCACATCGGCACTGAATCGGAGGATCATAAGGGCAATCACGTATTATCAATATGTTGGCCGATCCGTTACACTGTATTCGATGTAAGTAAGAGAGCTGGTTCCGGACAGGGGCCTTTGGGGCGCATAGCTATGACAAGGTTTCATTTCCATCTTTGGGACGGTGAGCAACTCGTCCGCGACGTCGAAGGGGTCGAGCTCTCGGAACTCTCGACCGCGCGCGAACGGGCATTGATGGCCGCACGGGATGTGCTGGCCGGCGAGGTGCGTGAGGGAAGGTTGCCGCTCAACATGCGGCTCGACGTTGAGGACGATGCCCGCAACATGGTCCATCAACTTCATTTTCGGGATGTGATCCAGATCCTTCACTAAGGATCGGATCCGGCCTGTCCTTCGTTCTCCAAGGCAAAGGAGTTCGATCCATGCCAGACCATAAATCCCCNACCGAGACGCAGCCAAATCCCAACATCTCGACCGAACATCAAGCCGAGGGAGATGCCCGACGGCCGCGAGACGTCCTCGACAAGGATGATGTGAAGCGCGATCCCGAGAGCGGCGTGACGATACCGCGCGATGTCGATCCACGGGCGCAGAAAAAGGCAAACTCGGCCGATCAGAATATCTGACGAGGAGCGCCTTTCCACCATGGGGAAAGGCGCCGTTACTACCGGCACGGCTCCTCGGCCGATTGATCAGTTGGTTGTGGACGCAGCGGCTTCCAGTTGCGGGTCAGCTTCGAAGACGACTTCCTTGCCTGCCCCAACATCACCTTCTTCTACGTCGAAGTCGGGCTCGAACGCGACTGCTTCCGCTTTCTCGCCAGCGAACGCTTTCGGTCGCTTGGATGCGCCACGCGGACCTATTTTACCTTGGCTGCTATCGGGAACTTGATCGAGCGCGCGCGCTGTGAGGATATCCGCCAACGTGACACCGGCCACGGCGCCGATCGCACCCCATACCCATCGTGCATTTGAATTGCCGCCACGCAACAGCCCGCCAAGCGCCGCAAGATCGAGAGCGTCGCCTGCTACACGGTTCCATACTCGAGGGGAGTGGGCAGGAGCCTGAAGGATTCCGAGCCCCGCCATTATCTCGCGCGCTCCAAAGGTGTGGATGACACCGGTGCGGTTCTCAGCGCCGAGCGCCTTGCCCATTTGGCGTCCAGCGACGAGTTCCGCGATACCGAGGCCGAGGCTGAACCAGGCGAGGCCCTTGCTGACGGTGCGGGCTTCCATGACATGTCTCCCGAATCTGAATGAAGAGGTTGGGCCTAAAACGGGCAGGGCGGCCCCATCGTTCCGAAAACAGGAGCCAATTGATTCCCGACCTCGTGACGGAGATCATATCCTCGAGGCTTATTCCCGCTCGTCGTCCCCTTCATCGAACTCTTCGTCCTCGACCGCCGGAGTTATGCTGAGATTATCCTCGTCATCATCGACATCTTCGGTGTCGCCCAGCAAGGTTTCCTCGTCGTCCATCATCGGTTCGCCGGCATAAGCATCGTTATCAATCCGGCCGGACGTGAGCATCTGGTTCATCGTGTCGACCAGATCGGGCGTGTCTTCCGGAATCAAGCTGGCAGGATTGGGCCGGCCGCCATGCTGGGTATCCTGCGTTGGATCGCGACCTTCCGGACCCGTATCATTGAACTGGCGCGCGCGAGCCTCGTCGGCGACATCCTGAGCCTGATCCTCGTCCCGCTGCTCGGCATTTTCCTCGATAAATTCGTCGGGGTTCCTGGCCATCTTACTCGCCTTTCCTTGTTCTGCGCCTCCAACGTGCAGGTGGCATGGGACGTTCCGGCGCAGTTTACGCGCAGGTGCCGGCTGCAGGAAAAGCCGTTCGAGACAGTGAGGTGGCCTACGACACGGGATTGGGAACGGGCTTCGGCGGCTCTTCAGGCAGCGGAATGAACTCGTCATGATCGAGATCGGGCAGCTTCATGCGACCCGCGCGCCAGTCGGCCTTGGCCTGCTCCAACCTCTCCTGAGAGGATGAAACGAAGTTCCAGTAGAGGAAACGTTCTCCCACCGGTTCGCCACCCAGGGCCATCAGCGTCGTAGGAGCGCCGAGATCCAACGGCGCGCTGAACATGGCGGCGCCGCGTTCCAGCACAAGCATTTGCCCGGTTTCATAACGGCGGCCTTCATGCTCGACGCTGCCCGATGCGACGTAAAGAGCGCGTTCGACATAGTTTTCGGGCATCGAGAGGCGGGCGCCGGGGGCGAGTTCGATGTGAGCATAAAAAAGGGGTGAGAAGGTATTCACTTCCGCCTGCAATCCCCATGCGCTTCCTGCGATAAGGCGACCGCTGAGGCCGGCTTCGCGCCATGTCGGCAAGCCGGCCCCTTCATGATGGGAAAAGCCAGGCTCGGTTTCCTCATGCTCCTTCGGCAGCGCGATCCAGGCCTGAATGCCGTGGAGATGATCGCCTTGTGCGTGGGCGCGCTCGAAACGTTCGGAGTGCGTGATACCCTTGCCTGCCGTCATCCAGTTGACCTCGCCGGGGTGAATGGGAGCTTCGCTTCCCACGCTGTCGCGATGCATGATCTCGCCGGCGAAAAGATAGGTCACCGTCGAGAGGCCGATATGCGGGTGAGGGCGGACATCGACCTTGCGCGAAATACCGGCAGGCATGTCCACCGGCCCCATATGATCGAAGAACACGAAGGGACCGACCATTCTGCGCTTCGCATAGGGCAGCACGCGTCCCACTTCGAATCCGCCGAGATCCTTGCGGCGTTGATCGATAACAAGGTTTATCATGATGGCCGATCAATCATGGGGTTCTCCCACTATGGGCTCGGCATGGCAGCACACATGCGAGCGAAGAGTTGCACCCTAACCTCCCGATGTTCGATTGTCGAAGCGCTGAATCCTCTCGAGGTAGAGGTCGAATCGCGTGGCACAGCCCTGGATTGTGCGGGCGCGGGGCAATCGTCTAAGGCGGGGGGATGACTGATCTCGCGGAGCCGTCCTCCTCCATTACCGAAGCCTCGTTCGATGATGCGCTGTCGCAGCGTTATCTCGTCTACGCGCTTTCTACGATTACGGCGCGTTCCCTGCCGGACGTGCGTGATGGGCTGAAGCCCGTCCACCGCCGGCTGTTGTGGGCGATGCGGTTGCTGCGGCTCGAACCGACGGCAGGGTATAAAAAGTGCGCGCGCGTGGTGGGCGACGTCATCGGCAAATACCATCCGCACGGCGACCAATCCGTTTACGACGCCATGGTGCGCCTCGCGCAGACATTTTCGTTGCGCTACCCCCTCGTCGACGGCCAGGGAAATTTCGGCAATGTCGACGGCGATAATGCTGCGGCAATGCGCTATACCGAAGCGCGGTTGACCGCGGCAGCCGGCGAGTTGATGGACGGGCTCGACGAGGGTGCGGTCGATTACCGCCCCACTTATAATGGCGAGGAGGAAGAGCCGGAAATCTTCCCCGGCTTGTTCCCGAACCTGCTCGCCAATGGAGCAAGCGGCATCGCCGTAGGCATGGCAACGTCCATTCCGCCCCACAATGCCGCGGAATTGATCGATGTCGCCACCCATTTGATCGACCAGCCCAATTGCGAACCGGCAGCATTGATGGAGTTCGTAAAGGGACCGGATTTCCCGACGGGCGGGATCGTGGCCGATAGCCCCTCCGTCATCGCCGAAGCCTATGCGACGGGCAGAGGGGCCTTCCGGGTGCGCGCGCGGTGGACGACCGAGGACCAGGGACGCGGAACCTGGGTCGCAGTGGTGACAGAGATCCCGTACCAGGTGCCTAAATCCAAGCTGATCGAACAGATTGCGGCGCTTATTTCCGAGAAGAAACTCCCCATTCTTGCGGATGTCCGCGACGAATCCGACGAGCAGATCCGCATCGTCGTCGAGCCGCGCAGCCGAACCGTCGAACCCCAGATGCTCATGGACAGCCTGTTTCGGCTGACCGAGCTCGAGGTGCGCGTGCCGCTCAACCTCAACGTCCTCGACGCGAGCCGGACGCCGCGGGTGATGAGCCTGAAGGAAGCGCTGGCGGCATGGCTCGATCATCAGTTCATTGTGCTGATCCGCCGCTCGCGGCACCGGCTCGCCAAGATCGACGACCGGATCGAGCTGCTGGACGGTTATCTGATCGCCTATCTCAACCTCGATAGGGTCATCCAGATCATCCGCGAGGAGGACGAGCCCAAAGCGGTGATGATGGATGAGTTCGGGCTGACCGACCGGCAGGCCGAGGCGATCCTCAACATGCGCTTGCGTAGCTTGCGCAGGCTCGAAGAGATGGAGATCCGCAAGGAACGAGATGCGCTCGACAAGGAGCGTGCCGAATTGATTCAGCTGATCGACAGCCCGGCCCGGCAGCGCACCCGCATGAAGCGCGATCTGGCAAAGCTGCGCGAACGTTATGGCCCGGATACCGAGTTAGGCCGCCGGCGTACGCTGATCGAGGAGACGGCCCAGGCACGTGAAATCCCGCTGGAGGCGATGATCGAACGGGAGCCGATCACCGTCATTCTCTCGCAGCGCGGCTGGATTCGGGCGATGAAGGGGCAAATTCCGCTGGCTGATGCCGAGGCGGTGAAGTTCAAGGAAGGGGACGGCCCCGCCTTTGCCTTTCATGCCTATACCACCGACAAGCTGCTGATGGCCGTGGATAATGGCCGCTTCTACACGCTGGCGGCGGACAGGCTCCCAGGGGCACGAGGCTTTGGTGAGCCCGTCCGGCTGATGGTCGATATCGAAGGCGACGCCCAGCCGGTCGCGCTGCTCGTCGCGACAGCCGGTGCGAAGCTGTTGCTTGCCTCGTCCGACGGGCGCGGGTTCATCGCGCCTGCGGCGGAGATCCTGGCGGAAACCCGCAAGGGGAAGCAGGTCGTCAACCTCTCTGGCGGAGCCAAGCTCCGCGCTGTGGTCATGATCGGGCAGGACGCCGATTATGTCGCAGTCGTTGGCGACAACCGCAAGCTGCTGGTGTTCCCATTGTCGGAGCTGCCCGAACTGGCGCGGGGCAGGGGCGTTCAGCTTCAGCGCTACCGCGACGGGGGCCTCTCCGACGCCACGACGTTTCGCTACACGGCCGGGCTGAGCTGGCCGATGGGCGGCGAAGGCGGCCGGGTCCGTACTGAGACCGACCTGAGCGGCTGGCGAGCCGCGCGAGGCGCAAGCGGACGTATGCCGCCCACCGGCTTTCCGCGTAGCAACCGGTTCAAGGGATAGCCACGGAAGCCTGCCGGCCCCAAAACAAGGCTTTCAGCCTTTGGAAAAGCCGTGAAAATATGAGCGCAATCAAGCGTTAACGGATGCTGGTGTAGGGGCTATCCTCATGTCATTGGCACGCCAGGCTAAGATTGCGATAGTCGAGAACGGTAAGGCCGAAATGCCAGCCGGTCTGGCGGCGTGGGACAAGAGTGCCATCCAGCCTTACATTGATGCGCTGCCCGTGCCTGGCGCGATCATGCCCTGCCGCGCCGATGCGATGAAGGTGATCTGCTGCAATGCGGCTTTCACCGATCTTGCCCGCGATTTCGACGATGGGGAGCGCCCGACGGAGGAGCATCTGCTTGCCGATCCGAAAGTGCGCAATGCCTTCATGCAATTCTGCGCTTCCGCTGACCCGATCAAGCGGTTCGATTGGCTCGAGGGGCACGGCGTCACCAGCCGCTATTACACTGTGGCTTTTTCACGCATTGCGACTGAAAGCTTGAACGACGGCAGGATTCTGGTCACCCTCCTAGACCGAACCGCTGCCGTGGAAGCCGAACGTTCGCTACGAGCGGAGATGTTGCGTGACAGCTTNACCGGGCTTCCGAACCGGACTGCATTCGTCGAGGCGGTAGACAATGCCATCGACCGTCAGGATCATGGAAAGTTCGCGGTCCTGATTGTCGATCTCACCCGCTTCAGTCGGGTCAACGAATCGATGGGATCGCTGGCCGGCGATGAGCTGATCATCACGGTGGCGCGCCGGCTGATGTCCGCGCTGCGGGCCGGCGATACGCTTTCCCGGCTCGGCGGCGACGAATTCGGCATACTGCTCCGTCTTGCCGACGGCGCCAATGATGCGCTCCAGGCGGCGCGGCGGATTCATGCTTCCCTGCTGACGCCGTTTCGCCTTTCCGATCTCGAAATCCGGATCGATTGCGCCATTGGCTGCTCAATGATGAGCGAGGCGGTGTCGAACTCGGAGGACCTTGTCCGAAACGCGCAGGTCGCGCTGAAGCGGGCCAAGCAATCGGGTCGGGTCGAGGTGTACCAGCAGGGCGAAGTCGCGATCGTGCGGCGGCGTTTCAGCATGGAGACCGAGCTGCGCCGCGCGATCGAAGCCGGTACGCTGACGCTTGCCTATCAGCCCCTCATCGATTTGCAGAATGACCGGTTGGCCGGGTTCGAAGCACTTGCGCGGTGGAGCCATCCCGAACAAGGCTCCATCTCCCCAACGGATTTCGTCTCGGTTGCAGAGGAATCAGGGTTGATTGTGCCGCTGGGCCGCTGGGCGCTGAACGAAGCGATGCAGACGCTGGGCAGGTGGGACCAGGCGATAGGCACCGAGCTGCCGATCTACATTGGCGTGAACGTCTCCGCAGTGCAGCTCGTCCGCGACGATATCGCCGAGGTCGCGCGCAATGCGCTCGAATCCCACGGGCTGGACGGCAGCCGCTTGATGCTCGAGTTGACCGAAAGCGCGATCATCGGCGACCCGGAACGATCGGGGCGGCTGCTCAACCGCCTCAAGGGTCTCAATACGACCATCGCGATGGATGATTTCGGAACCGGCTATTCCTCGCTTGCCTATCTTCAGAAGCTGCCGATCGACGTGCTGAAGATCGACCGCAGCTTCGTAACCGGCATGCTGGCCGACCGCGACTCGATCGCAATCGTGCGCGCCATCCTGAGCCTTGCAAGCGCACTGGGCATGCAAACCACCGCCGAGGGCATCGAGACCGCCGAACTGGCGCAGACGCTGGCGGCGCTCGGCTGCTCTTACGGCCAGGGCTTCTACTATTCGCGGCCATTGGGTGCCGATGCTGCGCTCGCTTACTGCAAGCGCTCCTTTCCATCGCTGGGCGCAGCCAGCACTTCGTCCGCGATCTGATCGACCCGCGCACGATCGGGAAAGCCTTCATCAATCCACCGTCGCTCAATTCGTTGCAATACTTCAGCGACTTGCGGGCCTTCCTTCAAGCCACGGCTGAGCAGATCGCGACCACCAACGGGGAGGGTAGGGGCTTGCCATTGCTGAACTTCGATGGCTTCTGCGGCCCGCCCCTGTAGCAGCAGCCGATCAAGCGCGCTTTCCCTGCCAAAGCGATAGGCCAGTTCATGCGCGCCCNTNGGCGTCGAACGATCGGCCGCGCAGCCTAGTCGTTTGCGCATATTGTTGGACAATCGAAGCCGCGTTGCGATCGCTACCGCAATTCCAGGGTCGGGAGGCAGGAGCGCAGCCAGACGCCGTGCTGGATCGGGTGCTACGCCCGCTTCGCGTTCCGTCGCCTCGAGCGCGCGGACACGTTTCAGGGCATCCGCTTCGATTTCAGGCAGGACAGGGCGCAGGATCCCGTTCGACACGATGATCTCGAGCGTGGAAGAAGGAGCGGGGAGCGCGAGCAGCTTGAGCAGTTCGTCGGCGATACGCTCGCGCGACAATGTCATCAAATCCTTGGCGCGAGCAATGCAGGCGGTGACTGCATCGGGATCAGGCGCGCCTTTTCCGAAGCGCGCGTGAAACCGGAAGAAGCGGAGGATGCGCAGATGGTCCTCCGCGATCCTGGTCAACGGATCGCCGATAAAACGAACCCGGCCGCCAGAGAGATCATCAAGCCCACCGAAATAGTCATATATTTCTCCGCTCGATGGGTCGGCCGAAAGCGCATTGAACGTAAAATCGCGCCGGGCTGCGTCCTCGCGCCAATCATCTGTGTAGGCGACCGTCGCGCGTCTGCCGTCAGTGCTGACGTCGCGGCGGAGCGTGGTGATTTCAATCGGTCCGGACGGCAGGACAGCAGTAACGGTGCCGTGCGCGATCCCTGTCGGCACTGCCTTAAAGCCAGCCGACCGGATGCGATTGACCACTTCTTCCGGCCGAAATCGGGTCGCGCAATCGACATCCGCGCTAGCATGTCCCAACAGGCTATCCCGCACGAAGCCACCGACGAAACGCACGTCGCCTGTGTCTTGGCCAAGGGCATGGAGCAGTTCGGCAAGGCCTTGCCGCTCATGCCACGCCTCGGGCAAAAGGCGTTTCACGGCAACGGGCCAATGCGCAGCGCGAGGTTTGCCATGATCGCGGCGGTCGCCCCCCAGATCCGGTAATCAGACCAGAACGTCTCGCGATATCGGCGTCGCGCACCCTGCCACTCCGTCTCCCGCTCGGCATAATTGGCAAGATCGAGCAGATGCGCGAGCGGCGTCTCGAAGATTGCGTCGACTTCCGCGATATGGGCGGTAAGGCTCAGATCGGGCGGCACGACGCCCACGACCGGTATGATTTGATAGCCCGTGCCTGTGCGATAAGCCTCAATCTCGCCCACGACGTCCACCTGGTCGGGACTAAGCCCGATCTCTTCTTCTGCTTCGCGCAAGGCGGCCGCGACCGGATTACCGTCTTCCGCATCGATCCGCCCTCCGGGAAAGGCGACCTGCCCGGCATGACGGCGCAGATTGCCGTTGCGAAGCGTGAGGAGCACGCCCGGATCGGGGCGGTCGGTTATAGCAATCAGGACAGCCGCAGGCACGGCTTCGTGATCCTGTGGCCATCTTAGATCATCGGACGATCGCCACTGTTCGGAAAGAACAAAAGGCTCGGCAAGCCGCCTGCGCAATCGCTCCGCCAACCTCACTGCGGAGGCTCCAGTGCGAAGAAAGTGCCGTCACTCCACAAGCCTATTTTTTCATTGTCCTCGGCAAGGGCCAGTTCGATCAGTTCGTAATAAACCGGTCGCGTGATCAGCGCATCCAAGCCGGCGCGGACACGGAGATAGGGACGAGGCTCATTACCTCCATCGACACGTAGCGGATGATCTGCGCCAGCAACGATCGGATCGCCGGTGTTGAGTGTGAACGCCATCCGGCGCGTTTGTCTCTCACCCTCGCTATGCAGCGCGACTGCGATAAAGGGGGCATCGTCAACCTGGATATCCAGCTTTTCGACCGGGGTGACGAGCACGAATCGACCGTCGGCCTCGCGGCGAAGAATGCTCGAGAAAAGCCTGACCATTGCCGGGCGGCCGATCGGGCTGCCTTCGTGGTACCAGGTTCCGTCGCTCCCGATGCGCATCAAACTGTCGCCACAATGGGGTGGATTCCATTTCTCGACCGGCGGCAGTTTCTTCTCCTCGGCAAGTCGCGCGATTTCGGCAAGCGTCAGGCCGGCGAGATCAGGGGGAGGATCGGTTTCGGGCATATCGAATGCTACGGCATCACAGCGTCAGCGCAAAATTTCCGTATCGACCAAGGCTGGGCCCAGCATTCCGCTCAGTCCATATAGCCGCTCGCTCTTGAGCCGAGCGAGCAGGCGCGCCCGGTCTACGGGTCCCGGAACTTGCCACCTTCCGGTATGAACGGCGCTGAAGCCGAACAGCCGGTCATAATAATCCGCGTCGCCAATAAGGACGAGCGCATCCTCGCCACCCGCATCGGCGGCAACCAGCATGCGTTCCATAAGGGCCCGGCCTATGCCTTGGCGCTGGCGTTCGGGCAGCACCGCCACGGGCCCGACCAGCTTGAGCGGGTAGAACGCCGGATCTGACGAATCCGTAACGAGGGCAATCGGCCACGTCTGCAAGGAACCGATGAGCCTGCTGTCATCGAACGCCGCGAAGGAGAGGGCAGGCACCGCCGTCATGCCTTGGCGGATACGATAGGCGGTTCGCCCATGACGGTCGCTGCCGAACGCCGCGTCCAGCAGCGTCTCGATTTCATCTGTATCAGCGGTGGCAAGGGGGCGAATGTCGAACAACGCGAAAGGACCTGCTGTAAACAAGGGGACGAGCGCCTTTAGCGCGCCAAGCGACGATGAGAAGGCCAAAAGCGGCACCAATGATATTGCAGCAAAGTGACCGCTTATCCCCAGTTTCGGGGGATAAGCTGTGGATAAGCTGTGAATAAGGACGCCGGCACGGTCGTGGATGCCATGTTTCGGCTGGCTTGCCCGATTTAAAGGCAGGGTCTAACGCGCGCGACATGCCATTCGAACTTTCCTTGCCGCGCACGGCGATCGTCACGGGCGGCGGCCGTCGCATCGGCGCCGCGCTTGTCCGGGCGCTGGCGGAGGACGGTTGGACGGTATTGATCCACTGCCACGAATCGCAGGACCAAGCCGAAAGGCTGGCGGACGAGATTGGGGGGGCAAAAGTTGCAGTGTCGGATCTTCGCTGCGATGATCCCTGCAGCCCGATCCGCGCGGCGTTGGCGGGGATGCCGCCAGTCGGCTTGCTGGTCAACAACGCGTCTCGCTTCGTGCACGACGACTTTGAAGATTTCACTATCGAAGGCTGGGCTTCTCACCTCAATATCAATCTCCGCGCTCCGGCGTTGCTCACGCGCATGTTTGCTGAAATGGCCGGAGAAGGGGGGCTGGTGGTAAACCTGCTCGACGCCAAGCTCGCGCAGCCGAATCCGGATTTCTTCACCTACACCATCTCCAAAATGGCGCTGGCCGGGCTCACGGAGCTTAGCGCGCGCAAGCTGGCGGAGCGAAAGATCCGCGTGTGCGGTATCGCCCCCTCGATTACGCTCGTGTCCGGGCGTCAAACCCGGGAGAATTTCGACGCAGTGCATGAAATGACCGCGCTTAATCGCGGAGTGACGGTGGATGAAATCGTCGGTGCGCTGCGCTTCATCATCGCTACGCCGACATTGACCGGCCAAACGATCCTGCTTGACGCAGGTCAGCGATTTCTGGGCCTGCCGCGTGACGTTCAGTTTATGGGGAAGCAATGACAATCAACGCTTTGACCGGGATCGTCCCGGATGCCTTGGCGCCGAAATCACGCCGTATCTTCTTTGACGAGCTTGAGGTGATTGCCCATATCGGCTTCCACGATGTCGAGATCGGGGTGGGCCAGCGGCTGTTGATCTCGATCGAAATCTGGGTCGACGAGGCTTCCTTCGCGCAAGACGATCAAGTCTCCTCGGCATGGAATTATGACAATGTGCGCCATGATGCGCTCCGGCTCGCGACGGCGCAGCATTACAACCTTCAGGAAACCCTGGTGCGTGCGATCTATGATATGATCGCGGCGCGAGCTGGCGTGACGGGCCTGCGGGTTTCAACCCGCAAGCCCGACATTTACCCTGATTGCGCCGGGGTTGGCGTCGAGCTGTCGTCCTTTTGAGCAGCGATCGGATGCGAGCGGTCGCAGCGGCCGAGTGCATCGAGCACAAAATGATAATCCTCCGCTGCGGCCGCGGCATCATCCTGGCTTAAATTTTGAACGCTGGAGGCAGGCAGCCGAGGCGGAAGGAANCAGGCGAGNCGATACCAGAGCAGCGTCTGGGGNGAAGGCGGCTTGGCGGCTTCATCGATCATCTCGCCCAGGGCNACCGCCCATTGCGGGGTCTCGCCAGGTCGGCGCAGAACGTTGAGCGAGACCGGTGCGCCTCCCACCGTCTTGAGAAAGATTTGTGTTTCACTCTCCCCCGGCAGAGAGCCCTTGACGTGAAACGCATTGCCGACGCCTGTAATGCGCGGCGGCGAGTCAGCGGCGACTGCTTCAGTGAGGATGGAGCGTGCCTGCACCTCTGCGCCGGGCGTCCAATCGATCTGCGCGTCGGGCGAGACCAATTGCAACATGTCCGGCTTGCCGGAAACGGGAAGTGCGGCGACGATCACTTTACGCTTGGCAAGCTTGGGCGCTTTACCGCGCGCATCCAACGGTACGTCGAGAAGATATTCGATTCGCGGCGGCAAGCCGTTGCTTCCTCGCAGCAGCGCCGACGTTCTGGCGGTGACCAGAAAGCGTGCCTCATTGTCTGCCAGACCCGTCGCGGCGTCGCCTTTCAGGCGCTTCGCCTTCTCGATTCCGGCAATCGCAACGACGGGCGCCGTGCTGACCATGTCGGCCATGTCAGCATAGGTTAACGCTTTATTTTCTGCCACTTGCGGCGCAGCCGCGACAAGCAGGGCCGCAGCCACAACAAGCGCTGCACTGCGCGTACACATTGTCAGGTCCCGCAATGGAACATCCCTTCGGCTAACAGATCTAAGAGGGTTGCCGACGTCCATTGGCACGCCTACAACTAAGCTTTCAAGCCGTTTACAAAGGATTTGCGTCTGCAGGAACTGCGCGATAGAGACGGTGCGCCGAAGGCAGATCAGCACAGCTGACGCAGCACGTCGCTATCCCCTCGATAGTCCGTTCAGTTTGCCGGCGGCGCAAAAGGTTAGATCAAGGAGTTGAGTTCCTGAATGGCATACGCTGATCAATCCATGAGCTCACGCCGGATGGTGGCGATCGCTTTCGTCATCATCTTCCATGCGCTCATAGGATATGCTTTCATTACCGGCCTCGCCTACAATGTCGTGAAAAAGGCGGTCGAAGACCTCAAGACCTTCGACGTGCAGGAGGAACCGCCGCCCCCGCCGGAGCAGCCGCCGCCCCCGCCGCCGCAGACCAAGGTCGAGCCGCCGCCCATGGTCGCGCCGCCGCCGATCGTGCAGTCGCCTGTGGTCGTGTCTCCTCCGATGCAAACTGTGCGGGAGGCGCCCCCGCCCGTGCTACACGTGGAGGCGCCGCCGGCTCCCAAGCCGAGCATGGCCGCGCCCGCGAGTCCCAGAGGTCGGCCGCAGGATTGGGTAACGACTGACGATTATCCGCCGTCCGCGATCCGCGAGGGTGTGCAGGGCACCACGGGTTTCACGCTCGCGGTCGGCCCTGATGGCAAGGTCACGGGTTGTACGGTTACATCGTCAAGCGGTTCGGCGCTTTTGGATGATACCGCATGCAAGCTGCTGGCGCGTCGCGCACGTTTCACTCCCGCTAAGGACGCGGCAGGAAATGGCATGCCGTCATCCTACAGCAACCGCGTTCGTTGGCAGGTGCCAAAAGATTAACCCACATAACAAGGTCGTCTCCGAGCCATTTTAGGGACGACGCGATACTGAACTGAGGAACGAAGAGGAAAGTTACGAATATGGCTACCCCAGAAGCTGCGGCCGCCGCGGCGAACTCCAATCCATACGGCCTGTGGGCGGCGCTCCAGCAGGGCGGTACCATTGCTTGGTCGGTGTTCATCATCCTGGTCATCATGTCGGCCGGATCTTGGTACATCATGCTCACAAAGCTGCTCGAGCAGCAGAAGATCATCAACCAGGGAAGGCGCGTCCGCGCGAGTTTCTGGGGAGCACCTTCGCTCCGCGACGGCGCGACCAAGCTCGAAAAGAACAGCGCCTATCGCCAGATCGTCGATGACGGCCTGCTCGCCCAGGAACAGCACACCAAGCTGACCGATCCGGTCGACCAGCATGAGTGGCTGCTGAGCTCGCTCTCGCGCAGCCAGGCGGCGGTCAACGCCAAGCTCGGCACCGGCCTCGCCTTCCTCGCGACGGTGGGTTCGACGGCTCCGTTCATCGGTCTGTTCGGTACCGTGATCGGTATCTATCGCGCGCTGATCAAGATCGGCGCGGCCGGTCAGGCATCGATCGACGCCGTCGCCGGCCCGGTCGGTGAAGCGCTGATCATGACCGCGCTTGGTCTTGCCGTGGCCGTTCCTGCCGTGCTCGGCTACAACTGGCTGATCCGTCGCAACAAGTCGGTCGCGGAATCGCTCGGCGCGTTCGCAACCGATCTGCATGGCTATATGGTCTCCGACGGTGCCGTTAAGCCGGTGAATGTCGCGCCGCGTGCCACTGCGCCCGCGAAGCCGGCTCCGGCGGCCGTCAAGGCCTGAGGCTGAACAAGCGGCCGGGCGGGGGCGACCCTTCGGCCGGCCGCTGGTCTCACATCATCTATGCCCGGCGTGTACGCCGGAAAAGTTTAGGATAGGATTTTCATTCCATGGCAATGAGCGCGGGCCCCGCTGACGACGATGCCCCCATGTCGGACATCAACACCACGCCGCTCGTGGACGTGATGCTGGTGCTCCTGATCATCTTCCTCATCACCGTTCCCGTCGTCATTCAAACCGTGCCGGTGAAACTGCCCAAAGTGGTGTTCGAACCGACGACTACGAAACCGGAGAATGTTTCGTTGTCGGTCCGCGCGGATGCGAAGGGCAATTGTGAAGTCTACTGGGGCCTGACGAAGGTCGGCGCCCAGGAACTGATCAACCGTGCGGTCGCGAAGCTTCGGTTCGAGATCGACAAGCAGGGCGGCCCCAATGCCCCCGGCGTCGAACTTCCCGAGGCGCATATCCGTGGCGACATCAACACGCCGTATCGTTGCATCGGCGGCGCGATTTTCACCATGCAGCGTGCGGGCTTTGCGCGCGTCGGCTTCATCTCGGAGCCGCCGGCGGGCTATGTCCACTCGCGCATGTGATCTGATTAAGGAGTAGTTTTGCCATGGCAATGAGCTCAGGCAGCGCCTCGGGCGAGCCGATGATGGACATCAACACGACGCCGCTGATCGACGTGATGCTGGTGTTGCTGATCATGTTCATCATCACCATCCCGATCCAGACCCACGCCGTGAAGCTGGACCTGCCGCAGGACCAGCAGAACCAGCCGCCGCCACCGATCGATCCGGTCAAGAACAAGGTCACCATCGACCCGGCCGGCACGATCTTCTGGAATGGAACCCCCATCAACCAGGTGGTGCTGCGACAGTATCTCGATCTGACGCAGCAGATGAACCCGATCCCCGAGCTGCACCTCGAACCCGATCCTCAGGCTCGCTACGTCGTTGTCGACGAGGTGCTCGCGGTCACCAAGCGTGCCCATGTCGAAAAGATGGGCTTCATTGGAAACGAACGGTACGCGGCGTTCTAAGATCAGGCTTCGAAGTTCAACGAAGGGCGGGCCTCGGTCCGCCCTTTTTTTTTGATGGATGGGTTCGGTCCACACATGGGCGCCTATAGCGACAAGCTGCGGCTGCTTTGACGTACGTCCGCTAAGGTTTGGCTCCGTCGAACTTCAAGGTGTCGTTATTGCGCTGCCGCGTCGGCAAGCTCCTGACGAATGAATTCGATAAGTACCGAAACCTTGTTGTGCTGGCGTCCGTCCTTCAAAAAAACGGCCCAAATCTGTTGCGGCTGTGGCCGAAAGTCCGTGAGGATTTCGACCAAGGTATTTTCACTCAGATGTTGCGCGACGTAAAAATCGGGAAGCTGGCAAATGCCAAGCCCCTGAACCGCAGCCTGCGCCACTGCGAAACCGCTAGTACAGCGCCACACGCCGCGCGGACGGATGGAAATATTGCGGTTGCCCACTTTAAACCGCCAATGATCGGAAGAGCCCTGCAGGCATTTGTGGTGATCGAGCGCGCGGGGCGATGCGGGTGCGCCATATCTCTGCAAATAGCTTGGCGTGGCGCAGCAATGCAGCGTGCGCGAAGCGAGCGGGACGCGCTGCAGCTTCTTGTCGATGCGATCTTCGACCCTGATCGCAAAATCGAAGCCTTCGTTCGAAAAGTCGAGCACCCTATTGGTAAGCTCCATATCGATGCTCAGCGCCGGATGGCTCGCCGCGAGCCGGTTGACGATCGGCACGATCGTCTTTTCGCCATAAGCCACCGGGCAGGTGAAGCGGATATGCCCACGGAGCATGGAATCTTCAGCTGAGACCGCCTCGAATGCCGCTTCGCGTTCGACAATCAGGCGCAGGCAATGTTGCTCGAACCGCTTTCCCGCCTCTGAAATCGATACGCTGCGCGTCGTACGTACCAGCAGGCGGGCCTCGAGCCGCGCCTCAAGCCGGCTGATCTCGCGGCTTACCTGCGAAATCGAGATGCCAAGCTTCGCAGCAGCGCGCGTAAAGCTGCGCGTTTCCGCTACGGCCGCGAATGCATCTATGCCTTCCCATCGATCGATCATCGACCGATCTTTGCTATACAGCAAAAGTGTTTTCAATAGCAGGAGGATTATCAAATCGCCTGAAACCGCCTAATCAGCACTTAAATCGATTAGGGAGAGCCCCCCATGAAGACCCGTGCCGCTGTCGCCTTCGAAGCCAAAAAACCCCTCGAAATCGTGGAGCTGGATCTGGAAGGCCCAAAGAGTGGGGAGGTGCTGGTTGAAATCATGGCGACCGGCATCTGCCACACCGATGCGTACACGCTCGATGGTTTCGATAGCGAAGGCATCTTTCCCTCGATCCTGGGCCATGAAGGCGCCGGCGTCGTGCGCGAGGTTGGGGCGGGCGTGACCAGCGTCAAGCCGGGCGATCATGTCATTCCATTGTACACGCCTGAATGCCGCCAGTGCAAAAGCTGCCTCTCCGGCAAAACCAACCTGTGCACCGCGATCCGGGCAACACAGGGCAAGGGGCTGATGCCGGATGGAACCAGCCGGTTCAGCTACAAGGGCCAGACCATCTACCATTATATGGGCTGCTCGACCTTTTCGAACTTCACGGTGCTGCCGGAGATCGCGGTAGCAAAGATCCGTGAGGACGCTCCGTTCAAAACGAGCTGCTATATCGGCTGCGGGGTAACCACCGGCGTGGGTGCCGTGGTCAACACCGCCAAGGTGCAGGTCGGCGACAATGTTGTTGTATTCGGCCTGGGTGGGATCGGCCTCAACGTCATTCAGGGTGCCAGGTTGGCTGGTGCGAACAAGATCATCGGCGTGGACATCAACCCGGACCGCGAAGAATGGGGCCGTAAGTTCGGCATGACTGATTTCCTCAACAGCAAGGGCATGAGCCGCGAGGATGTCGTGGCGAAGATCGTGCTGATGACCGATGGCGGCGCCGACTATACCTTCGATGCGACCGGCAACACCGAGGTGATGCGGATTGCGTTGGAAGCCTGCCATCGCGGCTGGGGCACCTCAATCATCATCGGCGTGGCCGAAGCCGGCAAGGAGATCGCGACCCGCCCATTCCAGCTCGTGACCGGCCGTAACTGGCGCGGGACAGCGTTCGGCGGCGCGAAGGGCCGCACCGACGTGCCGAAGATCGTCGACATGTACATGACCGGCAAGATCCAGATCGATCCGATGATCACCCATGTCATGGGGCTTGAGGAGATCAATAAGGGCTTCGATCTGATGCACGCCGGCGAAAGCATCCGNAGCGTGGTGGTTTACTGATCCATCGAAAACACAGGAGAAATTAAATGGCAGACCCAGTTATTTCAGGCGACGGCATATTCTCGCACACCTGCCTTGGCGCCAGCGATCTTGCCGCATCGGTGAAATTCTACGATGCTGCGCTTGCGCCACTGGGCGTGAAAAATCTCGGGCCTTTTGGCGAGACGGTCATGCTCTACGGCAAGGAAAAGCCGGCGCTACTCGTGCTCAAGCCGGGCAATGGTGAGGCTCCTTCCAGCAATGGCGTCACTGTCGGCTTCGCGGCGGCCAGCCCGGCCGAGGTCGACGCGTTCCACAAGGCGGGTCTTGCCGCGGGCGGCACTGACGAGGGCGCGCCCGGACCGCGTGGCCATCTGCCCGGCGCCTATGCAGCCTATCTGCGCGATCCGGCCGGCAACAAGGTCTGCTCCTACACCTTCACCGGGTGATCGGGAGCATGGAGCAGGTCAGCACGAACCGCAGCCATGGCGGCACCCAGGGGGTGTACAGGCACGCGTCGACGAGCACCGGGACGGAAATGACATTTTCCGTCTTCGTGCCGGCGCACGCCGAAGGTACCACGCTGCCGGTCGTCTGGTATCTTTCGGGGCTGACCTGCACCCATGCCAATGTGACTGAAAAGGGCGAATATCGGCGTGCCTGCGCCGAGCTCGGCCTGATCTTCATCGCCCCGGACACCAGCCCGCGCGGCGGGAGCGTGCCCGATGACCCGGATGGCGCATATGATTTCGGGCTCGGCGCGGGCTTCTATCTCGATGCGACCGAGCAGCCCTGGGCAGCAAATTACCGCATGCGCAGCTATATCGAGCTGGAATTGCCCGAGCTGATCGCAGCCAATTTTCCGGCCGACATGGACCGACAGGCGATCATGGGCCATTCGATGGGCGGGCATGGTGCGATCACCATCGGTTTGCGCAATCCCGCGCGATATAAAGGCATTTCGGCCTTTTCCCCGATCGTGGCGCCAAGCCAGGTGCCATGGGGCCACAAGGCATTGCCTCTTTATCTCGGGGACAATCCGGCGGCCTGGCGTGACTATGATGCGGTAGCGCTCATCGCCGATGGCGCCCGCGTTCCTGCCATTCTCGTTGATCAGGGCGACGCGGACCAGTTCTTGAAGGAGCAATTGCGGCCCGAGCTGCTTGCCCAAGCATGCGAGGCGGCGGGTATCGACCTGACATTGCGCATGCAGCCTGGCTATGACCACAGCTATTATTTCATCTCGACCTTCATGGAGGACCATCTCCGCTGGCATGCGGATCGGCTGAGATAAACGTCCATTATTTTCAATATGATGGTGGCTAAACATTAAGCATGCGTCTGCTTGCCACGCGTGATCACTCGATCTTCGGCGGCAAGCTCCGTCGGCGCAATTTCGGGCTGCTGCGCAACATTGTCATAGATTGGCGCGAAATCGGTGTTCAGCGTCACATCGAGAAGCTGCTCGAAGCTGTCGATGACGAAATAGCTCTGCTGGTAATCATCGATACGGTAAAGCGTCCGCATGATCCGGCGGAGGTCAAACGCGATGCGATGGGGGGAATCGCTATCGAGCGCGAAGTGGGACTCTCCATAACTTGAAACGATGCCCGCACCGTAGATTTGCAGTCGCCCGCCCGCCCGCATGAGGCCGAATTCCACTGTATACCAATAAAGCCGGCTTAATCGCTCGATGGCGCCGAGATGGGATGCGCGCAGGCCGCCCTGGCCGTAAGCCTGCATATAATCAGCGAAAACCGGATTGGCGAGCAACGGCACATGGCCGAATACGTCATGGAAAACGTCCGGCTCCTGAAGATAATCAAACTGCTCGGGCTTGCGGATGAAGCGCCCGGCGACGAAACGGCGATGGGCTAGGTGATCGAAGAAAACTTCATCTGGCACTAGGCCCGGCACCGCCACCACCTGCCAACCGGTCAGTGCCATCAACCGGTTTGAAAGCTCTTCGAAATCCGGAATGCCCGGCCGTGCCAGGCGTAATACGTCAAGCCCATTCATGAAGGCGTCGGCGGCGCGTCCGGTCAGGAGAGTTGCCTGGCGTGCGAACAGCTTGTCCCACATTGCATGTTCGGCGGAGGTATAATCCTCCCAGCACTGCGGGACCGTCCAATCATCCGGGGGATGATGCTCCGTTTCCTGGGCGGCCATAGGTGGAATATAGGTTTCCGTGAGCAGGAGTTGAAGCCGCCTGACCAATCGACTAGATGACGCGAAATTCGAAAGTCAGCGCCTCATGTTTACCTTCCTCCTCGTCGTACACGCCATCATTGCCGCCGCTTTGGTCGGCGTGATTTTGGTACAGCGTTCGGAAGGCGGTGGGCTGGGTATGGGCGGCAGCCCGTCGGGACTGATGTCGGCACGCGGCGCGGCAGATTTCCTGACGCGCGCGACCGCAATATTGGCAACGATCTTCGTACTGATGTCGATCGCGCTCGCCGGGCTGGCAAGCGTACAGCGGGCGCCGCAGACGATCGATACCTCGCTTGCGCGCACCCCAGCACCGGAGAGTACTTCGCCGGCGCCGGCTGCGCCCGCTGCTCCTGCCAACAACGCGGCGACCCCAGCCTCGAATAGCGCTGTACCGCTCGCGCAATAGCATTCGTCCACAGCTAATTGGCACGCGGGCATAGACGCTGCCTTGCAAATGCCGGGTTTCAGCGGCTAAGCCTTCCTTCCCATGGCGCGGTTTATATTCATCACCGGCGGCGTGGTCTCATCGCTGGGTAAAGGTCTCATGGCGGCAAGCCTCGCCGCGCTCCTGCAGGCGCGCGGCTATAAGGTGCGCATCCGCAAGTTCGATCCTTATCTCAACGTCGATCCCGGCACGATGTCGCCCTATCAACATGGCGAGGTCTATGTGACGGACGATGGGGCCGAAACCGATCTCGATCTCGGTCATTATGAGCGGTTCACGGGCGTACCGAGCCGCCAATCCGATAATGTCACTTCGGGCCGCATCTACCAGCAAATCATCGCTCGGGAGCGTCGCGGGGATTATCTCGGCGCGACCGTGCAGGTCATCCCGCACGTCACCGATGCGATCAAGGCGTTCGCCCGGGCGGATACCGATGATGTCGACTTCGTCCTGTGCGAGATCGGCGGCACGGTCGGCGATATCGAATCGTTGCCGTTCATCGAAGCCATAAGGCAGCTTCGCGCTGACTTGGGCCGCAACAACGTCGTCTATGTCCATGTGACGCTGGTGCCGTTCATTGCCGCAGCAGGCGAACTCAAGACCAAGCCGACCCAGCACAGCGTACGTGAGCTCACATCGCTCGGCATTCAGCCCGATGTGCTGGTGTGCCGCTGCGAGCGCCCGCTACCGGAGAGCGAGCGTGCGAAGATCGCCCTGTTCTGCAACGTCTCGCCGCAAGCGGTAATTCCCGCGCTCGACGCAAGATCAATTTACGCGGTGCCGCTCCAATATCATGCGGAAGGACTGGACGAGGCAGTGCTTAGCGCGTTTGGCGAGACAAGCCCGCCATCACCACGTCTAACCCGGTGGGATGATATTATCGATCGGCTGGATAACCCCGAAGGTGAGGTCACCATTGGCGTGGTCGGCAAATATGTTGGCCTGCCGGATGCCTACAAGTCGCTGCAGGAAGCGCTTGTCCATGGCGGCATCGCCAATCGCGTAAAAGTCCACATAAGATGGCTCGACGCAGAGCTGTTCGAGCAGGATGAAAGCGAAGTGGCCGCGCGGCTCGAGCCGATGCACGGCATTCTGGTGCCTGGAGGCTTTGGAGAGCGCGGCAGCGAAGGCAAGATCGCCAGCGTTCGTTTCGCGCGCGAGCGCAAAGTGCCTTATTTCGGCATTTGCCTCGGCATGCAGATGGCGTGCATCGAAGGCGCGCGAAATCTCGGTGGCATCAAAAATGCCTCGACCACCGAATTTGGTGCAACCGATGAGCCGGTGATCGGTCTGATCACCGAATGGATGTCAGCGGAAGGCTTGCAGAAGCGAGAGGCGGGCGGCGATCTGGGCGGCACGATGCGGCTTGGCGCCTATCCAGCCAAACTTGCCGGTAACAGCCATGCTGCCGCAATCTACGGCGGTACGGACATTTCCGAACGGCATCGCCACCGTTATGAGGTGAACATCAACTATCGGGAGGTACTGGAACGGGGAGGGCTGGTCTTCTCCGGCATGTCGCCCGATGGGCAACTGCCCGAAGTGGTGGAACGGCCGGATCATCCCTGGTTTGTCGGGGTCCAGTTTCATCCCGAACTGAAATCGAAACCCTTCGATCCGCACCCGCTGTTCGCCAGCTTCATTGAAGCTGCCGTGCATCAATCGCGACTGGTTTGAGCTTAGCCGGTGGCTAGTTGAAGCTTAGCTATCGCGACATAATCGGTTGGCAGCCGCGGCTACCGCCAGCGTGATCCTCAGTACCGGCGCAGCAGACCCGCCAGCCGCCCTTGAATCCGCACCTGCTGCGGCTTGTAACGCTGCGGATCATAGGCGCGGTTGGCGGGATCGAGCCGCACCATCGAGCCTTCGCGACGAAAATATTTCAGCGTCGCTTCGCTGTCGTTGATCAAGGCGACCACAATCTCGCCATCGCGGGCGACATCGGTGCGACGGATCAGCGCGTAATCGCCATCGAGAATACCGGCATCGACCATCGAGTCGCCAGCGACCTCAAGCGCATAATGCTCGCCTGGACCAAGCAGCGCGGCGGGCACCGACAAGCTGCTTTGCCCTTCAAGTGCCTCGATCGGCAGACCCGCGGCAATGCGACCGTGCAACGGGATTTCGAGGACATCGTTGGCAGGCTGAGGCACGAGCCGGGGCTGTGCGTTAGGTCGCATCGGCACCACATTATCGGAAACTGCGGTTTTTGCCGGCTTGTCACGCTCGGGCATTTTCACAATTTCCAGTGCCCGTGCGCGATTGGGCAGGCGGCGCAGAAACTGCCGTTCCTCGAGCGCGCTAATCAGACGATGCACGCCGGATTTGGATTTCAAATCCAGTGCCTCCTTCATCTCCTCGAACGAAGGCGAAACACCGGTTTCTTTGAGCCTTTCATCGATGAAGCACAGCAGCTCATATTGCTTGCGGGTCAGCATGGCCGGTATTCCCCAAAGGAACGAACGGAGAACGTGTAGGAAACGAAACGGCTTAAGTCAAGCAATCTCGATGATCTGGACCAGGTCGCCGGGGCTGGCCGCCGGGGCATGAGCTGTGCGGATGATAAATAATCCTGCCCTGACGAGGTTGGTGAGCGCCGCACTATCCTGTCCCTCAAGCGCGAACACCCCATCCTCGCTCCATGCGCCGCGTATATAATGGTCGCGCTCGCCATTTGCGGGCAACGCGCTCGCCAGCCTTGCCCTGCGGATGGGCGCGAAAGGCTTGGAGGAGCCTCCCAGCTTGGCGATCAGCGGACGGCCGAACAGGCACGCCGTAACATAGGCCGACAGCGGATTACCCGGCAGGCCGAGGATGATCGCTTGGCCAAGCGTCCCCGCCATCAGCGGCTTACCGGGCCGCATCGCCACGCGCCAGAAATCGAGCTGCGCGCCTGCTGCCTCGAAGGCGGGCTTCACCAGATCATGATCGCCGACCGAAGCACCACCGCTGGTGATAATAATATCGGCATCGGCTGCTTCCCGGATGAGTGCGACGATGCGCTCGATCCGATCGGGCGCGATGCCGAGATCAGTCACCGTGACGCCGGAACCTCCCAACAGAGCGCGCAGCATCGGCGCGTTGGAGGAGGGGAGTTGATGAGGCGCGCCGTCGGCTCCTACGGGCACGAGCTCGTCGCCCGTGGAGATCAGCGTAATCCGAACCGGACGCCGGACCTCGATCGATGCGTGGCCGGCCGCTGCTGCAAGGCCGACATGGGCGGCGGTGATCAGATCGCCGGGCTCGATCAAAACGTCGCCTGTCTCGAAATCCATGCCTTGCGCACGAATATTTTGACCGATGCGTTTCGGCCCGGCGCCGTCAAGCCTGAGCTGATCGCCCGATCGTGCTGCTTCTTCCTGAACAAGGACCGTATCCGCGCCGGGGGGAACGGGGGCCCCGGTGAAGATGCGGGCTGCTTCGCCGGGATCAAGCGGCGCAGGAAGCAATGACCCAGCCTTGCTCTCCGACGTCACCCGCCATGGCCCGGGCAGTTCGGAAAAGCGGATCGCATATCCATCCATGGCGGACAAATTGGCGAACGGCTGGGTGCGCCGGGCAACAACCCGCGCCGCAGCCCAGCGGCCGGCTGCTTCGATGAGCGGCGCTTGCTGCACCTCTACGGGCGTAGCCAATGCGAGCAGGCGCGCTTGCGCCTCCGCCACGGGTAGCAAGCCCGTCATGATGCGCGCCAATCTCCGGAGCGGCCGCCTGACTTTGCAAGCAGCCTGACATCGCCGATGACCATGCCGCGATCGAGCGCCTTGGCCATGTCATAAATTGTAAGAAGCGCAACCGAAACAGCTGTGATGGCTTCCATTTCTACGCCGGTGCCATGGTTGGTCGACACTGTTGCGGTGGCAATAATGCCTTTCTCGTCGGAGATGAGATCGAGCTTGACCCCGGAAATGGGCAACGGATGGCACAGTGGAATCAACTCGGACGTTTTCTTTGCGGCCATGATACCCGCGATCCGGGCAACCGCGAGCACATCGCCTTTCTTGACCGTTCCGGCCTCAATGGCAGCCAGAGCGTCGGCGGCCATGTCGATCCGACCCGTGGCGGTCGCTTCGCGAAAGCTCGGCGGCTTGGCGGAGATATCGACCATCCGCGCCGCGCCGCTCTCGTCGAGATGTGTGAGATCAGCCATGCCCGGTCAAAAGCCTTCTCGTTGCGGCTTCGACATCGGCCTGACGCATCAATGCTTCGCCGACGAGGAAACTGCGCACACCATGTTCAGCCATGGCATCGAGATCGGCTTTGCTCCCCAAACCGCTTTCGGCAACGAACGTGCATTCCGTAGGCGCACTACCGACAAGCTCATAGGTCCGTGCAAAGTCCACCGTAAAATCCCTCAGATCGCGATTGTTCACACCAATCAGACGCGATTTCAATGCCAAGGCGCGTTCAAGCTCGTGCGCGTCGTGTACCTCCACCAGCGCATCCATTTGATAGGCCATGGCTGCGGCCTCGATTTCCGCCATCTGCGCATCAGACAGTGCAGCGACGATGATGAGGATCGCATCCGCGCCAAGCGTGCGCGCTTCGATCACCTGCCAGGGATCTATCATGAAATCCTTGCGGAGACAGGGTAGATCGCAAACGGAGCGGGCCGCGACCAGATATTCGTCATGACCCTCAAAATAAGGCATGTCGGTCAGCACCGAAAGGCAGGCAGCGCCGCCTGCTTGATAGGCGCGGGCGTGGGCCGGCGGATCGAAGTCCTTACGAATCAATCCCTTGGAAGGAGAAGCTTTCTTGATCTCGGCAATCAGCGCATAGCCGTCGACAGCCTTGCGATCGAGCGCGGCGCGAAACCCGCGCGGCGCCGTTTGCGCCCGGGCGCGCGCTTCGAGATCGGCCAGCGAAATAGCGGCCTTGCGCTCCGCGACATAAGCACGCTTGGTTTCGCAAATCTCGGCGAGTTTGTTGGTCATCGCACTGCCACTAGCCTAACAGAACCGCCTATTGAATCTGTTTGTCGCGAACAGGTTCGGGAGATGGCAGATCAGAAGGCAATCCAGCAATCCAGCAGCGCCTTGGCAAGACCTTTGTCGATCGTCTCGGCAGCTTCTTCCACGCCATCAGACAGATTGCCCGCTTCGCCCGCGACAATCAGCGCCGCCGCCGCATTGAACAGCACTGCGTCGCGATAGGCACCTCGCTCACCTTCCAGAAGACGGCGAAGGGCGGACGCATTGAATTGCGCATCGCCGCCTTTGAGCGCAGTCAGCGGATGGCTTGCGATTCCCGCATCCGCCGGCGTGACGCGACTCTTGCCCGTCCCGCATGCGCCGATCCGGATGACCGTGCTCGGACCCGCGATGGACAGTTCATCAAGCGGCTCGTCACCGGAAACGAGCATGGTCGACGCGGTGCCGAGCATCTCGATCGCTTCCGCATAGACCGGCAGGAAATCAGGTCGCGCCACGCCGATCAGCTGGCGCTGCACTCCGGCAGGGTTGCAGACCGGCCCCGTCAGATTGAACACCGTGCGGCGGCCGATCCGCTTTCGAACCGGGCCGAGCCTGACAAGTGCAGGATGATGCTTTTGCGCGAACAGGAACGCGATGCCGAGGTCCGCGAGGCTTTCCTCCGCTCTGGCCGAGGCTCGATCAAGATCGAGGCCCAGTGCCTCGAGCGTGTCGGCACCGCCCGCAAGCGAGGAAGCTGCGCGGTTGCCGTGCTTGGCGACGGGAACGCCGGCGGCCGCCACCACAATCGCCACGGCGGTCGAGACGTTAAGGCTGTGCGCACCATCGCCGCCGGTACCGCATACATCGATCGCGCCTTCAGGTGCGCTGATCCGGATCATGCGTTCACGCATCGCGCGCGCAGCAGCGGCGATCTCGATGCTGGTCTCGTCGCGTTCGGCCATGTCCGCCAGGAAGCGGAAATTGTCCTCGTCCGATGTCTTGCCGTCCAGCATGTCGCTGAACGCAGCGAACGCCACCTCGTGCGGGAGCGGCGAATGACTGTCAGGAAGCCGGGTGGCGGTCGTCATGCCGCCGCCGGCAGGCGGGCCTCCAATCCGGCCAAGCGCATGAAGTTGGCCAGCATCGCGTGGCCATGCTCGGTCGCGATGCTTTCGGGGTGAAACTGCACGCCATGGATTGGAAGCGTCGCGTGACGGAAACCCATCACCGTGGCGTCGTCCGCGGTCGCGTTGACGATCAGCTCCGCCGGAATGTTCTCCACGACCAGCGAATGGTAGCGCGTCGCCGTGAACGGGGAGGGCAATCCTTCGAACAGCCCTGTACCGTCATGGCGAACAGGTGATGTCTTGCCGTGCATGAGCTGCTTGGCGCGCACCACATTGCCACCGAAATGCTGCCCGATCGCCTGATGTCCCAGGCAAACGCCGAGCAGCGGTTTGCCTGCTTCTGCGCAGGCGGCGACGAGCTCGAGCGAAATGCCCGCTTCATTGGGGGTGCAGGGACCGGGCGAGATGAGGAACGCCTGGGCGCCGGACGAAAGCGCCTGTCCTGCCGACATCGCATCGTTGCGGACGACCTCGACCTGCGCACCCATCATCTGGAGATAATGAACCAGATTCCAGGTGAAGCTGTCATAATTGTCGATGACGAGGATCATGAGCCGGGTCTTAGGCTGCGGCACCGATGCTGGCAAATGCTTCGCTCAAACGCACCTACTGCCCAAAACCAGCGTCGGAAGCGCGCGCAATGGCTTCGTCGGCCGCGGCGATCAGCGCACGTGCCTTGGCCTCGCATTCGCGCTGCTCATATTCCGGATCGCTGTCGGCCACGATCCCGGCGCCAGCCTGAACGTGCATGACGCCGTCCTTCACCACCGCCGTGCGCAGTACGATACAGCTATCCATCGATCCGTCAGGCGAGAAATAGCCGACGCCTCCCGCGTAGGCGCCGCGCGTCTCCTGTTCGAGTTCTGCGATGATCTCGCACGCGCGAACCTTGGGCGCGCCGGACACCGTACCGGCAGGGAAGCCGGCGAACAAGGCGTCAAGCGCGTCCCTATCCTGCCGCAACTCGCCCACGACATTCGAGACGATGTGCATGACATGGCTGTACTTTTCGATTGTGTAGCTGTCGGTGACTTTCACTGTGCCAGGCGCTGCGACGCGGCCCACATCGTTCCGGCCGAGATCGAGCAGCATGAGATGCTCGGCACGCTCCTTCTGATCGGCAAGCAGGCTGTCGCGATTGGCCGCATCTTCGGCTTCCGTCTTTCCACGCGGTCGCGTCCCGGCGATCGGACGAATCGTGACTTCGCCATTGCGCACCCGCACGAGGATTTCGGGCGAGGACCCGATCACGGCGAAGCCCGGAAGATCCAGATAATAGAGAAAGGGCGAAGGATTTATGCGCCTGAGCGCGCGGTACAGATCGAAAGGCGGCAATGGGAATGAAGCGGTGAAGCGCTGCGCAAGCACCACCTGAAAAATATCGCCTGCCGCAATATATTCCTTCGCGCGCAGCACCATCTCGCGATAGCGCCCCGGCGCGAGCACGGGCGCCGGTTTCACCTCGTCCACGCTTCCCGCATCGCGGGAATAGGGCGGCAGTGGGGCGGCAAGCCTCGCTGCCACGGTTTCTATACGTTCGAGTGCGCGTGCGACGCTCGCTGCCGGCGCGCCGGTTTCGGGCCAGACCGGCGCTACGAGGAACAGCAGGTCTGTCAGACGATCGAACACGACGATCACGGTAGGACGGACGAACAGCATGTCCGGGAGATCGAGCGGATTGGACGGGGGGCGGGGCAGCCGTTCGACCAGGCCGATCGTCTCATAGGCAAAATAGCCGACAAGACAGGCGAGCGCCGATGGCAAGCCGGCTGGCACGTCCATGCGGCAGCGTGCCACCAGTTGCCGTAGCGCATCCAGAGGATTGCCATCGCATGGTACGAAGGCTTCGCGATCATCCAGCCAATGCGAATTGATCGCAGCATTCGTGCCATCGGCGCGAAACATCAGGTCGGGCGCCAGGCCCAGCAATGTATAGCGGCCCCGCGTGGCGCCACCTTCCACCGACTCGAGCAGGAAATCGCCGCGTCCGGCTTCGATCAGCTTCAGCGCCGCCGCAACCGGAGTATCGATGTCGGCCAACTGCTGGCGCCAGACAAGCGCGGGCCGTCCCGCTTGCAGCGCTTCGCGTGCGGCCGCATCTGCCTCGCCCGGATTCACTGCCCGCCAGCGCCGGTTAGATCGCGTTTCACTTGCGCCAATGCTGCGGGGTTGCGGCTGATGCCGACTTCCTTCGCGATCGCCGTCGAAAGCTGCTGCTGGAGTTCATCGGCCATCATGCGGGTGAACTCGCCCTGGGTCGAGTCGACCAGGCCGGGTACGGTCGCCGCATCACCCTTGGCGATGCTATCCAGATGCACGAGGAACCAGCCCTTGCCATCGGGCGCGGCGAGCAGCTTGGTCTGCCCGCTTTTCATGGCAAACATCAGCGCAAGCGGCGGCGGGACTTTCTGCCCGCCCTGAATCAAATCGAGCTGGCGCCCGCCCGCTGGCTGCGGCGGCGGCAGGTTAAGGCCGGCCTGCGCGATCGCTTCAGCAAGAGGAACGCCGCCATCCACCTTGGCAGCAATCGATTTGGCGACCGCTTGTGCGCGCGTCGCGGCACGATCGGCCATCAGGTCAGCCATCGCGCGATCCCGGATCTTTGCAAGCGGAGTAGGCGCGGCCGGAACGATCCGATCGACTTTGAGCAGGGCGTGAAGCTGGCCGTTGCCGATATTCTCGACGGTTGGATCATCGTCCGGCGAGCCTTCGAAGGCGGGCTTGAGTAAGACCTGGAGTTCGGGCGCGGCTTTCCAATCGGGATTATCAGGCGCCGCCCCATTGGGAAGCAGCGGTGGCGTGGTGACAACCTGCAAGCCACGCGCCTTGACGACGTCATCGAAAGTCGCGCCATCGCCGATCTGGTCCTCGATGTCGCCAGTCAGATTGGCGATCGCTTCATCGAGCTTCTGTTTGCGCAGCGAGTCGGCGATACTGTCATGAACCGCCGCCAGCGATTTGCCCGCTGAATTTTTGATCGCGTCCACATGAACGACATGCCAGCCGAGCGCGCTCTTGACCGGGTCGGTGATGCCACCCTGTGGAGCCAGGAACGCCGCCTTGGCGACGTCAGGTGAGGCCAGCTCGGCCAATGCGGCCTGCGTGCGATCGCCCAGCGCTGTGTCGGCCGGACTGAACCCTGCGCTTTTGGCCGCCTCGGCAAAGCTCGTGCCGCTCCTCACCTTCGCAACCAATGTCTTGGCCGCAGCTTCGTCAGGCAGCACGACCTGGGACAGCGTACGCATCTGGCTTGGCGCATATTCAGCGGCATTCGCATTGTAGAATTTGCTGATCTCGGCTTCGCTGACGTCCGGCAGCTGCTTGAGCTGATCCTTGCTGATCAACGCGTAGCGCAACACGCGACGCTCTGGAACGGTGTAGCGCGCGAGGTTTCTGTTGTACCAGGCGGTGAACTCGGCATCGGTCGGAGGCGTTCCGGCCGGCATGGACGCCGTCGGCACGATGCCGATGGCGCCCTTGCGCGCCTCCAGCATCAATGACGCATAGGGAAGAACCAAAGACCGCGGCGCCTGTATGCCTCCGGAGGCCGGCATCAGGATCTGCCGGCGCAAAATGGTGCTTGTGATATCGTCGCGCAGCTGCCGCTCGCTGATACGCCGGTCTTGCAGAAACTGGCGGAAGGCTGTCTCGTCAAACTTGCCGTTCAGGCCATGAAATGCGGGGATGCTGGCGATCTCGCCATCGATCAGCCGCTTGCTGGCGACGATATCATGACGCCGCGCCCATTGTGAAATCGCCATCGCTTCGGTGAGCTGTTGGACCAGACTGTCCAACCCGCCTTGCGCCACGAAGACCGGCATGGTGACTTCGGGCTGTTGCTGCTGGATGCCCTGCAGTGCGATCCGCGCGCGCTGCTCGACCTCGGGCGCAGCGAGGCTCTCACTGCCCACCTTGGCGATGGTGTCGCCGCTGGCTCCCCCCGTTAAATTGCCCAATCCGCCCGGCGTGCCGATGCCGGTAACGATGAACGCGATCATGATGAGCGCGAGCAGGCCTAGCACGATCCAGGACGATAGCGCACGGCGGAAGAAACTGATCATTATGCTTTCAGGGCTCCTGCGGACGCATCGCCATAGAGGCGGAGGCTTGCGCCTTCAAGCGTGAGACGGTTAGAGGGCGACTGCTCGGCTTGGGCGCGGCCGAACCAGTCAGGAAACAAGGGGTCAGATATGGCGTTGCGTAAGCTGGTAGCGGGCAATTGGAAGATGAACGGGTCGCTGGCAGCACTCGCCGAGCTTGAGGCGATCCAGGCCGCAGCGACTGCCAACCACACTGTCGACGTGGCGATCTGCCCGCCGTTCACGCTGATCGCACCCGCCGTCCAGAAGCAACCGGGGCTGGCGATCGGCGCACAGGATTGTCACCAGTCGGTCAAAGGCGCGCATACCGGTTGCGTCTCAGCGGAGATGCTGAAGGAGGCGGGAGCCAAGCTGGTGATCGTTGGCCATAGCGAACGGCGCACCGATCAGGGCGAGAGCGATGCACTCGTCAAAGCCAAGGCTGAAGCCGCGCTTGGCATCGGGCTTGTTGCGATTGTTTGCGTCGGAGAGACCGAGGCCGAGCGCGATGCCGGTCGGGCTGTGTCGGTGGTGGAAAGCCAGCTCGACGGATCAGTGCCGGTGGCCGGCACCGCAGCGACGCTGGTGATCGCCTATGAACCGGTATGGGCGATCGGCACCGGCCGTACGCCATCAACGGCCGACGTCGCGCAGATGCATGGCGCGATCCGCGCGAAGCTGGTCGGCCTGCTGGGGGAAGAGGGGCGGGGCATTCGCATCCTCTATGGCGGCTCGGTGAAGCCCGATAATGCGCGCGAGCTGATGGCGGTGGCGGATGTCGACGGGGCGCTCGTCGGCGGCGCCAGCCTGACGGCCGCACAATTCGTACCGATCATCGAAGGCGCTGCCGCAGTTTGAGCCGGGTTTCCTTATCGGAAACTCGATAACGGCCCAGGCGCCAAGCTGTACTTGCCCGCCGCACGCTGCTGCCATTAGAACTTCTCCAAACGGGGGAGAGGCAATTGACCAGCATCAGTGCGCGAACGGAAATCGAGATCGATCCCAAGCGGGACCGCCTGGTCATCGCGGCTTCGGCGCTGGGCACGGTGTTCGAATGGTACGATTTCTTCGTCTACGGCACGCTCGCTGCCGTCATCGCGAAGCTCTTCTTCCCGTCCGATAATGCGACGGCAGGCCTTCTCCTGGCGTTGGCGACTTTCGGTGCCGGGTTCGGCGTTCGCCCGCTGGGAGCGGTGTTGTTCGGTTATCTTGGTGACAAACTCGGCCGAAAATACACTTTTCTCGTCACAATCGCGCTGATGGGTGTCGCGACAGCCGCCGTGGGGCTGCTGCCGACCTATGCGCAACTGGGCACGGGGGCGCCGGCGTTGCTGGTGATCTGCCGGCTGCTGCAGGGTCTGGCGCTCGGCGGCGAATATGGCGGCGCAGCCATTTATGTGGCCGAGCATGCGCCCCGCCATCGGCGCGGCTTCTATACCAGCTTCATCCAGGCGGGCGTGATTGGCGGCTTCCTGCTCAGCGTGGCGGTGGTGTTGATCGCCAATCTCTATGCTCCCAAGGATGCCTGGGAAAGCTGGGGCTGGCGCATCCCTTTCATCTTTTCGCTGCTCTTGCTCGCGGTTTCGCTGTGGATCCGGCTCAAGCTGAAGGAAAGCCCGGTATTCAAGGCGATGAAGGAAGCTGACGCGATCAGCCATAATCCGGTACGCGAAAGCTTCGACAGTTGGGCCAAGATCCGCCTGATCCTCGTCGCGCTGTTCGGCATTGCTGCGGGGCTGACGGTGATCTGGTATACGGCTCAGTTTCAGGCGCTTTATTTCCTGCAAACGACCCTCAAGATCGAAGACAACAGCGCGCGACTGATGCTCGGCTGCGGCGCCGTCTTCAGCCTCGGCTGGTTCGTGCTGTTCGGCTGGCTTTCCGACAAGATCGGCCGCAAGAAGCCGATCCTGATCGGCTATGCGCTGACATTGGTTCTGATCTTCCCGCTATTTCACTGGATGGCGGATGCCGCAAACCCGGAATTGTCAGCCGCCATGCAAACCACCCCGATCATCGTGACCGGCAGCGATTGCGCTTACGATCCTTTTGCGAAGGTGCAGGCAACGACATGCGGCAAGATATTGGACGCGCTTTCCAAGAAGGGCGTGGCGTATCGCAAGCTTGATGCCCCAGCCGGGACAGCACCAGCGGTAACCATCGGTGGAAAACCGGTACAGGTCGATGATCCCGATGTGCTCGATGGCGCCTTGGGGGAGGCCGGCTACAAGCTTGAAAAAACAGTGCTGCCCTTTTCCCGCGCCTTTCAGGTGGTAATGGCGATCGTCGCGATCGGCTTCCTTTCCGGCATGACCTATGGGCCCGTGGCTGCGCTGTTGGTTGAGCTGTTTCCGGCGCGGGTACGATACACTTCGATGTCGGTACCCTATCATATCGGCACAGGCTATTTCGGGGGGTTTTTACCTTTCATCAGCCAATATATCGTCGCCAAGACCGGCGATCCCTTCGCTGGCATCTGGTATACCTTTGCGGTGGTCGCGCTCGCGCTTGTCGTGACCCTGTTCGGCCTGCCGGAAACGAGCGGCAAAGAGCTGGAATGACACCCAACGGTTGAACGCCGAACATTTTCATTAGGCAGAAATTTTTCACCTGAGGCGATACGGTTAGCAAGCCATTCAGGAACAAAGACTTATTAGCGGGGAGATTGAATCGGGCAATCTCCTGAACAGCATTTGGGCCGATCCATCGATGCTCCCATTTACGGAGAGGGATGGGCGATCGTCATGTCTCTGACCGAACAACTCGAAGCCATCATTCGCAAATATCCAGGCCTCACCGAGGCTGAGCTGGCGAAGACGCTGTACGGATGGCAAGGTTATGCGCAGCAGGTGAATGCCGCTTGCCGCCAACTCGTCAAGCTCGGCAGGATCGAACGGCGCGGCAAGGGCTATTCCGAACCTTTTACCTATTATCCGGCGAATGGTTGACGCGGCGAACCACCGGATGGAACAAAGGTAAGAAGCGGCCACGGCAGAGATATGGAGCGACGCAACAGCGAGCCGTTCCGATCCCCATTGTCCGACGCGATAGCGCATCCTATGGCGACGCGATGCTCGCAGTGCCTGCCCTCCGGCTTACTCTCGATAGCGCGGCGCTGATTGCCAATTACCGCTGGCTCGCCAAACGAAGCGGAACCGCCTGCGGCGCGGCCGTAAAGGCGGATGGTTATGGCCTCGGAGCCCGCGACGTCAGCATGCGTCTTGGCGCGGCGGGATGCCGGGACTTTTTCGTGGCGAGCTGGGACGAAGCGGAGCGGCTCGGCAACTTGCCGGATGGCGCGAGCGTGTCAGTCTTTCATGGCGTGCGCGAAGCCGATCTCGCAATCGCAGGCGGCATATCCGCACGCCCGGTGCTCAACAGCCCGAGCCATGTCGAGCGCTGGCGCAGGCATTTTCCCGAAAAGCCATGTGACGTGATGGTCGATACCGGCATGAACAGGCTGGGGCTGACACCTCGAGAAGCGCGGTCGGGCCTGCTCGATGGGCTCGAGATCGACACGCTGATGAGCCATCTTGCGTGCGCTGATGAGCCGGCGCATCCCATGAACGAGGCTCAGCGTACGCGCTTTGCCGAACTCTGCGCATTGCTCCCAGCCAGACGCTATAGCCTCGCAAACTCGGCAGCAATCTGCGCCGGATCGACCTATAGTTTCGATCTCACCCGTCCAGGTCTCTCTCTCTACGGCGGGGTTCAACGCGCCGAAGCGGAGGGACATATTCAGCCGGTCGCGCGGATCGAGGCGGAAATTCTACAGGTCCGAAAGATAGGCCCGGGTGAAACCATCGGATATGGCGCCACCTTCACGGCGCCGCACGATCTTCGCATCGCTATTCTCAATATCGGCTATGCCGACGGCTACCTCCGCGCTTTCGCTGGTAACGGTACCGCTTATGCCGGCGATACTGCTTGTCCGGTACGGGGACGGATATCGATGGATTTGATCGCCGTCGACATTTCAGCCGTGGATGCAGGCGAGGGGGATTGGCTGGCGATCGACTATCATCTGCCCTCGGCCGCTGCCGCGACCGGCCTTTCGCAATATGAGTTGCTGACCGGTCTCGGCAGCCGCTATCAGCGGCGCTGGATTTGACAACAGCCGGGGAATCGCCGTTCCTTTCCTGATTTTCATCGGACATCTGGTGATCGATGCATTGGCAAGCATCGGGCGCGTGACGCTATTCGCGTTGCGCGCCATCATGCGCGGGCTGGCGCCGCCTTATTACCCGGCGCGGTTGTTAGAGCAGATGGCGCTGATCGGCTGGTTCTCGCTGCCCGTCGTTGGTCTCACCGCAATCTTCACCGGCGCGGCGCTCGCCCAGCAGACCTTTACCGCCGGTTCGCGCTTCAACGCGACCTCTACCGTGCCGGCGATCGTGGTGCTTGGCATCGTGCGGGAGTTGGGTCCGGTTCTGGTTGGCCTCATGGTGGCAGGGCGGGTCTCGTCGGCAATGGCCGCCGAGTTGGGCACCATGCGGGTGACTGAGCAACTCGATGCGATGGCGACCCTTCGTACCGACCCCTACCGCTATCTGATCGCGCCCCGGATCTTCGCTGCGCTGATCACCATGCCGATCCTGGTGCTGATCGCCAACATCATCGGTATCTTCGGCGGCTATCTGCTCTCGGTCTACAAGCTGGATTTCAACGCGGTCGGCTATCTGAAAACCTCGCGCCACTTTCTGCAGAACACGGACCTGCTGATGGCGCTGATCAAATCGGCCGTGTTCGGTTTCTTCATTGCGCTGATGGGCTGCTATCACGGCTTCAAGACATCGGGCGGCGCTGCCGGCGTCGGACGATCGACCACCAACGCCGTGGTATCGACCTTCATCCTGATCCTGCTCTCCAACCTCATCATCACCGTGATTGCCTTCGGATGAGCAAGATCGTCCTTGAGGATGTCGCGAAAGCCTTCGGCGGCAATCACGTGCTCGACGGTGTCACGCTGACGGTCGAGCCTGGCGAATCGGTGGCGATCATCGGCCAATCCGGCAGCGGCAAATCGGTGACCCTAAAGTGTATTCTCGGCCTGATCCGGCCCGATCGCGGATCGATCAAGGTCGACGGCACCGATATGGTCGGTATCCGCGGGCGCGAGCTTGACCGGATGCGCGCCAAGTTCGGCATGCTGTTTCAGGGCAGCGCGCTGTTCGATTCCTTGCCCGTTTGGCGCAACGTCACCTTCGCGCTGACGCAAGGCCGGGTTGCCTCGGCACGCCGCATGCGCAAGATCGCCGAGGAAAATCTGGAGCGGGTCGGGCTCGACAGGGCGATCCTTGACCTGAAGCCGAGCGAGCTATCGGGTGGCATGCAGAAGCGCGTCGCGCTTGCCCGCGCCATCGCACCCCGGCCGGAAATCATCTTCTTCGATGAGCCTACGACCGGGCTCGATCCGATCCGCGCCGACGTCATCAACGATCTCATAGTCTCGCTGACCGAGGACGCCGGCATCACCGCGCTGACCATCACCCATGACATGGCTTCGGCACGCAAGATCGCGCACCGTGTCGCGATGCTCTATCAGGGCAAGATCATCTGGCGCGGACCACGCGACCGGCTATACGATTCAGGCAACCCTTATGTGGACCAGTTCGTGCAGGGACGAGCCGAAGGCCCAATTCGCTAGAAGCGGATTGCGACGCCGCCAAGCAGTTCCACATCCGGGGTGTTGTGGTTGAGGCCGAGATAAGTGCCGAAATCGAGCTGAACATTGGCAAGCTGCTTCGGTTGCCAGGCCGCGACGGCATCCAGGCTGTACTCACTTTTATGGCCGCCAGGATCATTGTCCCGCTGGCCCCAGAGCTCGAAAGTGCCGGATAGACCTGAATCGCCGACGGGAACCGTAAGTGCGGTGACGACCGAATAGGCCAGATGACGACCGTTGCGGTCCTCATCGACAGCAGCCTCAATGGTGGGAACCACCGCAAATTGAAGATTGCGGAGCAATTCGAAGCTGGCCGGGATCGTAAGCCCGGCGCCCCAATCGCCTGCCCCGATCGCACTGCCGCCGACCGGCAGCGACACAAAGGGCTGAAGTGCGATGCTGACGCCCTTGCCATCCGGATTTTGGAGGCTGTGACGGATCGAAATGGTAACATCGCCAGTGCCGCTCGATTTGCTGACGCCACTTGCATCGCGCGTGCGATCCTGCCCCCAAGCTGTCCAGCCGATCTGAACTTCCGTTGCGGTTGTCAGGCCGATGCGGAGAAGCGAATCGCCGATGAGCAAGCCGTCGTCCACGGCGCCACCGCTGCGATCATGGGCCCAATCCGCAATGCTCGCTTCATATTCCACATGTCCCGGATCAAGGATGCAGGCGGGCGTCGCCTTGCCAGGGCGATCGGGGCAAAGGTCACGCAACTCGCCGGCCCACGCGCTTGCAGGCAGCACTAACAGCCCGGCCAGAAACAGGCTCTTGCGCATCATGTCAGGAACGCCACAAGCATGTCAGGGTGGATCGAAAGTCCGGCAAAACCGGCCACGCTCATCAACATACCGATCGCGCCCGTCGCCCAGCAGAAGACCAGCAACCCATAGCTTTCAACCAGGGCGGCGATCGCAGCCACCGCAAGCGCCACCGACGAGAAGCCGTCGGAAAGATCGAATTGATCGTCGCGATAGCCTTGCCGGTCATAGTCCGCTTCGAACGCATCGGCCTTGGCCTTGAGCGCCTGCGATTCCGATTGATATTTGGCAATCGTGTCGGCCGCTGCGGGGTGCAGCGCACTCAAGCCCTGCGTAATGTGCAGCTTCACGCGCGTGGCCTGATATTCGGACCAGGTGTCCACCGACGCAGCCTTATCGGCTTGCATGGCCTGGACGATATTGTCGTCCTTGATCTTGGTGAGCGCCATCGCGATGCTGAGCACCACCACGGTCATCGCGACCAAACGGTTCAGCCGGCGATTGCTTCCGCCTTCGATTTCTGCACCTTCCACAAGCTTTCCCCCGGCCGGCGCCGCGCGCTTTAATGCAGGGAAAATGAACCGTCTAGGGCTGACGTCAGATAAGGCGGTCGATCGCCTCCGCGAGCGCGATATCGCGCCGGGAAAGACCGCCCGCGTCGTGGGTGGTGAGCAGGATTTCCACCCGGTTGTAGACATTGCTCCATTCGGGATGATGGTCTGCGCGCTCGGCCAGTAGCGCGACCTTGGTCATGAAGCCGAACGCCTCGACGAAATCCTTGAAGCTGAAGGTGCGGCGGATGGCGTCCCGCTCCTTATCCATCGTCCAATGCGGCAGCGTGGTCGGGAGAGCGCTTCGTTCCATGTCCGTAAGTTTTGCGATCGCCATGCTTCATCCTTCGCTTGTCGCTCAGATAAGCTGCATTTAAGCACAAGCGCATGACGGGGGAACAGCATCACGCGCCAATTCATCTCGATGCCCGCGATCTGGGCGATCGGCCGCTGCGCTATTTCGATTTCATGATGGCGGCGTTCGTCGCCATTCTCCTGCTTTCGAATGTGATCGGCGCCGGCAAGGTGGCGCAGCTCTGGCTGCCGGGGATCGGCTATTGGCCGTTCGGGGCTGGCATATTGTTCTTTCCCGTTTCCTATGTGCTCGGCGACGTTCTGACCGAGGTCTATGGCTACGCCCGCGCCCGGCGCTGCATCTGGGCCGGCTTTTGCGCTACATTGTTCATGGCGTTCATGAGCTTCGTGGTGGTGGCATTGCCGCCTGCACCGGAATGGAAGAACCAGGCGGCTTATGAAACGATCTTCGGCCAGGTGCCGCGCATCGTTTTCGCCTCGGTCGCTGCCTTCTGGGCGGGGGAGTTCGCCAACAGCTTCGTGCTTGCGCGCATGAAGATCTGGACGAAGGGCAAGCATCTCTGGACCCGCACGATCGGATCGACCGTCGTGGGGCAGGGGGTCGACAGCCTGATCTTCTATCCGCTCGCCTTCTGGGGCGCGGAGGGGTGGACGAATGCCCTGGTAATCAAGGTTCTTGTCACTCAATGGGTGCTAAAGGTCAGCTGGGAAGCGTTGCTGACGCCGGTTACCTACGCTGTGGTTGCGTTTCTCAAGCGCCGCGAAGGCATCGACGTTTATGACGAGCATACTGATTTCTCGCCGTTCAGGGCACGACTTGAATAGAGCTTCTTCCTCTTCACAGGTCAGCGCACCGAAAGAAGTTGTTAACCATGAAAGCGTAGGTCTCGGCACGTTAGCGCCGCCGGGAGCAGCAGATGACAAGCCTTTCCCCTTTGAGCACGATATTGTCGCAGCAAAGCAGCACCGCCCAGACCAGCTATGGTTACGACGGCAGTTCCGCCATCGCAAAGGCACAAGCGATTATCGACGCCGCTACAAAGCCTGCAAGCAATTCCACAGTTCCTGCGTCGAGCGATGTTTCGATTTCCAATGCTGCCAAGATCGCGGCTGCGGAGCAGGCCGATAACGCCAAGGATTTCGCCACGCTTTCCAATCAGGTGCGGGCGACGCTCGACGCACAATATGCGGCGGCCAAGACTGTAGGAGAAAGCGCGAAGCCAGATCTCAGCGAAATGAGCGGGCGGGCATTGGCAGCGATCGCGCTCAACAAGACCGGCGCCTTCAGCCAAAGCGAAATGGGAGCAGCCCGGTCGGAATTGCGGAGCCGGGCATTGAGCGAGCTCCAGACGGCGCTCAAATCCGGTAGCGATGCCATGACCGCGCTGGTCAATTATAACCAGCAGCTCATGACCGACTATGACGGCATGAGCGAGGAAGAGCGTTCAGCGATGGGGTGGACGGCGCAGACCCGCGCCTCGGCCGAGCGTTTCGTCAATACTATCAAGGGCAGCGATGCGGCGCCGTCCTTGTTCGAGATGCTATACAGCCCAAGCATTTCTTAATCGCAATCGCGTCCGCCAGCGGATTGGGCGGTAACGAATTTCCGCGTCCTTGCGCGACGAGGCCGCTCAGCCGGCTGGCGGCGGCTGACCTTCCATGGACGGAATAGCCGAATCAATGCACGCCCATTGAGGTGCCGCCGAGGTCCAGATTGTCACCTGCGGCGCCATCAGATTGGGATCGTCCAACGTTCCGATGCGCACGAAGATCAGATGAGGCCGCGATTCAGCGGAACTCGTGACCGGCGTGCCACAGGTCGGGCAAAAGCCGCGCTGCATCGCCGTGCCGCTGTCGGCAAGAGCCTTGTGGATCGTTAGCGCCCCGGTGAGCGCGAATTTGTCGGACGGGAAGCATATATTCGCGGTGCCCGTGCCGCCGCCCAGATATTGGCACAGCCTGCACCAGCAGGCGCGCGCTGCCATCGGTTGAGCGTCGACACTGTATCGAACTGCGCCGCAGAGGCAGCCTCCGGTTATCGGCAGCAATCGGTCAGTCACGGACATCTCCTCTGGCGGACTCGACTGATCAAGACGGATGCTGCTCTTTAAGCCGCTTTTGGGAGGCTGTGAGCGTCAGGCCGCTACAGTTTCAACCAGGCCCTCGAAGAGGCGCCGGCCATCGGTCTTGCCGTGAGCGGGCTCGATGACGCGCTCGGGATGAGGCATCATGCCGAGCACATTTCCGGCATCGTTGAGGATGCCGGCGATGTTGCGCGCCGATCCGTTGACTGGCTCGGCGTAGCGGAAGGCGATGCGTCCTTCGCCTTCCAACCGTTCGAGCGTTTCCTGATCGGCGATGTAATTGCCGTCCATATGCGCGACCGGGAAAGTCACGGCTTCCCCGGCATCATAGCGGCTGGTGAAGATCGATTGGCTGTTTTCCACCATAAGCTTCACATCGCGGCAGATGAAGGACAGCCCTGCATTACGCATCAGCGCGCCCGGCAGGAGGCCGGCTTCGGTCAGGATCTGGAAGCCGTTGCAGATGCCCAGCACCGCGACGCCGCGGGCGGCGGCGTCGGCAACCGCGCGCATGATCGGCGAACGCGCCGCCATGGCGCCCGAGCGCAGATAGTCGCCATAAGAAAAGCCGCCCGGGACGGCGATGATATCGGTGCCGCTCGGAATCTCGGTCTCACGGTGCCAGAGCATCAGTGGTTCGCGGCCGGTGACCTGTTCAAGCGCCACCGCAAGATCCCGGTCGCAATTGGAGCCGGGGAATACGACGACGGCGCTCTTCATCGCTCAGATCCTCTCGACCCGGTAATTCTCGATTACCGTGTTGGCGAGCAGCTTGCGGCACATCGCGTCGATGTCGGCCTCGCTCACATTGTCGGCCAGATCGAGTTCGATCAGCTTGCCCGCNCGCACATCATTGACGCCNGCGAAGCCGAGCCCCTCCAGCGCGTGATGGATCGCCTTGCCTTGGGGATCGAGCACNCCGCCTTTGAGCGTCACGTAAACGCGTGTCTTCATGATCGGGCTTTGCTCCGTGCCGCCGTTCGACTCATGGAAGCGCTATGGCCGCAGCGATGAGCAGGGGCAAGCCCGATGCCAAGTGCTCGGCGGTGTCCGAGAGGGAGCGTGCCTCTCTCGGTCAACCACGGGCCGTTACTCAGAGATGGAGGGATTAAACTCCTCGTCATCTTCTGAAGCTGCCGACGGTGGAGCAGCCACCGAAGGAATGTGCCGGGGATATAGCAGTCCCGCGTGCAGGCGCTTCCGTGTAGAACCTGTCCCACAGCGCATACTTCCATTGCTGCATGGATGATGATGCACCATCAAACCCGGCGCTGAACATCTACCCTATGGCGTTCGGGACCTTCGATACTGTCGCCCAGCAGCCTCCCCGCTTCATCGCACCAACACAATCACCGCCGCCTGCATTCCGCGCTGGGCTGTCTCAGCCTTGCGCAGTCGAGGAGCAACGCGCCCGGCTCATCGTCAAATCAATGGCCTGCACCTTGTCGGGGACCAGGGCCCCACTCGACAACGGGGTCAATATTGCAGGCCGATTCACACCCGCCGCCAGGTCGCCGGTGCATCCTCTAAACGGACGAAGCGGCCGCCAAAAATTCAGCCGATGAGTCAGATTGGGAGATTAGGTCCATGGCTCTACAGAAATTTCCACGAATTTGCCCGACTTGCGAGGCAAGCTGCGGGCTGGTGATCGAAGCCGACCAGGAGAGCGGCGAGGTGGGCCGGGTGTCCGGCGATCCAGACCATCCATCGAGCCAGGGCTATGTCTGCCCGAAGTCACAGGCCATCAAGGCGCTGCGCGAAGATCCGGACCGGCTACGCAAGCCGTTGATCCGCGAAGGTGGGAGTTTCCGCGAGGCGAGCTGGGACGAAGCGCTGGACTATGCTGCCGCCGGGCTGAAGCAGGTGCTGGCCGAGCATGGGCCGCAGGCGCTCGGCGTCTATCTCGGCAATCCCACCGCGCATGTAGCCGCGTTGCAGATGGTCAGCGGGCCGCTGCTTGACGCAATGCCGGCGCTGCTCACGGGGGCGGCGGCGATCGACAACTTCGCACGCAACATGGTCGGCGCGTTCCTCTACGGCAATATCGGCAACGTTCCCGTGCCCGACGTGGACCGCACCGAGTTCTTCCTGATCTTCGGCGCAAACCCGCTGGTGTCGCACGGCAGCATGTTCGGTGCCCCCGGCATGCCGAACCGGCTCAAGCGGCTGAAGGCGCGCGGGGCGCGGCTGGTGGTGGTCGATCCGCGTCGCACCGCCACCGCCGAGCTGGCCGACGACCATTTTGCGATCCGCCCGGGTACCGACGCGCTGCTGGTGCTCGCCATGATCGACACCTTGTTCGAGGAGAGGCTGGTCCGTCTTGGCCGCTTGGAGGGGCACATTTCCGGGCTGGACGACCTTCGTGCCGTCGCTGCGAACTTCCCGCCGACCCGCGTTGCCGCCCTCACTGGCATCGCGCCGGAGCGCATCGCTCAGCTCGCGCGGGATTTCGCCGCGGCCGGGAGCGCCGCGGCCTATTGTCGGGTCGGGGTCAACACCCAAAGCTTCGGAACCCTTGGCGTCTGGGCGATCGATTGCCTCAACGTGCTCACGGGCAACTGCGATGCCGAGGGTGGGGTAATCTTCCCTGAGGGTAGCCTGCCGGTGTTCACCCACGACGCCTATGCTGGAGATCAGCCGCCCTATGGCCGGTGGCGGTCGCGCGTTTCAGGCGCGCCGGAACTGGGTGGCACGGTGCCCACTCACGCCATGTGGGAAGACATCGAGACCCCGGGCCCCGGCCGGGTCCGCGGCATGACGATCATCGCCGGAAATCCGGTCCTGTCCAATCCCAATGCCCGCCGTGTCGCCGCGGCGCTGGACAGCCTCGACTTCCTGGTCGCGGTCGACATCTACCTCAACGAGACCACGCGCTTGGCCGACGTTATCCTGCCGCCGGGCGATCACCTCCGGCACAGCGAGTTCACGCTGATCTGGAACAACTGGATGGTGGAGGACGTGGTCAGCTGGTCGCCGACCATCCTGCCGCCCGATCCAGCCGAGCGCACCGACTGGAGCATCATCAACGGCCTGGCTGCCCGCATGGCCGGCATGGACGAGGCGGCCTACGATCTGCGCTGCGCGGTTCAATATTTGTCGAGGCAGGCGCCGCGGCTGCCGCGCCTGCCCGTCGGGGCGGAGATCGCCGATCTGTTGGCCCGCGCCGATGGCGAGGACTATCCCGAACGCATCTTCGATGTCCTGCTGCGTTGCGGTAAGAATGGGGACGGCTTTGGCAGCCATCCCGGCGGCTTGTCGTTGGCT
>JGI24736J21556_1000003_pt1 | contig 60801 bp, 54 predicted proteins | sample KBSCornC2_FD_21556 | JGI IMG/M metagenome (IMG submission 21556) | reverse complement strand
GCAGCAGCAGCTCCGCGCGATTCGCAGGGTCATCCAACGAAACAAGCCTTTCGTCGATTTCCAGTCCGGCCAATTTGCATAGCAACCAGCCGCGCAGCGACCAGGCCGAATAGGTTTTGCTCGAAATCGTCAGCTCCGCTTCAGCCATGTCACCCCCCAATCTGTCCCAATCAGCGACGGATTTTCACGCCACTTGCATTTAGATCATGACGCAGTGCAACATACATGCATAAATTGGGAGCGAGGGGAAGCCGCAACCGCGTGACGATCGGGGGATCGACGTAGCATGCTGTATACGATGTTTCAGGCCTGGACCGATGCGATGATGCCTTATCGCACGGCAGCGCGCCTCGCGCTCGGCATGCGAGACCGTGGTTGGCCGGTCGGGCATGATGCGCTGAGCCGGCGCGTCTTCGCGTTGCTGGAAGTGACGGGCAACGCCCGCATTACCCATGAGCGTCCGCCATTCGGCATCAAGGAGGTCACTGTCGGCAATCAGACCGTCTCGGTTCGTGAAGAGGCTGTGCTGCGGCTGCCATTCGGAGACCTGCTCCATTTCGCAAAGGACGATGTGGAAACCCCGCAGCCGAAAATGTTGGTGGTAGCCCCGCTCTCCGGCCATTTTGCCACACTTCTGCGCAACACAGTTGCTACCCTGCTGCGTGATCACGACGTTTACATCACGGACTGGGCCAATGCCCGAGACGTTCCGCTGAGTGCCGGCCGCTTCGGGATCGAGGACTATACCGATTACATCATCCGCTTCCTCGAAGAGATCGGCCCGCGCCCGCACATGCTGGCGGTGTGCCAGCCTTGTGTGCCGGCCTTGGCGGCTGTTGCAATCATGGCCGAAGCGGACAACCCGGCGCAGCCGCGCACGATGACATTGATGGGCGGCCCCGTGGATACGCGCATCGCCCCAACGACGGTGAACGAACTTGCGACAAGCAAATCCCATGACTGGTTCGAACGTCACCTCATCTCGCGCGTCCCAATGCGCTATGCAGGCCGCGGCCGCCGTGTCTATCCTGGATTCCTGCAGCTCACAGCCTTCATGGCGATGAACCTTGAGCGGCACAGCAGCCAGCACCGCGCACTCTATCAATTTCTCGCGGACGGGCAGGCTGACGAGGCGATCGCAATCAAAACCTTCTACGATGAGTATTTTGCAGTTCTGGACCTTACCGCCGAATTCTATCTGGAAACGATCGACCGCGTTTTCCAGCGCGCCTTGCTGGCCAAAGGCGAGCTGGAACACCATGGCCGCAAGGTCGATCCTTCAAAGATTCGCAATACCGCGCTACTGACTGTGGAAGGTGAACGAGACGATATCTGCTCGGTCGGGCAGACTGCCGCCGCGCATGATCTCTGCACGAGCTTGCGGCCGCACATGAAGCGCCATCATTTGCAGCCGGGCGTAGGCCATTACGGCCTGTTTTCGGGCAGCAAATGGGAGAACCAAATCTACCCGCAGGTGAAGAACCTGGTACTGGCGATGAGTTGAGTGGGTCTGGATCTGCGCTTACCCCGCCACCGTCCTCCTCCCATCAACGATACTGAGGCACAATCTTCGAGGCGTTTACCTCAACATCTCATTGGCGGGTCAATCGGTTCGACTGGCAATATGGTAAACAACCTGTTTGGCGCAGGGCCATTACGCTGGCTCTGTGGCCTCTTGTTGAGCTGGACCTTTCCCAACATTTCCGGCGGGAGGGCCCGCGTTGCTCAAGCCGAAGCATCAACAAGGGCTGCGCTTGCCACCTACGACGGAACCGTACCGAAGGCGTTGCAGGAGACCAGGCCGCGCTCTACGCTTATGCCCCATGCGCTCAATCAGCGGCAGGCGCAACAGGAATGGAACGCACAGGCACGCGTGGCAGCGAACATCAGCCGCGCGCAGTTCCGGGAAGTTCGAGTGGATTTCTTACTATACTGGATATTGAACGTACACTGGCGGAAAAACTGAAGCCGATCTAGCGCAGGCGGATGTTGATGTTTCTACCAAGAAAATCAATATTTTCAGGATATAGAAGGTATCCGGCAAAACAACACTGCAAGTTAATTTCTGGGCGAAGATGATTCATTCCGCCTACATCCCGGATCCTGATTTTATACATGATATATGGCCTAACTGACGTAACTTCATTTATCTCGCTTGATCGCCTATTAAATCAGGTGTCACGATGAGAGACAGAGCTTTGACAGGCTTCGAAGCCCACGAACTCAAGCACCAGTGAAAACACCAGCGATATTGCAAGCGCGATCTGCTAAGGCTTTTGCTGCAGCGCACACATACGTAATTTAGCTCATATCTTACGAACACGGTACNTCCGAAGTTTATCCCGCTTTCCAAAAAGAAGGTCGGTCCCTCGCGGCTGACCAATGCGNAAAGGGGGCTGATATGAGTGAACGGAAGATATCAACTCAGAGTAATGACTATATCCGCGCGGTGCGTGGAACATTGTTNAGTTGTCTGGGTTTCGCCGCAGGTTTTTCCTTGGCTTCCCCCGTATGGGCAGGAGCAACCATTCCCTTTGGTGACGGTCAGTCGATCAGCATAGGAATGGGGGTAAGGGGCAGCCTGACCGAGACGAGCCATGGCGCTCCGGATGGCGGAGATAACTACGATGCCAATCTGGATAGCATAAGACTATATTTGGGCGGTAAGCTCAACGACCATATTGGTGCTACCTTCAATACTGAATATACCGATACGACGGGCGACATCAAAGTTCTCGACGCCTATCTGCAGTTCAATTTCAATGAGCATATCAACATCTGGGCCGGGCAACTGCTCCCGCCAAGCGACCGTTCCAACCTTGACGGCCCTTATTATCTTAGCAGCTACAATTATCCCGGCTTGGTTTCGCGCTACCCGGCCAAATATGCCGGCCGTGATGTCGGCGCGACTGTCTGGGGTAGCTTTCTCGACAAGCATCTGAGCTATGCTGTTGGCGTCTTCCGCGGCCACAATCGCATCGCTGGTGCCAGCAATGACGGTAGTAACCCACTGTTTGCCGGGCGCGTTGCGTATAATTTCTGGGAGGTCGAGGACAATCCGGGTTATTACACCAGCAGCACCTATTATGGCGGCGCGAACATCCTGACGCTCGCTTTCGCAGGCATGTACGAGAAGGACGGTGTCGGCACGGGATTGAGCCCAGGGAATTTTAAGGCGTGGAACGTCGATGCGCTCATGGAGAAGAAGATCGGCGACGGAGGCGCGGTGACGCTGGAAGGCGCCTATTATCAATATCGGACGCAAGGCCGGGTTGATGTCGCGCCCGGTTTCAACGGCGCAGGACCGACCGACAATGTCGGCGGGATCGCGGCCGGAGATGCCTATCTCGCGTCGGCGGGCTTCCTCATCCCGCAAGAGATCGGCCCTGGCAGATTGCAGCCGGTCGTTCGCTTCCAAGAGTTCGATCCCAAAGCTTTCTCTGGACATGATCGGCAGTACGATGCCAGCCTCAATTATATAATTAAGGGCCACAATGCGCGCATTTCGCTGGATTATGCGCGCTTCACGTCCACTGCTGCGCCGAATTCGCACAAAGTGACTTTGGGTGCGCAGCTGCAGTTCTGAGAGGCCTTATACCGAAATAATGAAAGGCGCCGGTTATTCTGGCGCCTTTCTGTTTTTCAGGAGTTTAAAGACGAACAAGGCGGTGCCGATCAGCAATCGAACCAATGCCGGTCTCTAGCGGTGGCAAAGCAAAGGTTTAAACGTGCACCAGATGTGCGATGGCGTCGGCATTGTCGTCGGCGGTGTTGCCGTGCTTTACGATCCTGCCCCGCTGCATGACGAAATAGCGGTCGGCGAAGCTCCAGGCGAAATCCAGATTTTGCTCCACGATCAGGATTGCCACGCCGAGCTCGGTACGCACCCGCAGCAGCGCGTCCTCGATTTGCTGCACGATGTTGGGTTGGATGCCCTCAGTGGGCTCGTCGAGCAGAAGCAGCGAAGGCTGGCCTGCTAATGCGCGGCCGATCGCGAGTTGTTGCTGCTCGCCACCCGATAGCACGCCTGCCTTGCGGTTGGCGATCTGGGTCAGCTTGGGAAACAGCTCGAAGACCATCTCGGGAACCTTCTTGGCTCCCTTGAATCCTTTCCGGCTCAATGCAGAGAGACCGACCTCCAGATTTTCAGTCACGGTCAGGTGCGGGAAGACATGCCTGCCCTGTGGAACGAAGCCGATGCCGCCGCGAGAGCGGTCATGTGCGCTCCTCGCAGTGATTTCGTCACCGCGCCAATAGATATAGCCGCCCGAGACGCGCACCTGCCCCATGATCGTCTTCATCAGCGTGGTCTTGCCGACGCCGTTGCGGCCGAGCACGGTCGCCGCCTCACCAGCCTTCAAATCGAAGGCTACATCCCAGAGCACTTGGCTCTTGCCGTAGGCCGAGCTGACGCTGCGCAGATTGAGCAGATCAGTCATTTAGCCCTCCCCAGATATATCGCCGCGACTTCCTCGTCGGCGCGGATTTCGGCCAACGTCCCTTCGCGCAACAGCTTGCCCTGGTGAAGCACGATTACATGGCCGTCGAGTTGGGAGACGAAATCGATGTCGTGATCGATGACCAGCACCGCATGCTTGCCGACAAGCGTCTTGATGATATCGGCAGTCTGTGTGCTTTCGGCGGCGCCCATGCCGGCNGTCGGCTCATCGAGCAAGATCAGCTCNGAATCGGTCGCCACGACCATACCGATCTCAAGCCACTGCTTCTCGCCGTGAGAGAGATTGCCCGCGATGGTGTGGCGTCGCTCGGTCAGTGACACCATCTCCAGAATTTCCTCGGCGCGAGCACGCGCCTCGGCTTCGCCCTTGCGGCCGAAGAAGGTCCACCAGCGGCGATCTTTCGTCGCGGCAATGGTCAGGTTGTCGATCACTGAGAGGCCGACCAGCACGCCCGGCGTCTGGAACTTGCGGCAGATGCCCCGGCCAACAATCGTGTGCTCAGCGTCGCTTTGAATCTCGCGGCCGTGGAACAACACCTTGCCCGAGGTTGCCCGCACGCGACCGATGATCGAATCGCACATGGTGGATTTGCCGGCGCCGTTGGGGCCGATAACAACGGTCATGCTGCCGCTCGGGATGGTAAGGCTGAGATCGTTGATCGCCTTGAATCCGTCGAAATCGACCACGACATTTTCGAGCTGTAGCATGGGTACCTCGCTCATGCCGCGATCTCCTCGGCAAGCGGGGACGGCTTTGGTGCGGTTGCGCCGGCTGCCCTGGCCCGCCGCCAACGAGCGAACATGTCACCCAGTTTCTCTGGTTTGAAGGGGTGATCGGGGCCGAATAGCCCGGCCAGGCCCTTGGGTAGCGCTGTCACTGACAGGATGAAGAGCAGGCCGAGCCCGTAAAGCCAGAGCTCCGGGAAGGCAGTCGAGATCTTGTCCTTAGCGAAGTTAACCAGCAGCGCGCCGGCGAGCGCTCCCGCGATGCTGTCGCGTCCGCCGATCGCAGCCCAGATCACCATCTCGATCGAGGGAACCACACCCACCAGCGCCGGCGAGATCACGCCCGCGTGAAGCGTGAACAGGGCACCCGATATCCCCGTCAGCATGGCGGCTACGGTGAAGGCGACCACCTTGTAGGGGGTCGGATCATAGCCAAGGAAGCGGAGCCTGTTGGAGCCATCACGGCTGGCGCGCAGCAGCTTGCCGAAACGGCTCGCGAGCAACCAGCGCAGCCCGAAGAAAGCGCCGACGACCAACATCAGCGTGATGTAGTAAAGCGCCAACGTCGTCGATGGCAGATTGAGGTTGAAGCCGAGCAGGGTGTGATAATCGGTCAAGCCGTTGAAGCCGCCGGTCTTGCCCTGCTGGCTGATCAGCAGGGTGGAAAAAGCAAGCGCAAGCGCCTGGCTGATGAGGGCGAAATAAACGCCGCTGATGCGGCGCCGGAAAATTGCCCAGCCGAACAAGGCACCCACCGCCGCGGGGAGGATAAACACCATCAGCAGCGCGATGATCGGGTTTTTGAAGAGTGCCCACCACCAGGGCAGTCGCGTAAGGCCCGACCACACCATGAAATCAGGGATTTCCCCCGTGCCGAGATCGGCAAGCTTGAGGTGCATGGCGAGCGCATAGCCACCCAATCCAAAGAACACGCCTTGCCCGAGGCTCAATATCCCGCCTTCTCCCCACAACAGCACCAGACCCATTGCAGTTAGCGACAGCGCGAGGAAGCGGGCCAGCAGGTTAAGATCATAGGCGCTGAGCAACCAAGGCGCCGCGATCGACAGCACGAGCGCGATGGCGCCGAGGCCTTGGCTAAGGAAAGGAATGTTTTTCATGCGCTTTCCCTATTCCGCGTCGAGCGCGCGGGAGCGGATCGCAATCACCCCCTGCGGCCTGAACTGGAGGAAGATGACGACGAAGAGGAGCGTCAATACCTGCGCGAAGCTGACATCCACGAAGATCTGTGAAAGCGCCGTGATCATGCCGATCATCAGCGCGGCGATGGTGGTGCCGACGATGCTACCAAGGCCCCCGAGGATGACAACGAGAAAAGCGGTGACGATATAGCTCTGGCCAACATTCGGCGTCACCGGCCCAAGCAGCGCCAGCACCACGCCGCCTATACCGGCAGCCGCCGCACCGAGCGCGAACACGAAAGCATCGACCTGACGGACGCTGACCCCCATCGCAGCCGCGGTAGGCCGGTTCTGGTTCACCGCCCGCACCAGCAGCCCGATGCGCGAGAATCGCAGCAGCGCCGCCAGTCCGGCGAGGACCGCGATTGCGATCAGCATGATGAACAGCCGCGTGTAGGGAAGCGCAAGCGTACCGATCATCAGCGTGCCGTCGAGCCACGCAGGTGCCGTCACTGAAACCCCGGTGGCGCCAAAAAGGTCGCGGGCCGCTTGTTGCAGGATAAGGCTTACGCCCCAGGTCGCCAGCAAAGTATCAAGCGGCCGCGACGTCAGTTTACTCACCAGCGCAATTTCTAGAAGGCCACCAAGGATGCCAGCGCCGACAAAGGCGACGGCCATGCCGCAAACGATGCCCAGCGGCCCCGGCACCCACAAGATGGTGAGATAGGCGAGATAACCCCCCGCCATCAGGATTTCGCCATGGGCCATGTTGATGACGCGCATCAGCCCGAAGCTGAGCGCCAGTCCTAGCGCCGCGAGGATGTAAAGGGAGGCGACGCTGAAGCCGTTGAAGATTTGCCCGGTGAGAAATGCGAAATCCATTGCGCGCCCCGCTTTTCGGATAACTACCCTGCCTCCACCCGATCCCTTGGGAGCTGCTCATCCGTCCAGCACAGGGCGGAAGGCAGGGTAAGGCCGCTCGACAAGCGGCCTAACTGTCAGATCTTGCAGGTCTTTCCAGGAAACGCGACCGGGTCATAAGGATCAGGGTCAACCGCCGCCGGCGAGGTCCAGATGATCTTGAATTGCCCGTCGGGCGACTGGCCGATATAGGCGGTTTGGACGAGGCTGTTGTTGTCCTTGAACTTGATTTTGCCCATCGGCGTATCGATTGCGTCCAGGGTCACGGCTGCGGCACGGACCTTGGCCGGATCGGTGCTCCGCGCCTTTTCGACCGCCGCCTTCCAGGCGTAGACATCGACATAGCCGTGAATCATCGGATCCGTGATCACTGCGTCCTTGCCGAACTTCGCCTTGTACGCCTCGATGAACTTCTTGTTCTCAGGCGTATCGAGGCTCTGATAATAGTTCCAGGCAGTATAGCCGCCATCGACCAGCGACGGCCCCATCGCCATCGCCTCTTGCTCCGCAATCGAGAAGGACATCACCGGGATTACCTTCGGGCCCATGTTGGCCGCCGCCATTTGCTTGAAGAAGGCGACGTTGCTGTCCCCATTCAGCGTGTTGATGATGATATCGGGCTTGGCTGCCTTGATCTTGCCGATCACGCCCGAGAACTCGGTGCCGCCAAGCGGCTGATATTCCTCGCCCGAAAGAGTGAACCCATCCTTCTCGATATGCTTCTTGAGAATCAGGTTTGCCGTGCGCGGATAGACATAGTCTGATCCCACCAGGAAGAACTTCTTGTAACCCTTTTGCTTCGCCCAATCATACGCGGGCAATGCCTGCTGGTTCGGCTGCGCCCCCGAATACATGATGTTGGGCGAACATTCATTGCCTTCGAATTGCACTGGATACCAAAGCAGATTCTGCGTCTTCTCGAAGACAGGTAGCATCGCTTTGCGGCTGGCAGACGTCCAACCGCCGAACACCGTGGCCACACCGTCGTCGGATACGAGCTTGGTCGCCTTTTGAGCGAAGATTGCGGGGTCTGAGGCGCCGTCCTCGGTCACCGCGGTGATTTTCTTGCCGAGTACGCCGCCAGCGGCGTTGATCTCGTCGATCGCCATCTGGGTCGCGTTCTTCACGGTCACTTCGCTGATCGCCATCGTGCCCGACAGGGAGTGGAGGATGCCGACCTTTACGTCGCCTCCTGCAGCTCCGGCCGCACTGCTGCTTTGCTCGCCCTTGTGGCAGGCGGCGAGCACGGCCGCGCCCGCCATCATCAAAGCTACTATCCGAGTTTTGCGCATCTTGGTCCCCATCTGCAGTTCTCCCCGCGTCGATTGCCTTCGANGCCACGCCTCTTTGGCGCGCCTGACGGTCCGGAAGGTGCTGCGTTGCAACATCGTCGGCCATGGGTCATTTGACGTAGAGACGCGGTCGCCCGGATGGCTTGCATTCGCGGCGTATATGACCCGACGAGTCGAAATTGTGCATCGCCAAAGCCGCGAACCTGTGACAAGCTGCGCCTCGCCAGGGGTGAACCCGCCGCCGTCCGCGCGCTGTTGGGTCAATACGTCATATGCCCCAGCGCGAGGTGCGGATGCCTGTCTAAAGGTTCGGGGGACCAGCGGAGGCATTCGCACTCGTGTATCGCGGCGATGAGCTTGATTTTATCGAGGCAGGCAAGCTGCCGGCGTTGGCCCAAGCTATACCCGACCGGGTCCGCAGCCAGGGCACGATCGATATGAGCTTCGCCCGCCAGGGCTCTGCGACGCTGCTCGCGAGAAGTTATCAGGCCGGATGCCTACGTCTGCGTGTGCCGCGCCGGATCGAGAGCGGTCGTCCTTGCGCCGTACTGATCAACACGAGCGGCGGCCTTGCCGAAGGCGATATTCTCAGCCAGTCGCTGGCATGGGAAACAGGTAGCCGGGGAACCGTCACAACACAGGCGGCCGAGAAGGTTTATCGTGCCCAGGCGGAGGGGGGCAAGATCGCCACCAGGATCGATGTCGCAGAGCACGCCGAGGCCGAGTGGCTACCGCAGGAAACGATCCTGTTCGATCATGCGCGGCTTCGCCGGGATACGCAGATCAATCTGGGCACAAACGCCAGCTTTCTTGGGATCGAGGCTATCGTGCTTGGCCGAACCGCGATGGACGAACAGATGCAAGACGGCATGCTATCGGATTCGCTCCGCATCCGGCGCGAGGGTAAGTTGATCTACGCCGATACGCTTCGGCTCGACGGCGCGGTCGAGCAGGCGGTGAACCGCCCGGCAATGGGGAATGGCGCCTGCGCGATGGCGGTGATCCTGTACGTCGCAACCGGCGCGACTGCGTTGCTCAATCCACTGCGGCAGGTGCTCGATCATGCTGGCGGATTGGTCGCCGCGAGCGCATGGAACGGCATGCTCGCGGTGCGGATGCTCGCTTCCAACGGCGCAACCCTCCGGCGTGACATCGTCGCAGCGCTTTCGGTGCTGCGGGACGGACGGCCTCTTCCCCGCGTCTGGAGTTGCTGAGATGCAATTGACCCCCCGGGAGAAGGACAAGCTGATGCTGGCCATGGCGGCGATGGTCGCGCGCCGCCGGCTCGAGCGTAACGTCAAGCTCAACTATCCCGAGGCGATCGCGCTCATTTCCGATTTCGTGCTTGAGGGCGCGCGTGATGGCCGCAGCGTCGCTGATCTGATGGAAGCCGGCGCGCACGTGCTCACCCGCGATCAAGTGATGGCGGGCGTCCCGGAGATGATCCACGACGTCCAGGTGGAAGCAACCTTCCCCGACGGCACCAAGCTCGTCAGTGTGCATCACCCGATCCGATGATCCCGGGCGAGCTTCTTCCCGCCGATGGCGACCTGCTCCTCAACGAAGGGCTGTCCGTGACGGTGCTGACCGTCTCCAACAGTGGCGACCGGCCGATCCAGGTCGGCAGCCATTATCATTTCGCCGAAACCAACGGCGCGCTTCTGTTCGATCGCGCGGTGGCTCACGGCCAGCGGCTCGACATTCCCGCAGGCACAGCCGTCCGCTTCGAACCGGGGCAGACACGCGAGGTCATGTTGGTGCCATTTCGTGGCAGCCGCACGGTGGTCGGCTTCCGCGGGCGGGTGATGGGAGCCCTCGATTAATGCCCTACCGCATCTCCCGTGCTGCCTATGCCGACATGTTCGGCCCGACCACTGGAGACCGGCTGCGTCTCGCCGATACCGCTTTGATCATCGAGATCGAGAAGGATTTAACGCGCTACGGCGAGGAGGTGAAGTTCGGCGGCGGCAAGGTGATCCGCGATGGCATGGGCCAGAGCCAGGTCTCCAACGCCGATGGCGCGGCGGATACCGTCATCACCAACGCCGTCATCATCGATCACACCGGCATCTACAAGGCTGACATCGCGCTAAAAGGGGGCCGCATCGCCGCCATCGGCAAGGCCGGAAATCCGGATGTCCAGCCCGGCGTGGACATTATCATCGGGCCAGGCTCCGAAGTGATCGCTGGTGAAGGCAAGATCGTTACGGCCGGCGGGATCGACGCCCATATCCACTATATCTGCCCGCAGCAGGTGGAAGAGGCCATCGCCAGTGGCGTGACCACCTTCATCGGCGGTGGCACCGGCCCCGCGACGGGAACCAACGCCACCACCTGCACGCCCGGACCATGGCACATCGAGCGGATGCTGCTCGCTGCCGAAGGCCTGCCGATCAACCTCGCTTTCGCCGGCAAGGGCAATGCCAGCCAGCCGGCCGCGCTGATCGAGCAAATCCGCGCCGGCGCGGCAGCGCTCAAGCTGCACGAGGATTGGGGTACCACCCCTGCCGCGATCGATTGTTGCCTCTCGGTCGCGGATCAGTTCGACATCCAGGTGATGATCCATACCGACACGCTCAATGAGAGTGGCTTCGTCGAGGATACGATTGCCGCCTTTAAAGGCCGCACTATTCACGCCTTTCACACCGAGGGAGCGGGCGGCGGCCATGCGCCGGACATCATCCGGCTGGCGGGCTTTCCCAATGTCATCCCGTCCTCGACCAATCCGACCCGGCCATTTACGGTCAACACGATCGACGAACATCTCGACATGCTGATGGTCTGTCATCATCTCGATCCAGACATTCCTGAAGACATCGCGTTCGCCGAGAGCCGCATCCGGCAGGAGACGATCGCTGCCGAGGACGTGCTGCACGATCTTGGCGCGCTCTCGATCATCTCGTCGGACAGCCAGGCAATGGGCCGCGTCGGCGAGGTGATCACGCGCACCTGGCAGACCGCGCACAAGATGAAGGTTCAGCGCGGGCCACTTCCCGGTGACGGCAGCGAGAGCGATAATCTCCGCGTCCGCCGCTACGTCGCCAAATATACGATCAACCCTGCGATCGCGCAGGGAATGAGCCATGAGATCGGATCCGTCGAAGTTGGCAAGCTGGCCGATCTGGTGCTGTGGACGCCGGCCTTCTTCGGCGCCAAGCCCGATCTCGTGATCAAGGGCGGGATGATCGTTCATGCCATGATGGGAGACGCCAACGCCAGCATCCCCACGCCGCAACCGGTTCACGCCCGCCCGATGTTCGGCAGCTACGGCAAGGCGATGGCGGCTTCCTGTGTCACCTTCGTTTCACAGGCCGCTATAGACGGCGGCGTGAAGGACCGGCTGGGCCTGTCGCGCACGGTGCTGCCCGTCATCAATACGCGTAACATCAGCAAGGCCAGCATGAAGCTCAACGATGCGTGTCCGGACATCCGGGTCGATCCTGAGACCTATGAGGTCCGCGCCGACGGCGAACTGCTCACCTGCGAGCCGGCAACCGAATTGCCGCTCGCGCAACGCTATTTCCTCTACTGATCATGCTCATGCGAAAGATCACCGCTATCCTGCCCCAGGTCTCGCACAGCGACGACAGCGTTCGGCTTGACCATGATCTGCGCACCCGGCGGCGGATGGTTTTCACCACCGCGTCAGGCGCACCCATCCTTCTTGATCTTCAGCGTCCGGCCCATCTGCGCGACGGCGACGGCCTGCAGCTTGAGGATGGTGCGATCGTGCGTGTCGATGCGGCTGCCGAAGCCCTGATCGAGATCAGCGCGCCTTCGGTGGCGGCGCTGGTTCGAATTGCCTGGCATCTCGGCAACCGCCATTTGCCGACCCAGCTGCTGCCCGGCCGGGATGGCGGCACGATCCGCATCCGCCAGGATCATGTCATCGCCGAGATGGTCGAGGGCCTGGGCGGGGTCAGCGAGCTGCTGATGGCGCCGTTCGATCCCGAGGGCGGCGCCTATGCAGGGCGGAATGGCGAGGCAATCCTGGCCGGGCATGATCACCACCATCACGCGCATCACNACCATCATGATCATGGGCATCATCATGGGTGAAGCCGCGCTCTACGATCTGCTCACCTGGATGTCGCCGACATGGCCGGTCGGCGCCTTCGCCCACTCGGGCGGGCTGGAATGGGCAGTCGAGGCGGGCCATGTGACGGATCGGGCGACAGCACGGCAATGGATCGGCGACCTGATCGNACATGGCCCGATCCGCAACGACATGGTGTTGTTCGTCCATGGCTGGCGCGCGGTGACCGCGGGTGACGAGCAACGCCTGTGCGAGATTGCCGAACTGTCGCTGGCAACCCAAACATCCTTGGAACGCCGTATCGAGGCGACGGCGCAGGGCAATGCCTGCCGTAAAATTGCACGAGCGATTGTGGGGCAGGAGATGCTTTCGGATCTCGATGACGAACTGACCTACCCGATTGCCCTGGCCTGTCTGACCGCAGGGCAGGCGATCCCGCTCCGGCAGGCGCTGACCGCCTATACCCATGGCGTCGTCGCCAATCTCGTGTCGGCCGCGCAACGCCTCGTTCCGCTGGGGCAAACCGATGGGCAGCTTGTCCTGCGTGATCTGCGCGAAACGATCTTCACGGTCGTTGCCGGGCTAGAAGCCCTGCCCGAGGGTGATCCGTTTTATCAGATAGGTGGCGCAACCCTGGTCGCCGAGATCGGCTGCATGGCGCATGAAACCCAATATACGAGGCTGTTCCGGACATGAACGAAACCAGCATGAGCCCCCTGCGCGTCGGTATCGGCGGCCCGGTCGGATCGGGCAAGACTGCGTTGATGGACGCCCTCTGCAAGACCTTTCGCGCGCATTACGATATCGCTGCGATCACCAACGACATCTACACGCGCGAGGATGCCGAATTCCTGACACGCGCCGGATCGCTCGTGCCAGAGCGCATCGTCGGTGTTGAAACCGGTGGCTGCCCGCACACCGCCATTCGCGAAGACGCCTCGATGAACCTCGCCGCCGTAGATCAGCTCCAGCGCAGGTTCCCGGCGCTCGATCTGATCCTGATCGAAAGCGGCGGCGACAATCTCGCCGCCACCTTCAGCCCCGAGCTGGCCGACATCACCATCTACGTCATCGACGTCTCGGCTGGTGACAAGATCCCACGCAAAGGCGGCCCCGGTATCACTCGGTCCGACCTGCTCGTCATCAACAAGATCGACCTTGCGCCATTCGTCGGCGCCAGCCTTGAGGTAATGGACCGCGACGCGAGGAAGATGCGCGGCGAACGCCCCTTTGTCTTCACCAATATCCGCAACGGCACGGGCGTGATCGATATCGCCCGGTTCGTGATCAAGACGGGCGGGCTGCCCGAGAAGGAGTTGAGATGATCCTATTCAAGCCTCGCTACCTGTTGGCGCTGATGGCTGCGTTGACAACCGCGGGGCCTGCGCTTGCCCATCCGGGCCATTTGCATATGGCCGGCTTCGCGGCCGGCCTGGTCCATCCGCTTACCGGCCTCGATCATTTGGCCGCGATGCTGATGGTTGGCCTTTGGGCGGGCACCGTTTTCCGCAAGCAACTGATTGTGCCGCCGCTTGCCTTCGTCGCCTTCATGCTAGCGGGCTTCGCGTGGGGNGCGAGGGGCGGGACGTTGCCGCTTGCGGAGATGCTGATCCTGACATCGGCAATCGTGCTCGGCGCGATGGTGCTGTTCGAAGCAAGACCGCCGCTCGTGATTGCGAGCGTGCTCATCGCCCTGTTCGCCTTCGCGCATGGCCAAGCGCATGGCGCCGAGATGCCAGCGGACGCGAGGGTCCTGGGCTTCGGCGCGGGTTTTGCGCTTGCGACCGCCGCGCTGCACGCAGCGGGCATGGCGCTGGCAGCATTCGCCAGCCGGCCCGCTGCNCGCGCAATCGGGGGTGCCGCAGCCTTGCTCGGGGTGGTCTGGATGTTCGCTACCTGATGCACGCTCCCGTGCCCGCCTCGCCNCGCTCCCGTGCCCGCCTCGCCCCGCGTCGCGGTCAAGCGGCAGCGGATCGTCGGCACCCGGCGACAATATAATCAGTGGGTCAACAATCAAACGCTGGAGGATTATGCGCTGCGCTTCACCGCGCGGCGAGGGCGTGTCTGGTCGCCCTGGTGGGTGGCGAACACGGCGATGGGATCGATCGCCTTCCTTGCCTGCGAGGCGATCGGCGCGACCGTGACGATCAGCTACGGCTTCGAGAATATGCTGGCGGCGTTGCTGGTGGCTGGCGTCGTATTCCTCATTTCCGGCTTGCCGATCTGCTATTATGGCGCGCGTTACGGCGTGGACATGGACTTGCTGACGCGCGGCTCGGGCTTTGGCTATTTGGGGTCGACCATCACGTCGGCGGTCTACGCGTCCTTCACCTTCATCCTGTTCGCTATCGAGGCGGTGATTCTGTCGGCAGCCCTCAAGCTCTGCTTCGGCATTCCGCTTGCCGTCGGTCATATCATCAGCGCGCTATTGGTGATCCCGATCTCGGCTTACGGGTTCAGGCGGATCAGCCGTTGGCAGAATTGGACCCAGCCCGTCTGGCTGTTGCTCCAGCTCATCCCTCTTTTCTATTTCGCCGGACATGGCAGCGAGGCCGCCGCGCTGTGGACGGGCTATCGAGGCACCGTCGGCACCGCGCCGCTGCTCAGCTTCGGCATCGCTTTGGCCGTACTCCTCTCATTATTGCCGCAGATCGGAGAGCAGGTTGATTACCTTCGCTTTCTGCCCGAGCCGGAAGTGGTGGGAAAGCGCGCTTGGTGGAGCGCGGTGTTGCTGACCGGGCCAGGCTGGATCCTGATCGGTGGGATCAAGATCCTGATGGGCTCCTGTCTCGCCATCCTTGCGCTGCATTACGCCTTCAGCGCCTCGGATGCCGCCAATCCGACCATGCTCTACTATATGGCGTTCAATGGCCTCACGGCCTCGCCCACTATCGCCGTGGTGTTGACCGGCCTGTTCGTGGCGATCTGCCAACTTAAGATCAACGTCACCAACGCCTATGCCGGCTCGATTGCATCCTCCAATTTCTTTTCGCGGCTGACACATCGCCACCCAGGGCGCGTCGTCTGGCTGGTGTTCAACGTGCTGATCGCGCTGATGCTGATGGAAGGCGGCATCCAGAGCGTCGTCCAGCGCGTGCTGGCACTTTACAGCAATTTTGCGGTCGCCTGGTTCGGCGCTGTGACGGCCGATCTGATAGTCAACAAGCCGCTCGGTCTGTCGCCCAAGGGCATCGAGTTCCGCCGGGCCTATCTACCCGACCTAAACCCCGTCGGCGTTGGCTCCATGGCGCTGTCGCTGATCACGTCGACGCTCTGCTTCAGCGGCATGTTCGGCGAATCCGCAGGCGTATTCTCGCCAGTCATCGGCCTCACCACTTCCTTCCTCGCTTCGCCTGTGATCGCCTGGGCCACGGGCGGCCGCACCTATCTCGCCCGCCCACCGGAGAGGCTGGGGCCGGCCGAGGTGCGCTGCACTGTCTGCGAAAATAGCTTCGAGCCGCCGGACATGGCGCATTGCCCAGTCTATCAGGGAGCGATCTGCTCGCTCTGCTGCACGCTGGAAGCGCGATGTCACGACGCCTGCAAGGAGCAGAAGCGTCTCGTCGAGCGGCTGGCGGCGCTTCTCCGCCGCGTGCTTCCCGCGCCGCTAGCCGACGCAGTCTACCTCCGCGTGGTCCGTTTCCTCATCGTCTATGCGGTGGTCGCCGCGCTGATCGGGCTGGTGCTGTTGCTAGTCTTCTATCAGCAGGCCGGGCAGGGCGCCGACCCCGCCCGTCTGGTGACGGTGCTCCAGCCGGTGCTGCTGGGCCTGCTGGCGCTGGCCGCGTTCGCTTCTTGGTATTTCGTCCTCGCCAGAGAGAGCCAGCGTGCCGCCGAAGACGAGTCGGAACGTCAATCGATGATGTTGATCGAGGAAATCGAGGCACATGGCCGTACCGACGCGGCGCTCCAGAAGGCCAAGGAGGTTGCGGAGGCCGCCAATCTGGCGAAGAGCCGCTACATCGTCGGCGTCAGCCATGAAATCCGCACGCCGCTCAACACCATCTCGGGCTACGCCCAGCTGCTCGAACGTAATCCCGAGCGGCATATGGAAGATGCCGTCCGCGTCATCCGGCGCAGCGCCACCCATCTTGCCGATCTGGTCGATGGCCTGACCGACGTCTCACGCATCGAGAATGGCTCGCTCCGGATCGAACGCAACCGCGTCAACCTGGGGGAGCTGGTCGCCCAAATTGTCGACATGTTTCGGTTGCAGGCGATCGCGAAAGGCATCGTCTTCGAACATGCGCGCTCGCCGCATCTGCCAACTCATATCTGGACCGACGAGAAGCGGCTTCGCCAGATCCTCATCAACCTCAGCTCCAACGCAATCAAATATACGCTGGCCGGATCGGCCCAGCTCAACCTGTGGTGGCGCAATCCTGTGGCCGAGTTCGAAATCAACGACACCGGCGTCGGCATCGCGGAGGAACATCTTGACCGCATCTTCGAGCCGTTCGAGCGCATCGAGACCGTGCGCGAGGCGCAAGGTGTCGGTCTCGGCCTGACTATCACCAAACTGCTGGTCGATATCATGGGCGGTCAGCTGTCGGTGGAGAGCAAGCCCGGCGCCGGAAGCACCTTCCGCGTGAAGATGTTCTTCTCGGAAGCTACTGCGCCCAATCCGCAAGCGCCGGATGCCGCGCGCTCCATCTCTATGGATGGCAGGCACCGTCGCATCCTGGTTGCCGATGACGACCCCGTGCATCTCAATCTGGTGCGGGATATCCTGATGCCGATCGGCTTCGAAATCCTGTTTGCAGCCGATGGCGAGGCATGCATCGAGGCTGCGCGCCAGCACCGACCCGATCTCGTCATCCTCGATATCGCCATGCCGGGCATCGACGGCTGGGAAACCGCGCACCGTATCCGCGCGGACATCGACGCAGAGGTGCCGATCCTGATGGTCTCCGCCAACGTCCATGATTTTCAACGCACCCGGCGACCCGACGACCCGCACGACGATTATCTGGTCAAGCCTTATGACGTCGAGACGCTGATCCAGCGCGTCGAATCTCTGCTTTCATTCGATCGGACCGATAGCTGATGACGGCGCTGATCCTTATCGTCGATGACGATGTCGATACGCGCGACATGCTTCGCACGGCGCTTGCCGGCGCCGGGATGCAGCCAATGGCGGTCCCGGGCGCCGCCGCCGCGCTTGACATGTTACGAGAGTCGGCTCCGGATCTGATTCTGCTGGATGCGGTCATGCCCGATATCGATGGCTTCGAAACCTGCGCCCGTATCAAGGCGATCCCCGAAATTTCCCATGTCCCGGTCATGTTCATGACCGGCCTTACCGAGACCGAGCATGTCGTCCGCGCGCTCAATGGGGGCTGCGTCGATTATGTCACCAAGCCAATCAATCTCGATGAGTTGGTCGCGCGGATCCGCGTGCACCTTGGCAATGCTCGCCTGACACGCAGTGCGCTCAATGCGCTCGATACCGCCGGCCGTCGCCTGATCGCGGCGGACGAAGGCGGCGAGATCCGTTGGCTGACTCCAGAGGCGAGCCGCGCACTGGCCGAGCTTGGCGCCGGGGACGACATCGGCCTCGGGCCTTTGTTCGCCCGCCTCATCCAGGAAGCGCGGCGCGCGCCTGATGGTGATCTGCCCAAGTCGGCCCTCAGCATGTGCGGCTTCAGGATGGTGATCTCCTATCTCGGAGAAGCATCTGTGGGCGAGCATCTGTTTCGCATTGCCCCCAACATCGAGGGCATGGAGGCCGCTATTCTCCAGAATGCGCTGGCACTCACCCCGAGAGAGGCCGACGTGCTGCTCTGGATTTCACGAGGAAAATCAAATCGCGACGCCAGCGAAATCCTCAACATAAGCGCCCGCACCGTTAACAAGCATCTCGAGCAGGTGTTCATCAAGCTCGGCGTGGAAAATCGCGCCGCCGCCGCTGCCATCGCGACGCGTGCGCTGTTCAATCATGGCTGACATCATGCCGATTATTTGCCGCGGGTCGCGATGTAGTTTCGCCAGCCCCCGAAGGACGTGATTTCTTCCGCCTCACGTACCCCATCCTTCTCGGCGAGGAAGCCCGATACGCTGGTCCCGTCCGCAAGCATGATCTTGCCGATGCTAAGTGGTGCGGGAATGGACTCGACGAAGCGGCCGAAGGCCTCTGGCGCGAAAGACCATATCTCCAGCGCTATGCCGGGTCCGTCGAAGCCGTTTTGGCGCACGAGCCCCGGTTTGGCGGGCTTGGTATCCGGAAGGAGGAACAGGCGGTAGCCGGCCGCGCTGAGGCAGCGTCGCTCCAGCCGCGCGCCGAGCGCCAGCAGCTCATGGTTCAACGCCATGCCGCTCAGATGTGCGCCCACCACGGCCAGATGTAAGCGAACGCCAAGGGTCTCGATTGCAGCACCCGGCAGTGAAAAGCCCCGATCGGTGCCCGAGCCGGTAGCGGCGGCACGATGCAACGCCGCGGCGATCGGGACGAGCGCATCGTCCTGAAAGGCCGGCGCAGCGATCGTGATCCCGAATGGCAGGCCGTCGCTGCGGAATCCGGCTGGCACCGCTATTGCCGACAAGCCGAGTAAGTTGAAGAAATTGGTGTAGGTGCCCAGCCGGCTGTTCAGCGCGATCGGGTCCGCCACCATCTCGGCGACGCTGTAGATGGTTGGTGCCGTCGGCAGCAGCAGGATGTCGATCCCGGCCCATTGCGCCTCAGCCAGTCGGCGGAGTTCGGCCAGCCGATATTGGCCTTGAAACGCGTCGGCCGCGGAGAATTTTTGTCCGCCAGAAATGATGGAGGCGACACTCGGATCGAGATCTTCCGATGAGACCCGGAAATCCACATAAGCCGCGAGACGCTCTGCCACCCAAGGTCCTTCGTAGAGCAGGGCGGCGGTGTCACGAAATGGGGCGTAGTCGATCTCGACGATGCTCCACCCTAAGGCGGCTGCCCGGTCGATCGCGGCCGCGTATAGCCGCTCGGCCTCACGATCGCCGAAGAATTGACGATCTGACGATGCAAGGATGCCGACGCGTAAACCCTCCGATGACAGCCCTGTTTCAATCTTCCGCTTGCTGTAGGGATCAGCTGAATCGAAACCTTCCACGAGCCGCCGGACCATTGCGCCATCCGCTACGGTCGCCGAAAAGATGCTCACGCAATCGAGGCTGCGGCAAGCTGGCACCATTCCCGTGCTGCTGAGCAGGCCTGGAGTGGGCTTGATACCGACGATATTGTTGAAGGCCGCAGGCACGCGGCCCGACCCTGCCGTATCCGTGCCCAGCGCGAAGCTCGCCAGTCCTGATGCCACCGCGACCGCCGATCCGGAGCTTGAGCCGCCCGAGATATAGTTTGAATCGAACACGCAACGCGGAACGCCATAGGGTGAGCGCGTGCCGTTGAGGCCGGTAGCGAACTGATCGAGGTTGGTCTTGCCCACGACGATCGCGCCCGCTGCCCGCAGGCGCCGGACTACTTCGGCGTCCTTGTCCGCCATATGGGCGAACGCTGGGCAGGCCGCCGTCGTCGCCATCCCCGCGACGTCGATATTATCTTTCACGGCAAAAGCTATGCCCCATAGAGGCAGGCTGTTCGGTTCCGGAGACCGGCCCGCCAGTTCAGCCGCGGCCGCCTCCAGATCGGATCGCGATGCGCGGAAGATGAAGGTAGCCGGATCAGCTTCGTCGACGCGATCGGCCAGCGCCGATAGGAGCTTGGCCGGCGTCCATGATCCGTCGGCGTAAAGGCGGCGTACCGTCGGGATATCCAAGATTTGGGGTAGCGCCACCTCAGTGCCCCTCGGCCAGCATCGATATATGCGCGCAGACCACGCGCCAGCCTTCCGGCAGGCGGACCCAGGTCTGGCTCTGGCGGCCGGGCCGGGCGGCATTGACGCGTTGGAACTCGGTATTGGCGGTCGCGAGTTCGCGGCCGAAGGTCGTAATCACCGTATTGAAGATCGAGCGCTGCGGCGAGCCTCCGACACGTGCCAGCCGAAACGCAGTAATGGCTTCGAAACCGTACAGGTTTTGCCCCGGCCCGTAACGAACCGTGAATTGCGAGTTCCAGAACAGTAAGTCGAGCGCCTCGAGATCATTTTCCATGAGCGCGCGTTCATAAGCATCGAACGCAGCCTTCACTTCGGCGACCGTCTCTGGATCATTGATCAGCATGCGTCGGCAACCGCAGTCTGTACAATGCCTTCAGCTTCCAAGCGAGCCGCAGCCGCCAGTGCTGCATCTTCCCGCCACGGCGGCGCAACGATCTGGACGCCGATGGGAAGCCCGGTTCTCACCACTGGCACTGTGACAATCGGCAATCCGACAAAGCTCAGCGGTTGCGTCAACACGCCCATATTGGGCCGGGCGGGCACATCCTGGCCGTTGATCCTGATCGTCGACTGGCCAAGCAGAGGCGCGGTGCAGGGAGTCGCGGCGGCAATGAGCAGATCGTGCTTGCGAAACGCAGCCATGATCTGCTCGCGAAAGACCTGCCGTATCCGCTGCGCCTGCAACACGAGATCAGCCGGCAGCAACAAGCCAGCCAATAATCGATCCCGCGTCGCCGGATCAAAATCCTGGGCCTGCGCTTGCAAAGCCTCACGATGCAGATTGCCGCCTGATGCCGCCGTCAGCACGAAAGCGCCGGCCCGCGCGCGTTCGGCGAGATCAAGTGTGAGCCTGTGGGTCGCACCCAACGCGCTCGCGACCGCGGCAACGGCAGCGTGCCCCTGCTCGTCGGCCATGTCATGGAACCATCCGCCCAGCACCGCGACGTCGAACGATTGGTCCAGCTTTCGCAGCGCTGGGCTGGTTGGCTGGATCGCGCGCTGCGCGCATGCAACATCATGGTCATCGTGGCCCTGGATTGCGTCATATATGGCGGCCAGGTCGGCGGCGCTTCTCGCAAAGGACCCGAGATGATCAAGGTCGTGCACGAACGGGAAGGTGCCGGTGCGCGGTAGCCTGCCGAAGGTTGGCTTCAGGCCGAAGATCCCGCAGAAGGAGGCTGGAACGCGGATCGATCCGTTGGTGTCGGTGCCGAGGCTGAAATCCGTCAACCCGGCCGCTACCGACGCCGCTGAGCCTCCCGAAGAGCCTCCCGCGCTGCGATCGTGATCATGGGGATTGCGCGTCGGGCCGTAATGCGCATTTTCGGTGGTGAACCCGTAGGCGAATTCATCCATGTTCTGCGTGCCAACCAGCACTGCGCCCGCCTTGGCCGCACGCTGGAGGATGATCGCATCTGCCTTTGCCGCCGCCCTTCGTCTGTTGATGATCGAGCCGGCCGAAGTAACCCGGCCCGCGACATCATAATTATCCTTCACTCCGAAGGGGACGCCGGCGAGCGGCCCCGGATCTTGCCCGGCCTGCACCATCACGTCGACCGCACGTGCCATTTCCAACGCCCGATCGGCGAAGATCTGCGTGAAGCAATTCAGCGCCGGGTTCAGCCGTTCGATGCGATCCAGCCTGTTCTGGATGATCTCCACCGCCGTGATCTCGCCGCGTCGGACGGCAGTGGCGATGGCGCAAACGCCGGCCAATCGCTCCAGCCGATCAAGCAGGATCACGGGTGATACGCCGGTGCCGGTTCGATCTCGGCGGCAAGCGGGGGAGACGTCAGAAGCTCGCCCTGGGTGAGTAGGGCGCGCAGCTGCATCGCCACGCCCAAGTGATAGGCGGGATCGATGTTCAATCCCGCCAACTTCGCAAGCACCGTCAGCTTTTCTTCCTCGTTCATATTGCCTCAGGCAGCTTGTGCGATCGGTTCGCCGAGCGGCTCATCGATCATGACATGATCCGCTTTCTTCGAACAGGCGTAGAGGAAACCCGCTACGATCAGGTAGCTCGCTGCCACGGCCGGCGTCTTCATGATGCCGATCGCTTCGGAATGGATCAGGCCGAAGAAGGTGAGTATCGCCCCGCCCAAGGCGAAATAGGCTGCCTTATCGAGCTTCTTCTCAATGATGAGGACGGCGATCGAACCAAGAATGATGCCACACAAAGTGGCACCGCTGCCGAGGATCTGAAGCCCGTGAAAGAGTACGCCATTATTGGCGAGCGCATCAAGGCCAACCTTGTCGACGCTCGTTCCCGCGGCGCCCAGCGCATTGTTGATCTGGGTCGTACCCCAAGCCGCGATATTGGGTACGATTGCGAGCACCACCGCCGGGGCATGCTTGTGCGGGCTTTCCTGGAAGGCCTGTGCCCCGATCAGCATGCCGATGTAGAGCAGGATCGGCAACAGCGCGACCGAGGGGATGATCGCCATCATCAACGCCACCACCCCGAACCAGGTGAGGAACAGCATCAGCGCGCCGGTCGCAGCCGAATAGCCGGTACGGCCACCCATCGCCTTCCAGCCGGGATGGCCGATATAGACCGCATTGATGAACGGGTTGCCCATCAGGCAGCCGATCAGGCTGATGATGCCATCCGCCGTTAGCACGCGCGTTGTGGGGAAGTGATCGCCCGCAGCCTCGGCGCTTTCGACATTGTCCATCGCTTCGACCAGATCATAGATGCCGAACGGGATGGCGGTGACAAGGATCACGCCCAAATATTTGAAGCCCGAGAATATCTCCGCGAAGGCCGGCAGTGGCACACTGAATCCGAAGTCGGAGAGCGCGCCGGCGACCTTGTCTGGCCCTACGCCGCCCAGCTGGAAACCCATTGCCTGTCCTATCCAAGCGATCAGCGATCCGACGATGATCGCCATCAGGCCGCCCGGCAAGCCACCCGGATAGCGGAAGCCACCGAACCAGCTCGCCAGGATCACCGCGAGGCAGGTGACCCCAATGACCGGAGTCATGAAGAGTTGCGCACCGGGGCTCATCGAGATGAAAGTGAGCGAGATGCCGGCGAGTGAACCGAGCAGAGCCGCGCGCGGCGTGATCTTGCGGATAAGCGGCGCTACGAAGCCGCCGATCATCAGCACGAAGCTCTGGATGAATACCCAGGTTAGGCCCGCGCTCCAGGCGTCCATAGGATTGCCGGTCTGCAACAGGATCGGCAGCATCACCACGAACACCACGACGAACATGTGCGGCACGCTGATGCCGGAGGGCAGTGCACACACGTCGGTGCGCCCCGTCTCCTTGGCGAGCTTTCGGGCCAGCCACGCATAATACATCGTGCTGAGAAACAGCATCAGTCCGACGGCGGGCAGGATGCGTCCGAAGATGATCGGATCGGGAAGCTTAAGGACAAAACGCAACAGGCCGGTAAGCACGAGCACGTTCACAAGAATGTTGGTGCCGAAACCAAAGAACGCATTCCAGTCGCCGGGCGTCCAATAAGGCAGTTTGGACGTGGGCGCGCTTGTCGCGGTTGCAGTCATCACGCTTCCCCTTACATGGTCTTCTCCGGTTCCGCCGGAGCGGTGAGCGCGGCGATCACGCTCGAGGATTCGCCAACCCATCCGAAAATCCCGCCTTGCGCCGCGATCATGCGCAGCGCTGTTTCGTGGAACTCAGGAAAATAGGAACCCGTGCAGTCGCTCAGCACGAGGCATTCGATGCCGCGATCGTTGGCCTCACGCACCGTCGTGTGGACACAGACCTCGGTGGTGACTCCGCACACGATCAGTTGCTTGAGTTCGTGCTGCTCGACCAGCTCGGCAAGCTCGGTCGCGTAGAACGCCCCCTTGCCGGGCTTGTCGACCACCGGCTCGCCGGCAATGGGATAGAGCTCTGGGATAATGTCATGGCCGGGCTCGCCGCGAACGAGGATGCGCCCCATCGGGCCCACGTCACCGATTGTGATCGCTCCTTTGCCGCGCACCCGCTTGGTTTCGTGCAGATCGCTGAGATCCGGCCGATGCCCTTCGCGCGTGTGGATGACGAGCAGACCATGCGCCCGCGCTGCCGCCAATAACGCCTGCAGCGGCGCGATCGTCCGCGCGAGTTGGCTGACATCGTTGCCGAGCGCTGCGCCAAAGCCGCCTGGCTCGACGAAATCGCACTGCATGTCGATGATGAGCAGCGCGGCATGGTCGGGTTCGAATTGGAAGTCATAAGGTTTTGCCGGGATCTGCATCATGACCGACCTCCGGGAGACCGGGTCTGGCGACGGCCAAGGGAAGCCGCCGCCATCCCCCAGCTCCCCAGCTAGAAGTTGAAGCCCAGCCCTCCACCGAAGACGACATGGTCCCGCTTGTGATCGCCACTGTTCAGCAGCGCCTTGGAAAGCTGGAGTCCGTCATTGATCAGGTGGTAATATTGGCCAAACACGAACACGTTCGCACCCGCACCACCCTTGATGAAGCCGAGTGGAGTCGAGGCTTTCAGTCCCGTCGAAACGACGCCGAAATTGCTCCGATCCGCGGCAAACACGGCGGCGTTGGTTTTGGTAAGCCAATAGCTCTTCGGGCCGACCGTCACCCATGTCGGCGCGGAGAACGTGACGGCGCTCGCCTTCAAGGTTGGTACAGCGCCAAGCTCGATATCGAAGGTGCCGCCGGCCTTGCCGAGCACGACCGTTGAGGACTTGCTCGAAAATGCCCAGAACAGCTTGGCGTAAGGATTGAATGAGAAGGCAGCACTGGGCGCATCCGAATATTTCAGGCTGAACTCGATGTTGCGTTCATCGTGGAAGGCCACCGAGGGCTGCCCACTTATGAACTGGACATATTCGACGCCTGCCTTGAGGCCCTTGGCGATCTCCGCATCAGCCCCGACGAAGAAATCGAATTCGTTGATTGTCGAGATATTGCCGTCGGTCTTGCTGTAGCCCGGATTCAGGTCGGTCCAAGTGCCAGCATGAAAGGCGACTCCCGTCGGCAACACCAGCACCAGTCCCTCGAGGACCTGAACCGTTGCACCTCCCGTTGTCACCACCAGTCCGCGCGGCGTTACATAATCATTTTTTACTGAGACTTCGCCGAAGCCGTGAAGACTCGGTCCATCCTGAGCGGCAGCCAATGTGCCCGTCGTGCCGATTAGAAGTGCTGTTAACGCATAAAGTGTCCGCATCGTAGGTCGCCCCCTTTTGAGTGGTCAGCGCCCTAGACATCCCCCTAAGCGAACATGCATCGATGGCCCCGCAGGCTCGTCTTGTATGCACGATTACAAGCTTGCACACATTTTCCGAGTCGGCAACACCATTGTCGCTCTCCGGTCATTTTTGTATGCAAGCCGCCGCTCGGCCATATGTTTTTCGGCTCGATGCATGAATGAGCGAAGGAAAGACGGGCTGTGACGAGCGTTACCACGGTAGACAAGCTCGCCAATGCCATGGCTGAGGCAATCCTGTCCGGCGAGTTCGCGCCGGGCTATCGGCTCGACGAACAGCTCCTCGCACAACGTTACGAAGTATCGCGCACGCCCGTGCGGGAGGCACTACGTCAATTGGCCACTACCGGGCTGATTGAAATCCGCCCTCGGCGCGGTGCGATCGTAACGCGGGTCACGCCCGAACAGCTTGAAGAGCTTTTCGTCGCGATGGGAGAGCTCGAGGCGACCTGCGCGCGCCTCGCGGCGATGTCGATGTCGCCGACCGAGCGGCGACGGCTGCAAGCCCTTCATGACCGCATGGGCACGGTCGAGCGGCAACAGGATGCCAAAGCCTTCGCTGACGACAATCATCTTCTGCACACGATGATCTATGCAGGAGCGCACAACAGCGTGATCGAGGAATTGGCGGTTGCGTTGCGTCGCCGGCTGGCGCCTTTTCGGCGCGCCCAATTTCAGCTGGAGGGCCGACCGCCGCGTTCATTTGCCGAGCATGACGAAGTGGTCTCGGCCATCATCCGCGGCGATGCCAATGCCGCCCACGCCGCCATGCTTCACCACGTAACCCTTGTCGAACAGAGTTATGAAGAACTTTCGGCGGGCTGATTTCACATCGAATGGGAGCGTCGGCCAGCGCGCCCAATTGGCAAAGATGGAACCGCATTGTCTGGGCAAGCCTGAAGACCCGGACGCAGCGGCAAGAACAACCGCCTATTCTTGGAAGCGGTGCTGTGGATTGTGCGGACGGGCAGTCCCTGGCGTGATTTGCCATCCATGTTCGGCAACAGTCGTACCGATTGGATCGCTTGGCCGAGATTAATCGCGAATATCTTGGCGTGCTGGGCTTTGTCATTCGATATCTGCTAGCCCGAACCTTCTGTCTTCGAGATGAGGATGGTCGAAGAAGCGCCGCCCGATCCTGAGTTTGAATCGCTCCTTCGCTATATTCAGGAAAGCCGCGGGCTCGATTTTCGCACGACCGATGGCCTGCGATCGTACAAGGCTGCGATCGACGAACTCGGGAATGCAGTTAAGGAGGAGATCGGTCGTTACGCCAACAACCGGGCGGAGAACAGCCACCTGCCATTCCGACGACGAGAGCGTGCGATGCTCAGATTCAGACAGATGAAGTCGCTACAGAAATTTGCCTCGGTCCATGCATCGCTACACAACCACTTCTCTCAGGAACGCCATCTCGTCGACAGGAAGACTTGCAAGGAACGCCGCTCGGTCGCCTGGACCGAGTGGCCGGTCGCTTGCCGCCTAAACCTGCCCTGGGGAGGGGTACGCTCTGCCAAGCGGAGAGCGGTTCGCATTAGACTGACAGCACCCTTCGATAGCCTGCTAGGTCGCGCCTGTCATCACCACCGTAGCTGCTGTCGTCTCCGCCACGACAATTCTCCTCACAAAACCCACGGAAACCAAGCCGTCCCTGCAACCTCTCAGTCGTGACTGATCACCACCTTGCCGACATGCTTCTGCGCCGTGAAATGCGCGATCGCCTCGCGGGCCTCGTCGAAGCCGAAGACGCGATCGATGACCGGTCGAAGCTTGTGGTAGGAGATCGCGCGGTTCATCTGCTCGAAATGATCGCGGCTGCCGACCCCCGTTCGATAGGTCTTGGCGAGCCAGCTCATAAAGTCGAACCCTTCTCCGCCGCTTGCGCCGGCGAGCAGGCCGATGATGGCGATGCGCGTATCAGCATGGGCACATTTGAACGATTTGCCGAGAGTCCCGGCGCCCCCGACCTCGACGATCACGTCGGCTCCCATGCCATCGGTCAGTTTCATCACCTCCTGATCCCAGTCGGGGGTGGCTTTGTAATTCACGACCGCGTCAGCACCGAGCGCCCGTAGCTTGTCCGCCTTCTCGTCACTGCTTGTGGTCGAGATCACCCGCGCACCGAACAGCTTGGCGAACTGAAGCGCGAATATCGAAACGCCACCCGTGCCTTGCGTGACCACCGTTTCGCCCGGAAGTAGCGGGAACTGCTGGACCAACCCGCACCAGGCAGTGACGGCGGCGCAAGGCAGAGCGGCCGCTTCCTCGAAGCTCAAATGATCGGGAATTGGCGTTACGCCGTCCTCCTTCACCATGATATAGTCTCGGAGCGTGCCGTCTGTATCGCCGCCCAGCCCCAGCATCAATCCGCGGGGCCGGCTGCCGCCGATCCAATGCTGGTGGAATATCGGCATCACCCGATCGCCCGGTTTGCAGCGGGTCACCCGTTCCCCCACCGCCGTCACCTCGCCGGCGCCGTCCGACAGCGGCACGATCCCCGGCGAGACCCGGGAACCGAAGTGGCCGTTCATGATCATACCGTCACGGAAGTTCAGCGAAGAAGCGCGGAGGCGAATGACGACTTCGAGCGGCCCGGGCTGCGGAGAAGCCTCTTCGTGCAGCCGCAAACCGTCAGGCCCGGTGAAATTCTCAATTCGATAGCTGCGCACGGGCGACTCCAACACTGGTGTGGCGAATGACCGAAGATAAGCGAAATTGTGGTTAGCGATGTTGCGTCCTGAGGGTCGCGGATCATCGTCCAAGTGGACGATCAAGCGCAATTTCGAAGCGTGGACGACGCAAGGAGATCGCGGAGGGGGGCGATCAGATTGATGTCGGCCATATATCCGGGCGCGAGAATTCACGACTGCAACCCCCTGGCGACTGTGCGGGCTGGCTGGTCAGCGTTTCGCAAAATGGAGTTCCCAGCTCTTGCTGTGTCCTATAGTGAGCCACTGCACTTCAGACGACGAGGCCGCCATTTTCGGTTTGGCCTGAAAAAAATGCCCACGACCTTGTGGCGTTAGGCAAGATTGGAGAAGACACTACCATGCTCAAGCAAGTCACGCTTCTCAAGCGCAAGCCAGGGCTCTCCAGGGCCGAATTCATTGACTATTATGAGCGGCATCATTCGAAACTTGCCGAGCGCTTTCTGTGGCGAGCGACGCGCTACCAGCGGCGCTATGTGCAGCCCTGCGTCAACCCGATCACGGGTGACGCGGCGGAGCTCGATTTCGATGTGGTGATGGAAATCTGGTGGGCGAGTCGTGCCGATTTCGATGTCACCATGGCCGAGATTGGCGGCGGCGAGGCGCATTTGCTGTTGTGGGAGGATGAGGAACAGCTGTTCAATTCGCACGACCATCGTACGTTCACGGTAGAGGAGTATGAGACCGATATGGAAGCCGTACGGGCTGTCAACAGTTGAGGTCATCCCGAGCTAACGAGACCTTCGGTTTCTCCGGTCTCATGTTGCCGGGATAAAGAGCAACTCGATACGCTTCGGAATTCGATACTTTCTCGAAGACGTTTGAGCGTTTCCGCGGCCAGCTTCAAGGGCGCTACAAAATCGAATGCGTTTCTGCCCGATTTTCGAGAAACTCCACGAATTGTCTGAATAGCCTGCTGCGATTCAATGAGTTCCTTACGACGATAAACAGGTTGCTCTCGACATCGAACCCCATCACAGGGAGATGAACAAGAGTTTTCCTTTTGACGTCGTCGGCAATCATGTAATCTGGCAGCATCCCGATGGTCGCTCCACCCTTTACAATTTGCCTTAGCGCAATACTATTGTTTATCTCATAAGCGACCTTGAACTTCTCGACGCGCCCTTCCAACGCCATCACGAGACGTACGTTGGTCGCCGAAGCACGCGGCGGCATCGCCCACTCGCATTCCTCAATATCCGCGAAGGTTATCCTCCGCTTTTTTGCCAACGGATGCGACGGTGCGGCGAAGATGGACCATGCAGCGCGGCGCCATATGATCATTCTCGTGTCCGGCGCCCGAGTTACTGCTTCAATCAACGCTATTTCAATCTCCAAATTTGAAAGGCGGAGGATGACCTCTTCCGTCGTCCCGACGAAAAGGTCAATCTGAACCTTAGGATTGGTACGTCGGAAATCGTTCAAGATTTTCGGAAGAATTTTCTCAGAAATTTGTTGTGTCGTCCCTATGAAAATCTTTCCCTTTAACTCTCCGTCGTAGTCAGGCGACTCGATATCTTTCGCGATATTGATTGTATTCAACGCCAGTGCGTGAATGGCCCGAGCCTCCTGCGTGGGGATCAGGGCCCTTCCAGAACGTTTGAATAAAGCCGGCCGGTCTACGGCAGATTGAAATTCCTTTAGCGCGGTGCTGGCGGCCGACTGACTCATGTGCAGATCTTCGGCGGCACGAGTCACGCTGCCCAAACGAACAACGGCCTCAAAAACCCGCAACTGCCTCAGCGTTATTTTCATCGGATTTCTCGATACGGCGCAGCGAAAGAATCTGATTATCAGATATCAGCAGCGTGCGCTATATACATCCTAACGAAGTGCACGACGTTTGCGCTCACTGGGAGAAGGACAAATGCGCATCGTCGCAATTGGAGCTGGCCAGGCAGGGCTTGGTTTCGGAATAAAACTCAAGAAAATGGGCCATTCCGATTTTGTTATCTACGAGAAGGGGCACACGGTCGGCGGCGTCTGGCGAGAAAATACCTATCCCGGCGTAAGATGTGATGCTCCATCCCAGGGCTATTGCTACTCTTTTGCCCCAAGTGGCTTGTGGAAAAAGAAGTACTCTGGAGGAAACGACATACGTCGTTATTTTGAACGAGCTGCAAGAACGTTTAACGTAGCACAGCATGTGAAGCTCAATAAAGAGGTTATTTCTGCCGAGTGGACGGGTAAAAGATGGAAGCTTGAGATTTCCGATGGTACGACCGACTTTGCTGATATTCTAGTTTCCGCGACGGGCGTACTTCACCGTGTCGCATATCCGGATATTCCGGGACTCGAAACATTTGAAGGACATGTGTTTCATTCGGCGGAATGGAATCATTCGGTCGACATCGATGGCAAGCTGGTTGGATTGGTCGGCGCAGGTTCCAGCGCGGTGCAAATCGTCGAAGCAATAACGGATCGTGTTTCGAAGCTCGTTGTTTTTCAGCGCACTGCGCAATGGATACTGAAGAGCGAAAATGCCAATTATCCGTTCTGGTATCGCGCATTGATGACGCTTTTTCCTGTCCTTCAGCGGCGTGCCTACAAGCGATGGGAAGCAGTCCAACTCGCGATTGGCGGGGGGTTGAGCGGCAGGAGTAAGGAGCAGGCCGCTCAATTGCTTCAAAGTTGCCTGGAGCATCTCGATGAGGTCGAGGATCCGATCCTCAAGCAGAAGCTCACGCCTGATTACCCGATGGGTTGCAAGCGGCTGGTCATTGCCGAGAAGTTTTACGAGATGATCCAGCGGCCGAACGTCTCTCTCGAGAATGGACGCATTGCGAAGGTCACGCCAACATCGGTCGTTGCCGAATCAGGCCAGGAATATCCCCTGGACGTGCTTGTCCTGGCGACCGGCTTCCACGCCTCCGCCTATGTGAGACCGATGCGCATGATCGGTGAGGGAGGATGCACGTTGGATGAAGTTTGGGCTGACGGACCCGTCTCGTACATCGGGATGTCGGTTCCGAAGATGCCTAACTTCTTCATGCTCGGGGGGCCGCCGAACGCAGTCAATCAACTCATGCCAATCTTGACCGCCGAAATGCAATCCGATGCAATCCTCGGCTACATCCGACACATCGCCGAGCAGAAGATTGCCATCCATCCGCGGCAGGATGTTGTTCGTGCTCTCGTCCAGGAACAGCGCGCGGCTGGCAAGGAGACCGTCTGGGGGCAGGGATGCAAGAGCTGGTACATCGATGACAAGGGTGTGCCGCATTTCTACCCATTCGATTTCGAGCGGTTCAAGCGGGACACCGAAGCACCGCTGTTGGTCGATCATTTCGAGATCAGGTCATTAGGCGATCACGGTGGGAACAACATGAGGGCGAGCTCCTCCGTTTTTCCGACGCGCGAACTCCAACCGGAGACAGTGAAATGACGATCAGCCAAGACGCACGGAAACTTGCTGAGGATCCCGTTGCATTTTTCGAGCACTCGCACAAACGCGCCCATGAACTCGGTCGGGCAGAGCTTGATCAGCTCCAGCTCGAGGCGTTGAGGTGGCGATTCGCCGAATTGCGCAACCGCATAGGCGTGCTGACAGCGCTCGCCGATGAGCAGGATGTCAAGGACATCACGACGTTTGAATCGGTTGTGCCTTTGCTATTGGCGCACACCGTCTACAAATCCTATCCCGTATCCCTAATACTGAAGAAAAAATTCTCTCTGCTTACGAAGTGGCTAGGGCGACTGACAACGGTCGATCTTGGCGCCGTGCCCGCAGATGAGTGCGACAGCATCGACAGCTGGCTGAACGCGTTCGACCAAAACACTGCTTTGCAGGTTACGATGTCGTCAGGCACGACGGGTGCGGTTTCCTTCTTGCCGCGTAGCACACGCGAGTGGGACAGATGGTGGCGGCAGACCCGAATGACGCTTTGCGGGGCAGCTCATGCCGACGGCATCGACGAACCCGACGAAATGTACGACGTGGTTTGGCCGACGTTCAGGCGAGGCTACACAGTTCAGTACCGAACGGCACCTTGGGTGATGAAACACTTTGCCGGCTCCGAAGAGCATTTCTTCGCGATGAGCGACGAAATGGTGAGCGCCGACGTGCTCTTCCTGGCTGGCCGGCTGCGTGCTGCTAACGCGCGCGGCGAGCAGCTTCAGATTGAGGAGGGTGATTTCCGGCCGCGATTAGCGAAGTTCGAACGCATGCAACACGAAATCGCCCATGGAGCCGGTGCATTCGTGGACAGAATTGCCGGAAAACTGAGTGGCCGCCGCGTGTTGTCTATTGGAGCACCACCCGTGCTGGTCGCGATGGCGCAGGACGGCATCAGCAAGGGCATGAGCGGCGTTTTTGAGCCGAATTCGATCATCACGACCGGCGGCGGTGCGAAGGGTGCAACTCTACCCGACGATTGGCAAAAAATAGTCCGTGATTTCATGGGCGTCGATCGACTGATCGATCTCTATGGAATGTCAGAATGCAACGGATCGCATGTTCTATGCGGCCATGGCCGTTACCACATCCAGCCCTGGGTCATCCCCTTCGTGTTGGACCCGGACACCAGCGCGCCGTATCCACGCGAAGGCGTTCATGTCGGCCGTTTCGCCTTTTTTGATCTGACAGCGGAAACCTATTGGGGCGGTTTCGTCTCCGGCGATGAAGTCGAGCTTGATTGGGGGGCCTGTGCGTGCGGTCAAAGCTCACCCATCTCGCGCAGAATATCCAGCGTTACAGCGAAATGCGCGGTGGTGACGACAAGATTTCCTGTGCTGCTCAGCCGGAAGCTCATGCTGAAGCCATCAATTTCTTGAATGGAGAGCTGGTCTAACACGCTCTGGTGCTTGAATTATAGGAGAAGTTCACGATGTCGCTCATTGTGCCAGCCGTTGTCCGAGGAAAGGTCATAACGGACAATCTTGTAAGCATGAGTGGTCGCGGGGAAGGCCTCTTGTTCGACGCACCGGATCCTTCGTCGATCCTATCGCAACTATCGCTCGGAAACCCCGGACTTCTCAAGGACGCATATGCCTTGCCCTTCGATGAAGTCGTNAGCTACCTCGACCAGCTTTCGAGCGAGTTGTCATACGAGCGAAATGATTTTCTTCAGGAGGCAATGGAACTTTCCGTNCCGCTCGCGGATGTTACNAGACCTGTGCTGGAGGCCCAGTATCGACAGCTGGGAAGTTGGTTTACCGCCGAACGCGTGAAGGAGGTGGCGCAAGTTTCCATCGGANTGGAGCANCTCGACGGATGGTCTGAGCGGNGGATGAACAATGGCAGCATCGCNGCCGTGCGCGCGATTGGGGCCCGTTGCCTTCACATCATCGCCGGTAACAGCCCGATGCTGGCCGGGCTGACGATCCTGTGTAATGCTCTTACTCGCGGCGATGCCGTCATCAAGGTGCCGTCCAACGATCCGCTTACCGCCTCCGCGCTCATTCGGACGATGATACGGATGGCGCCCGAACATCCCATTACGCGGCACGTTTCGTGCGCCTATTGGAAGGGCGGGGACGTCGATTTCGAGAACGGGCTCTATACCCCCCGCAACTTCGAGAAAATCCTGGCATGGGGCGGCTACAACGCGGTGAAGCACGTGACCCGCTATATCCAGCCGGGGCTGGAGTTGATCTCGCTCGACCCCAAAAGAAGTGCCACCGTCATCGGTTCAGAAGCATTCTCCGATGAAGCCACCATGCGCGCCGTGGCGCGGAATGCCGCGGCCGACATCGGCACCATGAACCAGATCGCCTGTGTCAACGCACGACTGATCTATGTCGCCAGCGGAACTGACGAGGCTGGAATCAGTCGCGCCCGACGGCTGGGAGAAATGATCTATGAGGCAATGATCGCACTTCCCGAGCACCTCAGTACCAAGCCGAAGCAGATTAGTAGCGANCTCGCNGCAGCTATTGTTGGCATCCGCAGCAGCCCTGATTTCTTCTCGGTAATTGGCGGCCATGAGCAGGAGGGCGCGATCATCGTCTCTCACACCGACGAGGAGGTCGAATTCTACCCGCTACTAGCCTCGCGGGTTGCCAATATCGTTCCTCTTGACGATCCATCGGATGCCATCAGCCGAATGACGTCATACAGCCAGACGATCGGCGTCTATCCCGAATCGCTTAAGCGTGAGCTCCGCGACGTCCTGCCCTTATATGGGGCGCAGCGTCTTGTGTCCTTGGGCGGTGCGTTCATCGACAATGCTCCCGCCGTTCCCCAGGACGCGATCGAACTGATNCGCCGCATGGCAAAATGGATCGTCGACGACACGAGTTCGGACGCTGTGGCTGCATCCGAATCGAGCAAGCATAACCAACAACAAACCCTAGAGTGCGTAGTATAGTATGCCTTAAGTGCAATTGAAGTGTTAGTAATTTAAGAGTAATAAAGTGAAAATCTGAAACCAAATAGGAAGAGGGGGATGCTATGAAAAGATATAGCCGNATTATGTCATTGTCGAGCACGGCGCTGGTCATGTTTTCGACGCCTGTGCTGGCCCAGACGCCTCCGGCCGACGCGGTCGACAGCAGCGACATTATCGTAACCGCCCAACGCCGAAGTGAGTCCCTGCTGAACACTCCCTTGGCAATCAGCGCCACCAAAGGGGAGACTTTGGTGAAAACGGGGATCGCCGATATCACTTCGCTGCGCTTCAGTACGCCGGGCTTCATGACCCTCTCGGGCGTCGGCTTCACCCAGATTTACATCCGCGGGATCGGCAACCGCATCCTAATCGGAGCCGACCCATCGGTGGCCACATTCGTCGACGATGTGCCGCGGGTCTATGGCGCGCTCGTCGATAATCTCGCCAATGTCGAGCGGGTCGAGGTGCTGAAGGGTGCGCAAGGCGGCCTCTATGGGCGCAATGCGACGGGCGGCGTGCTCAATATCATCACCCGCCAGCCTAGCACCGATCGCGTGATTGCAGAGGGTCGCGTGTCTTATGGCCAGAAGAAGACATTCAACGCAAATGTCTTCGTTAACATTCCGTTGAACGAGAACGTGGCGATCAACTTTGTCGGCTTGCGCGAAAGCCATGACGATTATGTAAAAAACCTCGCGACGGCGAACCCATACCAATCCTATGCGTCGCTGTCGGCAACCCAGGCCGCGGCGTTGGGCGATACGGGTCAGCGCGCCTATCTGCTCGCCAATCCGAACCTGGCAAAGGCCCTCGACAACGGCTCGAAAGTGAGCCGATTGAACAGCCTGGACCGGTGGTATGTTGCAGGCAAAATCGGCTTGCAGGGCGACGGATTCACCGTCACCCTCAGCGGCGACTACAACCAGGATGGGGGTTCCAACGGCAATGGCTGGCAGAATCAAAACCCGGCCAAGACTTATGCTGTCTACCGTTCCTTGATGTCGACGACCGGCAATCTGCTGTTCGGCTCGATCGCGCCGACCGGACCCGCCATCCTGCCTGCCGCTTACGTGAACCCGCCACAGGGCAAGTTTGAGTCGCTGGGGTCGATCGAGCATCATTCTCTGATCAAGGACTATGGCGTATCGGCCCGAGCCGACGTCGACTTGCCGGGCATGACCCTGTCATCGATCACCGCCTTCCGTTGGAACAATGGGGAGTTCCGGGGCGATGTCGGCATCAGCAACGTGCCGCTCGCCGGCTTCGTGAGCGCACCCAGCCGCCGCTTCGTTTATCAGGAACTTCGGATGGTCTCGACCAATGATGGCCCGTTCACCTGGCTGGGCGGCGCCACCTATTTCCATGAGAATGTCGATTACGCGCAAATCAGCGTGGTGCTCGGCCAGCCATTATCGACAACCCGATCGACTACCACGACCACCGCGTTTTCGGGTTATGCTCAGGGCGAGTACAGCGTTACCGATCGTCTGAAGTTCATCGCCTCGCTGCGTTACATCTCCGAGAAGAAAGGCGGGTTCTATCCGGCACAGACCGTCACTATCTTCAATTTTGCGCCTGATATGCCGGTTGCCGGGCGTCCAATGGGCCTCGTTCCCGGCGTGGCCGTTCCCGCCGTCTCGGTCAGTGACACCCTCAACAAGCTGCTGCCGTCGGCTACGATCAGCTACGGGTTAGAGGGTGGCGGTAACATCTATATCCGCTGGGCGCGCGGTCTGAAGACGGGCGGCGTTAACCCGTTGGTCCACCCCGCCCAAACGCTCGGCACCATCAATGCATTCAAGCCGGAAGAAGTCGACACCTACGAGGCGGGCTACAAGACAAACCTGTTCAATCGCAAGGTCCAACTGAGCTCCGCCATCTTCTACAACGATTTTCGTAACCTACAGGTCACGCGCGCAGGGTATACCGGCCTCTCCCTTGTCATGCTCAACGCCGGCAGGGCGAAGACTTATGGCGGCGAGCTTTCGGTCGACTGGCGGGTTTCGCCGATATTCAACCTCTCGGCGAACATGGGCTATCTCCATGCCCGCTACACCGATTTCAAGTTTGCAGGCATTCCGCAGCTCCAGGTGAGGGCTTTCGATCTCAGCGGAAATACCATGTTGCTGGCGCCCAAGTGGCAGGGCAGCGTCACGGCCAGCGTTGACAAGCCGATCAGCGCGAATCTCAATGTCGCTGGCACGCTACTCTATTCCTACATATCGAAATATTTCACGACCGACGATAATAACCCAATCGTCGCTCAAAAGGGCTACTCGCTCGTCAATGCACGGATAGGCGTCCACACAGCCGACCAAAAATATGGGCTTTATCTCGCGGTCAAGAACATGTTTAACAAGCATTACGCCGTGTACGGCACTTCGAGCGGAACTAGCGACTACATCATCCCAGGTGCCCCGCGCATCATCTCGGGACAGCTTGAGGTGAAGTTCTAGACTTACGACACCCAATAAATTGGGGGATGGGTGCTTGTTCAGTTTGAGGTGCCGGCGTAATTGTTCGCCGTCAGCATCAATGGCACAGATTTCAGGTTGTGGTTCAAGGAGGGTCGGGGCTTCGTCGTAGTGACGAAGGAACGAGATGAAGGCTCAACCCTCCTTGAAAAAATCGCTGGCAAAACCTCGGCCTCGCGTACTCGTAGCGACCCTGCCGCCGGTATTTCCCGAGGAAGCTATAGGTCTGTTCAAGTGCATCAATAAAGCCATCGATCATAATCATCAGAAGCATTGCCTGCTCGTGAACGCCTGATCCCTGCCAACTCTTACGTGGATGATATGCCTGGACCGTGGTATTGCTGGCTTGTTTGGCTGAAACGCGGCTGGGGGGCGGCACTCGATGGCGAAGCGAGCCTGGGTTGAAGAGAGGAGAAATCAATGCGTGTAGCCTTTGAGCAAAAACCAGGACAGCCGCTGGGCGATCTCAGTTCCCAGTATTCGCCCGAACTGTTGAGAGCGGCAGGGGGGTTCGTCCAAGCCACCTACCAGCACTCCCGCCTGCCGCTGCGCCTATTTGAGGCGGCGCGCATTGCCACGGCGGTGATCAATGGCTGCACCATTTGTATGAGCTGGCGCTCGGCACGCGATGTCCAGCTGCTGGGTATCGAAGGCAACATCAACAAAGCGGGAGCTGAACCCGACGAAGACTTCTATCAAGCGGTCCTGACGGGCGATCTGTCGATGCTTGACGCTCGTGAGCGCCTTGCCGTGCGCTTCGCCCAGAAAATGGGCACCGAACCGCGCTCACTCTCCGCCGACGAGGCGTTTTGGGCCGAACTGAAGGCTGTCCTTAACGACTCAGAGATCGTCGACCTGACCTATTGTTGTGCGGGCTGGATCGGTCTCGGCCGGGCTGCACATGTGCTTGGCATAGATGCGGCCTGTCAAATTCCAGAACTGCATGCGGCGTGAGTTCCGGGACGCGCTTGGCCGCCGGCCGGTGTGAACCGCATCGGATTTGCCGGAGGCCGTGGGTTTAGTCACGCGGCCATACCGATCAGATCTGCAGCAGCGACAGGACCGAACATCATGCCTGGGGAAGACATCGCGTTCGAGCGTTCTGATCGACGCGGGACAGTCAAGCCACCTGCGCGGCAATTAGATCACCATTCAGACGGCGCCCTTGGGGGGCGATACCTCAGTTCGGCATCGTAACGATCATTCGATTTTAGGCGTAAAGAATTCTATATCATTGGACTAGCTGTACCGGAAGGTTTGGGAGATGAACGCCCATTACCACTTACGTTGAATGCCGATCATAAAGCTCCTTGGTTTGAGCGGCGTGAATTGCGGGGTCCGGCGTATCGAGAAGGGATTGCCGAAAGCGAAGCTGTCGGCGCGTACGTTAAACAGGTTTGATATTTCGCCATGAAACGACCAGCTTCCTTTTGAAAGCTGCGCTGACACATCAGCGGTCGCGTAATTGCCCATGCTTCGATCGAGGCCCTGATCAAAGCTCAACCGCGATGACCCCAGATAGTTGACGCGCGCGGCCGCAGTTCCGTCCCAGCCTACGATGTTGAAGCGCTGGGATAGCCGGATGCGGCCGCTGGCGCCGGAAACGACGGGCAGCCGCGTGTCGTCCCCGATGACGGTTCCTGCGGCGGCCTTTACCAGCCGCGTGGACTGAATCGTGAAACCGCCCTCGATCGTGGTGTTCCGGCGGAATGTCCATCGTAGCATATTCTCCACGCCGAAGATGCGTCCGTCGCCCGCATTGTGGGTGGCGACTAAGCCGTTTGAAAGGAGATAATCCGATTGGATATGATCCCAGAAGGTCGCGTAAAACGCGCCTTCAACGGAAAGCCCGGTCGCTACCGAACGAAGCCGCCAGCCAAAATCGATGTTCTTCGATTCGTCCGATGCGAAGCGTGCCTCTTCAGAACCTGTTGACGGGCTGAGGCCGCCCGGACGGATCGCGCTGGCAAAGCGCAGGTACAGGATACGCTCCGGCGACGGAGTCCAGCTCAAGCCGATACTGGGGGTGAATCCATTCTTGATCTCGCGATCGGTGAGCGGCTGCGAAGCCTCCGATCGCTCGTCGCGCGCGATTGACCTGAACAACCGCCCGCCAGTGGTGACTTTCCACGTGTCGGCGAGCGGAAACGACAATTCGGCAAAAGCGGCGAGCTCGGTAATTTCCTCATGTATCGCGACGACGGTCACCGGTGCGGTGGCCGATGCTTGAAGCTGCCCGTCAAACTGGCTCTCGGCCTGCACCCAGGATGCACCCGCCACCCAGGAAAAGCCCGTGTCGCTTGAGTGAAACAAGCGAAACTCCTGGTTGAAGAGCGTATAATTGCGGTCTTCAACATAGCGGAGAGGGCCGGACAATCCGAATGCCGCGGCCGACGCGGTGGCATCGAGCGTGCCGCCGATCTGCTGATCGACGAGGCTCGTCGCCGACAAGAAATCCATGCCTGCCACTCGCCCCGAAACGGTGGCGGCAACCATCCGGAAATCATTGTCGTGCGGTTCCGGGAACAAGCTCGGCCGTTCCAGCGCCTCGCCGGAGCGCAGGACATATTGCGTATCGTCCTGGTTGAGCCGTTGGCTGAGCCCGAGAATATCCAGCGTCCATTCCGTGGCCGGCCGCCAGCGCAATGCGATCCGCTCGCCGGCTACATGCGTGCCGTTGCTGTTACGCCGGCCGTCATCATTGTCGATCCAGCCAGGCTCGAAATCGCGGTAGATCAAGGCGCGGAGCGCGAGGCGGTCCTTTACGACCGGCAGATTGGCGACGGCTTGACCTCCGCCGCCCGCATCGCCCCCTGCAACACTCTGTCCGTGAATTTCGGCCAATCCCGAAAAACGATCGAGCTGGGGAGGATTGGTGACGATGTGGTAGACGCCCCCTAATGCGCCCGAGCCATAAAGCGGCCCTTGCGGACCCTTGAGGATTTCCACACGATCGACATCCACCAGCCGCAGATCGGGATCGGGGGCATCATATGCGACCCGTGCGTCGTTGAGCTGGATCGCGACGGTGGATTGGCTGGTGCCGCTGAACGGGCTGTCGGCTACGCCGCGAATGAACTGGCGGTTTCGCCCGGCGCCTTCGTTGGTGAGCGTCAAGCCGTCGACCGAAGCGGCGATGTCGCTGCTGCGCGGCAAGGGCGGCAACGTTCGCGCTTCATCGAGCGAAACGACCGAGATCGAAACCGGAACCGCTGACAGTGGCTGCGCGCGCTTGAAGCCGGTGACTACGATATCGGCCGGAGCCTTGTCCGGCGGTTGTTCTTCGTGCGGAGGCTCTGGCCGTTGAATGGCTTCCAGCCGGAAGGACATCGTGCCCATGGCGACCGCGCGCAGGCCGGTGCCGCGGAGCAGATGGTCCAGCGCCACGGACGGACGCATGCTGCCCTTGACGGCTTTGACCATGACATCCGGCAAACGGCCACCAATGCCGACTGAAATCCCGGTCTGTTGCGACAAAAGGGACAGCGCGTCAGCGAGCCGCGCGGCAGGAATATCTATGCTGAGCCGCGAATGGGCGGAAGGGGCTGAGCCAGCCCTTGCTTCAGCGACCGTCCCGAGCAGCAAGGCGAACACCATCGCCTTGTTTGCGCGCCGACAAGCCCATGAACTGTTGAAGATTGCCGACAAGCGCAGAGCCATCCCCGATCGACAGCACACCCGAAAAACGCCGCCCCGCAATTGCCGGATCGACGCTTACTTTGGTGGGCGCATAGCGGTTGATGTCGGCCGCCACCAGCGAAAGCGGCGCATTCTGATAAACCAGGCGTCCCTGCCGCCAGCTTCCTACGTCACGCGGATCGACCGGACCGATCTCTGCGATGTCGAGATCGGCAACCGTCATGAAGCGTTGCCCGGCCTTCAGGCGGACCGGCTGCGGCAGGCTATCGGAGGCGATGGAAACGGCCCCTTCGGCGATTGCGACCCGAAGGTTGTGATCGGTACTATCCATTTCGAACTTCGTACCGATGTCGGTCACCCGGAAATCGCCGGCATGGATGACCAGCGTGCGCGAATGATCGTGCGGGATATCGAACCAGGCCGTTCCTTTCAGTGCCATTTCACGGACGTCACTCTTGTTCATCACGAGGCTGCTCGCCGCTGCGAGCTGGACATGTGATCCGTCCGCCAGATCGATGCTGCGCGTTTGGCTGGGCCCAGTCTGATAGGCGATCTGCCCTCCGCCGGTCGCCAGCATCGGAACAGCCAGGAGCGCGATCGCAGCTGCCGCCGCGCCCGCACCCAGCCCCGCCCAAGGATTGCGCCAGACGCTTTTCTTCGCTGTGGCCTCATCCGAATCCGAAGGAAGAATGCTCTGCAATGCCGGACGCGCCCGCGCCAGACTGTCCTCGAGCAATGCCATCTCGTCAAATGCCGCGCGATGGCGCGCGTCCGCTTCAAGCCATGCGGTGAAGCCGTCCCAGTCGCAGTCGTCCTGCTGCTGTGCCGAATGCCACTCTAGGGCATTGTTCCAGATATCATCGTCCATGGGCTCCGCCATCGTCAGCGCCCCCCTCGTTCCGCTGATAATCGTTCGCATGAATGACGCCATGACCGATCGCCCGCCTCAGTCCGTCAGGGCGCGGCGTAGATGTTTCATCGCCACCGCCATATGTTTTTCGACGCCGCTCTTGCTGATCCCGAGGCGCGTGGCGACCTCTGCGTGGCTTAACCCGTCGATCTTGTGCAGGCGGAACGTGCGGCGGGCGCCCTCCGGCAGATTGGCGATGGCGGAAGCGATCCTCGCGACCTCATCGCGCTCCGACAGCAGATCCTCCGCATTCGGGGCGTAGTCAGCCACCTCGCCGCCGTCGGGCTCGACCCCCGTCTCCTGCACCGTCCATTGCTGTTCGCGGCGTGCGCGGCGCCTGCGCTCGCGGACGCGATCCAGCACCAGATTCTGCGCCATCCGAAAGAGATAGGCGCGACCATTGCCAATCGGACCGGCCGGCACGGAGCCGAGCTTGAGCCAAAGTTCCTGCACGACGTCCTCAGCTTCCTCGCGCTCCCCCACCCGCGCGACGAGGAAGCGCAGCAATTCCGCTCTGTGAAGTTCATAGAGCTGCTTCAACCCACTGCCGCTGCCAAGCTCCGTCATGTCGTCCCTGATACCGCGCGCGAGCATATCCTTGGGCTTCACGGTAGAGATTGCAAGTTCGGCACGGCGATGGTGGCGAGAAGGCCGCGAATGCCAGCGGAAAGCGTAAGTTGCTGCACATGCACATCGCTGTCCTCGAATGGGGCGTGCCGAAGCGCAGCCTCCAATCCTGCGGCATCGAACAGCCGATGCGTGTCGCTGCGCGCGAACTTCCATTTGCGCATCGATTGCTCATCGGTCACGTAGACCACGATCCGCCCGCCCGGGCGGAGCACACGACGCATCTCTTGAAGCACGACTGGAATGTCCGGCCAGAAATACATCACGTTGGAAGCCAGGATCTTGTCCATGCTGGCATTCGCATAAGGCAGCTTGTCGAAGGTGCCGCGCCTCAGAATGACGCGGCCGCGCGCGATCGATTTCAGATTGGCTTGACGAGCCTGCGTCAACATCGTGCTCGATTGATCGAGCCCGTGCACCATCCAGGCTCGCTCGGCCATCAGCGCAATCGCCTGCCCCGGCCCGCAACCGAGATCGAGCGCGACATCTAATGACGTCAGCCGCAAGGCATCGACGGCAAGCTCGTTGGGCACCCGGTTTACCACCCGCATGAAGCGCCCGGTCCAACGGCCGCCGAGCCCGTGAGGATTGCGTAGCTGGTGCCCGATCGCCGCCCACAATGCCATGGCTTAACCCCGAAGGTGGCGATCAACCTCCGCCATCAGCTTTCTTGCCTCCTCACGACGCCCCGCATCCCACACCGGCCGATCGGGATCGGCCGGCGCCTTCAGTGCGCGCAGCAGATGCGCCCGGGCGTTGGCATAATCGCCCTGCGCCGCCAGAAAATCGCCGTAGAAGAAATTAGAGTCGAGCCCGTTCGGGTCCATGGAAAGCGCGGCATCGAGATAGCCGCGCGCCTTTTTCGCATTGCCGAAGCCGATCGGGAAACCGGGCACCTTGTAGTAAAGTACGCCGAGGCTCATCAGGACGCCGCCGTTGGCCGCCCGCGGATCGATGGTGCGCGCGTGTTCAAGAATGTCGCGCGCTTTGGTGGCGTAGCCAAGCTTGCTGAACATGCTGGCCATCGCCGCCTCCTCGCTGTTCACGATACCCTGCCACAGCAGCGGCTCCGCTCGGCCGGGATAGCGCGCAACGAGCTGGGCTGCCTGTTTCGCGAGCGCGTCGATCTGGTCATATTGGTTGGACCGGCCCACCATCTGATATTTGATGCGCGCCCATTCGTCGTTGATATGCTTCACCTGCGCATTCATCGCGGGATTGTCTGACGCATAGGCGCTGGTGCTGAAAGCACTGGCGAAGGCAAGCAGGCCCGCCAATCCGAACTTCTTGAAAAGCAACGTCGTCATAATCCCCAACCCACTCGATTATTGGAATAGCTGCCGCCGGGCCTTACGCGTCTGTGGTGCGATGCCAGCATCGATCAGGCGCGGCAGCAAGGCATTGAGCCGAATGAACTGCCGTTCCCTGAAGCCGATCGAGACATCTTTCTTGCGCATAAGGATCGCGCCCACGATCTTGCGTGCCACCACGTCGGGCTCATCGGCATGCATGCCGGTGATCGCCATGAAGCGATTGACGGCGGCATTGTTGAAGGCGGTGCGCGCGGCGCGCGGCGAGATATGGGAGACGTCAATGCCGGTCCCCTCAAGCTCCCGCCGCAACCCCTCGCTGAGGCCCTTGAGGCCAGCCTTGCTGCTCGAATAAGCTGCGAAATAGGGATAGTTGATCGAGCCGAGCACCGAGCCGATATTGACGATATGGCCGCTCTTGCGCGCCTGCATCTGTGGCAGCACCGCACGGATCAGCACGGCAGGCGCGACGAGGTTTACCACATAGCCGAGCCTTATATTGGCCGGATCCTGCCGCTCATAAGGCCCGAAATATTGCGTTCCGGCGATGTTGACGAGAATGTCGATATGACGGCCGGCAAGCTGCTCGGCCAGCTTGGCCAGCCCCTCTTCGCTGGCAAGATCGGCGATGATCGTCATGTAGCAATCGCCACATTTCAGCCGGTCAATGCCGGTGACATAGGCGCCGTGTTCGGCGAGGAGCGATGCCACCAGCGAGCCGATGCCTCCTGCCGCACCGGTCAGCGCGATGCGCTTGCCCTCAAGCCGCTGCATGACATGTATCCACCGGAATGGCTGCAAACATCGCGCCGAACAGCTGGTACATGTCGCGGGCCATCTCGATGATCGCCTGCTGATCCGACGGTTTGTCGATGCCGTTCATGAGATCGGCGAAGAAGCGCATATGATCCTGATCGAGCGCGCCGTGCGAGGTGAGATAGGTGAACGCCTCCGCAGGCAATCGAAGCCTTTCACGCACCGCCGCCGCGCCCTGGTTCGCCATCGCCACGCTGGTGCCTTCGAGCACTAGTATCATCCCGAACATGGCGACCGGATTACCGGCGCGGATCACGTCATAAGCATGCCCCACCATTGCGCGCGTGGCCGATCGCGGCATGCTGGCCGCGGCGAGCGCGGCATCGCCGCCTGCCGCCGCGATATCGTTGAGGATCCATTGGTCATGGCCTTCCTCCTCGGCGATATATTCGTCGAGTGCCGCGGCGAGTTCGGGACGATCCGCCAGCCTGGAGCGCGCCTCCTTGAGTAGCGGCACCGTATGGCGGACATGGTGATAGGCTTGGGTCAGGTAATCGATATAGACTGCGCGGCTGATCTGTCCGGTCAAGCCCGCCTGGAGCTGCGGCACCGCCATGAAGCGGAGTTGCGCGTCGCGGGTTTCGGCTAGCAACCGATCGAAAAAGGGCACCGGCATTTCTCCAGTCAAATATACGGCCTTGATGATGTCGCGGCGCAGCCGGCCGTTGCCGGTCAGCATGCCGTTGGCGGGGGTGAAAGCGGGTGTCCGGCGCCAGTGCTGAATGTGCGCGTAAGCAGGCAAAGTCGCGTTGCAGGCTTCCACGGCGGCTTCGATCGCCGCATCGGCGGTCGAGGTCACGATCAACGCGGACAGAGTGCTCTCGCCATCCCCATAGACCATCGCTTGCGCAATCGCAGGCTGCGCCAGCAATGCGGCCTCGACCCATTCGGGCGATATGTTGCGGCCATGGGCAGTGACGATCAGATTGGATTTGCGCCCCTCAATCCACAGCCGGCCGGCGTCATCGATGCGGCCGACGTCGCCGGTGTGAAACACGCCCTTCGGCAGGTCGAGCGCATGAGGGCCGTCCAGCAGGATCTCACCATCATCAGCGATGATCACGCGATTGAGGCCGATCGATGTTCCGACGCTGCCTCGATCTGTTTCGTGCTCAACTTCCAGCGCCACGACCGAGCCGCATTCGGTCATGCCATATCCCTGCCGCACGGGCAGGCCGACAGCGGCTGCGCGATCGAGCAGTCTCGGCGAAGTGCGTGCGCCTCCAACTGCGACGAGCGTCAACAACGGAAGCCGCAGCCCGGTCCGTTCGAGAATTGTAACGAGGCCTTGAAGATATTCGGGCACGAGGATCAGCGAGGTGGCCCTCTGTTCCGCGATCACGTCCGCCATCTTGGCAAAATCGGGACGGAAGAGCTGCGCTAGCCCGACCTCGGCCTGTGGCAGCGCGACATAGCAGCCCCCCGCCAGCATTGTTGCATAGAAGCCGGCAATATTTTCGAGGAGAATGCCGGGCGGCAGCAAGGCAAGATGCCGTCCGGCGTGCGAGCCGCCGACATGGTCAACGACGGCCCGAGCCACGGACAGGAGATGATCGCACGCAAGACAGATCGCTTTGGGCGTCCCGGTCGAACCTGAGGTGAAGCTGATCTTGGCGGTGCCGCGCGGCAGCTCCATCGCTTTCGCGGCCTGGATCACATGGGCGCGCTGTTGCGGCGTGAAGAAAGCCGGGATCGCAACCGATGCTTTTCCGGTTTCCAACAGGCCGAGATCGCGCAGGCACAGCTCGATGCCCTGATCGAGTTCAACCACTGCGGGGGCAGCGCTCATGACGATATCCACCATCGCCGCATCGAGCCTTTGAGAAAGCACGCCCCAGCTGAGCCGGCCATGTGCGCCGCCATCGATCGCGATGGCGGTCGGGCTGGCATCCGCCTGTCGCCGGATCGCATCACCCAAAAGGCTCATGCACGCTTCCGGTCGTGCCGATCGACGATGGCGGTGAGCCGTGACTGTCCTTCGGCAATATAGCCCGCGCACACGACCGGGCGTTGTTCATAGTAACCGCCCCACGACACGCCGCGGTCGGCCAGCCGCTCGGATCGGGCGGGCGCGATCTCGTAGATCGTCAGGCCGAGGCGGCGGAACATCGCCCGCAAAGGACGCGTGAGCGTCGCGACGGCGATCTCGCACTCGGCACCCAGGTCATTGGCAGTATCGGCCCACAGCCGCACCATCGTCAGGGCATTGTCGGCAGCAAGATTGCCGATTTCCACGATGTCATGTCGTGCGAAGGATCGGCCCAGCGCGCGCCCAAGCTCCTGCTCGATCGGAAGATCAAGATAGTTTTCGAGAAACAGTCGCTCGGCAGACGCGCGACGATATCCCAATGCCGCTTGAGCACCAAGTGGCGACGATCTGCTGAAGAAACAATTATACGCAACCTCGAGACTCGCGCCATGAACCTCATTGTACCGCCGCCAAATGAGCGGTCTGACATCGTCTCGACCCATAAATGGCCTTCTCTCATCATTCAGAGCGACGACGGCGCCAGGTCCAACCCACCTCAGTTTCACCCCACCAATCGACAAAATATGCGCCCTGCTTGATGGCGACGAGGCCGGTAACGTGGCCCCCGCGCATCCGCCCCAAGGCGAAAGGTGTGATCGAATGCAGCTATGGTGGGCGAAGGATCGCGGCGGATCGCCGAAACCAGGCTCTCGAGCTTACGCGCGTACCGGCTGGCGGAATCGCGGGTCGTAACGGCTACTCAATTGGGGCCGTAGCAGGTGTCGATCCGTTAGTTCCCGCTCAAACTTCAGCCGCTCGGGGAAGCGAGCCCAACATGGCTAGTCAACGCCGGCACTCGGCAGCGTGCCTCGCCGGGTAGTGACAGGCACGGAAATGAGCGCATCGTTCGCCCGATGCGCATCCAGGCGTCGAGGATGCGAGCGGTTCGCATCGACGATCATGAGATGCTCTTGCATATTCTCCCAGGTGACGACGCCGATCAGCTTGGCAGACTCGTCATGGACCGCCACAATCTTTGCACCCGCTTCCAGAAGGGGCACGAACTCCTCAGCTCGCCGATAAGCCGAGATCTGGGGCACTTGCTCCATGATGTCAGCCACGGGCGTTTGCGTGCCTGCCTCGTGAATTGCCTTTACGATCCGATCTCGCGTTATCACCCCCTGCACATGATGTTGCCCATCGACGATCGGAAACTCGTGCTGACTGGTACGGATCAAAGCCCCGGCGGCGTCCTCCAGAGTCGCATCGACGAGCAACGACTTGAAGTCGGTTATCATCAGGTCAGACGCTAACAGGCCGGAGGCCGCACTGCGCACGCGCGCGATTCCCGCCTCTCCACTCGCAGCCAAAAAAATGAATAGTCCGATCAGGACGAGGATAGCATTTCCTGAGAATAGTCCAGCGACGGCAAACCCCAGCGACAGCGCCTGACCGACACGTGCGGCTATCCTCGTTCCTCGCAGGAAGCCGAAGCGCACCGAAAGCATCGCGCGCAACACGCGCCCACCGTCCATCGGAAAGGCTGGAACCAGATTGAACAGGGCCAGAGCAAGATTGGCCATTGCGAGCTGCGCGACGAGCTGTGGCCCAATATTCGTCGGCAGCACTTCGGTAGCGGGAACTTGTCCCAGTAACGCGATCAGCAAACCAGCAATGACGAAGTTCACCGCCGGTCCCGCCAGCGCTATCAAAGTCTCCTGGGCCGGTTTTTCAGGAATGCGCTCGATCCGGGCGACCCCACCAATGGGCAAAAGCGTGACATCGGGCGTTTTGACCCCAAAATGTCGCGCGGTCAGAATATGGCCGAACTCGTGCAGCGTAACGCAAAGGAACAGCAGCACGAAAAAGATGAGTGCACTCAAACCGGCTGTCAGCCCAGCTTGTCCGTAAGCAGAGCCCGCAAGCCACAGTAGAAAAAGCAGGAAGCTAATGTGAAGCCGAACCGCCGTTCCCTTGATAGTGACGATTGGCAGGGACCATCTCATGGTCTGATCGCCACTTTGAGTACGCCTTCGCGTTGGTGGGAGAAGAAATCGTACGCCGTTTCGATGTCATCGAGCGCGAAATGGTGCGTCACCAGGGGCCGCGTGTCGACTCTGCCGGAGGCAACCACCTCCATCAGGCGGCGCATTCGGTCTTTGCCACCTGGGCAGAGCGTGGTGACTATTTTGTTGTCCCCAAGCCCCGCAGAGAAGGCGTCCAGCGGGATCCTGAGGTCCTGGGAGTAAACTCCGAGCGAGGAGAGCGTGCCTCCCGGCCGCAGGACACGTAGCGCCGCTTCAAATGTTTCCTGACGGCCCAGCGCTTCGATAGCTACATCCACACCTCGCCCGCCCGTGATCGCCAGGATTTCCTTGACCGGATCTTCTTTTGAGAAATCGACGACATGGTCGGCGCCCATGAGCCGTGCCGTCTCCATGCGCTCCGGCACAGTGTCGACGCCGATGATGGTCGTCGCGCCCATGAGCTTGGCCCCGGCGGTTGCGCATAGTCCAATCGGCCCCTGTGCAAACACGGCGACGCTGTCTCCAATCCGGATCTTGCCGGATTCCGCTCCGCTGAAGCCGGTCGACATAATATCAGGACACATCAGCACCTGTTCGTCGGACAGCCCATCTGGAACGGGGGCAAGATTGGCCATTGCATCCGGCACGAGCAGATATTCGGCCTGGGCACCGTCGATGGTATTGCCGAAACGCCAGCCGCCAATCGCCTTCCAGCCATGGCCATGGCTTCCGCCACATTGCGAATGGAAGCCGCACAGCGAGGCATAAGACGTGCCGGATGGCGTGATGGCGCCGGCGATCACCCGCTGCCCTTCGCTATATCCTTGCACCGCCGATCCGAGCTTTTCGATAATGCCAACCGGCTCGTGGCCGATTGTAAGGCCGGTCGCGACGGGATATTCACCCTTGAGGATGTGAACATCGGTGCCACAGATCGTGGTTGTGGTCACGCGGATCAGCGCGTCAAGGGGGCCAACATCAGGTATCGGTTTTTCGCCGAGAACGATCCGTCCAGGCTCAATGAATATGGCGGCCTTCATCTTCTCAGACATGAGTCGCCTCCAATGCTTTGAAAAGATCATACTGGTCCGTTAGCTTTAAATGGTCTCTCCGTATTCTTCCCGATGTATTCGCGTTCCCAGCTCAACCGGGGGCAGTGTACGAGTTCGCGAAACCTGACGCCGTGAGCAGTTCTGTTTCCTACCGACTGCGATATGCGCAACGGTGTGGGATTCCGCCCAAACCAAACACAGCTCAAGCCGCTAGAGCAAAGCGCTTAAGCATTTCAGCCGCTCCCAGGTAAATTGCCGCCAGCAGCGTGATTGCACACAACGGTCCGAGGCCGGGCGGGGCGAAACCCAGCAAAGCTGCCCAAGGGAGGAAAGGCAATCCGAGTGCAGCGGTCAGCCCGATAATGGCGCTTAATGTTAACGCGATTTGGGGGCGACTGAGCCAAGTGGGACGCACCGTCCGGATTACGAACACAACCAAAATCTGCGTCGCCATCGATTCGAGGAACCAGGCGGCGCGGAATTGGGGAATACTGGCATCAAACACCCATAGCAGGAGTGCAAATGTCAACACGTCGAACAGCGACGACAATGGCCCCATGACAGCGGTGAAACGTACAAGTGCACCCATGTTCCAACCCTGCGGGCGCGCCAAATCAGTCGCGTCGGCCCGGTCGAAGGGAATGCCGATCTGTGACATGTCGTAGATCAGGTTGTTGAGCAGCACTTGCACGGCGGTCAGCGGCAGGAAAGGCAGCCACAGCGAGGCCAAGGCCATGGTCAGCATATTGCCGAAATTGGAGCTCGTTCCCATTCGAATATACTTCATGATGTTGGCATAGGTGCGGCGACCCTCGGCGACACCGTCCGCCACCACGTTGAGATCGGGCGCAAGCAGGATCATATCCGCCGCCTCGCGGGCGACATCGGTTGCTCCGTCCACCGAGAAGCCAATATCGGCGGCGCGGATAGCTGGGGCATCATTGATGCCATCTCCCATGAACCCGACCGTATGTCCTCTGGCGCGGAGCGCTCGAACGATCTGGGTCTTTTGGTTGGGCGTAACCCGGGCAAAGAGATCGACTGCCTCGATCCGCGCAGCGAGAGCTTCGTCACTCAGTTTGGAGATTTCATCTCCGGTCAGCACACCAGTGATCGGAAGCGCCAGTGTCCCGACCAGATGCTCCACGACCGGCGCGGCATCGCCTGATATAACCTTGATGCGGATGCCGGCCGTTTCGAGACGCGCCACGGCGCCTGCGGCGCTCGTCTTGGGGGGATCGGCGAAGACGCAATAACCCGCGAAAATGAGCCCGTCCTCGGCATCATCGCCAATCCGTTCGCATCCGCTCGCGGGCTTCCAGGCAACGCCCAGCAACCGCAGACCCTGAGCCGCCTGCTTGTCGTGCAGCGCGCGAAGACGCGCGCGCAGCCCACCGTCGAGCAGGACTACGCCACCGGTCCTGTCCCGCGCCTGCGTGCACAGCGCGAGAAGGGGTTCGGGCGCGCCCTTGACGATCTCGATGCGTTCGCCTGACCGTTCGGCTAATACCGACACCCGCCGCCGTTCGAAATCGAACGGCCGCTCGTCAAGCTTGCGCCATTCATCGAGCGGCTTGTCGTGGACATGGTGAAGCAATGCCTCGTCGAGCGGACTCTTCAGGCCAGTTTCAAACCGCGCATTCACCGCAGCGAGTTCGACGACCCGGTCGTCATCCTCGCCATCGATGCCGGGATGGCCCACCATCGCAATGCGCGCCTCGGTCAGCGTGCCGGTTTTGTCGGTGCATAAAATATCCATCTGACCAAGATCGTGGATCGCCGATAGGCGCTTCACGATCACCTTTGCCCTCGCCATCCGCTGAGCGCCCCGCGCCAGTGAAACGGTCATGATCATCGGCAGCAATTCGGGCGTCAGGCCCACGGCCAGCGCCATCGCAAACAGGAAGGACTGGAGCGCAGGTCGCCCTAGCGCGAGATGCGCCAGCAGCACGAACAGCACTAGAAAAGCGGTCAGCCGCGCGATCAGCACGCCAAGCTTGTAAATCCCACGTTCGAACGCAGTAGGGGGCTCACTGCCCGCCAACGAAGTAGCGATCGCACCAAATTGGGTCCGCGTCCCAGTTTCAACCACCAGCATTGTCGCGGTTCCACCGACCAGGGACGTTCCCTGGAAGAGCGCGCTACGTGCATCCGCCGGAGTGGTCGCATCCGGCGTGGCATCAATCTGTTTTTCGACGGGGTAGGGTTCGCCGGTTAGCAAGGCTTCGTTGACCTGGGCATGGTTGACGGCCAGTGCCATGCCATCTGCGGGCACGAGATCACCCGCCGACAACAAGAGTACGTCGCCCGCTACGATTTGTGTGACAGGCAATTCCACTGCCGCTCCATCGCGCAAAACAGCGGAATGGAGAGCGATCGAACGTTTGAGCGCCTCGGCGGTCGCTTCCGCGCGATGCTCCTGCACAATGTCCAGCGCGGTCGACAGAATCACCACCAATGCGATGATCGCAAAGCTCGCAATGTCGCCAGTGGCACCGGCGATCGCCGAAGCGACGAGCAATATGGCGACGAGCGGATTGGTGAGCCTGCGGACGAGATCGAACAGCAGATGATGCCGCCGCTTTTCGATGATCTGGTTAGGTCCATCCCGCTTGAGCCGGGCTGCCGCTTCGGCCGAACTCAACCCTTGCCGTGTAGTGCCAAGCATTTGGAGAATATCATCTGACGAACGCTGCCAGAAAACCTCTCCGCTCATCGCAGCTCCTTGGATGCATCTACGCCGCCGGTCGCAGCAAATGGCCCGCCGGGACACTGCTCATTCGATGCTCCGTTCCCAATCCGCAAAGCTACGTAGGCTTACCTACTGCACCAATGCTCCCGCGGTCGTAGCCTTTAACCCACGCCGTCGGCGGGGAACCGCGCACCTTGGAAAGATCGACCACCCGTTTTAGACTCAATCCGGTAAGTCTCCGAATATTGGAGAGTGATCCTTTGAATGATCGAGCAGGATATTCTTCGTTGACGACTATGTCGATCTATGCCGCACGTGCTGAGATCACCGAGCGCAGCTTCNGTGCATCTGTGATCGCGACAGTGAGTTGAGCGATCCGAAAAAGAAGCCATCCGGCGCCTGGCGAGGATGGTTTGCCGGCTTTCTCATAGGAGCCGTGTTGACGGGCGGCATTCTTCACTTTGGGGATTTGCGAAATTTCGCCCGGCTTGCTGAGCGGGCCAAGCCGCTCTGGTTGATTGGCGCCTTGCTGCTTCAGCTTTCCACCTACGTCAGCCTAGCGGCGGGATGGCAGGCCGTGTTGCGGGAGTCTGGAAACCCCATGCACTTACCGCCGCTGCTGCGGATCGCGATCACGAAGCTCTTTGCCGATCAGGCGATTCCGAGCGCGGGAATGGGCGGCAATGTTATACTAGTTGATCAATTGGTGGGTCGCGGCGTCAACCGAAGCGTGGCTGTCGCAGCCTTGCTGATATCGATGATCGGCTTCTATTCGGCCTATCTCCTGTTCGCGATCGTCACGTTGCTGCTGCTGTGGATGTACGGCAAGGCTACTGCAGTCGTCGTCGTTGTCCTCACCACCTTCATGGCCGTGGCCATCGCCATTCCAACGCTTGCGCTATTGCTCCGCCACAGGGGCAGGCGGCCGCTCCCGGATCATCTTGCGCGGATCGGCGTGGTTCGCAAGCTGCTGGAAACGGTAGGGCAGGCGCCCGCTAGGCTTCTCAAGAACCGGGCCTTGCTGGTGAAGGTCAGCCTGTTCAACGCATTGGTCTTTCTCGCCGATACTGCAACCCTGGAGACCTGCCTCCGGGCGTTTGGAGAGGATGTGCCATTCGCCACCGCCTTTATCGCACTGATCATGGCCTCGGTCGCGGTGACGCTGGCACCGCTACCATTCGGGCTTGGCAGCTTCGAGTTCGTATGTGTCGGCACGCTGCGCCTGCTCGGGGTGGCGATAGAGCCGGCCTTCGCCGGTGCGATGCTGCTGCGCCTGTTTACAACCTGGGTACCGCTGGTGCCGGGACTGTTTTTCATCAGGAAGACGATGTTGCGCCGGCGCTGTTCACCATCGCCCTAAGGGCCTGGATTTGCTGCTGCGCCTTCTGCCTGTGCTCGGCTGCGTTCGAATGGAGACGGGCAGTCAGGCTGCTGTCGATGCCATTACGCTGCATTTCGAAACTGGTTGAAGCCCACAAGGACGATGATCCGTATAGTTGCGTAATGATTAACGATAGCGGCCGGATCATCGTTTTTCGCATTGTCGGGCTGGAGACTCGCCTGGCGCGCGGAGGCTTCTATGAAAAATATTCTGCTCCTGGTTCATGACGATGCTGGTGAAGAAGCGCGTTTTCAGGCTGCCCTCGACCTGACCCGCGCTCTTGCCGGTCATCTTACCTGTTTCGACATCGTTCAATTGCCGCTGCTGGTCGGCATCGATCCAATGATGGGAATGGCGGAGGCCGTAATATTGGAGGATGCCCGCGAGCACGAAAGCGCCAATCGCGCACGCATTGAGGCACGTCTCGTAGTCGAAGATGTTCCGTGGAACTGGATCGATGCGACCGGCGATATCGCACCGCTCTTGAACACGGAAACCACGCTTGCCGACATTATTGTGCTCAATACCGCCTTGGTCGGAGACGGCCAACCAGCCATGGGTAACGTGGTTTCAGAGGTCGTCATGCGTTCGGCCAAGCCGATCCTTGCTGTCCCCCAGGCAGCGCGGGCATTTGACGCGAATGGCCACGTACTGATCGCGTGGAACGGCTCGACCGAGGTCGCCGATACGATGCGGGCGATAACACCCCTGCTTGCCAAAGCGGAAGCGGTGACGCTGCTATGTTTCGGCGAGACCGACGGAACACCGATACAGGAAGCGGCGGAATATCTTTCCCGCCACGGCATCAAGGCACGCATCGACCAGCAGGGCACGGCATCAGATATTGGGCAGGCGCTCGTCACGCTCTGCAGGGAGCGTCAGCCGAGCTGCTGCGTTATGGGAGCCTATAGCCACGCCAGGATCCGAGAGAACCTGTTCGGCGGGGTTACGCGGCGAATGCTGGCGGAAAGCCCCGTACCGGTCATCTTGGGCCATTGAGCAACAAGGCGAACGCAGGAGGACGTCATGTCCGACACGGCGCTACACGAACCCATCGACCAAGCCTCCAGCGAGCTTGTGGAGGCACTTTGCCGGCACGCCGAATCCTTGCCGCCGCCGGAGAGCGCGGAAGAATTCGGAGCCCTCTTCGATCGATTTGGCGATGCGCGCGTGGTGCTGTTGGGCGAGGCCACGCACGGGACCTCTGAATTCTACCGCGCCCGTGCCGCGATTACGCGCCGCCTGATCGAGCGGCACGGCTTCAATATCGTCGCGGTCGAAGCCGATTGGCCGGATGCAGCCCGGATCGACGACTATGTCCGCCACCAAGCGCCGCGCCCCCGCAGAGGCGACGCCTTCGTCCGCTTCCCGACATGGATGTGGCGCAATATCGAGGTGCTCGAATTCGCCGACTGGCTGCGGCAGCATAATGCGGCGTTGGCCGAGGGACAGCGCGTCTCTTTCCATGGGCTCGACGTATACAGCCTCAGCGAATCGATCCATGCCGTGCTGTCTTATCTCGACGACGTCGATCCGCAGGCTGCACAGGAAGCCCGCCGTCGCTATGGTTGCCTAACGCCCTGGCAGGACGAGCCAGCGCATTATGGGCGTGCCGTGGTCCATGGCGGGCGGCCGAGCTGCGAAGATCGCGCCGTCGTGCAGTTGCGCGAGCTGCTCCTAAATCGCCTCGAATATCTGAAGGAGGACGGCGAACGCTGGTTCGACGCTGTGCAGAATGCGCGCATCGTGCGGGCGGCCGAGCGTTATTATCGCGCCATGTACCACAGCTCAACCGAGAGCTGGAATTTGCGCGACCGGCATATGTTCGACACGCTCCAGTCGCTGCTCATCCATCGCGGCGATGGCGCCAAGGCGGTTATCTGGGCGCATAACAGCCATGTCGGCAATGCCGCCGCGACCGCGATGGGCTGGCAGGGCGAATTCAACATCGGTGAACTGTGCCGCACCGCGTTCGGCGACGATGTCGTCGCGATCGGCTTTGGAACCGACACCGGCACTGTCGCCGCAGCGAGTGATTGGGGCGCGGACATGCAGATCAAGACCGTCCTCCCGGCGCGGCCCGACAGCTACGAGCATGCTTTCCGCCGGACGGGGCTGGCGCGCACGTTGACCTGTTGGCGCGGCAGCGAGGGACGCGACCTCGCAGAACTGCTGCGGACGCCGTTGCTCGAACGGGCAATCGGCGTCGTCTATCGGCCCGAGACCGAGCGGCTGAGTCATTATTTCGAGGCCGTGCTCGCCGAGCAGTTTGACGCGTGGGTCTGGTTCGAACAGACCAAAGCCGTCACGCCATTTGGCCATGAACGGCCGCATGGCGCACCGGAAACCTATCCGTTCGGGCTTTGACCATGGTCGGCGCAGCCCATAGCCCCATGGAAGTGGCCATCGGCATTACGGGCCTCAAGGGCATCCTGCGCCTGCCTGACGGCGCGCGCGGGATCGTGATCTTTGCGCATGGCAGCGGCAGCGGACGACATAGTCCGCGCAACAACCATGTCGCAGAAGGCCTGTGGAAGGCCGGCATGGCGTCCCTTCTGTGTGATCTGCTCTCGCCTGAGGAAGAGCTGGATCGCAACAATGTGTTCGACATCGAGCTGCTCGCATCGCGTCTTTCCGGGACGGCTGAGTGGGTCGCGCGCAATCCAGATCTCTGGTCGTTGCCAATTGGATATTTTGGCGCCAGCACCGGTGCGGGAGCTGCGCTTCTCGCGGCTTCCTATGAGGACGATCAGGCGGTGGCGATCGTCTCGCGCGGCGGACGGCCCGATCTGGCTGGCGTGCCTGCGCTCGCACGGGTTCGGGTGCCGACGCTCCTCATTGTCGGCAGCCGCGACCATGTCGTAATCGAGCTGAACCGAAGCGCCCAACGGCATATGCGCACCACGACCGAGTTCATCATCGTTCCTGGCGCAGGCCATCTTTTTGAGGAGCCGGGCACGCTGGACGAGGTGATCCGCCACGCCAGCGACTGGTTCCTGGGACATTTCGAGGAGGTGTGGCGTGCTCGGCAACCGGCCTGAATTTCGCGACCGCAGAGAAGCCGGCGCCAAGCTCTCGGCGGCGCTGCGCCATCTCGCGGGAACCCATCCTGTCGTGCTGGCGCTTCCCCGTGGCGGCGTGCCAGTCGCATTCGAGGTCGCGGATGCTTTGGGAGCTCAGCTTGACCTGCTGTTTGTGCGCAAGATCGGTGCGCCCGGCTATGAAGAGCTGGGCATGGGCGCTGTCGTCGATGGCGCTGATCCGCAGCTCGTGTTGAACGAAGAGGCGATACGGCAGCTCGCGCCGAGCCCTGATTATCTGCGCCGGGAGATGCATCGGCAGCTGGCCGAAATCGAACGCCGCCGCCATGCCTATGCCGCCGGCATGCCACCGATCGATCTGTCCGGCCGCACCGTGATCATCGTGGATGACGGTATCGCCACCGGCGGCACGGTTGAGGCAGCGCTTAGGGGCGTGCGCAAGGTGCATCCAGCCCGCCTGATATTGGCAGTACCTGTTGCACCGGCCGAAAGCATCGCGGCGCTTCGATCGAAATGCGACGAAGTCGTCTGCCTGGCCCAGCCGGACCCGTTCTATGCTGTCGGCGCCCATTATGCCGACTTCACCCAGACTTCCGATGAGGAAGTGGTCGATCTGCTCCGCCGCGCGCGCAACCGCGTAGGCGCTCCATCCTGAAAGGAAACATCATGCTGGTCCCCCATGGCGCTTTGATCCTAGTTGTCGACGGCAGCCGCATGCAGCTCTTGCGCAATCGTGGAAAAGACAGTGCGCCCGAACTGGAACTCTTAACGGACAGAGAGCAAAGCGATCCGCCGACACGTGCGCTGGCCACCGATGGTCCTGGACGGGCATTTGAAAGCGTCGGCTCGGCACGCCATGCCTATGCCTCAGCGGACTATCATCAACAGCGGGAGGATCGCTCCGGAAAGAAGGCGCTCGCAGCACTGCATGATCATGGCGACAAGGATGCTCCCATCATCCTGATCGCGCCGCCGCACATGCTGGGCGAGCTTCGCAACGCCCGCGACGCCGAGATCGAGCGCCGGACTATCGCGGAAATCGACAAGGATCTGACGCACATGAAGCCGCAGGAAATAGGGACGTTCCTTCACAACCATCATATGTGAGGGCGGTTGTTCGGGTCAGGCGGAACCCGCCTGCTTCTTGTCGCGGTAATCCTTGTAATCCTGCAGCACGCGGCGCATCCGTTCGATCGCCTCGCGGCGGGATGCTTCATCGTGAATATGCTGGAGCTCCCGCTTCAGATTGACGGCAAAGTCCGCATATTCATTCTGCCAGTCGCGGCCGACGAGATGCCGTGCTTCCATACGGCCTGTCGCCAAACGCCGCGCCGGCTGGCCGGATAGCAGCAGGTAACGCTCGCCTATCTCTGGTACAAGAATGTCTGCGTCCTTGCGCGCGACGGCATCGCGCAGCGCCCGTATCGCCCCTTCTTCGCCGTGATCGAGAAAGAGGCTGCCTCGGATCGGCCGGCGCGCCTCGATCCACCGTATCAAGCCGTTGCGATCGGCATGCGCCGAATAGCTCTCGATACGCCGGATCCGAGCCTTCACAGCGAAGTCGCGGCCTGAGATGCGCACGCGCTTTGCGCCATCTACGATCGCGCGCCCGAGTGTGCCTTCGGCCTGAAATCCGACGAACAGGATCGTGGAATCGCGGCGCGCGAGATTGTGGACGAGATGATGCCGGATCCGGCCCGCCTCGCACATGCCTGAAGCCGCGAGAATGATCGCGCCCGAGATGGTGTTGAGCCGTATCGATTCCGCCGTGTCCTCGACATAGTGGAACGCCGGATTACGGAAGATATCGCGGCCGGCGATATCCTCCAGTTCCTGGCTGTGACGCGCGAAAACGGAAGTCGCGCGCGTCGCCAGCGGTGAGTCGATGAAGACCGAAGGATGACGCAGGTCGCCCGACGCGATCAGGCTTGCGAGATCGAACAGCAGTTCCTGCGTTCGCTCCACGGCAAAGACAGGGATAACGAGATTGCCACCTGCGGCCAAAGCCTCGGTAACTTCCTGTTTGAGCAGTTCCCGGCGTTGCGTGGCATCAAGCTCGACCCGCTCTCGATCGCCATAGGTGCTTTCGCAAATCACATGATCGATGCCGGATGGCGCCTGCGGATCCGGATGAAAGGTCTTATGCACCGGCCCGAGATCGCCGGAGAAGAGAATGGAGACGTCATCGGATCGAAGCTCGATCGAGGCCGATCCCAATATGTGCCCCGCATTCCACAATCGCGCCTTGAGGCTAGGCAGCGGCTCGAACCATTCCCCGAGCGCGGTCCGGTGGATCTGGCCGATCGCCTGCCGCGCATCCTCTTCGGTATAAAGGGGATCGATGTGAGGTTCATCGGCACGATCAGCGCGCCGATTGCGGCGTGCAGCTTCACCCTCTTGAATCCGCGCGGCATCGCAGAGCATATATTCAAGTAGGTCGCCGGTGGCGGCGGTACACCAGATCGGCCCGTCGAACCCCTCAGCAACGAGCCTGGGCAGCAATCCGCTGTGGTCGATGTGCGCGTGGGTCAGGAGAACACAATCGACTTCACCCGGTTTGAAACCGAATGGCTCGCGGTTGAGCCGCTCTAGCGTCCGCGAACCTTGAAACAAGCCGCAATCGACGAGCAGCCGCTTGCCGCGATGCTTGATCTCGAAACAGGAGCCGGTCACGGTCAGCGCCGCACCATGGATGATGAGTTCGATCCCCTCCATGCTGCCAATGTCAGCCGACATGATGGTGCGGCAGATCGGCGCAGATTTTCCGTGCCTGCTGTCGCACGTCCTCGAGATGCTCTTCAACGAAGCGGGGCTTCAATCCTTCGACGATCGCCGAGAAATGAATGTGCTCGTGGCGCTCGAGCGAGAAGGCATGCGCGATATATTGATCGAAGAGCTGACGCAGCGAACGCCACGCCCCTTGCTCTTCCAGCCATTGTTGCGTCGTGCCCGACGAGGTGAAGCTCATGAGGCGGCTNCCGCTCAACATCGGATGATATTGCCGGGCGCGCACGGCCCGATGCGAAAAGCCAGATCCGAGCACGCGNTCNACATANCCTTTCATCATCGCCGGCGGCGTCCCAAACCAGATCGGATAGACCAGAACGAAGGCATCAGCGCCCTGAATGACATTCAGCTCTTCGCCGATATCGTTCTCAAGCTCGAAATCAGGACGGCCGGGTTGTTCGGTCGCCTTCAAGACTGGATCGAAGTTCATCCGATAGAGATCGCGAAGTACGGCCTCGTGACCGACCGCACGCACGGTTTCACAATAGGTCTGCGCGACCGAGGCATTGAAGCTTCGTTCCTCCGGGTGGCAAAGGATGACGACATGCTTCGGCTGTCCACTGCGTTTCATCGCGCTGTTCATCAGCTTCTCCAACGATGACAGAGAGACATTAACGCCAGCGTGAGGAAGCTTCAGTCCGGATAAATACGGAGCGATTGCACTTTTGTTCAAATATGCGGAACCTTACGGATGGCAATGATGCCCAATCCGGCGTCATGCCAGGCCTGCAATATCTGACCGGAAAGGCCGGGCATGTCCGTTCGAAATCTCGACCTGCTATTCCATCCGAAAAGCGTGGCCGTGATCGGTGCATCAGCCCATGCCGGAACGGTCGGCAACATCACCCTGTCGAACATTATTTCCGGAGGCTTTGAGGGAGAAGTTCAAGGGGTCAATCCGCACGCGATCGATATTTCGGGCGTGCATTGCGTTGCATCCGTCGGGGAGCTTCCCGTCGCCCCCGATCTGGCGATCGTGGCTGTTCCGGCCGATGCAGTGCCCGCGACAATCAGCGAGTTGGGCGCATTAGGCACGCGGATCGCCGTTGTCATTTCTGCCGGACTTACCAGAGACAACGGCTTGCGGCAGGCGATGCTCGACGCGGCAAGACCCCATCTGTTGCGCATCATAGGCCCGAACTGCGTGGGCATCCAGCTGCCGCACGCGAAACTCAATGGCTCATTCGCGCACGTCATGGCAAAGCCAGGCAAGCTTGCGCTGATCTCGCAAAGCGGCGCGCTTGTCACCGCCATCCTCGATTGGGCGACACGCCGCGACATCGGCTTTTCCGGCGTGGTTTCGGTCGGCGACATGGCCGATGTCGACCTGGGCGACCTCATCGATCTCTTCGCTAATGATCCGCATAGCGATGCCATCCTCCTGTACGTCGAAGGCGTCACCAANACCGCGAAGTTCATGTCGGCCGCACGTGCCGCATCGCGNATCAAGCCGGTAATCGCGATCAAGGCGGGGCGCAGTGCGGCG
>JGI24736J21556_1000002_pt1 | contig 62842 bp, 110 predicted proteins | sample KBSCornC2_FD_21556 | JGI IMG/M metagenome (IMG submission 21556) | reverse complement strand
CTCGGAGTTAAGATTGCTCCGAGCCGTATCAACCAACCATCAAGCATAAAGGGGAACATCATGGATCGCAAGACTGTCACCGCTCAGCAAGAGCAGGCCACCCTCATCATCAAGGCTGCTACCAAGCGCGTTCGCAGCAAGAAGTCACCGGAACAGCCCTACCAACAGGCTGAGCAGCCAAAGATTGAAGTGCTAGCGCCCGCAGAATCCAAGACCAAGCGTGCCACAAGCAAGCGCAAGCCCAAGTCTCTCAAGGACAAGATCGAAACGGCACTGAAGCATGAAGAACAGCAGATGGAAACGGAAGCTACTTGCAAAAACAGCGTTCCTATTCGTCATTCGCGTCATTCGCATCGCCAGCTGCTCTTCAAGGGCGCTGAAGTGTTCGATCTTCCCTGGACGGCACAAACTGCTGCGCCTTGGAGCAATGGTTATCGTCGCATTCTAATCCCGCGCAAGCATCCTACCAATCGCGGCCATTATGCTATCACGCAGATCGTTCGCAACGACAAGCTGTCGTATGGGAACGCCAACTGATCCAAATGCCTCGCTGCCGGCAGTCAGGCAGCACGGTGGCCTTACAGGGGCGCTAAGGGCCAACCAGCTCCAATTCCAAATCGCGTCCATCATTCTCTGGCACAATGAGAAGGAAGACCCTGAAATGAATATTCAAGAACTGCGTAGCAAGTCCGCTGTAGAAATTCGTGACATCTATAACTCCATGGCTGAGCGACATGTGAAGCGATTCGCAGATCGCGTTGAGGCAGAACGCCGTACGGCCCATCTCCTGCAGGAGAATGGGAAGTGGGAAGGTGATCTTCCCAACGGAAAGGCCGCTGCCGCGCCTAAGGCGCCGTCCGGAAAGAAGGGAAAGGGAACGTCTGCCCCCGCGCCTGCGCCGGCCCCTGCAGCTGCCGGGAAAGGCGACAAGGCCGTTAAATCTGCTTCTAAGACCACCGTTAAGTCGGCCGCGAAGGCTCCGACCGGTAAGAAGCCCAATACCCGGGTTATCCCTCCGCGTGGCGCTCCTCGGTCGAATCTGCTGTACTTCTCCGTCAAGCACGACAAGCGTATGAACGAAGGCAGCGCCAGAACCATCGTTTTCAAGTTCATCGAGAGCAAAGGCGCCGCTGGCATCGATCGTGAGGCAATTGAAAACAACTTCGTGGACAACGAAGACATCAACGTCAAAGCGTCGCTCGATTACCTGGTCAAGTTCGGTATGCTCAAGACCAAGGATGCAAAGTGAACGTCGATATCATCGGCGCTGGACTGAGTGGCTTGATTGCCGCCACTCAGTTCCCGACGGCTCAAGTTTTCGAAGCGGAAGGACCGGATAGCATCTCTCATAAAGCGGTGCTGCGGTTTCGCTCGAATGCGTTGAGTCAGATGCTTGGCATCCCATTTAAACGTGTCGAGGTTCGCAAATCGATCTGGCACAAAGGCGCTCATCGCGCAGCCTCCATTGACCTTGCAAACCTCTATTCACGCAAGACCAATGGAGGTTATCACAACCGCAGCATCTGGAACTTGGACAAGGCTGATCGCTACATCGCTCCTGAAGATTTGCAGCTTCAGCTTGCTGCACAGATTGAGAATCGTTTGCACTGGAATACGCCAATCTTGCCAGAGGAAGTTTGTGATCCTGAACGCCAGCATGCGTTTATCAGCACCATGCCGCTTCCTGTCTTGCTCAAGATGCTGAATTGGACGCCAGCGGAGACTTTTAGCTTCAAATCGATCCGGGTGGATCGCTTCCGGGTTAGCGGCGCTGATCTGTACCAAACGATCTACTACCCTGACCCTGAGTTGAGCGTTTATCGTGCAAGTTTGACGGGTGATCTGCTAATCATTGAGCATGTGGAGGAACAAGCGGACCTACCTGCTGAGATGCGGCCAAGGTTGCTGCCTTGTTTTGATGATGTGATTGCGAGCTTCGGTCTTCAGCACAGCGATGTGGCGATGATCGAGCTTAACCATCGTCAACGCTTCGGCAAGATCGCGCCACTGGTGCATGAAAAGTGGCGGCAATGGGCCATCTACGAAGCCACCGTCAAGCATCATATCTATTCACTTGGGCGCTTCGCGACTTGGCGTAACATCTTGCTAGACGATATTGTCAATGACATCGCCATCATCAAACGCATGCTTCAGCAAGGCGCTTATGGGGCGACGCTTCAACACAATCGAGGGACAGACAATGAGCGATCAGCCTAAATCTCCGATCAAGAGCGGATGGCGCGGCGCGATAAATGGCAGCATTGAATTGACGGAAAATAGCGGCATCAATGTTGATCGAATCAATCTCTGGCTCGATTTCAAAACTGCCTGGGCGCTTTGTAATTTGCTTGATGATAGGGCGCTTGAGAACCATCGAGATGTTATTGAAATCGGTCAGCTTAAGATGTTATCCAATATCGGCGCTTCAATTGGACGTCTCATCGATCACCCCGCAGCGAACAATGGCGGGCGCAAAATCATTAAGTAAGGAGCAACCCTTGAAAGTCTCTCTCATTTCCTATACTCCGGATGCACTCAATCTGCTGCTGGGAACGAAGAACACGCGTCTTGCTCACAACGACGATCCTTCCACCTGGAGCGACGAGAAGCGCATGGAGCATCTCGCTTACATGCGCGACACTATCAAATCCAGCTGGGAGTTTTGCGACTTCGTTTTCGAAATCAATGGCGTGACACGCGCATTTACGCATCAACTCGTCCGTACCCGCACTGGTTCCTACGCACAAGAAGCGATGCGAGTCATCGATGCGAGCGAACATGAAGTGGTCATTCCTGATTCACTCCTGCCGGGCGGCAGTCACGAGTTGGATCGTGATATCTGGGATCATGGCACCAACTCACTAATGAGTTCATATACTGAGTTGCTTGCGCGCGGCGTTGCCGCGCAAGATGCGCGCGGTCTGCTTCCTACCAACATCACCACCTCCATCAAATGCAAGTTCAACCTCCGCACGCTCCATGAAACGGCGAAGCTCCGGCTGTGCACAAGAACTCAGGGGGAATACCAAAATGTATTTCGTGAGATGCGAAGACTGGTGGGAGAAGTTTATCCTTGGGCACTTGACTTCCTCGATGTATATTGCGCTGCGCACGGGACATGCGCTTTCCCGCGCTATGGAAAAGCAGAATGCCCGCTGTACAAGCATGTCATTCCACAAGAACAGCTCAATGCGATCCGCGAGACGATCCGGCGCGAAGCTGAAGCCAATCGCTATGAAGCGGCACCAGTAGCGAAAGATGGAAAGGCAATGTGATGAAAACTTACAGCACTGAGGATTGCTTGCGCAAAGCTGAACAGCATTGGAAAATGGCAGGTTATGCACACACTGATGGTGATCCTATAGATGCTAAGCGCCACACTGAACGAGCGATGCTTTGGGAGAAGCGAGCGCGCGATGGTGGCTATGTGGAGGAGAATGACAATGGATGAGTCTGAATTCTTCAAATCTATTCAAAGCAGCCTCGCAAACTCGCTTCAGGAAGATCGCTTGAGTGATGCTGAAATGTTTGAGTTTTTGCTTCAAGCAATGTTCCCGCAGGACGACAAGGAGGCTGTGGATTCGCAGAAGCGCATGATCGGCATCACTGTCTGCTCTGCCTATTTGCGCAATGTCGGCAACAAGTATGACATTCCTGTGCTGCTGGAGCCGCGCTACATCTTGTCAACCACCATCAAAGCCTACAAACACATCATCGCTCAAGAAAAAGCCGAGAAGGGTGACGCAAAATGAAATACATCATTTTGATGAACAACAAACCTGATTTGGGCTATTGTCGTTCATTTCCCATCATCTTCCCCGAATACATGACTCACTGCGTCGTTGCGCTAGGCGTGATCTTTGCACATGACAAGGAGGAGAAACTGAAGCTGGATGTACTCAGCGCTGGAATGTGTTTCATCGATCCGCGCGGCAACTGGAGTTGCGAACGCGGAAGTGAATCGCTCAATATCAAACGCAGCAAAGAACTAAGCAAGGTTGATGAAAGGATTCTCAATCTGCCTGAAGCCTTCCAGGGGATTATGCATACATGAACAATCATCAATTCACAATGGAGGTTAGTCGAGACAGCAATATGTTGTGCAATTGGATTGGGCACAGCTATCGTCTCGATCACAGCACAGGCATCAATGATTACCTCATATGCTGCCGCGCAGGCTGTAACACTCGTCGCGTTGTTGGAGTTGGTCCAGGTTATCAGCCAGCTGATTGGGATTGGTTGCAGGGAAAGGAGAATGAAAGATGAATCAGTACACAGATGAGCACGTGCGTCAGGCGATTGCTTACGCCAACAAATGGGCGCCGAAGATAACCGACGTTATCGAATCCCTCCTCGCCGAACGAACCCGTCTGCAAGCGGAGATTGATGCATTCCATAGGCTTCTTCCTATATGGCGTGAACGTGAGATGCAGGCTTACAACAAACATGATGAGTACTACGACGGTAAGTCGCATGGCATTGAGATTTGCGCCGATCATCTGGAAGAAGTCATTGCATCACAAGCCATCGACTCCGCCCGAGCCAGGAAGGGGGATGTATGAGCATGACGCTTGAACGTGCTGATTTCAGCTGGATTGACTACGCCGAAGACATGCGCTTCGTGATGGACGATTACGGCTATCCGGTCGCCATTCCCTTCCGCGCACCTGCATTGGCCATTGCTGACTTTGAGGATATCTAATGCGTAATGATCCGAAGATGGACGAGTATTACCAGCAAGGTCTTTGTGAAACCGACGAGGCATATGCTGAGCGCATAAGGCGCATCAAAGAGCAAGAAGATGCCATCAAGAAAATTAGCGGCACCCCCACGCTGTATGTGTCGGTGCGGTTGAAAGCGTATCGAGCTGGCTACGAACAAGGAAGGTTTGATGTCCAAGCGGATCGTTGCATAACAACGCGAGTTGATATGCCCGAGGTGCCAGGCATCGGAGACAGCCATGAGTGATCGCATAGCGATTGATCCTCATCATGAGGGATCGTGTGAGTGGCGATGGGATGGTGTAAAGCTATGGCATAAGGCTCGTGGAGTTTCTAAATGGATCGAAGTAAAGCGAATCCACCCTACGCCACAACGTATAGCCGTTCTTCATGAGTTGATAAACGCAAAGGAACAGCCATGAGTGATATGACGCTTGAGCAAGCCCGCGAGGCGCTTGCCATCTATTCAGATGATTTGAAGCAGCCCGCGCTTGATTTGATCTACGACTGCGTTGCAGCCATCGACGCCCACCTCACCCGCGCTCCGGTGCAGGTGACGGATGAGGATGTGGAACGAGCTTTTCAGGCTATGGACGCGAAGTTCCGGGAGACCTTCCCAGGGAAAATTAGCGAGGAAGATAAGCCTCTCGCGCTCGTTGGCATCCGCGCCGCCCTCGAATCCCTCTCCGCGCGTCTGGCGCAGCCTGTGGTGGCTGACGTAGAAAACTTGGTGGCAAATCTGCAATCCGTCCGTGACCGATGGATTGCCTCCACCAAACACGATGGCCTAGATGGAGATTTTGACATCCTTCTAGACGCCATTAACTACATCAAGCGATCCCAACCCCGCCCGCAAGTCGCGCAAGGTGGGGAGGCAAAGGGGGAGGCTGTGGCCGTAGTGTCTGGTAGCGATACTGTGCTGGGCTGTGAGTCTCGTTCTCTGCACTGGCTTATTAAAGACCCATATTCGATCCAGCCCGGCACGAAACTCTACACGCACCCCGCTGAGCGCGCGGCCGCGCCGGAGGAACGATATACCAATCCTCATGATGACAGGTACGACAGTGGATATACGGACGGCTGGAACGATTGCCGTAAAGCCATGCTCTCCGCCGCCCCGACGCTCGCCGGGAAGGGGAAGGCAGAATGAGCCTTCAGCATTGCATTGTTGATCTGGATAACTGCGTCAGCGATGATCATTGGCGACTTGAGCTCATCAATTTGGAGCTTCCTGTTATCAATGATCGTTACAAGCTCTATCACGAATATTGTCATCTCGATACGCCAGGTGAATCGCGTGACTATGTGCTGGAGCTTGCGAAGCGATACAAGTTGATTGTGTTCACATCAAGACCTGAAGCAGTTCGTAGCAAAACGCTTCATTGGCTGGAAAAATGGAACATCCCTACCACGCAGCTCTTCATGCGCTATGACAACGATCATCGTTCATCGGTCTTGATCAAGCGAACGATGTTACGGATGGCGCGGCAATATCACAACTGCAACGTACAATTCGCAATCGATGATCGTCAGGATATCTTGGACATGTACCTTGCAGAAGGCGTGCCCAGTGTTAAGCGCATCGCATTGCGCGATATTCCACTCAGCAAGATCGAAGGAGTCAGAGTATGACTTTAAGACTTTTGTATCCATCTTCCAAAGATCACAATCCAATTGGATGGATTGATTTTGATGTTACTGTTTGCCCTCAATGTTGCTTAGTAAGCGATGCTCCTTTTTCTCCCATTCATTATGGGAGCATTTGGAAATGTCAGCGATGTGGAACGAAGCTTCAAGCTGGACTTGATATGGCTAAGCATATCCCTGTCCTTGGCAAATATGAGAGCGATGAAAATCGCATCAAATATTTCTGCCCTGAATGCAAGGATCACTGTGGAACATATAGCGAAACAGAATATGCGCCTTGGTGTTTCAAACACAATAGATTGATGATGGACAAATGGGAGAATGGTCAAGCATTCATTGACGCTTGCAAGGAATCCCAAACCAGTCCAGTTCCTGATATCCTGCGCGGCGCAGCAGCGACCTTCGAACAGCGCAATGGCGCTTATGGGAACAACTATCGGCGCGCCGGCATCGTCATGGCTGCGTTGTTCCCTAATGGAATCACTATCAAAACGGCTGAGGAGTGGAATCGCTTTAGCATTTTCTTCCACCTGATGAACAAGATGATGCGTTACAGCAACAACATTGAGAAAGGCGGTCATCTCGATTCCGCTCACGATGCGCAGGTCTATGCTGCGATGCTTGAAGAATTCACAAAGGAAAATTCAAATGGCTCCATCAAAGCGTAAAGCTCCTGCCGCGCGGCAGGAAGTTCTGGACAGTGGTTATGATGCTACTGGCATCTTCGATACGGAAACGACAGGGCTGCTCAAGCCGGATGTATCGGATTTGGATCAACAGCCTCGCATTATCGAATTCGCCATCAGCATCCAAGATCGTCAATACAACATCGTGGAAGATCATGTGTGGTTGATCAATCCTGGCATTGAGATCAGCGAGGAGATTACCAAGATCACTGGCATTACCAACATTGATCTTCGCGACAAACCTTCGTTCATTGAAGTGCTTCCTGAAATCATTGCAGTGTTACGTCGTCTTGATCGCATCATCGCGCATAACTGTCCATTTGATCATCAGATGCTCATCAATGAGCTTAAGCGCATCGGTCAAGAATTCAAATTTCCCTACCCGCCCGAATGGATTTGTACGGTACAACTCGCACAAGAACTGATCTACGGTCGTCGCGCGCGGCTCATTGAGCTGTACAAAGATACAATGGGAAAGGAACTTGAACAAACTCACCGCGCATTGGATGACGTTCACGCGCTAGCCGAAGTTGTCCGTGAAAGGAGATGGTAAGATGAAACGCGAATTAGTAAAGATTGTTCCGCCTAAAGCTGGAAAATTTGGGCTGGTAAAAACTTCAGGAACAAAGGTAATGATTGGACAAGTAGAGTTACCAAATGTTATCAAAATCGTGCTGAAGGCGGAAGTTGATAGTATTTGGGAAGCGGAGATTCATTGCCACGTTCGAATGCAGCCGATGGATGCGCTTGCTGTTATTCATTATCCAAAGCCTTGGTGGCGTCGCGCATTGAAATGGATTGCTGGAGGCGATAAATGAACAATCAGCTCATTGCTAATCTTCAATTTGTCCACAAACGCTGGAGAGGGATTGCAGAACGGTTGGGCTGGAGTTGTGCGATGGAAGATGATTTCAAGGTCATGCTTGAAGCCATCTTCCATCTAAAACAATTGGAGCCTTCTGCAATTTGCTTCGCGGACAATGGTGAAGATATCGAACGGCGCGCGAGCGAACACACAGAGAATGCTTGTCCATTTTGCAGAGACTCAGGGCACAAAGATGATGCAAGAATGGAAAGTGTTCCTCATTGGTTGCCTGAAGGCGCTACTTGGGATGACGACAATGTTTATTTCCTTGTGGCTGAAATCGAAACTGGTCCTGACAGCGAACTTGCTTATGGCCCGACAATCAAATGGACAGATATGTCATTGCTGGTCGATGGAACAAAGCTATATGTGCGCAATTCTGAACGATTAGCTTTGTCTAATGATAACGTTCTGGTTCCTAGATCGTTATTAGGCGCGGCATTAGGCGCGTTGAGTCATCCGAATCATCCTCAAGCAAAAACAATTGAAGCGCTGCGTGACTATGCTTATCATGCACCTGGTAGAAAGATGGAGAATGAGACATGAGCATTGACGTCTCTAATGCTGTCAAAACGCGCGGCAAGAACGATGAGCGCATCTATGTAATGGATGATGCGGAAATCACAATCGTTGCTCCAGATGCTGCGCGCCTCGACATCTACGATGATCGCGTTGAAGGGAACTACCCTGGGCGCTACACACGCATCTATTCGAAGTTCGAGCTGATGATGATGGTCATCATGATGGTGGATGCGATTCAAAAATTGGAAGTGGCAGAGACGCGTGGCGCGCCTACCAACAAGAAATCGAGGGGCAAGAAATGATCATTCAGCAGTTCTTCGAATTAGGCATGAAGCGAAGCGTCAATGAGCTTCTCGATTTCCCTGAAGGTCATATTGCCAATCTCGGCTGTGGCAAGCATGTATTGGATGGAGCAATCAATCTGGACTGGCCAGAATGGGAAGCTGAGCGCTACGAAATCCAGCTGCCGCGCGAAATTATAATGCCAGAGCATCCGATGTGTCAAAGTGACGCACTCACTGGTACAGGCGGTTTGTTCCGTAAGCAGCTCATTCGTTGCCCGGATGGCTTCTTGGCTGGCATTCACGCTTATCATTTTCTGGAGCATCTGCATGATCCGCGCCGGATGCTGCGCGAGATGCAGCGCTGTTTGAAGATAGGCGGTGTGCTCAACATTTGTGTGCCCCATTATTGGGGCAGCATGGCGCATCACGATCTGGATCACAAGCACAACTTCGCGCTCGATACTTGGAGCAACACGTTCAGCGCGCCTTGGTATGACAAAGATCGAAATGGCTGGCAGTTTAAGATTCATTTCAACATGTTGATGGCGATTACTGAGCGCAACAGCGCTATCCTTTGTCAGTTAGTGAAGGTGCAGGAAATCGATCTGTCAAACATCATTAGGTGATACCATGTCAAGCAGCAACAAGCGAGTCTATCTTTGCAGTGGCGGGCCTTGGGATGGCTATCGCCTTTTGTTTTCTCCGGTTATGGATGGGCTTGCTTTAACGTTGATTATCAAAGTGCAGGGAATTCGTGGTAGCTATATGGCTATCAGCAAAACGATTGCTACATGGAGAGATGCTGATCATGGATCAGTTTCGCATTCGATCTGAGTTCAACTTTCGCCGAAGCTATGGTCAGCTTTCAAAGATCGTCGCAGCAGGTAAGGCGCTGGGCGCAAAAGCACTCGCATTAACTGATCCAAACACCTTTGGTCACGTCTCCTTCTACAAGGCAGTGAAGGCAGCAGAAATGCTGCCCGTGCTGGGGGTGGAGCTATTTGTTAAGCGCGAGTTGACCGATGATGACAAGCGTACGTGCATGTTCTATGCAGCGAGTACTGCTGGATTGAGCGAGTTGTATGGCTGGACCACTATTGCAACGACTCAGGGTAACGCGCTGACGTTTGATGATGTCTTTCAGATGAAGAATGGGATCATCGTTTGTGCCGCTTCCCAGATCGAGGATGATCTACTCGCAAGGGCCAATTTCATTGAAGCAAATCCCATCTCTTCCATTCAGCGAAAGCGAGCAGTGGATTTGGCAAAACGCTTCAAATTACCTGTATTGCCAACTTCAGACACCTTCTATCCGCGCGCGGTAGATAAGCAAAGTGCGGAGCTGATGGGGGTGGCGATGAAGCCAACGCCTCAATGGATGCTGAGTGAACGTGAAGCAAAGTTCCATATGCGCGATCTTCCTGCTGACGCGTGGAAGAGTCATGAACTGCTTCGCGAGATGTGCAGCGATGTTGAGCTATTGAAAGCTGAGAACATCGTTCATCCAATGGACTTGGAGGAAGCCTGTCGCAAAGCGATCAAAGCTAAGGTCGCTAAATGGGATAGTGTCTATGAAGCTCGCTTAAAGATGGAGCTTGCAACGATTCATAGCAAGAAATTCGATGACTACTTTGCGATGCTTTCAGGAATGTGCTTGCATGCAAAGAAACATATGCTGGTTGGGCCTGCCCGTGGCAGTGCGGCCGGCAGCCTTGTGTGCTATCTGCTCGACATCACTGAGATTGACCCGCTGATTCATGATCTGATGTTTGAGCGCTTCATCGATGAGACGCGTTATGACTTTCCTGACATTGACCTGGACTTTCCCGATGAGAAGCGTGAAATTGTTTTTGAGTATCTGCGAAAGCGTTACGGGGCTGCAAACGTCGCACATATTGGTACTGTGTCACGCCTCAAAGCGAAATCTGCGATTGGTGAAGTCGCGAAGGCTCTTGGCATCCCTCCGTGGGAAACTGCAGCGGTAAAGGATGCAATGATCGAGCGCAGCGGCGGCGATGCACGAGCTGCGATGTGTATTCTTGACACCTTCGAATCTATCGAGATTGGTCAACAGTTTGTGGCGAAGTATCCCGCCATGAAGCAAGCTGCTAATCTGGAAGATCATGCATGGCATACCGGAGTGCATGCTGCCGGGGCGCTCGTCTGTAATAAGCCTGTGCGCACTTATTGTACAGTGAACGTTGAAGGTGTTGCGCAGCTCGATAAAAAGGATGCTGAGTCTATCAATTTGATGAAGGTCGATGTGCTGGGGCTACGTACGTTATCACTAATCGAGAAGACTGGCAAAGATGTGCGCAATGTTCAGCTGAACGATCCGAAGGCATTTGATGTCTTCAATCGCGGACGCTTTGTGGGCGTCTTCCAGTTTGAAGGGCCAGCGCTTCAATCGATCTGTAAGCAAATCGGCGTTCATGAGTTTGAAGACATTGTTGCGATTACATCGCTGGCGCGACCCGGGCCGCTCCATTCTGGTGGTGCAACATCCTTTGTTAACCGCAAGCTTGGAAAGGAGCCTGTGGAGCTGATTCACCCCATCTTCGATTGCATTACTGCTAAGACCCAAGGCATGGTGCTGTATCAAGAACAGGTAATGACACTGCTTCGCGAAGTTGGTAGTATGGAATGGGCTGATGTCCAGATGTTGCGTCGCGCAATGTCCAAGTCGCTTGGTCTGGAATTCTTTGAACAGTTCTATGAACGCTTCCGCGAAGGTGCTAGAAAGAATGGGGTTGATGATGAAGCAACGCGCAAGATTTGGGAGCTAATGATTCACTTCGGCTCCTACGGATTCAACCGCAGTCACGCCGTTGCCTATGCGATCATTAGCTATTGGTGCGCTTGGCTCAAAGCTCATCATCCTACGGAATTTGCGATGGCTGCTTTGGCTCACGCAAAGGATGAAGATCAAACTATTCGACTTCTCCGCGAGATCATCAATGAAGGCCAGATCAAATATGTCCCATTCGACGCACAACACTCCCAAGAAAACTGGTCAATCCACGATGGAGCAATTCTTGGCGGCCTTGTATCCATTAAAGGAGTGGCAGAGAAGACTGCTAAGGCAATTGTCAAAGCCAGGAGCGCTGGAACGCTTACAGCAAAGCAACAAGCGCTTTTGCAAAACCCACCGTTGATGTACAGCGATCTGTTCCCGGCGCGAACGCGCTATGGAGCGATCTATGAGAATCCGCGCGACAACCCAGTGCAAATTGTCAATACTGACAAGATTCACCGATTGATCGAAGTGACTGATCAGATGTCTGGAACGATCTGCGTTATCGTTCGCCTGAACAATAAGGACATTCGCAGCCGCAATGAAACCCAAGCGCTGTCGCGGCGCGGCGGAAAACGTGTTCCGAAGAACAAGGAATTTTGGCTCAACATGGAGTTTGAAGATGATACTGACAAAATCATGGGAACAGTTTCATTCTTTGATTATGAATACCTTTCTAAGCCATTCTTGAATGCGCCTACTGAAAGTTGGTGGCTGCTGCGATGTGAAATGCAGAAAGGTTGGCGGCGGCTCGGGATCAAGAAAGCAATGAGGCTTGATAGCGATGTTTGAGCGAATCAAAGGAGGCTACAGCCTCCATGACAAAGAGAAGCCTGAACTTTGCCAACATGGAATCCACGGTCATTGGCGAGTTGTGGATTGTTGCAAACAAGAGGAAGATCGCGATGTGATTGAATGCAGCCGTTGTGGTAAACAAAAACAAGTTGCTTGTAGTTTTGATGACGACATGTCATGAAAGCTGAAGGACGATTCTGGCAAGCAATCCGCACTCATCTGCCGCGCGGAACTGATCGGCTGGATAGGATTGAAAATGAAGTTGGTTCTGGGCAGCCTGATGTTAATGGCTGCCTGGATGCGGAAGATGTCTGGATTGAATTGAAGGCACCCATTGAGCCAAAACGCGCGGATACGCCGTTAATTCATGGCAGCAACCACGGATTGCTAGTCTCTCAGATCAATTGGTTTGGTCGTCAATATCAAGCAGGCGGTATCGCTTACATTTTGCTACGAACAGATCGACGCATTTTGCTTATCAATGGCGTCGCTCATGCAAAGAAGTTCAATCAATCCACCATCAAGCAGTTGATTCAGATCGCGCTGTTCCATCATGAAGGTTCAATGAGCAAGGATCAATGGGGGTTTCTCCGCAATGTCATCATCACCGCCTCCCGGCATCACCGGATTCATCGCCACGAACAACTTAAACAGCTGCTCGCTAACATGGACGAAAGAGCGCGGTTGGCTAATTCTCGTCAGTCGCGGGGATCGCCTAGGAATCTGCCGGGGCGGGGCGCTGCAGGCCGCGCTCGCGGAAGCCGTGGCGAACCTTGACCCGGAACCCGAAGCCGCTAGCGAGGCGCTTAGGATGCCTCCTAGCGGACGGAAACGCGGAGCTGCTATGTAGGCCAAATGGACTAGACCATCGAAGTGGTGAAAAATTCCACGCACTGTGTGGTTTTTTGATGAAGAATGAAGTAGACTTATTTCCACGGTAGCGGTAAAGCGCCGGATAAAGGAGAAAGAGCTATGAAGCGTTACACGATCCAAATCATTCAGACCAGCAAGCAACGCTTCGGACGCGCTACAGCTTTCCTCCTCGAAGACGGCATTCAGATCGCCAAGATAACGCGCGCTGGCCTTCAAGAAGGCTACATCGCAGAAACGCAATTCAAATTCTTCACACAAGGCGCAGAAGGTCGCTTTCAGGATTTCTGCGATTCGCTTTCGATGACGGAAACCGTAGAAGCTTTGGGCTTCCCGGTTTAAGGAGAGCAGAATGAACACGTATCGCGTCTATCGCTTCGGAAAGCTGCTTGCTGAGATGGTTGCGGATAGCATGGACCAAATCATCAGCAAGCTCCGTGCCTCGCGCACCAACTATGACCGCATCGAGCGCGTCTAAGGGATCGCCATGAACAACCATCACAAGAGCCACAACGAAACGACGGCGAACTGGGAGCTGGTAAATGCTCACCAGGATAAGGCGCCGACGACTCACGTCCACAATCGCGCCTATCAGGAGCTTGCCCAAGAAGAGCTTGCGCGTCTGCGTCGGCGCAAGGGGCTGGGCGGCTTCATCCGCAAGCTGTTCGGGAAGGTGGCGTGAGATGAATATTCATGCCAACTACGAGGCGCTGGCGAAGCAGGCGGCTGGCGAGAAGGTCGATGTGCTGGCCGATTTTCTTCGCCATCAGCACATCGTACGCATGGCTCTGGCCGATCTGGCGCAGCGCTGCGATCTGGCCGAGTCATTGCCGGCAATCACGCAGCGCGAACGCGAAAGTCGTGCATCGCAAGCGGCCTGTGCAGAGAAGGCTCGGGCTGCATACGCAGCTCTTCAGGCTCTAGCCATCGCCACTGCCCGCACCGGAGCCTCCGCATGAACGCGCAGGGGCAGAGGGTGGATGTGCTATCAGTGATGGATGCCGCAAAGGATCGTGTGGCGCGTCCGCATGAGGCTGGGTTGCACGAAGCCCGAGCCGCCATAGCTGAGCTGATCGAAGCCGCGCAAATCGCTTCGAACTACCTGACTGAAAACGGTTGTTCTCGCGAACGCCTTAGCGCTGCGCTCGCCCGCGTCGGAGGTGCGCAGTCATGAGTAATTACCCTGATTACCGCCACGATCAATATGAGGCATACGCTCGCGCATTGCTTCGTGAGCATCGCTCCATTAGCATTGCAGCGCAAAAGCGACGCATTGTATTTGTCTTCGTTGCTCTCATCCTCCTCGCCATCATTGGTTTAATGGGGGATATGGATCGAATCGATGCAAAGCGCGATCTGCAGCATTATTGCCAGATGGTGAATGACAAAGTTTGGCCGGATTACCGACATCTTGCTGCATCTAATTGTAAGTTCCATGTGGATTGATCTGAGCAAATATCCTTCTCAATAAACCAAAGGGCACCCCTATGACGAGTTACACGGATGAGCAGGTGCTTGCTCAATATCACAAGCTTGTTAGGAGAGGACAGCCGCACACTGCTGCGATGCTGGATTCCCTCCTGGCTGACCGCACCCACCTGCAAGCGGAGGTGAAGGCGTTGCATTGGCTTCCACTTGAACCTTGCCCTATGAAAGCTCCATGCCACTTCAATAATGCAGAAGCTCAGTGCTGGGCTTCTGGCTATAGCAGCTGTTTGTTGACGATCGAGCAGTATCGCAAATCCATTGATTCTGTCTGAGCCGAGAAAGAAAATATGTCAGCATAAGAAGCCAACTTCCTCCATCTTCCATACTTGGATTAGAAAAGGCCGCTGAGAAGCGGCCTTTTCTTTTGCTCAGAGCCCATGCATGCATGTGCAGGAGACTGTTCTAGCTTCCCAGGCTACCTAACCTTGCCCTTAGGCGCAGCTCGGGGCGTTTTAGCCGGTTTCGCAGCGTTCGCTGCACAGTCTGGCTGGCTATCTCCCGAGGCTGCCGCGCGCAGCCAACCTACCAAACATTGCATCCTCGCTGCGCATTCTCCATAAGCTTCCTTCCAGGACAGGCTATTGCTGATGATGTCTCTCACTTTCTTGGTCGGAGTCACAGTAGCCGGCGAACAGATTCCCATAAGCGCTTCCGGAGGTGAAATGATCTCAGTACGGGTTTGGACGATAGACTGAGGTGGCTGGACAGGGCGTTCCATCGAGCACGCACCCAACAGAACTAGGCACATCCCCATCCAGTAAAGCTTTAGCTTGGGCATTGTTCCTCTCCAGCTGGGCGATCTTAGTGCGAACTTCTTTATTGCTGACTGCGTTGGCATTAACCAAATTTTGCAGCCCCTTGATATTGTCGCTATCTGTCTGCCGTAGATTCTTCAGTGAATTAATCGCATCCTGCTGTTCTTGGTTAATCTGAACGGCTTGCGTCAAACTTTGACTGACGGACCCCAGCCTTCCACTCAAATCCCCAATGGTGGATTCCATTTCATGCTGCTTGATCCAACTATTCAGCGCGAAGCCTGCCAACGTTGTTACTGTAGCAATGAGCAAGTATTCGATGATCAAGCGAGCCTTACCAGCTAACTTGCCAGCGAACCATTTTACAGGACCGAGTTGAGAAAACCAAAGCATCGCATTAGCTAGCATCGTCTTGGCTCCGATTGAGCTTGAGATTCCTCCATACAAATCGTTGAATGACTTGTATGGAGGCAGACGCGCCCAGCCACCCCGAAACACCAACTGAGATCGCGGTTATTTCAAAACTTACTCCCTTGATACGGCAAATCCACATCGCGAACAAACCGACCATCCCAGAAGACAGAAACTCAATCAGCAAACGAATCTTGCCAATCTTCTGCCCACTGTCCATCGTCCGCATCATATAACCGAGCGCACCAGCAGTTGCAGAAAACAGCATGAAGCCTAATGTGCGCAACCAAGCTAGCAATCCGCTATCAGGCTCCAAGTTCATACCTACCCCGCTATTGTAATTACATTCTCAGGTAGAAATCCTTTGTTACGTTTTGCCAGAACTTTTGCTGCAGCTTCTGCTTTGGTAATCTTACCGTCTGAATTTGCATCAAGTCCTGCATTTTGACGATAAGCGATCCCGCCAGAAAACAAAACCGCATCAATCGGCGAGCCTACATACTTCGGCATCAAAATCGCCATATACATGTCTGGAAGATTTTGAATGCGAGAAGCATATGGCTGAAAATACCGCTCTACATAATCGAGCTGCTGAAGCGCATTGAGCTGTGCAAGCGCTTCAGTGCTAGTTCCCATACCCTGCGCCGTCGATCCCATAAATTGAATCAAGCCCACTGCGCCGCTGCCGGCAGCATTGCGAATGGAAGGGGAAAATGTCTCGCCAGATTCAAATGCAATACAAGCCATCAAATCAGAAGCAGCACCATCATACCAGTCAAAGGTCTTACAAATACGCAACACACGCGCGATGAATTCAGAACTGACCTTTTTGCCCCAAGCAATTTGCATTGACATACTTCCCCCAAGATTAAGTACCCCAAGCAGTGAAGCCGCTAGGCAATGGATGGATTAAATCCACAGTATCAAAGTTTCCTTTCCCCGTTTGACTTTGTAGATACAACGCCAATGCTGGATACATGTCTGTATCAACGCTTGTGAACGCAGGATTAGTACCTGTAGCAGGATTTCCACTATTCTGCCAAACACCATTCAGTGAGAAATATATTTCTCCAGTGGAACCTTTCAATGCGATTCCAATAACATCTCCTGCAGTATATGCAGCACCATAGGAATGAGATGAACCATTTCTCCATGCTGTTCCGTTTTGCATGTAATAACCGCAACTTTGTGGCTCGCTACTATCACCAGGAGCCTTGTTTGTAGGCAAAAATGAATTTGCACAACCTACCATAATAAAAGGTGATCCAGTTGGTCCGCCAATAACTACTTCAAAATACTTATCAGCTCCAGCATTTGAAATTGTTCCAAGAACTGATCCATATTGTGAAGAATTAAGAGCAGTCCGCGTTGCAGTTAACTTGTCTGATGACAATGACAAGCTAGTTGTTAATCCCAAAGGTTGCCAAGTAGCCGATGTAGGAGGCGGAGTAATCGAAACTGGCCGAGCCAGCATAGCAATTCGAAGATTATGTAAACGGCTCATGACATATCGCCTGCAAGAATCCAATCATTCAATGCAACTTGATAAAGAAATATCATTGAATATTGTGCATTTGTTTTAAGACTAACGCGCGAATGTAGCGATACACCTGAAGCGGCCGCGACAGTGACTTGTCCTGAGCCATATTGTGTGATAGGAACAATTGCGCCTACTTCGGCGATATTTAATGGCAATGTTACAGCTACAGCTGTTGATGCATTGAAAGAGATGCCACGATTACAATCGTGGCGCGTAAGCGTATGGGATGTTGCTGAAGAGATGACAGGAAAAGCCGTACCTACTTCGTCAAAACGCAAATTACATGCGCCATTTACAGTAAAAGCTGCATCATCTGAACCAACACCAGCAATAACTACATGCCAAGCTAATGCTCCGCGCATATAATGGCTAGGATCATCTACATCATATGATGGGTTCCATGTACCTGACGTTGCATGTTCAATATCAAACTGCGCAACATCTAGATAATGCAGACCACTCGGCACAAAGCCCTTCGTACAGTGAGCAGCCTGTGCCCGTTGAATATGCGACGCATGGTCCGATGCTATGTGTTCAAATGCATGTGCACAAGCCCATGCGTTGATCTGCCCGGCAACCGTATGCTCCCCTAATTGATACCCAGTATAGAACCCCACAACAGCAGTCCTATCGATACGCGTAAAAGCACCGTTACCGTTCTTAGGTAAACGTATACCGTAACTGGTGGTCGTAGTCGGGTAAGTAACGTCAGGGACGCCGTATTTGCCTGTACATGCGACCACATTGTCTATATCGACACATGCAATGTGACTACCATCCAAAGCTGTGATAGTAGGATTAGCGATCGTTTGGAAGAGCATATTGACACAACGAAACTGGATATTACTGAAATCAGCAGCAGAGCCCGATGGCCCCCATACGCCTAATAAAGCACCTGTTCCAGATGACAGCGTACTTTTGAGTACTGCACATCCTGTTGGAAACGGCATAGTTGCAGATACAGAAAAATCTTGTGGCGGCGGCGTCTGGCCGAGAAAAACAATAGGGATTTGTGTTCCTGCAGTGCTTATTTTAGGAAGCACAAGTTGCGAGTTGCTACGACTCGTATCCTGCAATGCTCCACTAATCAGGTATACCCCAATAGGAAAGAATGCAATGCCACCACCAGCAGTGCTCAGCGCGTCAATTACCGCTTGAATAGCTACGGTGGCATCAGTAGCTCCTGTTTTGTCAGCGTCGTAAGGCGATTGTGTAACATCAATCCACGGCAGGCTACCGCCACTACCGGAAGCTGAAATCTCAATAGTTGCTCCAGAAGTTGTCGCTATGGGAGTAACCGTTATATTGGCTCCTGGCACAATATCGATGTCGCCAGAAAAACCGTTGACAGTAGATACACCAGTACCGCCACTAGAAACAGCTTCCCACGCATTATTCCTGCGTCCATAAATAGTACCATCAGAAGGAGCATCTGGAATACCGTTACCTGCAGCCCATGCTCCGGAAGAGAATATGTAGATGGCGTCGTCGGCTTTATTGATAACTTGCCATGCCTGCACACCAGCTGCGTAAAAATCCCATGCAGCCGCTACAGCATCATATCGTGCCAATGCGTTGTCATGGCCAGACCACGCGCCAGTGCCAGCAGCTTTCACGATCCACATTTGCCCGTTGGTAGGTGAGACCGGCGGAGTGCTGAGCGCCATTGACTCGACACGCGGCGTAAGCAATGCATCGATAACATCCAATGCCAGGTTGAGTCCGGCTGCCGGATCCATAGTATTCTGCGGGACATAAGGGATCCCATTGCTTGGCGTATTACTCATATTGTCACCTGGGTAGAGGGGCCTAGGCCGGTTAGTTGATTGCGCTGGCTGACGCTAATGGTAATGCTTCCTGATAATGAACTCACATCAACTGTTTCTGACGTAGCCGCTGTATCAAGCGCGATAATGCTGGTTCCATCGGTAGCTTCAAGATGAAATCCTGAAAAGTAGCTACCCATTGCAACACGCGGCCCTGAACCAAGTTTGCCTACACCTTGCCATTGTACGATAGCATTATTACCGGAACGACGTGCTTGCAAATAGGATGGCGCATATTCCGTCTGAGACTGCCCTGTGTAAATAAATGTCTTCACTGTCGCAGTATCAACTGTTGCACCGTAACTCGTCGCACGAATAGTGATGGAGCGACCAATGTAAGATAATTCTGCATCAGAAAAAAACAAGTTAGCTCTATCAAGCAGCACAAATCTTTCCCCAATACTATGCGCGATGGAAGCAGTATGCAGTCTGCCGCGCAAAAGAGGCTGGCCAAGATAGAACGTTCTACTGGAATCTTGATTCACTTCAGCAAATTGAATAATCTCATCTCCGATCGCTGCCATATTGGCTCGATTAAGAAGTTGATCAAATGTAGCTGAATCCAGTTCGGCGTCAGGTTGAATGACATCTACAACGAGCGTGTTTCGGTAATCAGGGACTTCTGAGCGAGCTGCATTGATTGGCGCAGACAATGTTCCGATTATCGTTGCATTGGGCATATCGATGGAATCGATGTAATTGGCTCCGCCATCGAGCGACAACTCTACCAATGCACCTCGCCAGCCTTCAGATTCCCCGGCAACTGCAACATAACAGCCTAAACGGTCATCAGCGTCACGAATGATGTGAATGTCCAACGCTTCAACAAGTGTTGGCCCAACAATTCGATTCGGCGGAGGCGTAGGAATCTGCGGAGGATATCCTTGCAGAGTTGATGTGTATGCACTCTGACGATCAAACATCATCTTGTAATCTTGCTGACCATCTTGCATGTCAATTTGTGAAATGCGCAGCCTTACATATTCATCGTCTACATTTACAAACAGCGTGTCAGACACAACAAGATCGAGATGCGTGTCTGACAATGATAGAGTAACATTGCCACGCAGTTCTTCTGCCATCACTTTGTGATTGATAGCAACAGCGCGTTTCGCTTGATCAGCTGTAAGAACCACTGCAGTCTGTAAAGAATTCTCGCCAGTAACCCGAGGATCGCCAGGACGTTCGCTGCTCTGGCGATCCGTAGCCAAGCCGCCTGCAATATCGTAATAATTGAGATGAAGCGAACGCGGAACAGAAATGCTATCATTTCGCTGTACGTTATATGGCGCAGCATCATTAGTGACAACCATCTCATCAATTTCAATCGTCTTTACGGTATCTACCCCCCTTCGAATGAAATGGATGACGCCGCCATAATTCGCAGGATCAAAGAAGAAGACTTGTGATAATGCTAGCAATGCAGCGCTCGCTGCATAGCTATTTATAATCGCATATCCTTGCACTTCAATATGGATCAAATCGGTAACATCATACGATCCATCTTCCATGCCGGCGCGCCGGCAAATCTCTGCAACAATAGATGCAAGCGATACAGTGCACAAAGTGCTCACGGAATAGGAACCTCGCCAGCGCAAAGGAAATCAAATGGAGCTTGATCTGTTTCTCCAAAATTATCCCAATTAATCAAGTCAGAAGTCCTAGCGACATAACCGATGGCGCTAACATAAAGTCTACCCTGAAATACTCCGAGTGATCCTTGAAGTTGAATAGGTTGGCCTGAAACTAATTCCCATTCAGCTGTACCATCATTAAAAGAATATAAACCACCATCATAACAAATTCCAAGATATTTGCCAGCAAAATAAGCTAACTGTTTAATGTGTCCTGGCGCAGTAGTACCTTGTTGTGTCCATGATCCTGGCGCGCCAGTATAAGTAATTCTTGAACCACCTGAAGATGCTGCAATACGAAGACCGCACACTGCCATATATCCAAGATGCCCATAAGCAAAATCAGAAACATCGAATGCAGCTGCATTTTCATAATTCCAGAATTGCCCATCGGGGCTATTATAGATACCTCCAAATTGATCGCCACTTAAATACAAACCATTTAGATAGCGGGCGCACCATTTGCGAAATGTAGTAGATGGAGTAACTGTAGCAGTTTGCCAGCTATCGCCATAATCGTCTGAATAAAAGATTGGCCCTGGACTCGTACCGCCAATTCCGCCAGTGAGTACAAGACGTCCGCTGTCGTTGAAAGCACTAACGTATAAGTTAGTGTCTGGCGGTGTAATGCGATCCCAATTAGACCCGTTATGGGATCGATATACGCTTAGCAGATCATTATTTCTAATAGCAGATATAAATGTCCCGCTGTAATAACTAATCCAATGAGATGGATGAGCGCCTGAAAGAGCATTTTGCCAAATAACACCATCTATAGTAAATGAAGGTGACAATCCACTTGAAGTTCCACCGAGCAGAGCTGGTTGCCGCGGAGATTGCCAACACGTATTGACTTGAAATGCCCAAGTCGATACAGCGCCTGCGCTATCTGTCAAGTCCTCATTAGCTTGCACCATGTAGCATGTACCGCGAAATGCGGGCGTATTGCCTACGCCAAGGAACGCTTCAAGATCAGGAGAGGGCAATTGTGTGAAATTGCCATCATACAACCGAGCTGTCTTCAGGAATTCTGTGTTCTGCTTATCCATCCCCGTTACGCCAGGGCGAATATCATACACAAGCGTTCCATTCTTCCACACACGAACAATACCAGCAGGGCCTTCGCATATTCCAACCGCATAGGTGCGATAAATGCTATTAGTCTCTATGACAGGTCCGCCTTTGCCCTGACGCTTTCGGCGTTTAACTACTTTTGGCTGACTACAAGCAATGAGATTACCAGCCATCGGAGGAGATGTGCCAAACACAATAGGTCGCGGATTCCCTTCCTGCGAAGTTTGCTGAGATAGATCACCGATATTGGGGGCCTTTTGAACTTGAGGATCAACAGCGTTACCAAGGAATGATCCCACCATCCAGCCAATCTGCGCGCCTGTTGGGCCGCCAATGTAACTGCCAACTGCTGCGCCTATGATTGGGAGGATTTGCCGGGCCATAATCTGTATACCTCTTGAATGCAGCTAAGATGGAATTCATCAAGTCGATGTTCAACAACGCCGTGGAGATTGTGAGCATGTATCAATGATAGCCCACCATACAAGTAATCGCCAAAAATAGCTAAGTGAGAAGGTTCGCCAGTTCCCCAACGAATGAGTGCGATATCTCCAGCTTGCCATGGCGGTTCAATTGGATCGCCACATAGCATTTGAAGTTCCTTGGCGAGTCTTCCATCCCAAGGCTCTCTTCCATAATGCGTATGATCAGCAATTGGCTTTCCTGCTTGATGTGCTGCGATTACAACCAGCCCCACACAATCAACGCCAAGCTTATTCCTTCCACGATGACGCCATTGTCTTCCCAACATACCTCTCGCGGCAGCTACAAACTTCTCTGCGGTCATAGCTGCGCGCCTGGCGTTGAGATAGCTACAGCATCAGACACTGGAATCGTGTCTTCAGCTTTCATGTTCGGATAGTTATTGTAGAACTTGCAATTGGCTTTCGTCTTATCACAGTCAGGGCGAATCCGTCCTGTATCGCCAACTTGAATCGCATATCCAGCTCCATCATTCAATGTAACGGTATGCGTTCCAGCATTGTAATCTTCTGTTGCTGCTAAGGCAGTGCTAGCATTCTTTCCAGTAAGCCATTCCACTCTCCCTGGAAAATAATTTCCAGCGCCAAGACCTGTAGCAACAAAGCTGCGATCGTTTTCAGCACCTACAGATGTAACTGTAAAATTAACCCATAAGCTTTCAGCATCAACGCCGCAGCCTGTTTGACTATTCGCTGGGGTTCCAAAGATGGCGCGACAAGTTCTTGTCCAAACGCTACCAACTGCTTGTTTGAGCCGCATTACGAATGAAAGCAGCTCAGGAGTCCAAACCATCCCAAACTGCGTGCTGGTAATTCCTACGTCGCCAGCATCAAGCAAAGCAGCAGAGCCAGCAGCTGGGGATTCATAATTGAAATAGAACAACTGCCATTTTGCATTTTCTAGTGCACCAGCATTCACCATCTCTACGGTTACACCAGGAATGTCATCGCTTATTAATGCATATCCTTCTGCATTGTCCACGCTATAGCCTTCATCAGCACTGATAGTGGATGGATCGAAGCCATTGCTTGCAACGTACGTAATAGGCCCATCTCCATCGTTGTGATCATAGATCACATCTCGATTCGTCATGCAAATGCCATATACCATACCATTGCGCAGCTTGAACTTGATGCCGCGCGTAAGAGTGCTGCTATCACTTGCAAGATCGAGCTGTAATGGAGTCGGAATCGGCCGAGGCATTATTGCGCAACCTCAATCAAATCTACAGAACCATTGATGGCAAAGTCACCTTGCTGGAACTTAGAACCAATGGTCAATGAAAGCGAATCACTATTAAAGCGAACTGGAACGCGAAACTCACCAGTGATGGTAATCAATGCTGCTGCTGCTGGTGCGCTCGCAAAAGTGATTTGCCCTGTTAATAGGTTGACTGTCGCAGCAGTCACAACTCCATTGACTTTGACGATGAGACCGGAAACAGGTTTAGTGATGAGGCGAACAAATGTTTGATCACCAAAGAAGTAAGACTTGACGCATTGAAATACAGTTGCACTACCATTGCCAGTTCCAATGGCTTCATTATCCAATGAGTAATCATTGAAGTCCTTAGCCAAGAAAGCATACAACTGTCCTCTAGCAACCATGAAAGCTGCTTTCAACTTCTCCAAATATTCAGTACCTGAAATGTTCTGAATGGGAAGCGTGTATTGATGAGATGGATAGGCTGCATTAGCATTACGGCGCTCTTGTCCATTGTGTAGCCGAATAATCCTTGTGGTGAAAACTGGGCCGCCAACCCATCCAAAACCAGGGCAAATATCAATCTCAGCATCAATGAACATTATTTGAGTCTCCTGGCTCGATCAATCTCATATTGCTGACGCTGAGCAACCTGTGTCTGTGTCGTCATCGACGTAGGAGCAGCAAAGCTGAAATTGTTATTCACCACCATACTGCTTGATGAGCCTGCTGATGCTGCAGGAGTAACGCGACCGCTACGACCACTCATCAGCAAGAAATCGCGACCGCCAACTGATAGCATTTCCGGCAAGCCTTCTTCATTCACCTCATACATTCTGCCGGCAGATACTGAGCCGCCTGATGCTCGGCCTCCTCCAAAAACGGAAGACAAGATGTTTCCCAATCCGCTCATCCATCCGCCACTTCCGTTGCCACTAGTTGCTTGATTATTTCCAGAACCGAAAATTGATTCACCAAGTTGCTGAAATAGCCTCTTTGCGATAAGCTTCGTGATCTCAGATTCAATATCAGTAACGAAGCTCTTGATTGCATCGCTTGCGCTTTTGCTACCATCAACAATTGAAGCAAAAGCGTCGCTTGCACCATTCAGGAAATCAGTAGTGACCTGTTCAGCTGCCTTGGCGTTGTTCTTTTGTTCGTCGCTGAAATCTTGCCAAGCCTTATTGACGCCATTCATCCAATCGGATTGTGCAGCGTTAATGCGATCTTGACCATCCTTAGTTTGCTTGTAATAATTGTCCCAATAATCCTTAAGCGACTGAAGCTGTTGTTCGTATTGCTCAGGTGTAGCATTCGGTTTGCCTTTAGCAATGCTCTCTTCGTAGGCTTTCTGATAATCAGAAATCGCTTTCACGCCTTCTTGATAGACGCGCGCAAGCTCTTCCTGATTGGCCGCTTCTTTCGCTCCAATGCCAATTGCCTGAACTTTTGCATCAATGACCTGCTTATGAGCCTGGAGCTGCTCATTAAGTGCCTGTGCGTATGCCTGAGCTGCTTTCAATGGCGCTGCTAAATCATTAGCGAGTTTCTTCTGAGCGTCAGACACTGCTTGTGCAACCTGCTGCTGTACATAAGCAACATCACCGCCCTTCTTGATAGCTTCTGCACCAAGCTGATCGATCTGACGAACAGTTTCTACATATTTCGCATAAGCCTGCTGATTAGGATCAAGACTTTCATTAATCTTTGCTACTGCCTCATTCAATTTTGCATAGGCTTGTGCTAGCTCATCAGCGGCCTTCGCTGCATCGGAATTCTTTTTGTCTGCGTTCCCAAACACATCGTGCAGCCTTTTATTGATGGCTGCCGCGCGCTTTTCGTGATCCGGGTCTTTGCCCCAAATGCTATCAATGAAATCGTCAGCTTTGTGAGAAAGCTGACGCTGAGGCAACACATTTCCCATTCCCTCAGTAACCATTTTTTTTAATTTGTCAACTTGAGATGAAATTCCATCAACTGCATCATCCCAAGCGTCGCCAACGCCTTGGCTTGCAGCATCAGATGTGCGCTGCATATCTTTCCAAGTAGTTGACCAATTTTGGCCAATCTTTCCGAAGCTAGCTGTATATGCTAATGATTTGCCAATGGACTGAAAGTCATCCAGTGCTTTAAATCCAACATTGGATGCAGCTTTGATGCTGGCACCGATTGTATCGAATGCAATAGCAACAACGTGTGCTATTGCAGCTAGCCCAACTAGTGCATTTGTTACAGCTTCAGAAATAGTATCAAGCTTTTCATTGTCTGAAACAAGCTCTACTGCCTGGTTAGACCAATCTTCCAAAACAGGCAGGAGTCGAATTGCAATTCCATTGTAAATTCCTTCGACTGCAGTATGCAAGCGCGTCAGATTATCATTGAATTGCTCAGCGGCTTCGCCCGCATCTTTCCCAATTACAGCATTGAGCTTTTTAGCTTCATCTTGAGCATCGCTAATGCCGCCGGCTCCATCCTTCAGCAAAGGAATGATGTCTTGGAAGCTTTTACCGAAAAGCTCGAAGCCTGCAGCAATCGCTTCAGGGCTACCCTCCAAATCATTGAAGCGATTTGCAAAATCTTTCAGTACATCTTCGCTGCTTCGAATATTGCCATTCGCATCCTTTGTAGCAATGCCGAGTGCTGCGAAAATTTTGCCCTGTTTGCTCGATTCGTCTTGAGCAGCTGCAAGCGATTTGATCAACTTGCCGAGCGAAGATTCCAACGTCTCTGTGCTTACATCAGCAAGCTTCGCTGCATAAGCAAGAGAGGAAAAGGATTCAGTAGAAAGACCAACTCGCTGAGCAGCCTTGCTCATCTCATCCATGTGATTGATGGCTTCTTTTACATTCTCAAAGAGAGCCTTGAAGCCAAAAGCAACACCAAATGCTAGCCCAACTTCCTTAAGGATGTCGCCAATCTTCTCGCCGAACTCATAAGCTGACTGTTCAATGCCAGACAAATTTTTCTTCGCGTTATCGGCGGCTTTATCCATGTTAGTGGTAAAGCCGCCGATCTTCGCAATGAGATCGAGCGTAAGAGAACCAAGGGAGCGATTTGAAGCCATCGTTCAGGTACTCCGATTTATGCCAAGTGCTCTCATTGCAGATTCCAGTGTTACTTCTTGACTTCCCTGTTCAGGACGATCTGCATGAATTGCCCAATCTTGATAGCTAAATTCTTTTCCGTCTTGTCGCTTGCTGTGGTGCAATCTGGCAAGCAGCTCCATCAACTTCGCTATCATGATCTCCATTCGCAGACCATCATTCCCTGTTCCTCGCTTACTAAAGTACATCATCCAATCCAAAGCTTCAGCATGAGAGATGTTCATCTTAGCTTCAGCAATCGTTCTGCCGCCAACTCCATGTAAGACTAGTTCGTGCCAGAATTCGTCTTCTGCTTGGAGTTTTTTCCTTTACTCTTGTTCACCTCGCTTACCTTTTCCAAGAACAAGAAAGCAAGCGACGATTCCAAGCTGTAAGCATCTTCATAAGTCATCACCTCTTCGCCACTCTCGCCGAGTCGTACGCAAGCGGCGATGATGCCGGCGCCTCGACTGTAATTGGGCGAATCAGCTTTGATGATATCCGACATCACTCCAAACGATTGACGAACGATAAAGATATTGAAAGTGTCTTCAACCTCTTCTCCATTTTCAGCGTCGACGTGCTTCCATGTAACTTCACAAGGCACCAATTCCTGTGCAACCATCGCGCCTTTTTGTTTTAGTTGTTCAAGCTTCATTGGCAGTTCCTCTCACATTACATAATTAGGAAGACTTCTTGAAGACTTCCGGTTCACCACTAACCTGGATGCCAACAGTGGAAGTTACCACCGCATTCAAAGCGAACGTGAACGGATAACTGTTCATGAACCCATCAAATGCAATCCAGGAGCGAGTAGTAGGAAGATGGAATCCATCGTCAGTTCCAACCGTCGGAGCAGCCGTTCCATCGCCAAAGCCAATTGCCCAATGCAAAGTGGTGCCTGCGACTTTGAGCTGGTGAAGGCGAACGTGTGAGGCGTCCTTGGGATCGAAGTTAATGCCAAAGCTCGCACTTCCAGGCGTCGCAAGACCAGCAGTATAAGTGCGGGCCGGCGAAGACAAGCAAGTGGTTTCCAATTGATCGATGGTGGTATCGATGCCATCGATACTGATCACGCATCCCACCTCAAGAACCTGATGGTTCTGCGGATCAATCGTGTAAAGCTGGGTGCCTTGAGTTTTCTGTGACATTGACTTGCCCTCTTTTAGCGGTCAACAAACCAATCGATGATGAAGGAACTTACAGGCAACTGAGTTTCTGGTTCTACATCCTCGCCGATCCAGGCTGTGATATATGCCTTCCCTTTTATAGCGTCGCTAATAGCTTTAACAATTTTTCTGCAAGCAGCCAATGTCGGAGCAAATACATCAAGCTGTGTACTGTATTGATCCATATCAGCGTCATCGCCAAGATAATTCTCAGGATTGCCTCCTGAAAGACCCCAAGCAACATAAGGTGCTTGAGTATCTTGGGGAACTTCGCGAGCAGCAAAGATTTTAATGATGCTGCTACTATTTGATAGCAATAGATTTCGAACAACAGGATCAGCTGCCAAAACTTCAAACACGGGCGGGTGCATTGTTATCTCCCAAAGCTTCGGTAATGCCAGCATCTAAGTCAGTTGCTATTGCATCGAAAGCTTTTCCAGAGCTAGCTGCAAATGCCTGCGCTGAAATATGACGAGCTGCAAGCTTACTTGTACCAAGTTCAAGAAAACGCCAGTAGTATACTGGAGAACCTGATTCATATGTCTGACCAACTAGCCCTTTTCGTTTATTCGCTGAATTCGCTACATAAGGCTTTCTAGCGCCTCCTCGCATACCAACGGAAAGCGCATAGCCTCCATTTCTTCGTCCAAGCTTCGCATTTGCACGAACGCTCACATATTGATAGATTCGATTCGGAGTCTTCGGATCATCAACTGCTTTCCAGCGCTGAACCATTTCCAGCTTGACAGGTTTAGTTCCAGCGCGAAGAGCGCGCGCTAAATATTTACGCTGCAGTTTAGGCGGCAATCCCTTCAATTTCTCAATTACCTCATCAATTCCTTTGATTTTGAATTGTGAAGGAACGGTAGACATCATCAAAGCCTCGCATTATCCAGCCAGAACTTATCCCAATCAGCGCCTTTCCAACCATCAAGCCAAGGTCCGCCTAAAGTGAAATGAGCTAGTTTCAAATCAACAGGCTTAGGCTGAATGCCGACTAGCCAATTCCAACTAGTTGGCAGCTCGCCAATTTCGCTGTCATGTAACCAATAAAATGCATGAAGGTCTCGTCCTGGCCTCTCATTAACATCGCGAATCGACAATCGACGATTTGCAGGGTGATCACAATTAAACAACATAACACTAGACCAATTCTTTCTTGGATAAGATTGCTGTAATTGATGATCCATCTTCCATCTTTCAAGAAGTTGATCATTGTGTTTCACAACCATAACCGCTTTCGAAGGATCAGCATGCTGCAATATTTCAGCAACATCACTGAAGAACAACACATCACAATCCACAAAAAGAGCCCATCCTGTTTGAGCCAAGATAGGCACCAAAAATCTAGTGATGGCAAAATCAGTAGAGCAATTAGCGTTGCTAACCAAATCATAAAGATTCCCGCGCCGATCCATCGGCCTGCTAAGCAAGCCAGCTGAATACAAGCGCTCAATTTCCAGCGCGGTGAATTCTTGTTGTGGTGAATGATGATGCAACGAACGTGCTGCTGCTGCATATGCATCTGCTTCTCTGGAATCATATCCAATAAACAGCTTCATGCCTTCGTTGCCTCAATGCGGAAATCGCGAATATATCTACCAACGCCGTGCCATTGAGTAGCGCATTCTTTGATATTGGTAAACCCATTTTGCTTTAGAAATGGTGCAAGAGTAGAAAACGTCCACCCCCAACGATGACACATATAAGGATCACGCTCATTGGGATCGCCATACATTCCCCACATACCAAGCTGATCAACCTTCTTGGTTTCTTTCCCTTCCAAGATATTCTGACAAAACTTGAACAGATCAGGCATCTCCAGGACTAGTTTGCCGCCTGCTTCAAGTAAGCGATACCATTCAACGATAACCTCATCACATTCCCAGCGATAAAAATGTTCCCAAAGATGAATAGCTTGAATCTCTACAGCGCAATTATCTGGAAGTGCGATCTTCTTAACATCACTCAGCATCTCCGGATCGCGGGAAGCTCGCGGAGAACGTTGAACATCGACGTTGAACCATCCATCAAGTACGTGTCTGCCGCAGCCCAGGTTTAAGCGAAGTTTTTCTTGATGAAGTTCCATGCTTGTGTCGCCTCTGAAGGTTTCCATTGCCACCACGCAAGATTATTGAGAAAACAATGGCGCTGTTCTTTCGATGGTTTGGTAGGCTGAGCAAGTTCTGATCCATAAATAGCAGAAGCAGCTCCATCCCAGCACACTACTGGTATTCCAAGAATACATGCATCAATTGATACATTCGAATGTCTACATACGAGCAGTGATGCTCCATTCAAAATGATCTCGATTGACTTTGATGTTATCTCTACATCTTTCAATCTTTCCCCTGGACGCTTCGGTTTATAAAGGATGCGCTTGTTTGGATAAACTTTCCGTAATTCTTCGAGCTTACCAGCTTCCCATTCCAATCCTTTGTATCCCAACGCAATCCTACTTTTATCTCCCATTCCTGCTAAGATGATCGGTCCATCGCTTTGAAATTGATCCTGAAGAGCTATGTTGTATTTATCAAAGCGTTCAGTAGGTTGATCTGTTATGAGCTTTTGCGGATGATCAGCATCTACAGTCAATCGCATATGATCTTGGCGTTCCCAATATCCCAAATCCCAGCCAATCAATCTTCCTCCTTGTTGAAGATGACTATCAATCCATTTCCTGCGGCCAGGATGACCGAGACCATATGACATCAACCAATTAGCAGCGCCTTGATATTGCTTGCTGATGACGCATTTAACACCCACAGAGTTAGCACAGTCAATCAACGCTGCAAGCATCTGCCTTCCGCGTTTACAGGAACTCTCATCAACAAGCACTTCACATTGCATATAAAAACTCCTTTAACTGAGCAGCTACATCGAAGATGCTAAATGCTTTGCTGCTATCCAATTTTACAGCTTGTCGATAAGTATAATCAGATACTTCATCCAATGCATAATTCAGCTCTGCTGAATTTATTGCGAAAAATTCTTTTCCAAATGATGTCTCCGTGTATCCATCTTCGGGAGCACCTATGAATGGTAATCCAGCTGCTTGAGCATTAACCAGCTTTACATTTGATTTCCAGCTGCTCTGTGCATAACCATTGAAGCCATCGTCCCTAAAAGCAACAACCACATCGCCGTCTGTAAGCTGAGGCGGATTTATCAGTAGCCCCCATCCTTTTTCTTTGCAAGCAAATTGTAGAATTGCTTCCCAGCGACCCAAATATTTGGAGCTACCCTCGTACACCAAATTTTGAATAGAGGATCGCAAATTCAACGATTGAATAGAGGGGCGATAATGATGATACAGCACCAATGCTGGTCGTCCATCCCAGCAATCGCGCTTCATCCTATCATTTGGCCAAATAACTGCGGTTGGATTCAATTCCTTGATGCGATTTCGAACCCAGCGAATCGCTTCATCTCTTGACCAATAGGAGCAAACAGGCTGAGGATAAAAATCCAAAACATCCAAGGCCCATTTTCTCTTCGAATGTCGCAACGATTGAAGCAGTTCATCACTACATTTTTTCACAACAACAATCTTATCAGCTGCCGCGCATAATTGCGACGACGCATGGCGCTGAACTTGAGCGCCGCAAGCAGCTCCAAGCTGTTCGCCACGTATTTGCCATGAGCCTGAATTTCCGCTGCTTGTGAATAGAAGATTCATAGCAGCACCTGAAAGGCTGATCCATCTTCAATTTCTTCCAAAGCCCACATTGCCCATGCTAATCTTTGGAACATCTCCAACCTTTTGTTATCATCGCGATTGGGATTGTTTCCAAGATTGGCTCCAGCGAGCGCGCCTATCCAATTAGGCATGTCAAAATAAACAGGCACCCCAAGCAGCAATGCTTTTAAAGCTGCTCCGCTGCCCCATGTGTAAACCGCATATGCGTTTTTTAGATCATCTTCCAAGGAAATTGCAGGATGAATACCAGGGTGAGGGCGAATCCTCCCTTTCACGCGTTTGCTCGCTTCGTATTCCCAGCCTCTTGGCATAGCTACGCCAGAGCATCCAATGGAACGCTGGGGAAGAATGACCAATTCGCCGCCTGAATGTTTGAAGGGATGTAATTCCACATTCCAATTATTCCACCTCCATTTATCTCCAGCAGGCCAAGTCCCTGCGCCATTGTGATAGTTGTAACTGATGGCATACCATCTGCGACCAATGAACTCTTTCCCGAGATATCCATTCTCACAGCAAAGCACTTTACAACCAGCAGCTTCGAATCGTTGAGCGGCGGCTTCTCCTGTTCCTGTACGATTCCAAATCAGCAACACATCGCCAATTTGTGGATAATGATTTGGCGTACCAAACTGTACATCATACCCGCAACGTTTCAAGCCTGCTAAAAAAGAATCACGCCTGTAGTTAGGCGTGTCTTTGAAATCGATCCAGGCTTTTGGCTTCATTTCAATATCCCTTCTCAAACCAATCCAATGCGCTGCCGGGCGTCATATTGATGACTTGAATGCCTTGATGGTTCCAATCTTTGAATTGCTGAATCATGGCCTTGAATCTTTCAGGCGTCGTGTTCATCAATGGTGCTTTGTGCTCACCAAAGAAATGCGATCCATGCATATCGAATCCATATAGCTTTATTCTTGTAGCTCCAAAGGATTGAGCCAAACAACAAGCTGCAAGTCCACTGTTGGTATGCGTTCCCAGCAAACTATGCCATTGACGACAATCCATCTTGAGCACACCTTCGACAATACCTGTGGTGTACTTAGGGCCGACGAATTCATAGGCATCAGGATTCGCATCCCACCATTTGCGATCTTGCGACACCAATGCGTCCGCCCAAGGCGCCAATCGAAATGCATCACTCACGACGATGGCTTTATTTCCTACCAAGCTATCTGCTATCAATTGCGACATGCTTGGGCCAGTCGCGAGGATCGACCATTCAGCCATCGTTCACTCCATCAGATGCAAGAAGCGTTAACCATTCCAGTCCAGTATCTGGATCGCGAATTGGCTTCGCGATGTTGTAGTAACTAACCTCACCACCAACAGGACGATGAACAGCGCGTTGCTTAGCCACAATGCCGCGCTTATATGGGATCACGATTTTCGTAGAGACGGAAGATTGAACAGCTTGCGCCGCTACAAATTCGCGCGCACTGAGCGGAGATATCTCAGCAGGAACATTCTTGTAAACAGGAGACCAAATATACATGATCTCTCCTGCTGTGTCTTGAGTTTCAATGCGCTCTTCGATATCGATACGATGACGCAAGTGTCCTCTTGAGAATTTCGAAGCCATATGTTATGCCATCACAGGTACACGAAAGGGATAGATCAGCGCGGTGACAGCAAAAGGCAAATAGCCTTGCAGATATTTGTCCATCTCAGTGCCATCACGATCACGATAAAAAATTCCCGCAAGGATGAGCGTTGCCATCTGAACATCTTTATCCACCCCAATAGGATCGCCTGAGCTATCCACAGGAATGGTTCCGGTTGAATCTTGATAGATGTTCGGATTTTGAATGAAGCGCGCAACCATGATGGAGGCTGCTTCAATCTTGTCGTCCAAGTCTTGAAGCTCACCAGCATCGTCCGTATCAACGCGAAGATGACGGATGGCTTGATTGAGAGAGACGAATTTCATGTCTTACCTCCCTGAATGCATCATCAAATCTTTGCCATCGCGACCTGCCTTGCCGCCGGCACCGTCTTTGCCATCGCGACCTGCCTTGCCATCTGCGCCTTTCTTAACAGCAAGCTGCCAATCGCCATTGTGATTCGGATTGTTCTTGGTTGCCTGCCGCGCATACCAAACAGAGCCATTCCAAGTGACCATGTCGCCTTGCTCATATTGAACATCGTGCTTGTACACGCCACGATAAATCGATACGTTGAGACTGAAGCTGAATTCCTTTTTCTCCTCACCTCGCTGAAAGCACAGCGTAATGCTACGCTCGCCATCATAGCGAACATCAAGATCATCAAATCCCAAACCGTCGCGCCCTTGATGAATGGGGTTTTCGCGCACATAACGCTTGATTGCTTCATCAAGCATCGATTCGGTAATGCGATCCCCATCACGCCCATCACGCCCATCACGCGGGGGGTGCGCGGTTATATATTTTGCAATTGCAACATCCAGCTGCTCAGCTGAAACGGATTCCCCGTCCTTTCCGGCCTGGCCGTCGCTTCCCCGTTCGCCTGGCTCGCCCTTTTCGCCCTGGGGGGCAGGGTTCGCCTTGAGGAAATCCGCGACGGCCACCTGCACAACCGGAGACAGTGCCTCGACAACCTGGTCTATATCGACGGATTCCCCGTCCTTTCCGGCCTGGCCGTCGCTTCCCCGTTCGCCTGGCTCGCCCTTTTCGCCCTGGGGGGCAGGGTTTGCCTTGAGGAAATCCGCGACGGCCTCCTGCACAACCGGGGACAGTGCCTCGACAACCACTTCCATGGCTGGTATTTCGCCAGGCAACCCCGCATCCCCCTTTTCGCCTTTTTCTCCAATAGGCAGCGGATGAGCTTCTATGAATTTCTCAACTGCTTGAGAAATTTGCTCATCGCTTACAGGATCAGCATCCTTTCCGTCTTTACCATCTTTTGGAAGAGGAAGCTCCTCCAACTTCTTAAGACGAGCTTCAAAACTGTCCAACTGCGCGCGCAAAACTCCAACAGCCTTCTCAATGGCAGCTTTGGTGCGCGCAGCAATCGCCTTGCCAAACTCTTCTGCGGTCATCATCACGCCATCTCCAAGTCAAAAATTTCCAGAGCCTTTATAAACTGCAATTCCATCTCTTTTGCGCTTCCATCTTGATTGTTCGGATCAGCAGCATGCGTTGCATTGGAATCCAAACCATCTTGCGACGGATTGCCAGCTGGAACGGTAGTCGGCTTCGTCTGCACAAACGGATCAGGCAAGGCATCTCGCTTCGCCAGCGCTGCGAGCGAATAATTTTGCTGCTGAGAAAGAACAACATCGCCACCTTCAACAGGCGGCAAATTGAGGCGACGACGCCCCTCATTTGGCTTCATCAGTGTTTGTTTGATAGCTTCACCCATCGACTTGATCAAGGATTCTTGATCCATGCGAAGCAAGCCATCAAGATCAAGCTGCGCATAGGTCTCATCGACAATCTCCAGCCCCTCATCGATGCACAGCTCCATATCTTCAATGTGCTTCTGCAGGCAGGTGCTGTAATAATCCTGCGCAAGCGATTCGATGTTCTGGAACGAAGGCTGTTGTCCTGCGCCAATCTTGTATTGGGGAACGTGAAACGTCGAACAAATTTGCTCAGTGTTCAACTTCAATTGATCAATTACCTGCGAGTCTACAGCGCTCATCGTCAGCGGCGTATACTTAAGCCCGTCAGCAAGCACCGCAGTCTTGCCTGCATTCTCTCCAGTAAAGCCCTCATCAAATTGCTTCTTAAGCGTAGCAGCAGTATCTGCCTTGATGCTGCCAGGCGCAGTCAGCACGCCTGAAGGCTTAGCGCCATTCTTAAAGAATTCAAAATAGTTCTCTTGAATCTTGATGCCTTGAAGCGCAGGGAGCACGCTTGCGAAAAGTGGCGACAAACCCACCAAAGGATGAAATAAGCAATTGAAGCGATCATGAATGATTTCGCTTGCAGGGATCGTCACGGAATTGACAAGCAAGCCGCCCGCCATGTTATCCGTAGCGAGCTGATAGTAAACCTCGCCAGTCTCATCCACGATCAACGGAACCACGCGCGTCGGATCAAGAATGTAAAGTGCATTTACGCGACCAGCCCTATCGCGTCCTTTCAGCACATAGGTGTTGCCGTGGCTAAGTTTGCTGAGCAACCAAAGCTCTTTGAACTGGATGTGATTTTGAAAGCCGTTTGGCCGCTTTAGCACATTCAGATAGGGAGTCGCTTTCTGCTTTGGTGCGTTGACCCAAATGTCATTGACATTGTCTTTGACTTTGATGCACCATTCCAACTTGCTGATGTCGCCCGCGATAAGAGTCAAGCAGGCAAACACCGGGGAATAATGAAGCGCGCTATGACGATGATGCTGGATGTTTCGCTGCCAGTCGCCTGAGAAAGCTTCCCTGATGGTTCCCCAAAGACTAAACCAGCCGCCTCGACTATCCGCAGGCGACATCGCAGCAGATTTGATAATTCTGCCAATGTTGGATAGGAGGCCCATATCAATTAATCCCTCGCGCGCATATCACGACGCTGATAGGTACGCTTCGCAGTTGCTTTCTTTGCTGCTGGTGCCGATCGTTTTTCTTCGCTCGAATTATCGCGCCTTTCCGCAAAGCCAAGTCCAACAAGCAGCGAAACGTGTCCCGATTCAGCCTCAAACGAATCGCCTTTAATGAGCTTGTTTTTTCCATAAGGAAATTTTCGTTTTGCGATCATGCTTTCAGTCAGCTTCATCACAACTCTCCTAAAAAGACCCCAGCCTCAATGATAAGGCTGGGGTGTTGGAACTGCCAACGAAGTACGGCCTGCCCCGGTGAATTAGGCAGAAGTGCCCCAGTTAACGCGATCCAGGAACTGAACCGCCTGGGCGCGACGCTTCATCCAGTTGATGTAACGCTCAGCACGCAGCGCAACGCTGTTGGTCTGGAACATGCTGACCAGTGCGGTCGCAGTAGGCGTCGGGCTATCATTGGTCGGAGCGTTATCCATCTGCAGCGACGCTTCACGCGACGCATCGATGGTAACCGTGCCATCATCAGCGATGAACACGTCCTGCGCATTGACCAGGATAACCAGCGAGCCAGTGCTATCAGTCGGTACGAAGTTCGACACGATAACCGGAATGCCATCCAGGCGGCCACCGTTGATGGTGATGCCGGGGAATTCCAACTGACCCAGCGCATTGCGCATCAGCGACAGCTTCAGCGCAGTCAGCGGCGACATGATATACACGGCCGTGGTCGGGCTGATGTTGGCGTTGATGAACGGCGTCCACAACTTTGCAATATCCGCGCGGACCGCTTCAGCATCGTTGCCACTGGAATGGATCGGCGTGACGCCATTGGTCAGCGATGCGGGCGAAACGTTCGCAACGGCGGCCTTCGCCGGATCAACGAAGTCACGATCCAGGCGCTCGATGAGCGCAGCAGCAAGCGCAGCACGCACCAGCGTATCAGCGGAAGGATTGCTAAAGCGCAGCAGGTCTTCCGTCAGCACTGCGATGTTCGCAACCTTGGTCCAACCCAAGTAAACGTCCTCGAAGTCGAACTTGGTAAGCGGCTTGGCTTTACCCTGACCAACCCAGTAACCGCTACCACCCGAAGTCTGACCCTTGATGTGGACGTTGAAGGGGATGTGATTGAGATCGGGAATCAGCACACCGCCAACGGTAGTGCCGAACTGACCCAGGATCGTCTGCGGTCGCAGATAATCGATGAATTCCGAAACCAGCACATTGTACTCGACCAGCGGACTTGCCCAGGTCGGATCGGTGGTGGTGCCGGCGGACACCGCAGACTTGAGCGTGTTGACGATGCGCTCGTTGTCGCCGAAACGCGCCTGAGCAATCGCAAATGCGTCGCTGAGGCTGCCCTTCGCACTCGCAAGGCACATCGCGAAGCGCGCAAATTCAACGCCCTTCTCCAGCTTCTGGGTATTCTTGACAGTCGCCAGATGACGATCACCACCTTCGCCAGCAGCGCGCGAGCGAGCGCCTTCATTATCGCTCTGACCACGAACCTGCACAGCACCACGAATGGTGACCTGGGTCTGCGACTTCTCCAGCACTTCCAGACGCTCGATGTGCTTGCTGATCGAAGCGAAATCAGCTTCCAGCTGCTCATACTCTTGCTGCTCGGATTCATCCATGGTGCGGCCTTCATCTTCGGCCTTCTGCATGATACCCGTCATCTTCTCCAGCGTTTCGGAAAGCTGCTTGCGGCGAGCTTCGAGAATTTCTTTGATGTTCATGTTTCCAGACTCCCGTTGATTGGATTTGTTTTTCGATGCTTTCCCCGAAGCGCCGGGAGTGGTGTTGCTTCGATAAATCGGAAGAGTTTTGCGGCCAAGCGCGGCCAATTGCTTCCGGTCAATCGATTTAAGAGCAGTGATAGTCGCATCACTGTTAGCAGGAATGGTAACAGCGCTCAGCTCCAGCCATTCCCATTCCTGAAATTCAATTCCGCCAGTATCCAAAAACGAATACTTGAGCGGATTGAAACCAATCGACAAGCCGCGAACCAACAGCGCCTTTACCGATTGCCAAGCTTCATTGAGGCGATCTTGCAGTTTGCCAGGTTCATCGATCTGTGCAAATTCCGCGACAATCTCGATTCCTGCATCTGTCACCGTTGCCTGAGTCACCTGTCCAACTGGCTCATCAGGCTCGTGCTGCCAAAGCAAAGGCAAAGGCAATTTGAACTGAGCGCCTTTCGGCAAAACAGTATCACCCATGCGGTCGGCGGATGGCGTTGTTGCGATACCACGAATGATGCGTTTACCATCTTCAACAGCTGCCTTAGTTACTTTCAGCAGCGAGTAGGCACGTTGGATAGTCATCTGTCCTTCCCCGCTCAAACAAAGTAAATGGAATAACTAGGCTCTTCTTTTCTTGTTTTCAACCACATCCCAATTGCCATAATCAATGCAACTGCACCATCGATTTTGTTTTCTGGTTTTTCTTTATTGGGGAAGACATTGTCTTTTTTATCGGTGTGGCAAACAACATTACTTATCATCCAAGCCAATGCAGGATTTCCATCATGGTGAAGCTGTTTTGACAAGACTAAAGCTTCCAGTTCCTTCATCGGCTGGCTCAAATTTTGCACGACCATACGATACTCCATAACTGGCATATTTTCTACTTGAAGCCTTTGGATCAAATAAGCTGCTTGCCAAGGATCAAAACCAATCTGCAAAACTTGATAATCTGAAACATCCTTTCTGATATCCTCTTCAATCAAACCATAATCTGTCACATTTCCAGGTGATTTGGTGAGGAACCCATCAAGCTCCCATCCTTCATACTGAGAGTTGCGGCCATCCTCGATAGCTTGCGCTGGAAGATAGAAGTTGCTAAACACATAATAATGATTTTCCAGCTTAGTACTTCCATCTTCTTGTTCTTGATGTTCAATATTTCTAAAAACTTTGATCTTTGCAGTAATATCTGTTTTAGTTGCAAGATCACAAGCCAAAATGCATTCTTTGTCTTTGAATTGCTCCTCTTTGAGCGAGGTATCGCCGCATTCATCCCAAGCCGTCATATTCATCCAAGGTGAATCTGCGTTCACCCAAACGTTGAGATGCTTGGTGAGAAAATTGTTAAGCGCGGAAGCCATCTGTTTGGCTTTTACTGCCTTGCGCTCTAAATCATCAGGGCGAACAGAAATGCCGAAATTGGGGTTGGCCTTCGCCCAAGATTTTGGATCAAACGGATCATCACCCTTGTCAATGGTAAAGATGATCCCAAAATAGGTGTCATCTTTGTGCACGCCTGAAAGGATTTTGATGACGTAAGCACGCTGCTCGTAACAAATGCCGGCGCGATTCGATCCTGCGGTGGTGATGCCCCATATCAATGGTTGAACGCGAGCGCCTGTTGCTGTCTCGATAACATCCCAAACATCTCGCGTCTTATGAGCGTGAAGCTCGTCGATCACTGCAGTATGAACATTTAAACCATCCAGATTGCCTTGCTGATCGCGAGAAAGTGGGAGAAATTTTGAGGCGCTATTGAATTGGAAGATTGCATGAGCTGAAGTATCAACGCCAAGCGCCTTGCGCAAGTTGAGACATTTCTCCACCATTGCCTTTGCATCTTGCCAAACGATCTTGGCCTGATCGCGTGTCGTAGCTGCGCTGTAGACTTCCGCGCCAGGCTCCCCATCAGCGCTCATGCAATAAAGCCCGATGGGCGCTGACATAGTGGACTTGCCATTCTTTCGTGGCACTTCGATGTAGGCGATCTTGAAGCGACGATTGCCTTCGTCATCAACCCAGCCAAAAACAGTGGTGACAATGAAACATTGCCAATCGCTCAGCTCAATCTTCTTGCCGGCAAATCCTTTGCCTTTGATATGTGGCAGCGCTTCAGTGAAATTGCAAGGGCGATTGGCAATTGCCTCATCAAAATGATAAGGAAAAGCTGCATTTGACCGCCGCTTGAGGTCATCACGCTGTCTGCGACAAGCAGCCTTGACCCATTTACAAGATGGAATTGACCCGTTCAGAACGCCCTGCGAATACCGCTGTGCGCGTTCAACTGGCGTCAAATGAATATCAGTTGGGCTTTGTTCCGCTACCCGGCGCCTGCGTGAACTCGTTGAATTCGTTTTCGTCTTCCGGCTTGTCGTCGCCATCGCCTTTAACTCGCATACGTGCTGATGGGGTAAAGCCCATCTCCGAAGCCAATTTTGCCATTTGAGAGCCCTCAGAGCGCATAATGCGCAGCAAAGGATTTTCGCGCACTCCACCATTAACAGTCATAATGGTCATGTGCTCGCCTTCAGTAGCAAACCGTTCTGCCGCGCGGCGCTGACTGTAGCAGGCGAAGACCCAGGCTTGATAGATTGATGAGTCCAATGCCCTGAGCAATCCTGCTGGGCAATTAGCCAGCCCCTCTCGCCAAATCTCCTTTTGCATCTTCGTCATCCAAGACGGAGGGCCGCCTAAAGGACGTTTGATCTTATGCCCTTTTGGATTTGCCGGCGGATGACTCGATTTATTGCCAGTCAAATCGCGGATTTCATTGGGGACTGGTTTCCGTCCTCTCATTGCCATAATTTCTGATCCTGTGCGTCATAACAATTTGAATTATTCAGCATTTCCTGTTTCACTTCTATTTCAAAATCATTGGAAAAAAATGACATGGCGCGGATTCCTGTGGAACTCACTTTTGCTGGATGATACCCCCCCGTGTGAGGCCCACTCCGAGATCACCCCATTCTTCATCATCACCATCCATGGTTGGCTTCTTGCTGAGCAGCAGCTTGGCTGCCTTGTATGTGAGTGGGAAGCTGCTTGGATCAGGCAGATGCTTACCATACGACTCAATCTTGCTCTTGATTGCGTGACAAGCAGCACACAAGCACTGTAGGTTGGACTCGATATCCTCACCGCCCTGCGTCAACGGCACCTTATGATCGATCTGTAGATCGTGAGTGACCAATCGACACATCTTGTTGCTACAAGTAAAGCGATCCCGAATCTTTATTCGTCGATTGCGCTCTTGTAATGCGCGGCCAGTAAGACGATCAGGAGCACTAGCACCCTTGTGCCATCGCCTTTGCTGTCTCGTTCTGTTTGGATTGTACTGTGTTGGCTTGGTGGGCATCACAATGTCTGGTGCTGAGAGAAGAGTTCATCAACGCGCTGATCGAGCGACGTTGCCTTAGGTATATCTGGTACAGACTTCTGTTGCGTTATCAGATCGATGATCTCAGCGTTAGTTTGCGCCAGCGTCATTATCGCGTCGCTCTGTTCCTGGATCGCTTGGGTTTGCTTCTCCATTGCGATGATTAGCTGCCGCAGCATTGTGTCTGTCGGGCGATTGTTCATCATTCGTGACATCTACCTGCCTCCAAATCTTCTTGACCTGATCGAGTATCCATTTGCGCCTGCGTGCGCATCCTGAGCATGCCATAAACCCATCCTCCTCGCGCTGCCGCGCGCGATAATTCTTCACCACGAAACCGGGACGATCAGGACGATGATGAACGACATATATCTATATACCGCTATTTCTCCTCTATTATTTTTTATAGGCTAATATATAGAAAATATCGTCCCTATCGTCCTAAGCGTTGGCGTACATGGCGAATCATCGTATTTTTATCGTCCCGATATCGTCCCGAATATCGTCCCGTAGATGAGATCGCGCGGCAGCCATTCTCATCGCTCAAGGCTCATCGCCCAAAATTTAACGAAAAAATACCGTCCGGCGCAGCTCAAATATCGTCTTTTTCGCAATCTTTTCTCCGAAATCATCGCCCCTGTTTCCCCCTCTCTTGCGCACTAGAACGCAACTTTTCGATCAGTGCGCAGCCCGATGCCGTCCCAGTATCTGGTGTTGTCAGACTTTCCTCGCCGGATGAGTGCGCCATACATCGAGCTGAGGCGGCGTGACAAAACGTTCGGCGGCATAAACTGAATCGACTTCGATTCACACCAATCCTTATACGCATCAAACAGCGCACTATTCTCAACTCGTTTCTCAGCGCCCATCTCGCAGCGATCCTCGATGAACTCAAGCAGCGGGTTGCTCTCCCTATACCATTCCTCGCGGGCGCTACGGCTCGACTCAGGCTCGGAGAACTTACCGGCTGCCTTTACCCGCCGATAGCCTTCTATCGCCCAGTTAGCGATGGCGGGAAGCTCGGTGCGGAGCTTATCAAGAAGTTGGATATCCTCCCGGCCATAGAAAGATTGTTCCAGCTTGAGGATCATAAAACGGGACTGGATTGCGTCTGAATCGTCCGAGAACTGGGGCATGGTATTGGTGAGCAGCATAACACGTGCTCCCAGCACCATCTGAATCGCAGATTTATGCTTGCGATTAATGTCAACCGGATCGTTAGCGATAATGCGCAGCAACATCTCGATCACTGCCATCGTATCTTGACGATTTGAAAGGCGCGCATCCGATACAAGGCACATGCGTTTATCAACAAGGCTTTCGAGACCGAAGGGGTGACCCAGATGGCTGAGCGCAGGTGATGCCACCATCGAACCACCAAGTAAGTCTTTCAGGATATGACCGATGGTACCCTTACCAGATCGCTTGAGACCTTGGATGATCAATCCCTTTTGCGCCCAGGTATCGCCGCCAAGCACATAGCCGAACCATTCTTGCAGCAGCTTTACTTCATCAACGCGATCACCAAACAGGTCGTGAAGGAACTTGAGCCAATGCGCTGGCTTCTTAGTCTTCTTTTTGTACTCCCATTCAGCGCCATTGGGAATGAACAGTGAATGGTTATCGTTCACTTCACCACTAAGCATATCTACAAGTGCACCGCGACACACCATCTTGCCGGCAGAATCAATTTCGATCCATCGTCCATTTTCTCCACGAACAACAGGCGCTTTGTAATGGGTAGGGATGGTCTGGATGTTTTGAATTTGTTTGCGTAACTCGACAACATTGGCATTGGTCGTTGGAAAGTCGATCACCTCACCTTCTGCATCGAGCGTTCGACAGTTGATCAGTTTGGAATGAATAAAGTGCTCAACATCTTGCTCGTGGCGCTGACCCCACAGCCTATCGAAATAGCTGTACCAATTTTCTCGGTAATAGATCAGCTGCCGCAGATTGTTCTTGGTGAAGTAACGCTCAAGCAAAATGAGCGCAGCGCGGAGCGGATCAGCGCGCAGCGACGGCAACAGCGGATTCCGCTCATTTGCTTCCGCAACGGCGCGAGCTTCTTGTTCTAGCAGTTCTCGGGCTGCTTGCTGACGATCTTGTTCTGCCGCGCGCTCAGCATCAAGAAGAGCTTGTGCCTCGCGTTGAATCTCATCGCGGGCTTGCTCTTCATTTGTCGACACGATTGGCGCTCCACAGCGTAATAGCTGTCATCAAGATCGTCTTCACATGATCCACATCTTCGCTACGCGCAGTACCAATTCCGCCGCCGGCAGCATAGTACGCTTCAACGCATTCATCCAGCACTTCATAGATCAGTTCTTGTATCTCATCATCTTTGATCTGCTGGCGCAGCTTCTCAATTTTAATCTGCTGGAATGTTTTCATGGCAAGCTCTTATTGTTTGTGTGAGCATCATATTGCGGGCTGACGCATAGCAGCTCGATTTTAGAATGAGCGCCATCAGCATCAACTTCCAATACACGATAGCCAATTGAAAAATGCCAATCATCACCATATGGTAGCCAGCTTTCTTTTACTTCCAGATAGCCGATGATGTCATTGTGTTGAAAATTTGATAGCACAGGAACTTTGATTTTCATCGCTTAATCCACAGCGCTATTTGGATAATGAAAGGTCTCCAGCCAAGTATTGATATCATCTTTGAATGATTGACAAGACATCGGGTCATCTAATGCGGCCGACATCCAAGCGCCGAGTTTTTTATCCTCAACGCGCATCGCTCGCTTCTCGCTGTTATTCATCCAATCGCGATGAATAACACTCAACTTCAAGCCATCGCTTAGCACAACAATCTTGTGTCCAAACTCACCATCAACAATCTTTTTCATGCTTTCTTTCAAACGTTCTGCAGTTTCAATAGTCATGCTGTGTTCTGTACTCAGCACCAAGATTGAGTTTTCGTTAAGCTCCAACTGAATAGCAACGCCAATTTGCTCATTTTGATCATGGTTCCAAAGAATCGGAGGCTGCTGAATAATTTGATCAGAATTTTCTTCTTTGAATTTCCAACTTTTGGAAAGTCCACACGCCCATGATGCTGGAAGTTCATCGATCCATTTAGGCATCTCACCAGGTACTTGATCTGGAAAATACTTCTTGTTGTGCTCCCAAAGCTTTCGCAGCGACTCCTTGGGAGAATCATTTGCATTGCGAAGCCATTTATTGAAATCCTTTTGTTGTTCAGTCAATGGCGCTTTCCCAACCATCTTTCTCAAAAAGTTGATCATTTCTCATTGCTCCTTAGGCATCAGGTTCTTTTCACGCGCCAGCACAAGCATCGCTTCGCTAGGCCCTTCGATCCAGCTCATTTCGATCTGTTCCGCATTGAGATAGTTGCCGCCGGCAGTTGGCACACTTTGAAGATGGATCATTGCCTCACATACGGGGCAATATTCTCCATTCAGTAAATATTCTCCTCCGCTGGAAAGCGCTTCTTGATGAATGAGCATCGACGCGCCGATTAGCAGCTCGAAAGCTGATTCGTCGCCGCGTGCTTGCGCATCAGCAATTTCTTGCGCAGCCTCCGCGCTTTGTGCGACCAGATGCCATAAGCCGCGCGCTTTGATCGCTTCAAGCAACATCTTCCAATGCTCCTCACACATCTTCATTCGGTTGCTCCTTAGCGATTAAATGCTGCAACATCAATTCATTGTCAGCAACTTCTTGCGGACATTCCTCGCGCCAGCGTGCCCAACTCTCATCGATCAGCTTATGCCGCAACCATTCCATTGTATCAGGCGTTGGGTCAAAAGGCTCTTGGCCATCGCAGCATCGCTCACAAAGCGATTCGCTTGCATCAACAATCCCGTAATACAGATGTTCCTCGCAAAAGAACAACCCGCATCCATATTGCCCACCGCCCATGCCTCCACAAACATAGCTGAGGCCACGATCAATTGCCTTTCCACAACCTGGATGATCACAGATTGCAGGAACGCCATAGCCAATATCACGCTTCCAGTTTTCATCATAACCAATGGAATACCCCATCATTGTTCTCCTTCATCTGCATTCGCGATCTTGAGTAGACCGATGCCTCCATTCTTAAAAAGCAACTCGAGCGCACAATTGAGTGAAATGCGCATTTTATGCATCTCAATATTCGATGGTTCTGCGTCAGGAAGTAAATTTGCTTTTACTGCCGCGCGCACAATATCATCGCTGATATTGATCATTGCGCATTGCTCCTATCGAATCGATCCTTGCGAATCAAATTGTAATTGTCAGTTAGGTTTTTCGCTGTCTGTCTAATGTCTTCTATGTGCCGCTGCTGCGCAATGATCATATCAAGCATCGCACCAAACAGCTTATCGCCCGTCAGATTGCGCCAAGGCTCTCCATATCGACGTACTTCAACGCTCGCATCATCGTGGCGGATGATCGTGTATTTCCCATTCTCAAGTTCAAGTTTCATTTGTTCACTCCGCAATTCGGATCGATGGGGCTATCAGTTAAACTGACAACTGATATTTCATTCTCAGAACAAACTAACTTTGGCTGTTCTTTGTTAGACAACCAATAAGCGATCCGCTCATAAGCCCTGCTGGGTCGTTCGTGAACTTCTGTTAACAGAACCTGTAGAACTTCTGTCGGCAAGATCGTTACATCTTGGAAGTTGATGACTTCGTCACGCTTGGTGGGCATGAAGGACAGATCGAGGAAACAATCGCCAAAACCAACGCAAAGCGTCCAAACCCATCGTCCATGATCCTTCTTAAAGGGATTGCCTGGCGCTTCTTTGATGTCAAAGGTACTGACGATTTCATCTACCACAACTTGCGCCGGGTTCGGATAGTCGATCCAAGGCACCGCGATCAGATCGAAATCTCGCGCCAGTGATCCGTGAACAGCGAGCGCGTAGCCGTGTTTCCGCGCGATTTCCGCAAGTTGCGGATACAACGCAGCTGCATAGATGGGCCCACGATTAGCGGGCTTCATTTTGAGCCTCCAGCTGCTCTTGACTTACATAGGGCAACGATGAAAAACGAACGCTTTCCATCGCATCAGCTTCATTTTCCGCAAGAGTTGTAATGAACATCGTACGTCCATCTGGCATTTTTTGATCAATGCTCCACCATCCATTAAATGGATCGGATTGCAAAGCTTTTCTTCCAGGAAACGCTTTGACAAGCTTCAACAGTTCAATGCGCTCTAAATGTGCCTGGCTATCCTCTTCATGCGGATAATAACGCTTACCAACCCAAGATGCTTGCTTACGGATTGATTCAATTGCCGCGCGCGGCAGCGGACATGCTGTGTTATGTCCACCACAATTCCCGCAAAAATTATCATCCTTGCAACGCTCAACGAGATGATACCAAGAACCATCAATCTCGCTCGCGAAACATTGAACGCAGAACAGCATCCAATTCGTATCATCTTTGCTCATGTCGCATCACTCCTCAGTAGCAGTTTCTTGAGTTCTTGCTTGCACTTGTGCACGCTTTCCCTTGCGCTATTAAAGAACAGAAAATCTTCTTCAGATAGATGACGCTCAGGGTTCATGTAATATTCAATTGAGCGCCCCGCAGAAACAATCCGGTCCACGAACCGGTCAATTTGCCTTTCATCGTCAACAAGCAATCTTTCTGCTTTCTGCTGTTGCGCTGGCAGCAAGCCATGCCAATACAGCACAAGCTCAAGTGAATTGCGCAATCCAAGCTTCTCGCGGATATGGCCGGTATGAATCTTGATAGTACCGACGCTACGATTGAGCAACGCCGCAATTTGTTTGTGATTCTTGCCGACAGCTACAAGCGCCAGCACTTCGCATTCTGTTTTCGTCAGGACGCTCAAATCCCCTTTGCTCATGACTCATTGCTCTTTGTGATGGTTTTGTGCATTGCGATTTCCAAAGCATCCATCGGCCATTCCGCGCAGCTTAGTTCGGTCCATTCATAGAACTTGTCTTCGTGGTAATCGACACGATAAACGACCCATTCCAACTCACCATAATCATTGATGCGCGCAGAAAGCTCCAGCCAAGGATTTGCACTTAGCCAGCCAAATAAATTTAATGCTCGCGCCATATCATTAGGCTGCCCCAAATCTGCCGCGCATCGCTCGTTTACGTTTGATGCGATGATGTTATCACTCATCCAATAAGCGAGCCGTGATATGTGAATGAGGCGCTCCTTAGCAAGTCTAGCCTTTTCATCGATCTTCGGATTGAACTGAAGCGCCAGATCAACACGATCCAAGATGTCTTGCTTGGAAGGCATGTCATTGGTAAACCCAATGCGATGATTCTCAATCTCACTGAGCAGCTCTTCAACTTCAATGCAGAAATCGATCGCATGATCTGGATGGTGTCCGAAGCGCCCATTGACTTGTGATTGCGCGTTCATCACTCTTCCCCAGAAAGTTTAAAGATGTCAACCTGATAACCTTCTTTCTTGAGAACGCTGATCGCATCATTGATTCTGAGCCGCCGATCTTCCTCTTTGTCCTTCAATGCCAATTCAGTATAGCGCGCATCCATTTCGCGCGTGGTAACGCCTAGCAGCTTCGCATAGGCATAGCGCTCTGCTCGATTCATCGATAGCAATGAATAGACGCTGTTGCGAAGCGCAGTGTGTACAGCTCCGCTCTTCAACTGAATGAAGACTTTTGGCGCGCGATTGTTTGGAAGACCACGAGAAGGTACATACACCAGTGCATTCTCGTATAGTCCTTCAGGTGCAGGGAATACATCCTCAGGAATCTTCAGCTTCAATTCGTCGGATACAGGCTTGATATTGCTCATTGCTCTACTCCTTTGCTCCAGCCTTCAATGTGTGTCTTGCGTTGCGCAATGCTTCTAATGGCGTATCGCCACGTGCAATGAAAATGCCTCCTGCGCGCGATCCGTTGACAACGATTCGATGAACGAACCAATTAATCAACCCCTCCTGAATTTCTGAGGATAGATTGAGATCAGGTTGCTCAATGAGCCAATCGAGCAGATCATCCGCTTCAAACTTGTGCACCAGAAGCAGCTCAGCGCAGCGCTTTGCGCGCGCCGCATCAAATGTCATACAAGATGGATCGCCCCATTTCTCAATAACAGCTATTGCTTCATGCGGCGTTGTAGGCATATCGATAGCAGGCTGAAACAATTTTTCGCTGAATACCTCATTTGGCGGCAGCACCAAATCGCCATTCCAATCCCCTCCTGGGCGCGGGAAGATGCTACCATTACCATCAGGTCCGTTCCATTTCCAACCATTTTCCACCTTACACCAAGTTCCGCCATTGAACGCTGGCGCGCGGGTTCCGAGTGGTGCAATCGTTAACATCGCTGCAATCGTCATTTGCTGGTTCTCCTCTTATTTGCGAGATAGGATGCGTGGCGGATTGCTTCGCGCATTGTGACGCCATCGCCGAGCGTTTCGCCAGCTTTGCAATACCACTTGCGAGTCTTTGCATCTTGCCAGATGAGAACGGTTTCATCCGTATTGTCCTCGATCCTGCCGGCAAGGTCGCGAATCCCATTCATCAGCATCAAATCACGGTTGATTTCTGTCCTATTGACGGATACTGGTTCAGGCTGCATCGCATGGCTATCCGTTGCAATGTTCTCATCGTTCATTTCTCATTTCTCCTTGTTAAGCTCTTCGTTGATTTCATCGATGATGACGGAGGTGATCTTCAAGCCACCTGTTTGCTTGGCGCGACGATTTGGATTCTTAACGCGTCCTATCGCGTAGGCGCGCTTGATATTGAAGGATTGCGTCACAGCTTGCAGATGGAACGGACTACAGCATGAAGTATTGTTACAAGGATCATGGTCGATGATGTGATGACGACGATAGGTGCCGACAAAAGCGAGATAGGCTAGTACATGCGCCTTGTAGCGATGACCAAGGAAGTAAGCATGACCATAGCGACCATCCCCGCTTCCCTTCCAAATCCAGCATCGATTCATCATTGACTTGCCACCGCGCACATACTCAGACGGCTTTACTTCGATATGCGCCAAAATGTATTCGCGTGCAGCATCAATGACGAGCTTAGCAAACGCTAGCTTGAAGTAAATTTCATCCACGACACCTCTCCTAATGTTTACGGCGCCAGCGTTCTAGATCGCGAAGAAATTTGCGCTCTTTAAAATTCCAAAGCGCTGCAAAAAATCTTCGTTTGATGTTTTCTGTGTATGTAAATGCATGCTCAAAGTTTCCATAGGCAAAATAGTTCATGACAGCGCCACATACCTTGCAATCGCAACGATGTTCAACGAGAATGAAGCTTTCATAGATGGGGTGATTAATCGTCCATTCTGTGCAACCGCAGACATCACAAGGAATCTTATTTAACTGATGGAGCCAACCGCGAACGCGCGGCAGTTGCTCAAACCAAATAGGACGCAGCACAACGATGTAAAAGACAGCGCCAATTGCGAACCAAAAGGCAGCTCGCAGAAGCTGCGTGTACCAATGCAGATGCATAACAGTTCTCCTTTATGGCGTAACTTGCCGCAAATAATCCCAGTGCTGCCAGCAAACAGTTGGAATGAAGATTAAAGTGCCAGCAATAGCAATGCCCATGAAAATTCCAAACACAAACAGCATTGTTCCAGGCAGCGCATCTTCGTAATTCTTATTAAGCCAGCACAAACTAAGATCATACCAACCTTGCTTCAGCAGCATCAAACCCCAGCAAAGAAATCCGAAAAGCATCAACCAGCCAAAGAGGATAATGAAGCACAGAAACATCGACCATAGCGTCATCGCTCAATACTCCTTCAGCAAGTCAATTGGTGCTTGATACATCGCATTGATGATGAAGCCTGCGATTAAACCGATAAGCATTAGCAGAAAGACGATTCGCAAAACATCGCTCCATTCACTTCGCTTTGCGAGCGATGGGAGCATCTCCAACAAGCTATAGCACATAAACGCAAACCAGCAAACGATTAGCACACCAGCTAGTTCACCAACCAAGAGTAGCGTCGCAACCCAGTACCATGAGATCATGATGCGCGCTCCATCTGAAAAAAGTAGTTGATGCCAAACAATTCACTTTGAATCGGGCACCAGCTAGCAGCTGCTTCGACACCAAGTAGATGAGCCTGAATCGATACTGCAAGCACATGGCTGCCGCGCGGCAGCGAGCGCATCATTTCCAATGCTGCAGATGCATCTACTGCTCTGCTTCGCTGAGATGCTGCGAACTGCTGAATTTGTTCATTTCGCTCGCGAAGCTTATCAATCATTGCTGACATTCTAGCAGCAGCTTGGCTAATTGCTTTGGATTTATTCTCTTCCAAGAAGTCATTGTTCATAGAGCCTCCTATTGTCAATCGATTTTACGGTTAGCGCGGTCCAGGCCAGTTGACATTGACATTGGTTCTGCGTTCTTGCTCAAGATTGATCATCCATTCTCGCAACTCCACAATATCTGCTTTCGTCGCAAGTCGCTCTTGGCTTAGTGGATGACCATGGTGCTTTACATACTCTGCAAGCTGTGATATCAGATCGATGATCTGTGGACGTTCCGCTGCGCCGGCAACACCATTGAGCAGAATATCGAGCCTCTTGATATGGCGTTGATGATCCTCCAGGCTTCTTTCATAAGCGTTGAGCAACGTAACAGCGGTTGCTGCACGGATTTGATGTGTCTTCCCCTCGCCATCGTATTCGATGATGAAACCATCTTGTGGATCATCAATTGTTCTGAAACTGCTCATCCTTCAATCTCCCCATCAATGAGATCGCTGCGCATGTTCTTCAACAACTCACGTTTACTGCGCTCCTCTTCTTGCCAAGATTTCTCCGTCACATATTGAGCGCTCTTAATGGTAGGTACACCATCACCTTCATCAGGTCCAAACTCAATGCGGATGAAGCGACAATTTTTCTTATTGATTGCCCTCGCCATCGCCTCTTCTAATGTGTTGTTCTGGCAGCGTTCGTCTTCATACAACGTGAAGAATACTGGTAGTTGATTCATGTAGTCGCTTCCTCTTCGATATTGATGCCATATTTGCTCAATGCTGCCTCTTCCTTTTTGATCCTGGCCTTTAAAGCCTCCATCACAATTGGTCGAACTGCATCCACCACGTCTTCTTTCTGATAGGTTCCTTGAATCGTTACTCCAAGCACATTGGGAGCGGTCTCTACCAACTTCAGCTTCTCCTTCAGATCAAGAAGGATTTCCAAATGATTCTTTACAGAGTAATAGTCCTTGAGCTTCATACATTCCATCCTCTCATCCGATAATAGTTCGCATTGTAGCTTCGCTCAGCGCGCATCCAATGACGATTACGCCAAGCAGAACTAAGCGCAACCATTAAGAATCCAACCCATCCAAGCAGACAGGTGATTGCAGCTAGCATCAGATAGATTTGAATCATTTCAATCAGCATTAATTCGTTCATGTTCTCTCCAAAAGTTGAGTCCAGTTTTTGAAACGGAACAGTAGTTGTCGTTCTTCAAATACATATTTCCCATAGCTGCTAGTGCTAACAATGTTCCAATTTCGATCCAGCCCCAGAAGATGTACGCCTTCGTTTTTGTACCAATGTGCAAGCCTATCCACAGGAGGCGTGATTGAAACAACTAGCCAATAACATGTTCCTCCATTCTTCCTGCTTCGCGGCCCTGATGCTTTCGCTGCATAAACATTGCCAATTCGAACAACACTCCTGGGCTGTCGCATATCAGAACGGAATATCAGCGTGATGGTGAAGATAAGGAGACAGCATTTTTTCTCGTTCAATTGATTGCTGCGTCATTCGCGCAATACTCAGATCGCCTGCCCGGCAGATAAAGTTGATTGCACACATCATTCCTGCAATATCATGTTCGAGCTGTTCATCATTACGAATGGAATAAGGCTGCGTCGGGTTGCGACTCTCCATCCCATGAAGCATGATCTTTCCAATAGCCTTCTGTACGGAGCCCAGCTGTTCGGAAAGCAGATTGAAACGCTCCATTTGCTGATCAGTCAATTTATTGAACATGATTGCTATCTCCAGCAGCTAGCTTACAAGGCGGCAAATCCTGATCAGGAAGACGCGTGATGAAGAAGGAATCGCCCGACCAATGACGAACTACATAGGCGCAGCCATCTTTGCGCCAGACAATTTGATTGTTTTCTTGCATGCTATCGTTCCGCCGGCAGCCTGGCAGCGATAACAAGCAAAAGCAAATACACAGCACAGCGATGATCTTCATTTCATCGTCCTAACTAGCTGACGAATTTCCATCTTTAATTCAAATTCGCGATTAGAAAGATAGATACTATTATGCGAATAATTGAGTTCGAAGATGGCCTGTTCTTTCATCAATTCGCATAGTTCATCGAGCAGCTTGTTGAATTGTGTGAGCGCTCCAGATCGTTTGTTAGGCATCGGATGACTCTCCATCTGCCCTATTGGCCGTTCCAGATAGATCAATGAACGGTTCGCCGGCCAGTTCGGTTGTTTGGCTTTGGTTGGCAATTTCTAATCCTCTGATGACTTGTTGATGCCATTTGCGATTGAGCTTATGGAGCTTACGGCCTAGATGCATCAGCATCCAAGATTCCCAATAGCCGTTGCGCAGCACAGGTTGGAAAACCCAGTAACCGTCGCATTCAATGTACATCTCGCCGATTTGAACGCCGTTGAACGCATAGACCTTGATGAGTCCATCTTTTACTTGATCATATTTAAGCGACATCGTCCTTACCTTTGAGATTTGCGCAAAACTCACAATCAATCGGAATCCGCAGCCAATCCAAAATCGAATCGAACATAGCTTTGCGTGTTTCCTCGGTGGACTGAATAGTCCGAGTCTGTTTCAGTTCGCTGCCGCAAGTTTGGCAAAATTGCGTCTTGGTAACATGCCGGGCGATGATGCGTGGCTCAGCATTCATCACGCTATCTCCTTCAAATTGCGTAGCTCTTGTAGCGCCTCCAGCATCTCTTTGCCCTTCTCCGTGAGCCACCCTGGAATCGAGGAACCATGTTCCATCAATCCAGCTCCATCAATCGTGTACCAGACAAAGTAAGCAATGCTATCATTGCTCATCAATTCCAATTCGCGCTTTCGATACTGTTCATAGCGTTCATTTGCAGCTTCAAAATCTTCTTTGGAGCGAAGCGTCGCAGAAACATCGAAGCGCCATTTTGCCAACGCCAAGGCATCGAATAGCAATGAAGCTGCAAGCTCAGGCTGTCCACAACAACACCAGTTCATATCTTCTAGAAGAAAGAACAGCGCCTCTTCGTGCCAGCATCCATTAAGATCAACAAATCCCATTTCATAGCCAGCATCCCTGGAACGTTGCCGCGCGGCAACAAGTTTGGCAGATCGATATTCATTCATTCATCATCTCCTTCATCGCTCGAAGCCAACCAATTAGATCGGAAATGTCATGATCAGCGCAGTGACCATGATGACACATAAAGCCACCTTGCCAACTGTTCAGACCTTCTGGCTCAGTGTAATAAGTTCCGGTTGCCGCGCCATCACTGTGATCCGCGAGCCAGGGGCAAATGATTTCATGGTAGCCCGGGCGTAGCTCGGCTTTCCAGTAGCCCAGAACATGGAGCCATTTAATTACCGTCGCCCGTTCAACATCGACACCGCTACGGGGCGCAGGAGGCGGCGGCGCGTCGCGCTTCGGAGTAAGGTCCAGCCCGTAGGCCTGAGCGATGTCCTGCGGGCTGTAGCGGCGCTCTAGCATGGTGCTATGCACAACCTGCTGCCAGACTTTTCCCTTCGGCCCGCGATATTTGGTTTTGCCATTACTGGAAACCGGAAGGCGTCCTACACGGGTCACGCCCTTCATACCAGGATCATTCTCTGCGCTGATGCCAGCTTCGATCATCGCATTGATAAGAGTCTCTGCATGAATGATGGTGAAGATAGGCTGCTCCAAAAACAGCCAAGCTTGAAAGTTGCCTGGCGATGTTTCAATCAAAACGCTGGGGTCCATCTTCAAATCAGACATTGGCAGCTTAGTGCCCAAATCGTCAATCATCACCGTATGCAGCCCAGCGAACTGCACCTTACGACGATAAAAGTTGCCTTCTGCGTCTGGATGAAACGATGATACGCAGCAATAGTTGTTATTGAATGGATTGAGCGTGGGCAGCTTCTTTCCAATCAGCCAAGGCATCGCGCCCCAACGTCCATCCTTCGATGGATCGCCGCTGAACGAATGCAGCGTTGCGCGGCAGCCTTGTGGCAGATCGCGAAACAATGCACTTAGAAATTCAAGATTGGTGAGTTGATTAGCCATATGGGACATATCCAATATCATCAGCTTTGTTTAGCGCATTACAGACGCGCTCAGCATCTTCCTTGGTGTAACATTCTGCTAGCACCTCAAAAATATATCCATATTTTCCCAAGTAATAGCTGTTGTAATCTGATGCTTCCACTGCAGAATCAACAACTGTGTATTCGAAGCAGCAGTGATTGGAGACGCTTCCTTCGATGATGCGATATCGCTTATTCATTGTTTGTCCTTCTTACTGGTATCCTCATAACAATAAGTTGCCGCGAAGATTACAGTAACAAACGTCCAAAACACCCACCAATAAAGGGTTTGTCCCGGCTTGAATTCGGAGCCACCAGCCAAGAACATCGCAACACGAAGTGAAAGCATCGTAATCGCCGCGACCCAACGTTTGCTGTTAATTGTCATAGCTATTCTTCCTCATCGCCGTTCCTCTTCTCCAATCCAAGGCATTCCATGCCCAACTTCACCATGATGAAAACAATCCTTTGAAACACAATTACCATCAGGATCAACCTGAATCATTCCACAGCCTTCGCAAATTACGCAGCAAGCCTTTCCCTTTTTCCAATTCTCCTCAGTAGTTATCTTCGCTAGCTCTTCGAAGTCTTTACCAAAGACATCAATGCTACATTGTTTGCAAAAATCAGCCATCGCCATCACTCCAAGACTTCTTCATCTGCTGGTAGCTCGGATTCTTCGATATGCTTGGCATCATAGACGCCAGCAGGTATCGCACCAAAATGCTTAGCAAGTATTGCAGGCACATCGCGACCATCTCCTTGCGTGCGTACGTAAACAACGTCACCTTGGGAAGTAACTTTAAACAACATGCTCATTTTGTCATCCTTTATAAGTTATGAAGAGAACCGGCCCCGAAGGGCCGGCTTCGAACGAAACAAGCTTAGAAACCGTTCGCACTGTCATCCGAATCGGTCGAACCACCACCAGCGCTCATCGCGTCAGCATTGTGATCGACACGAACAGCGTTCTGCGCAGCCTGTTCAGAGAACAGCTGGCAAGCTTCGAACAGTTCCTTGTTGGTAACGTCACCAACACGCGTAAACTTCCATCCGCGCCAGCTGCCCTGATCGTTCTGTTCCGCATTGGTCTCGACATGGAACACGTGACCAAACGTCGGCGGCGTGTAAGCCTTTCCGCCTTCAGTCTTTTTGACGTAGGTCTTAAGCTGCGTGAGCAGCATCTTGGACTTCTTGATCTGCGTCGAGGCGCAGCTTACAACTGCAGGCGTAAAGGAACCATCCTCGCGAACCACCATCACATAATGGATGCGGGTATCGCGGATCAGATCGCCGTTGTCAGCGAACAGCTTGCCTTCCACATCCTTGATTTCGCCCGTCGCACGCTGCGCGGCAACCGCATCAGCCGTCATCTCGCCCTTGAAACCGCCACCACTATCGCGAGGCGCCCATCGCAGGAAAGAGCGACGGAAGCCGCAGAACACCACATTGACGCCTTCTTCGTCCTTGAAGATTTCATTGGTTGCCGTCAGGAACAGATCGCCTGTCTCCAGACCAGACACATAACGATCATCATCCTTGTCGACCTGCGGCGACATCTTCTGTGCGATGGCGAGGAACGGAATCGCAAAACTATCGCGATCCGTATTCTCCATGCCGCCGCCAGCGTACTGAGACATGTCGAAATCAGCAACTGCCAGCAACTGTTCATTCTTCGTGGCGACTGCCTTGTTGCTCTGCCCTTTGGTCGCTGCCGGGGCATTGGTCGGCTTTTTGGTAGTGTTTGCCATGTTGCTCACTGCTCCTGTTGCTTGGTGTCATTGGCGCCCTTGTCGGAGCTGCCGCCAGTTTCCGGTTCCTGCTTGGCCGGTTCCTTCGTTGCTTCACTGTTCTGCTCGATCGCCTTCAGCTTTGTAGCTTGTTCCAGATCAGCCTTTGCGCGCGCTTCAGCAAATTCTTTCTGCGCAGCTTCAAGCATCTCGGGCGTCGCAACCTTGTTCAAACTTTCAGCATTATCACTTGAGAGCGTCGCTGCGCTCTGTTCATCGCTGATCGGCGTGCCGCGCAGGGTATCAAGGTGATAGGCAATGCTTTCGCGCCCCTGATTGAATAGCGATTCAATGTGTTGCGCATAAGCGCCAAGATGCTGTTTGAGAGACGTTTCCAGTCGACCAATCTCCAGCTTTAGCCGTTCCTCGAATTCGTCCAGACGTTGGTGAAAATCGCTCATCGTTCAAAACTCCTCATTGGTTGAGCTCGGCTATTTTCGCGGTTTCTGCGCGCGAGCAAACGCAGAAACCTAGACTCTATCGCTTCTTTTTCTTCGGCGCTTCCTTGGGCGGTTTCACGGTTGCAATGTTGTAGGGGTAAGCGCCAAATAGCATAGCGGGGAAGCGGCTATCTGTTTCATCCTCATCCGTGCGACTCATCTGCTCATTAACGAAGGACTTTAGCGTCTGAGGATGAATCGTTTCCTTCACATCCACATCCACATTTTTCTTGCGAAGCTGTTCTGCCAGCTTGGTAGCTTTTTCGCGTTGACCGCGCTCAAAATGGACATCAACAATCACTTTGATCAAACCGCCAAAGTCATTCTCGATGAGCCATTCAAATGCAGCTTCCTTGTTCGACTCTTTGATATTCGCAGTGAAAGCGGCGCGCCAAGAAACTTCCAGTCCATCTTGCGTCACAAACTTATCAATCTGAGCTTCGATCATTGAAGTTGGCAAATCTTCCTCGGAGATGCGCTTCAGTTCATCACGCTTAACAGCAAGCGCATCCTCCAGTTCCGCAATTTGCTTTTGCACGCTGTATTGAAGTTTTGCAAGTTCTCCGATCTGGCGCAATCGATTATCGGTGACCGCAATCTCGGGAGCTTGCTCGCCGAGCTTCTTGTTGGTCTTCGCAACGTTGGTTTCTCGCTTTGCGCGTGGCATCAGCGATGATCCCCATCGCCGCGAATAACGCCATCTTCCTTGCGCTTGGAAAGCTTGCTCTGGTTCATCACCAAACACTCTATCACTGTCGTGTTGCGCTCACTAATGCAATGAATCACGTAAGCGAGCACTTGGATCAACGCAGCAAAGGATTGGGCGTTCTTATCGCGCCTCTTGATATCGCTCCAAAGTTCACCATCGCGCACACGTTTCTTTTCAACACCACAAATGATAGCAATTGCCTTCATTACCATGCGCGGGCCGATGATTGAATAGCCGAGTGCCTTGGATGCTTTGACAACTACATCGAAAGGTGTTCCAAGCACGAGCGTCGAATAGCGCGCGGCATACCAAAAAATATCTCCCGCTTCATGAATAACGTCGCTTGGTCCTGACATGTCAATTGCTTCCAGCATTTCCCCCGTTTCCTCTGAAAGACCAAGCGCCAGATAATGCGCTTCATGAATCTTCGGATACTGAGCAGTCTCTTCCGTCCAACGTGCGTAATCGTTGTAAGCAATTGCCTGCGCATCAATCGCAATCTTCATTTCAGCGTTCATAGCTTCCTCTTAAACCAAGTTGTCCAAACGATACAGCGTGTAGTCGCCCATCAAGTTGTCCCATTGCAGCACATTCAGCACACCGTTGCTACGTCGAGCTGCGATAGCGGCGGCAACCGCCATGACTGCAGGACTTCCCATTGGCAGGAAAAAATCTTCAGGCTGGAAGTCGATTTCATTGAGACGATGCTTGATGATGCGCATCATCTCATTCGCAGCATAAAACTGCATCCCCGCCGGCAGCAATACCTCCAATTCACCGAACTTGGTTGCAGGCGTCACATTCACAGTTGGCTGCCAAAGACCCGTCACAGGGTCTTTCTTGGAAGGAATTTGCGTAGCTACTACACGTGGCGCCCGTGCGCTCATAGTTGGTCATCTCCCGTGATCACATCAGCAATTTGTTTCTTGGCGCGAAGCGATTCAGCAATAACAAGGTCAATCGTATCAACCGCGCACAGATCATAGTAGCGCACATGCTTGGTCTGACCGATGCGATGGTTGCGATCCTCACTTTGCCAACGATCTTCAGCATCAAAGTTATTGGAGTAATAGTAGACCGTCCCCGCATGGTTGAGCGTCAAACCCGTTCCGCCGCTCTTCGGATTGCCTACAAAGAAACGCTTGTGACCACTTTCGAAGTCGTCAATCGCCTGCATGCGCTCCTTCTTGCTCACCAATCCATCATAGCGGATGATCTGATTCGCTTCATATCCTTCACGCAAGCATTCAATGATCTGATCAATCTTATCGCGGTGCGGCGCCCAAAATAGGATGCCACTTTCGTCCGCATCCTCGACGCTCTCCATCATCACCGCATTGCGCGGATTATCCATGACTTTCTTGAACATGCGCAATACCGACTTGTCTTCTAGCTTGATATAGCCGCAGGTGATCTGCTGCAACTTTGCCATCGCTGACAGTTTGTTCTGTACAATCAGCTCGCGCCCTTGGATCAACGCTTCTTGCTCCGTCAAACCGACACGTCGACCGCTGCGAATCAGTTCCATCATCAATTGACCGATTTCTGCGCGGCGCTCTTTCTCCATATCGCGATACATCTTGGTCTGGCGCGGCGTCATTTCGAACGGGATGGTGTCGTAAATCTTCGCAGGCAAGTCAATGCAGTCCGACTTGAGCACACGGAAGGAATGAGGCGCAATCAATCGATTAAGTTTGTCTAGATTGCGATAGATCGGACGCCCTGTATCAGGATCAGTCGCAATAAGCTGCGGCACGCGCTTGTTGAAGGAGCCGTCTTTCTTTTGGAAACGAGGATTGCTGCCGCGCACTTTCTTAACAAGCCAATGATCCTCAGGCAGCATCTCAGCATATTCGCTTTTGAAAGCGGTGTAGCTGGAGGTGCGCAAGATGTGCTCATCCAAGAAATAGTATTGTGCGAAAACATCAAATGGCGCGCGCGTCACTGGTGTGCCGGACATGATTCGCTTGATGGGGAAACGACGACGTGAATCAAGCAGCACATCGGTGCGTTTCGCACCAGGGTTCTTAATGCGCTGTGATTCATCAATAGCAGCCATCGCTTTGAAGGTGCGTATGAAGCGTTCGAACAGTTCCTTGCCTTCCTTGGTGGTGAGCGCTTCATAGTTCATGGTAAGGATGCGCAATGGTTGAACGTCGCCTTCAGCGATAGGCTCGAACAGCGCCTCAATCGTTGCCTGATGGGACTTGGTGCTACCGGAGCTGTACCATGAAGCGCGATAGGTACACCAATCAGGCAAGTGCTTGGGAATCTCAATGGTGACCCACTTGATGTGAACGCCGTTCGGCGCAAGTACAAACAACGCATTGATGCTTCCATCGCCCCAATTGCGCGCGGCATCATCAATGATGACTTTCGTCTTGCCTGTTCCTTGCTCCATCAGCAGCGCAAAGAACTTCTTGCCTTCCATGAGATTGAACGCCTGAAGCTGATGCTTCATCGGCTGAGTCTTAAAACGCACATTGTTCTCCGCTGTATGAAGTTCTGTGGTTGATCTTCGGCGAGATTTCCTCCTCGCGAAAGGCCAGAATAGAGCTGCGCGGCAGCAGCGCGCTAGATAGGCCAATTGGACTAGGCCATCGTAATGGTGAGAAATTCCATCCATTGTGTGGCTTTTTTGATGAAGAATGAAATAGACTTATTTCCACGGTAAGGCGAAGGGTCGAGCCGGATAAAGGAGAAGCGAGACGTGAGCAATCCTTGGGAAGACTATATTGACCTGGACGCGCTCCGCGAAGATTTCGAGGCGAGCGTAAATGAAGAGTCTCGCATCTACAATCTCGTGCGACAGAATGATGGGACTTACTTCTCGCTCCACACGGAGCGCGCTTGGAAGGTGTTCCAGCTCGGCGCTCGCGCTGCTCTGAAGTGGATCGAGGGATGAAGAAGGAAGACGCTGGCCGCGAAAAGATTCTGGAACGCATCCGCAAATGCTTCGCGCTCGGAAAGTCGAGCGAGCCGCACGAAGCTGCTGCTGCGATTCGTCAAGCGCAGAAGCTGATGGCTGCTCATGGCATCACGCAAGACGACTTGATAGGCATCGAGGTGCGCAATGAGCTGGTGATTACGCCTGAGCCACCGAAGCGCACGATGCCCCTGTATCTGGTCTCGATGGTGAGTCTGTGCTGCCGAGCATTTGGCTGTGAGGCGATCTTCGAAGGCGTCATTGGTCCGAATCTGAATCCCAGACAGGCAATCCGTTACTTCGGGAACGGTACTGCGCCGATGCTGGCTAAGTATGCGCACGAAGTCATGTTCACCGCGATGCGTCGCTCCTGGCAGCAGTACGCGCTGCACAATCAGCTTGATATTGGCCCGCGTGATCGCGGAAGCTATTGGATCGGCTGGCTCTATGGCGTTTCGAAAAAGATCGAAGATTTCGGCATGACGGAAGAGCAACGCAACGCGGTTAAGAACAAGCGTGACACGTTCTATGATGATCTGGAGACCAACATGAAGGTCTCCTCGCCTGAAATCGAATCGCGGGCAGCTCGCGCTGGGCATATCGATTCGAACGCCTTCAACATCCATCGACCGGTGGACGGCCACAGCGAAGAAACGCCCATCCTCGGTCTTCCTAGCCCCTCTTCCCTTTAAGCGGAAGTTGGGGAATAATCAGAATCAGAAAGGAGAAAGTGATGAACAATTCCGCCCTCAGCGAGACCCAGCTCAAAGAAGCTGCGCCTTCGATTTTCGCCAGCCGCGCCCATCGCTCGCGTTCGAAGCGTTATGCTTTCGTTCCGACCAGCGATGTGGTCAATCGCCTGCGCAAAGCCGGCTACGTCGTGACGGCTGCGAGCCAGAGCAATCATCGCGCCGGCAACGAAGACCGCAACGGCTTTGCCAAGCATATGTTGCGTCTGCGTCATCGCGATTTGCTCGATCTGACACGCAAGAACGTTGGCGACGTCATTCCGGAAATCGTTCTGCTCAACTCGCACAATGGCTCCTCATCCTTCCGCATGGAAGGTGGTCTGTTTCGCCTCGCTTGCTCGAATGGTCTCATCGTTAAGTCTCAGTCCATCGAATCCATCATCCTCAATCACACCGGCGAAGAGCTGCTGACGGAAGTGTCGGCGGCGGCGGATTCAATCAGCAAGCGTTTGCCTGAGCTGATGCGTGTGACGAAAGATTGGGACAAGATCGTCATGAATGCGGCTGCGCGCACTCGCTTTGCCAATAAAGCGCTCGCTCTCCGCTATGGTGACAATCCGTCGCCGGTTACCGCTGCTGACATTCTTGCTCCTCAGCGCAATGAAGATGAAGCCCCGACGTTGTGGCGCACCTTCAATGTCATTCAGGAGAACCTCGCGCGCGGCGGTATCGAAGGCGTTAGCCCCACGGGTCGCTCCGTGCGCGTTCGCTCGATTCAGTCAGTGAACAATCTGCTCCATTTCAATCGCGGCCTTTGGGAGATGGCCGAGAAGATCGCAGCTGCCTGATCTGTTCACATCAATCTTGGGAGGCTCACTTTAGAGCCTCCTCTATCAAGGAATTTACAAATGAAATTCGAAATCCATAATCGTTGGTCTGGCGCTGTGCAATACACCTGCGAGCTGTCCGCGACAGTTGCCGACAAATCGTATTCGATACAGCTCGGCTTTGCCATCAAGAAGGCAATCGCTGAGAAGGCCAACCTCCGTGGCGCCGATCTGAGTGGCGCCAACCTGAGTGGCGCCGATCTGAGCGACGCCAGTCTCCTTAACGCCGATCTGAGCGACGCCAACCTGAGTGGCGCCGATCTGCGCTATGCCGATCTGAGCGACGCCAACCTGAGTGGCGCCAGTCTCCTTGGCGCCGATCTGCGCTATGCCGATCTGAGCGACGCCAGTCTCCTTGGCGCCGATCTGAGCGACGCCAGTCTCCTTGGCGCCGATCTGAGCGCCGCGAATCTGCAGCTCATCCGCGCCGACTTCTATGATGTGTTGTCGTGGGCGCCCGCCGAGGTTCCCGCGCTTATCTCCGCCATCAAGGAAGGCCGAGTCAACGGATCGGCCTACACCGGTACGTGCGCATGCCTGGTTGGGACAATTGCAAACGCGCGCGCGGTCGATGTCAGCACGCTTCCAAGGGATCCACATCGACCGATTGAGTGCTTCTTCATGAGCATTCGCGAAGGGGACATGCCAGGGAGCAACCAGCATTGCGCCATCGTCTTGGAATGGGCACAGACTTGGCTGACCACGATGCAAGCGGCGTTCTCGCCTAAAAATATTTAGTTCATCAATCTTGGGAGGCTCGCTCTAGAGCCTCCTCTATCTAAGGAGACTAGCAATGCCCAGTACCGCCGTTGCTTCGCGTCAGAATAGCTGGAAACGCATCAAGCACAAGTATCGCGTGAAGGATGCCGCCAAGAGCGCATTCCGTGAGCGTCAGAAGATGGAGAAGCAGAAGCTGATCGCTCAGCGTAAGGGTGCGAGCAAGAAGGCCTGATCTCACTACGGCTCGGAGTTAAGATTGCTCCGAGCCGTATCAACCA
>JGI24736J21556_1000001_pt1 | contig 63863 bp, 53 predicted proteins | sample KBSCornC2_FD_21556 | JGI IMG/M metagenome (IMG submission 21556) | reverse complement strand
TCGTCCGTTCCGCGCGGTACCACCGGCTTCTCTCCCATTTCGTAGAACATCCGCCCGCCCGGCGCGCCGGTCTCGCTGGACGTCGCGATCCAGACGAGGCTTTCGGCCGCCTCGGCAGGTGTCACACCTTCCGCGCCCATAAGGAAATTCTTGATCCGCTCATCCCCGTGAGAGCTGAAATTGCTGTGTACCACCCCCGGCACCATCGCCTGCGATACGATGCCCTTGTCGGCTAGCCGCTTGGCAAGCGCCAAGTTGAAAAGCTGGTTGGCAAGCTTGGCCTCGCGATAGACTGTGCCTGGGACAAATGGCCCCTCCAGATGCTGGATGTCTCCGAAATTCAAACCGGCTTCTGCCCAGGCATAGGCGATCGAGGATACAGCAATCACGCGCACCGTTTCCGGCGGTCGGTTCGCAGCTGCTTCCTCGATCCGGGGCATCAGTTCGCGCGTCAGCAAGAATGGAGCAAGATGATTGGCCGCGAAGGTTTCCTCCGTCCCTTCGACGGTCATGTACTTTCCGTCGCGAATACCCCCAGCGTTGTTGATGAGTACGTCCACCGGACCGGTGAGCGCCTTGATCTCATCTGCCAAACGCTTGGTCTCGCTCATCAGCGATAGGTTTGCACGCAGGAAGTCGACTTTTCCACTGCCATCGCACTCTGCGCGGATCGCCGCTTCGGCGACGGCACTGCGCTCCGCATCGCGCCCTTGGCCGATCACTTGCCATCCCATGCGCGCAAAGGCCTTCGCGGTTTCCAGGCCGATGCCCGAACTGGCACCGGTGACGACAACAACGCGTTGCGGCTCCGTCATATTGAGTCTCCCGATTTTGCGTGATTTTCGTGAACGTACCAAAACAGGCGGGGTGGGCGGGCCGCGTTATGGAAGCGGTACTGCAGCGCCATCGCAAATTGTAAAGCTGTTTTGTAGGGTCTAACAATCCTCCATCTTTGCAGGTGGGGAATGAGCTTGACTTCGAAACGGCGGTTCGGTCCGCGTAACTCCGAAATTTCCCACGCGATCATGGACGCGACCGAACAAGTCATTCGCGATGAGGGCTATGCGGCGGTTTCGTCGCGCCGGGTGGCGGAAGTCGCGGCTATTCAGCAGAGCCTCGTCTATTACTATTTCGAGTCAATGGATGACCTCCTGGTCGCCACCTTCCAGCGCCGTGCGGAAAGGAGGATGGCCGTCTATGAAAAAGACGCCCGATCCGACAAGCCGGTCGCGGCGATCTGGAAGGATCTCAATGAAGGACTCGATGCCCGGATGTCTTTCGCGTTCGTCTCGCTTGCCAGCCACAATGAACGAGTGCGCGACGTGTATACCCGCTTTCTGTCACAGTCGCGCAAGCTGCAGGCCGACGTGATCGCCAAAGATGCCACCGCGCGGGGCATCGATATCTCGCCCGCAACCCCGACGGCGCTCGCCTTCATCATCCACAGCACCTCGCTGGTCATGGCCCGGGAGGCTGCACTGGGCATGACCGAAGGGCATGACGAGGTCCGTTCGCTGCTGGAAGGTCTGCTCGAAAAATTCGCCTGATTCTCGCCGCTTGGAGGCTCGGAGGCCGCCTTGATCATCATCGCGCAGCCTGCTAAGAAAGTGATCAACAAAAGCGATGGAGAGCTGGAATGGCCGAAGCTGCAAGCGCGACAAAAATGGTGCTCGACCCCGCTCATCCAGAGCGCTGGCCCGAGCTGGGCTTCGAGGCTCTCTACGCGATGAGCTGGCGCTATTGCCTTGAAGCGCAGACCGAGGCGCTCAGACATCGGTTCCGGCAGATGAGCGGGTCGCTTCCGGCCATGGACAAGCTCGCCTCAAAGGAAGGCATCACCAGCATCGACAGGATCGAAGATGCCTTGCCGCTGATGTTCGACCACCGCGTCTTCAAGAACTATCCGCTGTCGCTGATCGAGACTCGCAATATTCCGAAGCTCCATGCATGGCTTGGCCGCCTGACCACCCATGATATCTCCGGCATGGATCTGAACGGGTTGACCACGATCGAGGCTTGGCTCGACCGGCTCGACGAATTCGGCATGCTCGTCACCACATCGTCAGGCACCACTGGCAAGCTCAGCTTCGTTCCGCGCTCGCAGACCGAATATCCGGCCTGGGAGGCGAGCTACATGCAAATGCTGCACGCCAGCTTGGGCGTCGATCCCTATACCGACAAGGTTGAAACCTTTGCGCCGTCCTATCGTGGCGGGCACCAGACGGCGCTCAAGGTGCCGATGATGTTCAACACCTTCGCTGCGGGTGGCGCCGAGCACTACCACACGCTTTACCAGACCCACATGTCGGCCGACTTGATGTCGCTCGCCGGCCGGATGCAGGCAGCGGAGGACCGCGGCGAACTGGAAAAGCTGGGCCTCGATCCGGCACTGCTCAGTGCTCGCCAGGACATGATCGCGCTGGCGAAGCGCCGCTCGCAGGACCTCGCGGACTGGTTCGAGGCACTGTTCGAGGGCTATCGGGGCAAGCGCGTCAAGATTTCAGGCCTGGGCGGAGATCTGTTGCGCACCGCGATCGACGGCGCGAACAAAGGCGTGAAGCCCTCCTTCGCGAAAGGATCGATCGCGTTCTACGGCGGTGGATTGAAGGGCTTCAAGCACGACCTGCCGGACTGGGAGGCCTATGTCTGCGAATTCTTCGGCATGGAGCGGTTGGGGACGAGCTACGGCATGTCCGAGGTGATCTGCCAGTCGCCGCGCTGCTGCCATGGCAACTATCACGTCATGCCCATGAACATCCCGGTGCTGTTCGACGCTGACATGAAACCCCTCCCACGCGAGGGCACACAGACAGGGCGATACGGATTCTTCGACTTGCTCGCGCAAACCTACTGGGGCGGGTTTATCTCGGGAGACGAAGTGACGATGCATTGGGAAGAGGACTGCGGCTGCGGCTGGAAGCAGCCCTATGTCGGCCCAGCGATCTCACGCTATGCCGACAAGGACGGTGGCGACGACAAGATCACCTGCGCAGGCACGGCGAAAGCCTACGACGACTTCCTCAACTTCGTATCGGAGGGCTGAAGCCATGAGCGACATCCGCGAAATCCCGATCATCTCCCGCGGCCGCATCATCCGGCCGACGGAGGACGACGTGGCGATCTACAACGCGCGCGGCGGGGCCCAATTCCGCTCGCCCGATCCACATCGCCACATCCACGACCTCGTCATGGGCAATCCGGTCCTGCTCACCGACCTGATGGACACGCCTACCAGGCAGATCATCGAGTTCCTGGTGGAGGTCGGCAAGCGGCTGAGGCTGGACGACAATCCCTTCTTTCAGGAAAGCTTCGAGCTCGGCCTGCTGGCAGGCGGCCTGTCTGAACCAATTCTGCGGTCGGTATATGAGCGCCTGCCTGGGATGTTCGATGGAGGCTATCTGACGGAGCGGGTCGAACACACCATCGGCAGTGCTTTTCTCGACGGCTGGGTGCCACGCGAGGGGTGCGAGGGGCGCCATCGCATCCGGGCATTCGGAACGCGTCAGCTGCACATCACCGCGGGCAATGTTCCGGTCGTCGCCGCGACCACCATCATCGGCGGCGCACTTTCCAAGTCCGACATCCTGATCAAGTCGCCTTCCAACGATCCGCTGACGGCCAATGCCATTGCCCGGACGATGATCGAGCTTGACGCCGCGCACCCGGTGACCAAGCACGTTGCCGTCGCTTACTGGAAGGGCGGCGACGAAGCGATGGAACACCAGATCGTGCGCACCACGCGCATCGACAAGATCACCGCCTGGGGTGGGATGAACTCAGTCAAGCATATCCAGAAGTTCCTCCAGCCGGGCATCGACCTGATCGCACTCAACCCGAAGTTTTCAATCTCGCTGATCGGTGCGGAGGCGCTAGAAAGCGAAGCGGCGATGGACGAAGCGGCGACCGGGATCGCCGTCATGTCTGGTCTGATGAACCAGACCGCCTGCGTCAACACGCGCATGGTTTATGTCGAATGCGGAGATGACGACGAAAGCCTCGCCAAGCTCGAAAACCTTGGCCGACGAATTGTCGCTGCCTATAAGACGCTGCCTTCGTTCTTTTCGACTCCGGCCGCCGCGCCGAACAGCGATCTCGAAGCAGAACTCGAAGCCGCGGCGATGGAGGAAGACTTCTATACCGTCATCGGAAACACCGTTGAAGGTGGCGTGGTCATCTCACGATTTCCCGACCGGGTGGACTTCTACGACCAGCTCAACAATCGCGTCGTAAACCTCGTCCCCGTTGCGGATCTGCTCGATGCCATCAAATGGTGCGACGATACCACTCAGAACGTCGGGATCTATCCGGAGACGCTCCGTGACCGCCTGATCGATCCATTCTCGCTCGCCGGCGTTCAGCAGTTCGTACCGCTGTCGGGCGGTGACGCGGCCGGGGTTTACCGGGAGTTCAATTCCAATCCAGCGGGCCTGCCCCACGACGGCATCGAACCCGCGCGGAGATCTGTCCGATGGGTGATTGACCATCGGCCAGCTGGCAAACCAGCAATCGAAACCGCAATCGCCGCCGAATAGTCAGCCCGGCGCAGGGCCGGCGCAACCGTTCGGTCTTATCTGGCCATTGCAACCTTGGCGCCAGGCTTCGCTGCCCGAATGGGATGACCATCTGCGGCGGATGCCTTCAGGTCCGGGACCCCGGTTTCAAGCAGCGCGGTTGCCGTATGGACAAGGTGAACGAGCGGGTTGGGCTGTGTCCACACATCACTCCGCTTGCGCGATGCACGCCAGCTTTCATAAGCGGCTTGAACAGCGACGACGTACCAGGAGAAAAAGACCAGTCGCTGCCGCATGACCGGTTCCGGTATGTCTGCACGGAGATCCACGATCCGTTGGAGGAGGTGCTTGTACACCAGCAGATTCATGTGATCGAGATATTCGGTCAACTCCTTGCGGCGGATGTAGAGCACACCAGCAATAAACCGGTTCATTGTCGGCGAAGGATCAGAAATGCTTTCGGCGATATGGCCGCGAACAATGATGTCGACGATGTCGCTGACTGAATTTGGTCCACCTCTTTTGTCGAGTTCAGACAAGCGATCCAGCCAGACCCTGCTCAAGTCACTGAAAATATCGTTGATCAGTTCAAGGATGAGGCCTTCTTTGGACTTGAAATAGTAATTCAGGGAACCAGCATTCTTTGCGCCCGCTGCGGCAACGATCTCTCTTACCGTAACGGCTTCCAACCCCCGCTCGGCGAACAACCTGCGCGCGGCGACCTTTATATTTCTGCGGGTGTCAGTGCGACCTTCCTGATCCTGACTTGGCATTGCAGAATCGGACATACGCAATATTCCGTTTGCAGAACATGCGCCGGCTAGCGCACCCGAACAGTAAGCCTGCTTAGCTGTCCACGTGTTAAAACGGAATAGGAAAACATCAGGCCTTCCGAGCAGCCTTATCCGGTTATCTCAGGCAGCCTGGGACCTTGGACGTTCTGCCGAACTCGGGCGATTGGATGCTTCCTTCGCGGGGACGTTGGCGGATGCCGCCCTGGCGAGGCGATGTTCGCGCCAGGCGATCACGAGCCCGGCCATAACGACCATCGGCGCCCCCAGCCACAGTGTCGGCGGCGGCAATTCACCCCAGACAGCCCAACCGTAAAGGGTGGCCCAAAGCAACAGGGTCGAATCCACGACAATGACGCTGGCGACCGCTCCGTGTCGGAGTGAGGCGGCGAGCAGCAATTGCACCAAGGCACCGACAATGCCGATGGCCAGTAGGAGTGCCCAAGTCCCTGCATCATGCCCGTGCGCGAAAAATGGCAGGAACCCGACGGCCATCAGGCTCCCGAAAAACGCGTACCAGAAAACCGCCCGCACCGGGTCGTCGGTTCGGCCGAGGTGATGAATCTGGAAGCTGATTACCGCAGAGGTCAGCGCCGCAAGCAACGCACAGATGCCACCGGGCACCGGTATGACTGCACTTCCGGGACGGGCGATCATGATGACGCCGGCAAACCCGCAGGCGACGGCTCCCCACCGCCACGATCCCACGTGCTCGCGCAGCACGAATGCCGTGATCAGCACGGCAAAAAGTGGTGCCGTAAAGGTGAGTGCAGTAAATTCGGACAGGGGCAGCATTCGAGCCGCAGCGAAACTGAGCGCGACGCTGGTCATCCCGACCAAGGCGCGAAGAAAGTGGCCCCCGATCTGCCTGGTCGCGAGGCTACGGAGTTTGCGACGCGCGGCGAACCACGACAACATCAGCGGTAGAGAGACGAACTGAAGCCAGAACAGGATTTCGGGTAGGGCAACATCACGGCGGCCGGCCAATTTGGCGAGCATGAACAAGGTCGCGATCAAGAACGAAGCTACAGCGCGAAGGGCGAGCGCCAGCATGGGGCGGCGATGGGGATGTTGCACTATCGCGGTGTAGTGCCACGGTCAGCGCATGCAACTTCGTGCGAGGCATCGCAGCGTGGAGTTGGCGTTTAACGCATATCCAGCAAGAAATGTCCTTACCAGGAAAACCCAAATCCAAGCGCATAGATCATTACGTCGCGTTCATTCCAGCTACAGCGAAATTCGCGCTCCCGATGCATCAGTTCCTGGTAGGATAGCTTTATCCGTCCTCTCGCGCTCGGGTTGCGCATGAACCGCGGCAATCGCCGCCAATTGCCCTTGCAACCGGACCGGAAATTACGCCAGCATTACCGGAGGTTGGATCTACCGCTCACATTTCCGCAGGGCAGGGATGCAAGTGCCGCACATATGTTAAGGGTGCGTCGTTGTCGGAGCGGGTTTGACAGCCGGCCTTGGTGCGTTCCATCCTTATAACGGCATTCTAATCTGAGCCGCTCTTGGGGTCGCGGGATGCGATGGTGGTGCTCAGCAGGTATTTCCAACGCTCTGAAGGCAGGCAGGCGCATCGGAGGGATAGGACGATGGAGCAGACAGGCCGGAGCGGTCCGCTCGCCGGGTTGCGGTGCGTAGAATTCGCGGGGATGGGCCCAGGACCTCATTGCGCCATGATGCTCTCCGATCTGGGTGCCGATGTGTTGCGGATCGAGCGGCCATTCCCGGCGGCGTTCACGGTGAATCCCGTCACCGAGCGGGGCCGCGCCAGGCTTGTCCTTGACTTGCGAGAGCCGGAAAATGCCGCGCGTGCGCTCGAGATTGTCAGCCGTGCCGATGTCCTGATCGAGGGTAATCGACCGGGGGTCATGGAACGTCTCGGGCTTGGGCCCGCCGATGCGCTCGCCGCCAACTCGCGACTGATTTATGGCCGGATGACCGGCTGGGGACAGGAAGGCCCACTTGCGGCGAGGGCGGGGCACGACCTCAGCTATCTTGCAATCACCGGGGTACTTCATGCCTTCGCCCGGCGCGGCGAACTGCCGGTGCCACCCATGAACCTGGTCGGCGATTTCGGCGGCGGTTCGATGATTCTTATGATGGGCATCCTTGCTGCCCTATGGGAACGCGAGCGTTCAGGCCGCGGGCAGATAATCGACGCGGCGATCATCGATGGCGTCGCGACCTTGTTTGCCGGCGCGGCCGGGCACGTGGCGACCGGCGCACTTTCACTGGAGCGCGGACATAATTTCCTTGCCGGTGCCTCGAACTATTACCGTGTTTACCTGTGCAAGGACGGTAAGGAGGTCGCCGTTGCAGCGGTCGAGCCGCAATTCTATCGTGCGCTTCTGGAGGGCATCGGCGCGCCGCTGGAGTGGGCGGAGGACCAGTACGATCCCTCGGTCTGGGCGGAGCGGAGCGCGGCGATGGCGTCGATTTTCCTCACCCGGACCCGCGACGAGTGGACGGCCATTCTTGAAGACAGGGATGCCTGCGCCGCTCCGGTGCTCGAGTTCCACGAGGCGTCTTCACATCGGCAGATCGAAGCCCGAAGCGGCTACGCAGTTCATGAGGGAATCGTGCAGCAGACCCCCGCGCCGCGCTTCTCGCGCACGCCGGGTGCAATAGCACCGAGCGAACCTAGCGAGGTCATGCTAAGTCGCTGGGGCCTGGGCTGAGACGGGCTTCGGTCTCAACGCTCCGGGCAGGACATCGGGTTCAAAGCGCTTCCGCGAGGAACCGCCCGGCCGCTCCCGAGCAGATGCTGTGCTCGACATCGGCTGGAAGGCCCATGCCCCGGATCCAGTGCGCCGGATCCTGCTGCATGATCTGGTAAGGATAGTCGGTGCCGGCGAAGACCTGACCGGGAACCATCGTGACGGCCAAGTGGCGGAGGTAGTCCGGATCATAGACATTGGTGTCGTAGAAGAAACGGCGAGCCTGGTCGAATGGTGCCATCGATCCGGCCCCGTCGGCAGCCTTGAATTTTTCCCAGCCGAGCTGCAACCGGCCGATCGTTGCACCCAGCGTACCCCCACCGTGGCTAAAGCCGATCCGCAAGCCGGGGAACCGATCAAGTACGCCGTTCATTATGATCGACGAGGCGGTCATACCCGTATCGACCGGGAACAGGGCAAAGCCGGTGAAGTTCACGTCCGGAGTCAGGGTCTTGGCTGCGATGGGGTGCAATGCATGGACGAAAATGGCCATGCCTTCAGCCTCGGCTGCGGCCCAGAACGGGTCGAACTCGGCTTCGCCCAGCAGCTTTCCGTTGATGTTGCTGCCGATCTCAACGCCCTTGAGGCCGAATTCGGCCTTGAGCCTCGGCAACATGCGCGCGGCGGTTTCCGGGCTTTGCATCGGCACGGAGCCGAGGCCACGAAAACGGGCGGGCGTGCTGGCAACAAGGCTGGCAATCTGGTGATTGACGGCATCGCAAATCACCTGCGCGTCCGCCAGATCGAGCCAGTAGGACAGGAGCTCGGGCATCGGCGAGAGGACCTGCATGTCCACGCCGTCGCGATCCATGTCCTCGATCCGGCGCGCGACCTCCCAGGACCGCGCGTCAAGCCTTCGGAAGGGGGTTTCACCGATCATCAGCGTGCCCTCGACCGACGACTGACACTGCATGCACGGCCAGCGCGGCGCCACCGCGGCGTTTGGGGCCGTGGGAAAATCGAACGGCGAGACGTGGGAATGGGCGTCGATAAATTTGGACATAGCTTGCCTCTGGTTCAGGGTCGGAACCGGTCGCCCCTAAGGAGAGAATCCGCCGGTCAGATCCTGCGGCTGATGACTTCCTTCATGATTTCCGAAGTGCCGCCATGGATACGATGGATCCGGGTGTCGCGCCATAGCCGGGCGATCGGATATTCGTTCATGTAGCCCGCCCCGCCATGCAGCTGCAACGCCGCGTCGACGATGTGCCAGACGTTCTCGGAATGCCATAGCTTGGACGCGGCCGCTTGTTCCGATGAGAGCTGGCCTTGAAGGTGGCGGGTCCGCGCCCAGTCCAGATGGGCCCAGCCCGCCTGGAGACGTGCGGCCATGTCGGCCAGGGTGAACCGGGTGTTCTGGAACTCGAAGATCGGCTGGCCAAAGGCCTTGCGTTCCTTCACGAACTTGACCGCCTCGTCGAATGCGCGCTGGGCCTGGGCTTGGGAGATGCTCGACAGCGACAGCCGCTCCTGACCGAGTTCCGACATCATGTAGCGGAAGCCCATGCCTTCCTCGCCAAGCAGGTTCGATACGGGCACGCGCACGTCATGGAAGAACAGCTCTGACGTATCGGCTCCATGCAAGCCGATCTTGTCGAGGTTACGGCCGCGTTCGAACCCTGGAGCGTCCGTGTCGACCAGCAGGAGTGAAACGCCTCGCGCGCCTTCACCTCCAGTGCGAACGGCGAGAAATACGAGGTTCGAGAGCAGGCCATTGGATATGTAGAGCTTGCTGCCGTTGACCACATAGTGATCGCCGTCACGCCGGGCACTGGTGCGCAGGTTCTTGACATCGGACCCGCCACCGGGCTCGGTCATGCCTAGCGCGGTGATGATTTCGCCGCTGATCATGCCCGGCAGGTAGCGCGCCTTGAGGTCTTCCGACCCATAGTTCAGCAGGTAGGGTGCGGTGATCAGTGACTGCAGGCTGACACCCACCGGGCAGTTCATGTAACCCAGCTCTTCCAGCAGGATGAGATCGTAGGAGATGTCGAGCCCGACGCCGCCATAAGCTTCCGGCATGCTCGCGCACAGGAGGCCGGCCTCGCCGGCCGCTCGCCAGAACGCAGCACTGGTGATTCCCTCGGCTTCCCACTTGTCGAGAAAGGGTTCAGCTTCCTTCGCCAGGAACTTGCGCACGGTGTCCCGAAACTGCTCATGGCTTTCATCGAAACCCTGACGCGCGCTGGTATCGAGCATGCCTGCATCCTCCACAATCGGCCTGCTAGCCGCATTGGATATGGCTTAGGCCATCGTGATCGATGCTAAAACAAAAAGGATATTTCGCGAGTCCACTGTTCCGCAACCAACGGAAATGTGAAAATTGCTGAAGTATAGGCGGATGTGCGACGTCGAACGCGAATATTCGGAGCGCTTGGCTTATGGTTGGACCAACAACTTTGAGCCAAGGGAGCAGCTGGATGGGAGATGAAGCCGACGCGGGCGATCCCGGCCCCGGCATTGCCGCAGCCACGCTGATCCTGTTTTCGGAACGGCAGGGAGAGCCCGCCCGGCACCTGATGATCCAGCGGTCGCCGCAGATGCGATTTGCGCCCAATGCCCTCGTCTTTCCCGGAGGGCGTGTGGATGAGGACGATCACCGGATTGCTGATGATCCAGCCTTGGTGGATGTTTCGTTGGAAGACCGGCTGGAAAGAGCACACAGGGTCGCGGCCATCCGCGAGATGCTGGAGGAAGTGGGTATTCTGGTGGGAGCCTTGCCGGCGGCAGGCCTCGATCCAGGCGCGATGCAGGTAGCCTTGAGAGCCAATGGTCCATTCAGCAGCGTGCTCACCGAAGCAGGCGGCCAGCTCGACCTGTCGGTCATCGTGCCGTGGGCAAAATGGTATCCAAGGTTCCAGTCGCCCCGCCGCTTCGATACCCATTTCTATATTGTGCGGTATCTTGGCGATCACAGCGTGACCGTCGATGAGGACGAAGTTGGGCATGCGCGCTGGATCCTGGCTGAAGAGGCAATTGCGGAAGCGGAAGCCGGCGCGGCGAAGATCATCTTCCCAACCCTGTGCAATCTCGAAAGGCTCGCCGCCTTTCCGACTTTCGACGCAGCCATCGTACACCTTGCTACGATCGCAATTCAGCCCATTTCGCCCCGCCTGCAGAAAGACGAGCAGGGTGAATCGTGGATCTGCATCCCGGAAGAGTGCGGCTATCCTGTTACCCGCCGGCCGCTCTCGATGTTGCAGGCACCATGACAGTGCCGGACGCCGATCTTGCTGTCTATCACGCGCCAACGCCCAATGGCTGGAAAATCACGATATGCCTTGAGGAGATGGGCCTTCCCTATCGGCTGATCCCGGTTCGATTGGGTGAAGACAAGTCCAAGGCATTTCTCACGGCGAGCCCCAACGCCAAGATTCCGGCACTGTTCGATGCCGACGGGCCCGAGGGAAAGCCCATCACCTTGTTCGAAAGCGCCGCGATCCTGATCTACCTTGCCGAGAAGACCGGCCGGTTGCTCGATCCTGCCCCTGCCGGGCGCTATGCGGCAATCCAGTGGCTGGCTTGGCAAGTGGCGGGCCTTGGCCCCATGGCGGGTCAGAATGGCCACTTCCTGCTCTATGCCGCGGAGCGGATACCCTACGCGATTGCGCGCTTTGGCAACGAAGTGCGCCGCCTTTACGCAGTGCTCGACGCGCAGTTGGCCCGCACCGGCGCATTCGTTGCCGGCAACGCCTATTCGATCGCCGACATCGCCTGCTTTCCGTGGATCATGACGCACAAGGCGCAGGGCCTGACGCTTGATGATTACCCGGCGCTCAAGACCTGGTTTGCACTNGTCCGCGCCCGNCCTGCAGTGCAGCGCGGGATCGCCGCGGGTGGCGGCNTCGCAGTCATGCGCGCCGGGCCGCCACCTGGCCTGTTTGCGGTNCACAATGATTCGTAGGAGAGACCATGAAAATCGAGATGTTTTTTGATTGCGCTAGCCCCTGGAGTTACCTCGCGTTCGAGCGGATCATGCCATTGGCCGAGAGTTTCGGGCTTGAGGTCGAATGGCAACCCATCCTCGTTGGCGGTGTTTTCAACGCGGTCAATCCCGGGATCGAATTCAACAAGTCAAAGGACGTAATTCCAAAGCGCAAGATAGATTATCATATCAAAGTCATGCAGGATTGGGCCGACATTACCGGGGTCAAAATCATCTTCCCGCCGACCGGCCACCCGCTAAACAGTGTGAAGGCAATGCGCGCCTGCCTGATCCTGAAGCCAATGGGGCTTATGGTTCCCTTCGCGCGAGGTTGTTTCCAGGCCCTGTTCGGCGACGATCGCTCGATTGCGGATGATGCAGTCCTGCTCGACATCTGCCAGCGGGTCGGGGTCGATGGTCCTTGGCTGCTGGAGCATATCGCACAGCCCGATTCCAAGGCGGCGCTACGTGTAAAGGTAGATGAAGCGATCGAGCGCGGTGCTTTCGGCGTACCGACGACGTTCCTGAACGGTACGGACATGTATTTCGGCGTCGACTCGCTGCAGCTTGTCGCCGCACGACTGGCGCAATGGAGGAGCCAGCAGGTTTGAGCCTCGTTCGCGGATCGGCATGCGAATGGGGACTTTCCCGACTCTGTTCGGGCCCTTTCGCTTCATCGCTTGTTTCTGCGTCGCGAAAAGCCAAATGATCTCCAGCGGATCACTGCACCTCGGCAAGGCGGGCATTGCGATTGGCGAGGAAAGTCAGCAAGATGAGCACCGGCCAGACCAAGAGTGACAGGAGGATCAGCCCCTGACGCAGGCCCTTGCCTTCGCCTGCCACGAGTGCACCCAGCTCCACCGCGGCGAGCGGTGCCAGCCCGTAGCCCATGACGGCAATAAACAACAGGTAGATGCTGCTCATTCGCGCGCGCATCCGCTGGGGAGCAAAAAGCTGGATGCTCATTGGTGACACCACAGCGAAGGCGGTGCTCATGACCATAGCCAGGCCGACGCAGCAGAGTTGCAAGACGAGCGAATCCATCATGAGCCCGACGACGAAGATCGGGGCTGTCAGGAGAGACGGCCACCAGAAGGTTCGCACGATGCCGGCTGNCGGATCTGCCAACTGTTTCCGGGTGGCGATCCATTGCCAGAAGAAGTTGCCGAACAAACCCGCGGGTACGCCGACGATCGCCATCAGATAGCCGACGTGCGATGGACTGATCCCTTGCTCACGCGCCAACAGTGAGGGAAGCCAGGCGATTATCGCGAGAACAAACAGGCTGTTCAGTCCAGTGAGTGATAGCAACGGACCGAAAAAACCGATCCGGGCACGCAGATAGTCAAAAACGACCCGCATGTCGGCCTCGTTAGTCGCGGTGTTGCTGACCGTGCGCCGCGCCGGCACCGTGGCAGCCAGTGCGAACAGCAGCGCGAGCAACAGACCCGGCAGTCCGACGAAGATGAATGTCAGTTGCCACGCTTGCAGATCGGCGTAGCCACTCGCCGCACCCGCCAGATCCATCGCCATTGCGCCCACTGCGTATGAACCGATCGGCATGACCCCGGCAACGGAGGTGTAGATTGCTACCGGTGGTCCACGCATGTGACGGGGGTAGAGATCCGCAATGAGAGAAATAGCTGCGGGCGTCAGCACCGCCTCGCCAAGCGCGACTCCGCTGCGCAGAATGAGCATCATCCAGAAGCCGTTGGCAAATCCTGATAGGATCGTGGAGAGGCTCCACAGAATGATCCCCGCGGTGACCACGATGCGACGGCTGCGTGTATCGATGAAATGACCGAGAACAAGGCCACCGACCGCGTAAAACAGCGCGAAACCCGCGCCGAGCAGCAGCGCCATCTGGCGATCGTCGAGACCTAGGGCCTGGGACACCGGCGCGGCCAGAAGCGCCAAGATGCTGCGATCGACATAGGACACGGCATAGAGCAGCGTCAGAAGGGCGACGGTAAGCGTCGCGCCTCGCAGGGGAGAAGCGCTCTCCTCCTCTTCTGCCTGCACTAGGTCGCTCTCCGGCTTCGCGCTTGGATAATTCAATTGCACGAGCTACCTCTCCGTAGACTGCCGACCCGATCTACGACTGTTCCTGCCGTGCCGGCCTGCTGATCGTTTTAGACATTTGTTTTAAAGACGTAATAAGCACATACAGAGAACGCCGGGTCTTACGGTCGTTCAATGGCGACGGCATCAATCGATCGGCTGCCAGACGACGGTAGCAAGAGGGTGACGCCAATGCACCTGAATTTGCCAAATTCTGCGCGGGTCACCGCAATCACGTGTGCATTCTGCACCGATGCCATATATGCGTTATTCGTGCACACCTATTAGCGCCCCAGATCCGCCCAAGGCCGCCGAACTGGAGAGGTCATCCACGCCTCAATGAATGCACCTCATTGCAGCTGTTTGCAGATTTCGATTGGCAACGAACCTGCAGCCCTTTAGAGAACCTAAAACGTTTGACTAAATCATATCGCTTTGCGGAATGCACACCGCAAAATCGACTGGGAGTGGATGTGGCAGTGTGATCTGCCTTTTCGGTTGAATTGAACAGATCGCTACGGAAGGAACTCACATGGCTGAAATCTTGGCGCTTGGGATCAGTCACTATCCGCCGCTGCTTTGGCCCGACAAGAACATGTCCGGTCTGCTCAAGGCGATGATGCGGAATCCGAACCTCCCTGAATCACTCAAGACTCCAGCAGGATGGTCGGAGGCGATGCAGAAGGAATGGGGTGACGACGAGGGCGAGGCGGCTGCAGCCGTCCACCGCGAGCAGATGGTCGACTGGACTCGAAAGGCGCGACAGGCGCTGGACGATTTCAATCCCGATTTCGTCCTGCTGTGGGGTGACGATCAGTATGAGAATTTCCGTGAAGATATCGTGCCGCCCTATTGCGTGAATGCGCACCCTGAGTTCCGCTTTCACAACTTTCCCAACAATATCTGGGGAGAGCCAGTCGAAAAGGAATTCGTGCTGCCAGGCGTTGCAGAAGCCGGTAAACATCTGGCCAGTGAGCTGATCTCGGCNGGATTCGACACCGCCTATTCCTACAAGCCGCTGCACCATCCGCTCGGCCACGCCTTCACGAATGCGGTTTTCTACCTGGATTATGACCGCAAGGGCTTCAACTATCCGATCTTGCCGGTTTCGATCAATTGCTACGGCAGGCACGTCATCTGTCAGAAGGGAGGCTTGCCATCCTTCGAAAAGGAATTAACCGAGGCGGATCTCGATCCGCCGGCGCCGACTCCTGCGCGCCTGTTCGATCTGGGCGCGGCGACGGCGCGTATTCTTTCGGAATCGAAATACCGTGTCGCGATCGTCGCGTCCTCGAGCTGGTCGCATGCCTTCCTGACCAAGAAGAACTACTTTCTTTGGCCGGACATCGAGGCGGACCGCTCGCTCTACGAAACGATGGCAGGCGGGGACTATGCCTCCTGGCGCGGCTATCCCAACGCAGCGATCGAGGATTGCGGGCAGCAGGAAGTTCTTAACTGGTTCTGCCTCGTTGGTGCGATGAACGAACTGGGCCGTGGGAAACCCGACGTCGCCGGCTTTGTCGAAACCTGGATCTTCAACTCGACCAAAGCATTCCTGATTTCAAAACCCTGAGGCGGCAGTAGCGCTGACCGCGCGCTCTTCCGGGCCAGCGCGCGTGGCGGGCGCTTGGTGCCTCTCTGCGATTTCGTTTTGAATGCGAAATCAGGAGTCAATGCGCGGCCGTTCCTGAGTGAGCGAACTACGTTCTGCGCACCGCGTGCCGAAGGCCGTCGCCCTTCTCCCGGATGTGTCACTGACCTTGAGGTTGGAGCTCACGGCGGGATGCGTGGTGGGCCGCGATTTTCCAGTTCGCACCCGATCTGACCAGTATCCAGCTCATGCCGAAGCGCCAACTGATCGGGACGCCTTCAATCTCCATTCCGAAGTGAACGAGGCCACCAGCATTAATCACCGACGGCGCGACGAACCTCGCTTCCTGCCAATCGAAGCGGACAGACTTCAAGGAAGTAAGTGAGGTGACCCGGAAATATTCCGCCACGCCGCTGAGGCCGAAATACATGTTAGGCAGTGACCCGAAAAAGATCGCGTCGTCCTTGTAGAGATTCACCAGCCCGCCGACATCTCCCGCGAGGCCGAGTCTTGCCCAGTCAGCGGCGAGGCTGCTGACAATCGTCTTCGGGTCTCCAGCGGTGTCGCCGGGAACGGATTCTTGCGGATCAGCCATCTAGATTTCCTCGATCTTCGGCGGTCAAGGTTCCCGTTGCGCGAGACCGCCGGGGAGTTGCGTTGCTCAAGGCTGAGTCCGGAATTGCCTCCGGCGCCCGGTACTCTCTCGCCGCTTGCCTCAAAGGATAATGCTGATCTTACCGTGAGGCTGAAGACTGTTCATGCCAAGCAAGACGCGCTTCGACTGGATCTTCAGCTGCCCGCCGTCATCGACAAGCGTGTAGTAGGTGTGCCCGATATAAGTATCGGTGATATTGTTTTTCGAACGATAGGTGACGAAGCTGCACGCAATCTGCGTGCCGCGTTCATCGGCACCTTCGACCCGGACGTTGCCGATCATTCGGACATGGCTTGAACGGGGCCATTCGGCGTGCGCTGCCTTCTTCAGCAGACGATCGACTCGGTGGCGGAGGCGTCTGTAATCGTCTGCGACGTAAAACAGCGCGTTGTCGGGAGTGGCATCGCGAGCCTTGCCCATGGTGGGCACTTCATATGTTGCACCTGGCGCGAACAACGCAAACCACTCTTCAAGCCGCCACTGATCAAGCAGTGCGGCTTCATGGTAAAGAAAATCCTCGTAATCCGCACGCGGGCGCGACTGCGCAATTGCCATAACGTTCCCCATGATCAGCGCCCTCCCTGCATGCGACGGTTCCATTCACGCCAGAAGGTGCGCATTTGCGACTCGTCGTCGGCGCGGGGGAGGGCGCGGAGCATTCCTCTGGAAATATCATTCCAGGGTGCCAGTTTCGCCGCAGCGTAGCCGCGCTGCGCGGATTCCAACGCTTCCACGTCGTCCGGTGTGGCAAAGCCGCCTGGCCCGAGGAACTCGAGAAAATTGTTGAGCCGGCGGTGGCGCGCTTCCAGATCCTCTCCTACCGGCGCGAGCGCCCAGGAACGGACCAACATAAGGTCGGGCTGGACCGGATAGAAAGTTCGAACGGTGATCGCCATGATGTCGTTGATTACGAGGTTCGGAAAAAAACCAGCATTCCTGTCGCGGTCCGCAATTCTTAACGCACGCTCGGGTCCCACGCGTTCGTTCAGCTCGGCCACCATCGCCGCTTCCTGCGCCTTGCCCTTCTCTCCCCACGTGGGGATTGAGCGGGCGACGGGACGTCCCCAAGGTGCCCTGGCTTCCGTGAAAGAGTGGCCCTGCGGAAAATTGTGGGCTCGGTTGATCTCCTGCAGGGTCTTGATGTCAGACAGGACATCCGAGCCCAACTCTGAGATCAGGTAATCGAAATACGTCTCGTGCGTCTCGGCGGCGTGGAAGCCGTCAAAGCTATTCTCAAGCAGCAACTTCCAGTTTGCCCGTATTGAATATTCGTGCGCGCCGCCGACGATCTCCATGCCATTCGGCGAATGGTCGGACACGATATCCAGGACGTCAACCGCGCCACCGAGAAAATCGAGCAACGATTCGGCGCCGGCGTCGTAATTAATAAAGTAGAACCCCCGATAGGATTCCAGCCGGGGCACCCTCGGCAGATCGACGTCGCCCGCGCAATTAAAAGAATCAGGATAGGTTTCAGGGGGTGATTTCGTCGCAAACTTCCCGTTGTTGTTGAACGCCCAGCCGTGATAGAAACACTTGAAGCTGATCGCGTTTCCGGTTGGTTCGCGAACCACCTGGGCACCGCGATGGGGGCAGGTATTGAGGAACGCCTGAAATTCGCCCTTGCGATTGCGGTTGAATATCAGCTCGCGCCCACCGACGCTGCGGGTCAGGAAATCATTTGGGTTCAGCAGTTCCGACTCGTGGCCAAGATATAGCCAAGCGCGGTCGAATATGCGTTCCCGCTCCAGTTCGAGAACCTCCTGGCTGGTAAACGCGCTCCTGTTCACCTTGAACACACCCGCAACTGGATCGTCGATTATCCAATTGGTGGCCTGTCCAGGATTCGACCCCGTCGACATATTCCTCTCCAATCCTTACTGTTGCGAGATTCCCCGCTATCGCGAACCCGCCGGAGCAAACCGTTCCCGCAGTCTCCTGACCTGGACTTAGAACAAATGTTCTCAGTAAGGACATCCAGGGCGTTTCGTCAATCCCTTAGCCATGTCCACCGGTCAGGGTTCGATGATCAAGTCGCGCGGGACGGGGATAGCACAACTCGCAGCTTCGGCGATGGGCGAATGCGGGCCTCTTACCCAGATCACGCCATTGCGCAGGCGGGATTTTGTGTGAGTTATCAAGCAGATGATTTAGATGCTGCGGGATTGACTTTTGACCGGGCATCGCGCGTAAACCGTCTTGCGTCCTATGAGGAATAGGACTCCCGAGTTTCGCACAAAAGACTGGGAAATAACGGAAGACCGGCAGTTCAAGCGCGCGGAAGAAACCGCTTGCCATTTGGTCGATCTCACAGGACACTAGAGCAGAACAAAACAGGTGATTTGGGCGGAGGCAACGATCTGAAACGTTGGCAGGACTGGCGGCAATGATCGAGGCGGCTCGGATTCTCGACATCCATACAATCTAGTCCCGTCTTGACATGCGACCTTGCATTTCGTCCCCTTCCAGGGATGTGAACGAACGGTGTGGGGGCGGGCAATCTCGTCCACAGGCTGAACCAGGGCCAAGAGGCTGCAATGGAAGACTTTCTGCTTTACGAAAAAAGCGGCGGCATCGTCACATTGACGATGAATCGTCCTGAGACGCGCAACGCCCTCTCGACCTCGGAGATCTGCTCCGAGTTTGTCGACCGGTTAAGGGCCATTGAACGCGACCCGTCGGTCAATGTCGTAATCCTGACCGGCGCTGGTCCGGCTTTCTGCGCCGGTGGTGATATCAAGAAGATGCGCGATCGTTCGGGGTTCGCGCCGATGAAAACGATCATCGACACCCGCGACAGTTATCGCAGGACGATCCACCAAGTCGCCAAGGTGTTAAACGCCGTCGAGGTACCGATGATTGCGGCCGTCAACGGCCCAGCGATCGGGGCCGGTTTGGACTTGGCCTGCATGTGCGACATGCGGATCGCAGCCGAGTCCGCGAAGTTTGCGGAATCCTTCATCAAGGTGGGAATAATCCCCGGCGATGGCGGCGCGTGGTTCCTCCCGCGAGTCATCGGAATTTCCAAAGCGAGCGAACTCGCGTTCACCGGCGATACGATTGATGCCGAGGAAGCTGAACGGATCGGCCTTGTTTCGCGGGTGGTTAAAGATAGCGAACTCATGAACGCAGCGCGTGAACTGGCATCGCGTATCGACGCGAATCCCGGCCGGACCCTGCGGATCACGAAGCGCCTCATTCGCGACAGCAGCCAACTGTCCCTTGAGCATCACCTTGAAATGGCCGGCGCGTTCCAGTCCATCGTTCATGAAACCGAGGATCATCGAGAGGCTCTGGATGCTGTGCTCCAGAAGCGGAAACCGTCCTTCAAAAACCTATGAGATCACAAAGAGAGGCTCTGCCGCCTGGCGCATGGCCTCCGGCACCACAGAAGTGATCCGGCCCAAGAGTTGGTCGACCTTTGTGAAGCGATTTGTGAAAGGGCAGGGAAGCGTGAGGTGAGTGTCGTAAGTGAGGGCCTGGCTCAACGACGAATTTCGCAGGTCAGGATGGTACATGGTTGATCAACGCGACGCGGTGCGGCTGAAACAGTTAACCAAGCAGTTGGGTTGGGACTTCGTCTCTCCGTGGGTAATCGTAGATCAGTCGCGGATCGACGCATTTGCCGATTGCACCGAGGATCATTCCCCAATCCACGTAGATCCGCGGGCCGCGGCCGCGCTGACCGGAACCGCCCGAACCGTCGCACATGGCATGCTGTCGCTTTCGCTGCTTAGCGGCTTGTCGACCGCCTTCCTTGATCTGATCGAAAAACAATCCTGCCTAAACTATGGGTTCGACAAGGTTCGTTTCCTCGCCATGATACCCGAGGGCAGTCGCGTACGCGGGGTCTTCCGCCTTGTCGAAGCAGTCGAGCGCAAGGCAGGGCAATGGCGGATTCGAATTGAATCGACGCTTGACGTGGAAGGGACCGACCAGCCCGCCGTCTTCGCAGATTGGTTGCTGCAGATGGAAGATTTCGCGGAGAACCTCGCTGATTAGCTAGCGGCGCGCAAGCCGCTGCCTATCTTGGGTATAGTACAATTGCTTTGTTGTTCCTTCCCTGAAAGCCATATTGGGAGCAGGTCATGAAGTTGGAAGGTAAAGTAGCGCTTGTCACGGGGACGAGTCCAAATATCGGGGGTGGTATCGTTGAGGCACTTGCCGGTGCCGGCGCGGCAGTCGTCGCGGTTGATGCACGCAGCGAAAATGCGAACTGTTGCGCTGCAGCGATCAAGGCGGCTGGGGGTCGCGCGATCGGCATCACTTGTGACGTAACTGATGAGGACGCAGTCCGCGCGGCGGTTGAACAGGCTGTGGCAGAGTTCGGGCAAATCGATATCCTCGTAAACAACGCCGCCTTCTTCAACCAGAAGTCGATTGCAGACATGCCATTCAAGGAATGGCGCGCGCAGAACTCGGTCATCCTTGACGGTGCGTTTCTCTTCACGAAATACGTGACCGCGGTCATGATGCCGCGCCGTACCGGCGTCGTCATCAACGTGATCTCTACAGCGGGTCATCAAGGCCAGCCCGGCAATATTGCCTACACCACTGCTAAGGCGGGCCTGCTGAATTTCACGCAGGGCGCCGCGATGGAGCTTGCCGCGCACGGCATCCGCGTGGTCAGCTTGACGCCGACCGCTACGGAGGTGGACGAGATGGCCGAGCGCGCGAAGCGATGGAAGATGGATCTGGGCCCGCAGCCAGACTACTCGGAGCTTACTGCGCGCTTCGCGAGCCGGATACCGATGCAACGTCTACCCAAGCCGAGCGACTACGGGGCTGCGGCGGTGTTTCTCGCTTCTGACGATGCCGCAATGATTACCGGAACTGACCTGCGCGTCGATGGCGGCGCGGTCGCCCGGTACTGGGCGTGGGATCCGTCCGATCGCTAGCACTGGCATTCTCGCTCCCTTGCCCCGTTCGCGGCAGGCTCCGGCCGGGGCCATTCTTTTGCGCAAGACTGCAGCAGCGGCGCAGGGCGCAATCACGCAACCGGTTCGCTTTGCTGCCCACCCTGCTAGCTGTTTGAAGACTCCCATTTGCAGCACAGACGCAAGCTTAGTTGAGGTTTATTAGGTCACTTGTTTCATATGCGGAATTGCGACACATTCTGTGCTGACTGATTCCATGATAGACCCGAACGAGAAGAGGATGTCCGAAAATGGAAGCGCTGTCCGTGGCACAGGGACCAGGCGAATATGCCTCGTTCTGCCGAATCTGCACCGCTGGCTGTGGCACGCGCCTGACGGTAGATGACCAAGGCCGTATCACCCGTGTTGTGGGCGATGATCAGAACGAGCTGTCCTCTGGCTATGCTTGCTTCAAGGGCCTTCAGTCAGGCCATGCGCACCGGGATCCGCAACGCATTCTGCGTCCGCTGAAGCGCCAGCCAGATGGCAGGTTCAGCGAGATTTCGATGGAGCAAGCTCTTGACGAGATCGCGGCTCGGCTTGCGAGCTGAAGGGGGAATCCGGCCCCAATTCGATCGCGCTTTTCGCCGGCAACGGTTCGATGATGATTCAGACGGCGGTCGGTATGAACCGCCATTTCTTGCACGCAATTGGATCGGAGCAATATTTCACGACGATTACCATCGATCAGTCGGGCAAGATGGTCGCAGCAGGCCGGACCGGCAGCTGGGCGGCTGGTCCTCTCGACCTTGTCGACATGGATGTGTTGATGTTGTTCGGGGTGAACCCGTTTATCGCTCACTCGACGATGTCAGTGCTCGGGGTCGATCCCGTAAAGCGGTTGAAGCGTGCGAGGCAGCGCGGGATGAAGCTGATCGTAGTGGATCCGCGTCGTACCGAGACCGCGGCGCACGCCGATCTTGCGTTCCAGCCCTATCCGGGCGAGGACGCCGCAATCGCGGCTGGACTGATCCGTCTGATCCTCGATGAGGGATGGCATGATGTAGAGTTTTGCGATCAATATGTCGGCGCGGAGCGATTGGCCGTGTTGCGCGATGCGGTCGATCCATTCACGCCGGAAGTGACGGAAGCGCGATCAGGGCTGGAGCCGGGAGCGCTTCGGATGATCGCCGAAATGTTCGCACGCGACAACCGCCGCGGTCACGTGATGACCGGCACCGGTCCCAATATGTCGCAATATTCGAACCTTGCTGTTCATATGGTTCAGCTGCTCAACATCATCTGCGGACGATTCCCCCGCGCCGGCCAGAAAATCACCTCGGTAGACATGCTGAACCCAGGCAAGGAAGTATATGCCGAAGTCATTCCCGCAATGCGACCGTGGGAGAAGTATCCCCCCAGCCGCATCCGTGGCGCCAGCAACTTTTTCGGCGAGCGTGTCTCGGGAACGCTGACGGACGAGATTCTGACGCCAGGACCGGACAAGATCCGCGCGCTGATCGTCGACGGTGCCAACCCGATGACGTCTTTGCCTGATCGCGATAAGGCCCATGACGCCTTCCGCTCGCTCGATCTGCTCGTCGTCATCGATACGTGGCATACGCCGACGACACAGCTTGCCGATTATATCCTGCCCGCCAAGCTACAATATGAGCGGTCAGACATGTCGCCGTCCCATCCTGCGCTCAAGTTTTACCCCGGTGCGTGGGCGCAGTTCACCCCTGCGATCGTGCCAACGCCGGAGGGCGCCGAGGTCGTGGACGACTGGTACGTATTCTGGGCTTTGGCCAAGCGGCTGGGCGTGACGATCAATTTCGCCGGTAAGCGCCCCTTGGATGGCAACGAGCCGCCGACCACCGAGCATCTGATCGAAATCCTGCTGGAGAACAGCCAGACCTCCCTCAACGAGCTGCGCACTTACCAGCACGGTCGGCAGTTTCCGATGAAGGAGGACTTCGTTAAGCCGCCCCGTCCCGGACATGATGCGAAGTTCGACGTGATGCCGGCCGACGTGCTTGACGAATTGCACCGCTATCAAAACGAGCCAGTCGCGCAGCATCGCGCGGGACCCGGCGGCGAATTTACCCATCTTCTGTCTTCGCGGCGCCTGCGCGACCTCTACAACAGCTACGGCATCCTGATGCCGACGGTGAGGAAGCGCAACAAGTACAATCCGGCCTATCTCAACAGTGAGGATCTGGCGGAGCTAGGATTTGAGCCTGGCCAGTTGGTCGAGATCATTTCTGCTCATGGGCGCACCCGGGCGATCCTCGAACGCGACAATACGATGCGGCGCGGCGTCGTTGCACTCAGCCAGGGCTGGGGCGGGTTGCCCGGAAAAGAGGACATCATGGTCGACGGCAGCTGCGTCAACGCGCTGATCGACACTGACAAGCATTTCGAGAGCATCAACGCGATGCCCCACATGACGTCGGTGCCGGTCCGTTTTGAGCCAGTCGCAGTGAACGAGGCTGCCGTAGCAGCGTGATGCGCGCAGCGCGCCAGCGACAAGGCCGCCGCGCTGCTATTCTCCAACTCGATCGCCGTCGCGCGTAGGGCGCGCGCCGGAGGAGGTGGTCCCAGATGACGGCGCGACCACTCGTTTGCCGGATCAAGACCGCAGCTAACGCCCAGCGCGTAAATGCAGCTTTCCCTGGCGGAATAGCGCTGCTCAATGACGAGCGGTGCCATTCCCATCAACGGTTCGTAGTCTTTGATCATCCTTCTCGCCCGTTACGGGCGAGCGCGACTGAGCCCGCCGTCGACGGGGAGGAGGATGCCGGTCACGTAAGCGCCTGCCATGGAGCACAAATAGACGCAGCTGGCGGCGATGTCGTCCGGTTTGCCCAGGCGGCCGAGCGGAACGATCTCCGGCATTTCATCCATGTGCGCCTTGGGGATCGCGGATGTCATTCGCGTGGAGAAGTACCCAGGGGCAACTGCGTTCACGGTAATGTTCGATGGCGCCAGTTCCGCAGCGAGCATCCGGGTCAGATGATGCAGGGCAGCCTTGCTCGCGCTGTATGAAAAAGTCGGTCGCAAGGGCAGGGCGTGGCCCGCGAACGAGCCGAGGTTCACGATCCGGGCGGGGTCATCGGAAGTTGCAGCCGCGCGCAATAGCGGCAGCAATTCCCGGATTAACGTGAACGGCGTCTGGACGTTGATCGACATGAGATCGGGCCAGCTCTGGTCCGGCAGGGTTTCGATCTGCCCGCCTGCGCTCTTCCCGGCGTTGTTGATCAATATGTGCAATGGTTCGCCGCTCGCCTTGACCTGATCGGCGAGTGCAACGGCGCCTTCGGCAGTCGACAGGTCGGCGGAAAGCCCGGTGCAAGGGCCAAGTGCACCGAGATCTTCCGCAGCTTGCCTGCTGACATCCGCCTTTCGCGAGGTAATCGCAACATGGGCGCCTCGCCGCAGGAACTCCTGAGCGATCATGTGCCCGAGGCCCTGGGCGCCGCCCGTAATAAGCACCCGCTTGCCAGTGAGCGCGAACAAATCGGTCATCTCGATCCTCCCATGTTTCTCCGGGGCCAAACCAGATCGCCGAGAGAGCAAGTTATGCTACGAACCCGCCAGCGGACCGTTAGTTCGGTTGTTCTAGCTGCCAGCGCGGGGCTATGTCGTCAAGGCGCGATCCAGCACCTGCATGCGCAATGGAGCAGCATTGAAAATGCGCCAAAAATCTTCGGTTGACTGGGCAGTAAGCCCAACTTCCAAATCTCCAGCAACTCGGAAACAATCCGCCAAAAATCCGGCCAACTGTGCAAACAGCGGGGGGTGCCCCGTTCGGTTCCCATTGGGCAAAGATGCGGGGCGACTATGGATCGTGTCCCAGGCAGTGGTTTACCTCGGGTCTGAGCGGTCACCGAGATTTCGGATAGATCTGGGTTGCAAAGCTCGAACCTGACGGACGGGCCCACGATGACCATCGAGGGAGACCGGCCGTACCCGAGAATCGAGGTCACCCACGTGAAGGTGCGCCAGGACGGACGGATCGGCTCGGTCGCTGTGATCGTTGCCGAAATCGTGCCGTAAGACAACCGCTTGGCCCAACAGTGGCGCCACATGGGCCGCAGCCGGATTTAACACATGCTCGGTATGTTGAGACAGTGGCCCCGCATCGCGCCCCGGCAATCTAATTCACTTGTTTCGACGAAGACTTATACATAGCCTCTGCGGTAGCCAGCCAGTGTTGGGCCGGATCGCTTTGAGTTAAAGCACCGCGGCCTGGGACGAGCCGCGCCGGACGTGGCCAAATTGGTCGCGAAATTAGAAGTGCGACAGCATGTTAAACGGAGGGGATCATGAAAATAAGACTCGGATTGGTTAGTCTTCACGTATTGGCGGTCTCGACAATTGCGACGTCTGCATTTGCAGAGACAGCGGCCGACGGTTCGCAGGCAAGAAGAGAGAATACTGCGTCCGCCAATGCTCAGCAGGAGTCTGGCCTCGGTGACATCATCGTTACTGCACGCCGACGTAACGAGACATCCCTGCAAGCGCCTGTGGTTCTCAGCGCTTTTTCCGGCGAGCAGCTTTCCCGGTTGAACGTGCAGAACCTTATCGACATCGGCAAGCTTACCCCTCAGCTGGTCCTCGGGACTGCCAACGGGGCCTATGGCGGCGTTGTCGGGCTTCGCGGCGTTTCCAGCCCCACGTCCAATGCCGGTGCAGAAGGCGCTGTCACGGTCAATATCGATGGCGTTCCGATCAGTTTCGGCGCGATCCTTCGCCTCTCGGCGTTCGACATCGGTCAGGTGGAAATCCTCAAGGGTCCGCAGGCCCTGTTCTTCGGGAAGAACGCCAGCGGCGGCATCATTTCCATCCGCACGTCTGAACCTACCAGCGTCTTCAAGGCGCAGATCAGTGGAGGCTATGAGTTCAACGCCCGCCAAGGGGACATCGACGGATATGTTTCCGGTCCTCTCAGCAGCACTGTCACGGCACGGATTGCGGGGCACTTCTCGCGGCAGCGGGGCTACTTCAGGAATACGGCGGCCGATCCGGCATTCAAATATTCTCCCGGGACCGACGAGGAGGCGGGTCGTCTCAGCCTGAATTGGCAGCCTGACAGTCAATTGACGGTGAAGCTCCGTGGTACCGTCCACCATGTAGAGGAAGCGGGCGGCTATGGCATCAATCAGAAGTTCGCATGCGCCACTCCTGGTGTTCCAAAGGGCGGAGGCGTGGTGGCCGGTTACACGGATTGCGTCGCAGATGACAACCTGGCGCTAGGCCGTATACCTTCCGCCGCGATCCGAGCAAAAACCGGCAATCCTGCGTGGGATTCTGATAACAATTATTACAAGGCTACCCAGTACCTCCTGTCCGGAGAGATCGAATATAAATTAAATGATGATATTACTCTTAATTCGATCACTGGATATTATGGAATAAAACAGCGTAATAATGACTCGACTACNCAAGGTGGTAAATTTTATATCGGCGATAACGGACGTTTTTCTAAGCACACTTTCAGCGAGGAACTTCGCGCNTCCTATCAAAACCCCGATGTGCCGATCAATTTGATGATCGGCGGGTTCTTCCAGGACGATCACCTTACCTTCGACCAACAGGTCGTGATCAATGTTGGTACGCAGGCTGCCCCGGTAATCGCCAAACTATCGGAGCCTTGGTCCTTCCCAGTCGACTCCAAGACATATTCGGTCTTCGGCCAGGTGGGTTGGAATATCTTCGAGGCGGTCAGTCTATCGGCAGGCGTACGATATTCTCAAGATCAGAAGAACTTGAACCTTGTTCCACCCGTCGGTCTGCCGAACAAGGTCGCAAGGCCGAACCGCAAATACAATAACTGGTCACCAGAGCTCACTCTGGCCTACAAGCCGAGCTCAACGTTCAACCTGTTCGGGTCTTACAAGCAGGGTTTCAAGGCGGGTGCCTTCAACATCAACGCGACGACATTCGATCCGCTGGTGAAGAATCCCGCCATCGTCGCGTTCGATCCAAGCTACGAACCCGAGACGACCGCAGGTTTCGAGATTGGTCTGAAAACCTTGCTATTCGATCGCCAGCTTCGCCTGAACCTGGCAGCCTACCGCTACCTCTACAAGAATCTTCAGCTCAGCCGTGTTGACCCGGACACCAAGTCGCTAGCGATCCTCAACGCATCGTCTGCGCGTGTTAAAGGTATCGAAGGTGATCTCTCCTTCTCTCCCGCCGGCATTCGCGGGCTGACCTTGATGGGAGCCGCCGCGTATAACTCCGCTCGATATGCTTCGAGCTTCTTCGGGCCGTGCTATACCGGGCAGACCCCTACCGCCGGCTGCTTGCCTCAAGTTATCAATGGGACGTCGGTGTTCAGTCAGCAATTCTTGGGACGCCCTCTGCCGCGCGCGCCGAAATTCAGCGGGAGTGTGGGTATGACCTATGAGACGCCGATCAGCGACCAATGGACGGCGACGTTCAATGCAAACGGGGTCTATACGTCAAGCCAGTTCATCTCCCAGGAGTTGAGCCCGATTGGTAAGTCCCCCAGCCGGTTCCTACTGGATACAGGCCTGACTTTTGGCACGGCGTCCAAGAGCATGGAATTCGCGTTCATCGGCCGCAACCTGACCAATAAGCACTTCGGGGTCACCGGTTTCGGGTCCTTCGGCAGTGGCGGCGGTACCGGTACCGCAGGNGGGTTCCTTTCCGATTACGAAGGACCTGTTTCACGCGGTCGGGAAATCTGGCTGAAGGTGACGTTGAGGCCGTCTGAATTCTGATCAAAGTTGATTATTCTAACCCCGCATCGTCGATGCGGGGTTTTTTGCTGCGGCACGCAGATGTCCTGGTCAAGCTTCTGATCCTGATTTTCATCTGGGCATGCATTCGGCATTTCTCGTGACGTTGAAGCAATTGTTGCCAATTTCTAAGATGGATGGCGTCCGCNTTGTTGGAAAACGGGCTTGCTNTANTAGATCAATGGCTGGAAATTTNTAGGACGATGTCCCGTGAATGAGCCGGGATAGCCTGGGGGGTACTGGGTCAAAAGAGAGGTTGGCCTATGGNGCAAGGAAAGACTGCGTTGGTGACTGGGGGCAACAAAGGCCTCGGCTTCGAGATGGCGTGCCAACTCGCCACACGCGGTTACACCGTCTGGATCGGCAGCCGCGATGTTGCCTTGGGCGAGGCGGCCGCATCCAGGTTGCGTCCGAAGGGGGATGTTCGGGTGCTCAGGCTGGATGTTCGCGATTCTGAAGGGATCGAAGGAGCGGCCCGCCAAGTGGCTGCTGATACCGACCATCTCGACGTCTTGATCAACAATGCCGGTATCTCGCGGCCACCGCCGGGTGATGGCAACGCCTCCGAAGTCGATGTAGCCTCGGCCAGGGCGATCTTCGAGACAAACGTGTTCGGAGTTCTTCAGGTGACGCAGGCTTTCCTCCCATTGGTGCGAAAGTCGGTAGCCGGGAGGATCGTCATGATCAGCTCCGGGATGGGGTCGCTGTCCAGATTGATCGATCCGGCGAGCGGACTCGCTCGCTGGCCCCGGACAGCATATTCGGCATCCAAGGCCGCTCTCAACGCGATCATGATCGCCTTTGCCAACGAATTGCGCGACACGCCGATCAGGGTAAGCGCTATCAATCCGGGCTTTGTCGCGACCGACATCAATGACAACACGGGCGTCCTCACACCTGAGCAAGGCGTACGCCGGGCGATCGAGTTGGCGACTATGGCGGATCCCCCTCCGACGGGCGGTTTCTTTAACGACACCGGCATTGAACCATGGTGACGCCGCGCGTTTTACTTAGATGCAACGGGGTACTCTTGCATTTCGACCTGACTGTCTTGCCTTCGCGGCTGTAACTCTGCTCCGTGAAGCGTCGCTACCAAGATACGGAAGACCGTTAGGCTAGCTAAGTAAAGAAACGTGCGGAGGGATATTGTGACTACTCTGAATATCGTTCAACATTTGCCGCATTCGTTTGACGAGTTTACGCCAGATTTCTTTACAGAAGCCCTTTCGGCGAAGTTTCCTGGCGCCAGGGTCGAAGCCATCGAGCGCACCGGAGAACGGATCGGGACATCGGCATCGTGTAAGTTTACTCTTCATTATGCTGATCGTGGCGCTGATCAGCGAGCCCCGGATTCTGTTTACATAAAGGGCGGCTTCACCCCGAAGCAACTCAAGCGCTACTGGGTGGTACTGCAACAGGAAGCGCAATTTTTCAGTGAAATGGCGCAGGATGTTCCGATGAATATCCCCACATGCTACTACGCAGCTTGCGATGATGATCGGCAGGGCATCACGATGCTCGAAGACCTCGTCGCGACTCGCGGCGCGCGGTTCGTTTTCATGAACAAGGGTTGGGGTGCGCTGAAGGTGGATGAGGTTGCAGCATTGCTGGAACAACTCGCGTGCATGCATGCGCGGTGGGCTGGCGATCCGCGGCTCGATGCGCTGGCAGGTTTCGAGCGGCCACAGCGTGAATTCATGAAGTACTGCATCCGCGATCAGCACTGGGAACTGGTGCTGGAACGTCCGTTCGGCCATCGCCTGGCCTCGATCTTCCCGGATGTTTCGCTGGCTCGCGAAGCACTGGACCGGAATTGGGCGCTCAACGATGCCGCGCCCAAGACCTTGTTGCACGGCGATCCCCACGGCGGAAACGTGTTTTTCGAGAGTGACGGTTCCCCGGGCTGGATGGATTTCCAACTCTACTTCGCGAACACCTACATATACGACGTTTCCTATCTGATTGTCACTGGTCTGTCAGTAGAGGACCGTCGTGCCGAGGAAGGCCGGTTGCTGCGACACTACCTCGATGTCGTCCGCGCGGAAGGGTGGGTGCCAGGCACCTTCGACGATGCATGGCTCGGCCACCGCCAACAGATGGCACACGCGGTGATCAACGGGTCCTGCAACCCGGTAGAGGCGGCATCGAAAGCATTCCTCGAGTCGGCCGGAGAACAGGTGACAATCGCCGCCGAGGATCTCGACGTTCTCGGTGCGCTGGGTATGACCCGGCGAGAACAACTGTCCCGCTGACCCCGAGGTTGTCCATCACCTTCCCGGATGGAACCGCCGGGCCCCGTCCTTCCCGACTCACAGCATTAAAAGGCTGCAGCCGGACCTACTGCTAATACTGCAGCATCGCATTATATCCGTTGCGGTAAGACGGTGCCATCGTTCGAAAGCGTCGTGAATCTCGCCGCACAAGGCCAAAGCTGAAGTCTGTTTATTAAGCCGATCTAGAGCATCGCGCGGAAAAGTGGGTACCGGTTTTCCGCAAATAGCGATGCGACCACCAAAGCTTGGAGCAAGTCACCCGATTCACATATCGGGCGACTTGCTCTAGCTTGTCCGCTTTGGCCGGCGCTTGCTTTTGGGATCGGCATTGGCAGCAGGTGGTATTCCCGCTTCGATCAATGCTGTTGCAGTTTCGACGAGATTCAGCTGCGGATCGGTCTGTGTCCATACATCGCTGCGCCGGCGGCTCGCTTGCCATCCCTCACGGGCTGCTTCCACCGAGAGGACGTACCAGGCGAAGAAAACCAGTCGCTGGCGCAAAACCGGTTGGGGAATGTGCTGGCAAAGACTGCTTATCAGCTGGAGCAACCGCCGATACACAAGGAAATTCATCCGATCCAAATATGTTGACACCTCTTTGCGCCGGACGAACAGCACGGCTGCGAGAAATCGGTTCGCTGTCGGTGAGGGATCTGTGTAGGTCTCGGGACGTGGACCGCGAACAATGATATCGACGACCTCACGAACGCTGGACGGGCCGCCCTTTCGATCCAGCTCGGATATACGTTCGAACCAAACGATGCTTAAATCGTTGAAGATCTCGTTGATCAGTTCGAGGATAAGTCCTTCCTTCGACTTGAAATAATAGTTGAGCGAGCCACCGTTCTTCGCCCCCGCCGCAGCCACAATCTCGCGCACCGTCACGGCTTCTACACCGCGCTCTGCAAACAACCGTCGTGCAGCGACCTTTATGTTTTTCCGAGTGTCCGTACGTTCGTCGCGCTGTTCAAGATCAGCTTTTTTGGGGCGGGGCATCTTCGTGTGGGCCTATCGATTAAACGCGAAATGGATCATTGCAGGCATTGACCTGCGGGGACGCGGATAGCCACGGTCGGAGGCCAATGGAATACAAAAAGCCGGTTCCACCACCATATTGTTTCCAGCTGAAACGCGACACGCGCGAGCATCGCTTACTTGCGATTCAAGGTCAAGCTGTGGCCCTGTGGCTGGTCCGCGGCATTGTGGAAAAACGCTGTTGGCCCGAGCACAAGTGCCCGCTTGCCGGCGATTTGCAGATCCATGAAAGGTTTTTTTCGGGATTAGCATGTCAGCAGGTTGCATTGGCGACAACCTCCAGGGGCCGGCCCACGGTCCGGCTCCTGACCCCTCGACTAGATTCGTCGTGTTGAGTTGTAAGCGTGTGCAATGTTCGCGAAGATAGTGCCAGCGTTCTCCGATACGACATCATGCGCATCGCCAGCGACAACGACCGTGGCCCCTGACTTCTCGGCTGCCTCAAGAATGGCGCGATCTGATTTCCGCTCACTGGCGAAAACCACCGAATCAATCTGACCCAACGTCACCGGACCATCAGCGGTCTGCAAAATGATGCCGCTCTCATCGCTCAGCATGACATCATGCACGTTCTTGATCCGCTTCACATGTTTGGCATTCTGCCGGTTTAGCAGATACCAGCGGTCATGCGCAGCGAGCTTGCGTCCGAAATGCCGACCGAACTCGCTGACCGTCACTCTTGCGCCGCGTTCGGCGAGATAGTCGGCAATCACCATGCCGTTCTGGTCTCCCCCCACCACCAGGACAGACTTGCCCACCGGCATGTCGCTCTCGACCAGATTGTCCAGCAGTATCATGTCGATTGTTTCGCTGTTCATCACGAGATCAATCATGTTCTGCGGAACCGATGGCTGGCTACCCGTTGCCACGACGATGACGTCGGGCCTCAGGTCAGTGATCATCGCGGCGTCAACCTCGGTCGAGAGATGGACCTCGACGCCGAGCGAATCGAGTTGCCGCTCATACCAGAAAAGGATGTCGCCGATTTCCCGGCGACCCGGCATTTCGCGCGCGAGCAACATCTGGCCGCCAAGGCGAACGCGGCGTTCGAACAGCGTGACGTGGTGTCCTGAGAAAGCCGTCATACGGGCAGCCTCCATACCGGCGAGGCCGCCGCCAACGACGACGACGGTCTTCGGCTGCCTGCTTGAAGCGCCCTCCACGTCGACGCAATCCAGTTCGCGTCCCATTCGCGGGTTGACGACGCAGCACGCATCCCCGCCACCCGGATGCCGATGGAGGTGTTCGTCGATGCATCCGCGGCAATCCGCGAGGCACGGCCTGATCTCTTGCAGCGCTCCGCGCCGGACCTTGCCGAAGAAATCGGGGTCGGCAATTGTGCTGCGGCCGAAACAGACAAAGTCAGCCTTGCCTTCGGCTATCAGGTCGCGCGCCATGAGGGGGTTCTTGATGCGGCCAATTGTGCCGATCGGCACCGTAGCAAAGGGGCGGACGGCTGCAGCAAGGTCCGAGTAGCAGCCCTGGGGCTCGTACATCGGCGGGATCGTGAGCTGGGGGGTGCCAACAAGTCCAGCGGTGATTGTGATGTAATCAACGCCTGCCTCCTCTGCGAGGGGTGCAAATCGGCAGCTATCCTCGATCGTCCAGCCCTGGTCGCCCAGAAAGTCGCTGCCGTTATACTTCAGACCGACCGCGATATCGTCGCCGACGGCCTTGCGGACCGCGCGGATGACACGCAGCAGCATCTGGGTTCGATTTTCAAAGCTGCCGCCATATTCGTCTTCGCGGCGGTTGAACAAAGGCGTCAGAAAGTTGCTGAGCAGATAGCCATGCCCTGCATGAATCTCGACGAAATCGAGCCCAGCTTCGGCGCACCGCCGAGCGGCCGCCGCAAAATAGCCTATCATTTCCTCGATTTGCTCGACGGTCATCGCCTGGTTCGGTGAGCCAAGGCGTCGAGACGTGGCGTCGCCCATCGCGGTCCGGACGTTCGACGAAAGGCCAGAGGGCGACATCAGTGTATCAGGGCTCGTCCCCTCTGTGCCGCCGCCGTTCCAGAGCTGGATGCCAAGTTTTGTGCCGTACTGGTGAACTGATTCGGCCAGCTTGCCAAGTGATGGGATGACATCGTCATTGAACAGCTCCAAGCTGTGGGAGTTCCTGACACTGACGGGTGCGACCCGCGTCGCGCCAATCGCGATCAGACCCGGTCCGCCGCGCGCACGTTCGAGCAAATAGGCCGCCATCTGCGGATCGATCGCGCCATTTTCGTCAATCTTGTTGCCGGCAGACATCCCCGCCATCATCATCCGGTTTGCGACGGTAATGGGACCGACCTTCATGGGCTGGAGCAGGGCTGAGAGATCCTCGCCAACTGCGGTGCCTGCGGCGACCATATTGCTCACTTTGCTCTCCGTCATTGCCGTTGCTACCCATTGGGCCTGGCCGGTCACGGTTCTCCGGGAATGCTCCGGCGGCTCGTTTTTCGATTTCCAGTTAAAGCATATGAACTAGTCTCGTCACAAGGAAGTCCTTTCTTGACTGCGTGCTGTGCCTGACAAGTCGCAAGATCCCTTTCCGCAAGGCTGCGGCACGTCACGGGCGAGGGATGGGGGAGAAGTCTAACCGCTCGTGCAGCGCGCAACCGGACGGGCGGTCACGTTTCGACTTGACACGATAAATCTTCCGACGGATAGAACGTATGCTTTATACGCGGCATCCAGTCGTGGGCTGGCAGACTTGCAGGTCTGCTAGAGTGCCACTGCCAGGGAGACGGAGTGGCAAGGCGTCGGACGGAAAGTCCGGGCACTGTATTTTGGAGAGCGAATATGGACTTCAATCTTCCCGCTGACGATGATCCGCGCCGCCTCGAAGTGCGTGAGTGGCTCGAAGCGCGCCCTAAAGTGACATATGACGAGTTGGCCGAGAAGGGTTATGCCGTTCCCCACTGGCCGGCGCCGTGGGGCCTATCGGCCGATCCAGAAACGCAGCTGATAATCGAACAGGAGATCAAGCGCGCCGGGATTGTTCATCCGCAAATCGTCAATCCTATCGGTGTGAACCAGTGCGGCCAATCGCTGCTGACCTACGGCACCGAGGAAATGCGGCAGAAGTTCCTGCCGGCCGCACTCGCTTGCCGCGAACTCTGGTGCATGCTGTTTTCAGAGCCGTCCGGTGGATCGGACCTCGGCGCCCTGCGCACGTCGGCCCGGCGCGAGGGCGATCATTACATCGTCAACGGCCAGAAGATCTGGACCTCGAACGCGCATATCTCGCAGCTAGGCGTTCTGATCGCTCGCACTGATCCGTCGGTGCCCAAGCACCGTGGCCTGACTGTTTTCCTCGTCGACATGCAGGCGCCTGGGGTCGAGGTTCGACCGATCCTGGATATGTCCGGTCATGTTACCGAATTCAACGAGGTGTTCCTGACCGACGTTCGTGTGCCTGCTAGCAACCGACTCGGCGAGGAAGGCCAAGGATGGCAGATTGTTGTCGAACAATTGCAGACAGAGCGGATGAGCATGGTGAAGCCGGGCGCGGTCTGGGGCCAGGGTCCGACTGCGCGCGAGCTTGTTTATGGTCTGATCGAGACCGGCAAGATCAACGATCCGCTCATTCGGGATGAAGCCGCGAAGCTCTACGTCCAAGGCGAGTTGCTCCGTCTGCTCAGCGACCGCAATCTCAGCAACCGGATCAATGGCAAGCCTCCCGGCCTTGAGGCGAACCTCGGCAAGATGATCGCCTCGCCGCACGGCCAGCACCTCTCCGATCTTGCCAAACGGACAGAAGGCATCGCAGGGATGGTGCGAGACGATAACGAACTACCGCTGCCGAAGCAGGACTATGGTATGTTCGCTACCTGGGATTATTGCTACTGGTTCGGCCCGGCGGGCACGATCGGCATCGGTACGACGGAAATCCTCAGGAATACGGTCGCGGAGCGCATCCTTGGCTTGCCGCGTGACATCGATCCGTCGGCGAAGTTGCCGTTCAGTGACATCGGGCGCCCGCAGCTGGCTGCCTGAATTATCCATCGCGCCGATCTCCGCGGCTCTGCAAGCGCCAGGACATCGGCCCTCGATCAGGGATACCCTTCCAATGAATTTCACCCTCAGCGAAGATCATCTCGCTCTCAGGGATAATGCACGAGCCTTCCTCTCGAAGGAGGTCAGGCTCGACCCTTATCTCAAACCAGAAGCAAATGAGAAGCCTGTCGAGCGTGACGGCCTTTGGGGCGAAATCCAGAAGCTTGGCTGGGCCGGCATCGTCATCCCGGAAGCCTATGGCGGGCTGGGCCTGACCTATATCGACCTCGTCATGATCGTCGGTGAAACGGGCCGCACCCTTGCGCCGTCCGCTCTGTTCGGGACTCTGGCGGGCGCCTGGGCCGTCGAGCGTTGCGGCAGCGAGGAACAGAAGCAGGCGCTGCTGCCGCAGGTGGCCGCAGGCGAGCTGTCACTCGCGCTCGCGGTCGCGGATCCGAATGGCGATGTCAACGGTCGGTCGCATGGCGCCGTCGCGTCGAAGGCTGGGGACGGCTGGACGATCAACGGCGAAAAATCGTTCGTCGTCGAGGCAGGCGACGCAGACAAGATCGTGGTCGTGGCCGACGTCGATGGCGCGCCCGCATTCTTCATTGTGGATGCCAAGGCCCAGGGCCTGGCGATGGAGCGCCTCGACTGGCGCGACATCACCCGCCACGTAAGCCGCATTTCGTTCAAGGATGTGCCGGCCGAGCGGCTGCCTCAGGCCGATGGCGACAGCTGGTCCTGGATCCGCGACCGGCTCTACCTCGTGCTCGCTGCCGAAAACACTGCCGGTGCCGAACAGGTTCTCGATGACGCCGTGGCCTATGCCAAGGAGCGTGTCGCCTTTGGTCGGCCGATTGGCTCTTACCAGTCGATCAAACGTGATCTTGCTGAAGTGGCGGGCGGAAACGAGTGCGCCAGGGCGGGTGTGCAATATGCCGCGTGGGCCTTGAGTGAGGGAACCGTCGACGCTAGCAAAGCCGCAGCCATTGCCCAGAGCTATGCTAGTGAGCAATATTGCGCTGCCACCGCCTGCAACATCCAAGTTTTCGGAGCGATCGGCTTCACGTGGGAGATGCGGAACCATCTCTATTACAAGAGGGCTCGCGCCAACGCCGAGTTGCTGGGCTCGCCTCGCGAGCAGCGTGAACAGATTGTTCGGATTCTCGAGAACGAGCACAGCCAGGCAGCCTGAACTTGCCGCAAAACGGAGGTATGATGGCTCGGGTGCGATTTGTTGATCCGGCAGGAAATGAAACGGACGTTTCCATCGATGACGGCGTGTCCGTCATGGAAGGCGCGATAAAGGCTGGAATTGGCGGTATTGATGCGGATTGTGGCGGGCAGTTGTCCTGCGCCACTTGCCACGTCTATCTGGGAGAGGCTTGGCTCGGGCGCGTCCCCGCGCCAAACGAAAGCGAGGATGCCTTGCTTGAATTTGCGGCCCACCGTCGGCCGAATTCGCGCTTGAGTTGCCAGATCATTGTGCAACCCGACCTGGAGGGTCTGGAGATAAGGATTCCCGTCGCCCAAAGTAGCTGACGGGCAGGCGCGAGTGTCCGATCGTCGGGCCGGCTCTAAAGCCGGGGCTTCATAGTGCGGTGCCAAGAGTGGGTTCAATGCGGAGCACGCGTCGCCTGATTGAACGGCATGCGCAACGATCTTCTTGGCGGTATGCAGCGGAAGCTCAAGGGCGGGCATTTTCAGTCCGGCGCGCAAAGTCCCTGATTTTTTGGAAAGGGTTGGTGCTATGAAGATCCTCGTCCCCGTCAAGCGGGTGATCGATTACAACGTCAAGCCGCGCGTGAAGATGGACGGCACCGGCGTCGACCTGGCGAATGTCAAGATGTCGATGAACCCGTTCGACGAAATCGCGGTCGAGGAAGCGATCCGGCTGAAGGAAAAGGGCGTGGCGACCGAGATCGTGGCGGTGTCGGTCGGCCCGCAGAAGGCGCAGGAAACGCTGCGTACCGCGCTCGCGATGGGCGCCGACCGCGCGATCCTGGTGCAGACTGATGACGAGGTCGAACCGCTCACCGTCGCCAAGATCCTGAAAGCGATCGCCGACGAGGAGACTCCGGGGCTGGTCATCCTCGGCAAGCAGGCGATCGACGATGATTGCAACCAGACCGGCCAGATGCTCGCCGCGCTGATGGGGCGGCCGCAGGGCACCTTTGCCAGCAAGATCGAGGTCTCGGGCGACAGCGTTGCGGTCACCCGCGAGGTCGACGGCGGGCTCGAGACGGTGAAGCTCGCGCTGCCCGCGATCGTCACAACCGACCTCAGGCTCAACGAGCCGCGCTATGCCTCGTTGCCTAACATCATGAAGGCCAAGTCGAAGCCGCTCGCGACCAAGGCGCCGGTCGACTACGGCGTCGATACCGCGCCGCGGCTCAAGACGCTCAAGGTCAGCGAGCCGCCAGTGCGCTCGGCGGGAATCAAGGTCGCCGACGTCGATGCGCTGGTCGCCAAGCTCAAAGAACTGGGAGTTGCCTAAGATGGCCAAGACGCTCGTTTGGGTCGAGCACGACAACGCTTCGGTCAAGGACGCGACGCTGGCTGTCGTGACCGCCGCCTCGCAACTCGGTGCAGTGCACCTGCTGGTCGCCGGCTCGGGCTGCGCCGCGGTCGCCGACCAGGCCGCGAAGATCGCCGGGGTGGGCAAGGTGTATCTCGCCGATGACGCCGCGCTCAAGGACGCGCTCGCCGAGAACGTCGCACCGCTGATCGCCAGCCTGATGGCCGATCACGACGCCTTCGTCGCGCCCGCCACCTCGCACGGCAAGAACGTCGCCCCGCGCGTCGCCGCGCTGCTCGACGTGATGCAAATCAGCGACATCCTTTCGGTCGAAGATCCCAAGACCTTCACCCGCCCGACCTACGCCGGCAATGCCATCGCCACGGTCCAATCGAGCGACGCCAAGCTGGTGATCACCGTGCGCGGCACGGCCTTCGCCAAGGCGGCCACCGAGGGCGGTTCGGGCAGCGTCGAAGCTGTTGCCGGGGCGGGCGATGCCGGTCTTTCGAGCTTCCTCGGCGCGGAAATCGCCAAGAGCGAGCGCCCCGAACTGACCAGCGCCAAGATCATCGTCTCGGGCGGTCGCGCATTGAAGGACGGGCCGACGTTCGAGGCCACGATCTTCCCGCTCGCCGACAAGCTCGGCGCCGCGGTGGGCGCGAGCCGCGCGGCGGTCGACGCGGGCTATGTCTCTAACGACTATCAGGTCGGTCAGACCGGCAAGATCGTCGCGCCGGAAGTCTACATCGCGGTCGGCATCTCGGGCGCGATCCAGCATCTTGCCGGAATGAAGGATTCCAAGACCATCATCGCCATCAACAAGGACGAAGACGCCCCGATCTTCCAGGTCGCGGACGTCGGCCTGGTGGCGGACCTGTTCTCGGCGGTGCCGGAGTTGAACGACAAACTGTGAAGGGGCACGCCCGCTAGTCGATACGGTCGGCACTGCACGAACGGTGTGATGATCACGACCGCGGACCGGAAACCGATGGGGTGAGTCTGTCACAAGCTGAACCAGAGGAAGGCGATCGCTTCGGATAGCTTCCCTCAGCAGGCTGAGACTGGCTCGACCCCGGCCTGTTGTCGGCTGTCCGTTGGAATACTTGCCGGATATCTGGAATCGTCACCTAATTCCAGCGCAGACGCGAAACGATGGCGGTGCATTTGCTTCATCGCTGTTGACGGCAGGGAAATGCACAGAGACAAGTCGTGCAGAGATTTGCGGNNGTCTAAATCCGCAAANCCTGGCCGCTGACGCGGCTTTCCTTNGCTAGGGTGACTATTTGCATGATTGACGACACTCGTTTGGCAGATTCTGATCGTGCTCCTGAGCCATCCCTGAAATGGCGGGACGCGATGCTGGCAGTTACTTGGCGACGGCAGCAGCTTTCCCAGTTGGCGAGAACTGCCGACTCGTGGAGGCTGCCATGAACGTAAATTTTGCCGGCCGATTGGCATTTATCTCCGGGGGTGCAAGTGGGATCGGCCGGGCAACTGCCATCGAGCTTAGCCGGAAAGGGATGAAAGTCGCCGTGGCCGATATCGATCTGGCCGGGGCAGAGCGCGTCGCTGCGGAGATAGGCGGAGCTTCGGCCGTACTGCTCGATGTTCGCGATCCGGCCAGCTGGGGCGCGGCGCTGGATCAGGCTGAGGACCGTCATGGACCGCTGGCTGTGATGGTGAGCAACGCCGGCGTTGCCGGCAGCACGAACCCTGTCAGTCAGACATCGCAGGCCGCGTGGGAATGGTCGCGATCGGTCAATCTAGACGGCAACTTCTACGGATTGACGCAAGGCTTGAGCCGCATCTTTGCATCGGGCCTTCCGGGTCACCTGGTGGCGACCTCGTCGCTGGCGGTGCTCAACGTAAAGACCCGGATCGGCGTTTATTCCGCGATGAAGGCCGGAGTGCTTGCACTGTGCGAGGGGCTTCGCGACGAACTGGTCGGCAGCAACATAGGGATTTCGGTCCTGCTTCCCGGGCCGGTGAGGACCCAACTGCTGGAGGCGAACGCCTCCCGGTCGCCCGGCCAAATTTCGGTCGATCGGTTGGAATTTCAGGAGGAACTCCTGCGCAACGGCCTCGACCCTGAGGAGGTTGCTAACATGGTTGCCGCTGCGATCGGGACAGCGAGCTTCTGGCTCTTTCCGAACCGTGACCTGGAAGACCGGATCGATACGCGTGCGGCAGACATGAAGGAATCATTCCGGNCGCCCACCATGGGATAAGGGCACATGCCGAGCGTAGGAACAAATAACGGAATAACAAGCTGCGATGTTTGGTATGCTGCACCTGATCGCAGCGCTCGCGATCGGTTCAAGGGGCAAGGCAATAACTTCTCGCCTCAAGGGAGAAAAGGGGTGGTCACGGCAGGCACGGGCGTCGATCTTAGGACGGTTGCCAAAACGATCGCGCCATCGACAGATAAAGGTCGCGGACGTGTGATCTGGACACCAACGGCCGAGGATCGCAGCCAGTCGACACTGACCGCATTCATGACCTGGCTCGAGCAGCACCGGGGCCTGTCGTTCGATGCATACGAAGACCTTTGGCGCTGGTCGACCACGGAGCCGGCGGACTTCTGGGATGCGGTCTGGCACTTTTTCGGTGTCGAGGCGGATGCTCCCTACCGGTCGGTGATGGAGGGCACGGGCTTTCAGAACACGACTTGGTTTCCTGGGGCTCGGCTCAATTTCGCGCGCATGGTGTTACGGCACGAGGAACGTCTGGCTGACGAGATGGCGGTTACGGCATATCGTGAGGACGGTAGCCATACTGACTGGACCTGGGCCGAGTTTGGCGCGGCGGTACGGAGGGTTGCGACCGGTCTAAGGGCAATGGGCGTCCAACCGGGAGATCGGGTCGCGGCCTATGTGCCCAATATCGTGGAGGCGGCTATCTGCTTCATCGCGGCCACGGCCGTCGGTGCCATTTGGTCTTCGTGCAGTCCCGAGTTCGGCGCTGCCGCAGCGGCGGATCGTTTCTCGCAGATCGAGCCGAAGCTGCTCATCGCCGTGCCCCGCTACACCTATGCAGGTGTGCTGCATGATCGCGACCNGGTCCTTCGCGATCTGGTCAGGGCTCTGCCAACGCTGGAGCATCTCGTGCTCCTGCAGGATGATGCCGCCAACCTCGATTTTCCTGGCCTTCCAGTGTCGAGCTGGTCGTCGCTTGCGGCGACCCCCGCGCCGACGCGGGGTGCTTTCCAGTACGAGTCGGTGCCCAGCGATCATCCGCTGTGGATCGTTTATACTTCCGGTACGACCGGTGCGCCGAAGGCGATTGTTCACACCCATGCCGGCGCTCTTCTCGGCATAATGAAGGACCTCACCTTCCACGTGGAAGTCACCGAAGGCTCGGTCCCGTTCTTCTATGCCACGCCAAGCTGGATCGTGTGGAGTATCGTGCTGGGAACCCTCAGTCTCGGTACGCGTGTGGTGCTTTACGATGGCAGTCCGTTTCACCCCGACCTCGGCTGCCTCTGGTCCGTCGCCGAACGCTCAGGCGCAACCATTTTGGGGGTGAGCCCCGGATTCGTCGCCCGGATGAAGGAACGGGGATACGATGCTGCCGCAAGGCACGACCTTCACAGGCTCAAAGCGCTCGTCCTCTCGGGCGCGGCCACCGAGGCTTCGCTCTTCGAATGGCTTACCGGAGCCCTGCCCCTAAACTGCCGAATTTTGTCGCAGGCAGGCTCGACCGAAATCTGCGGAGGCTACGCTGGCGGAGTCCGCCTCCTGCCGATCCACGCAGGCGAGGCCACGGCGCGAGTGCTGGGAATGGACGTGGACGCTGTCGATCCGGACGGGAGATCGCTGCGCGGCGGAGCTGGCGAGCTCGTGATCGGGACCCCGTTCCCCAATGCGCCGAAATGCTTGTGGAACGACCCGGGCGGCACCCGGCTGGCGGCAAATTATTTGTCGCAATACGGCGGCCGGTGGCAGCAGGGCGATATAATTGTCATCCATGACGATGGAGGTTGCAAGGTTCTCGGCCGATCCGATGCCACGATGAAACGCCACGGCATCCGGATCGGTGCTGGCGAGTTGTATCGCGCCATCGAGGATGATCCGGTTGTCGCCGATGCAATCGCTGTCCTCCCGCAAGCGGGGCATCTTCGCGATGTCCTGATCCTATTTGTGCGCCTCGCGGACGGCCAAGTGCTGCACGATAACTTGCGACACGCGCTCGCTACGCGGATCGGTGCGAAGTTGAGTCCCCGGCATGTCCCTGACCTTATCGCGGAAGCGCCTGCAATCCCATATACGTCGACGGGCAAGCGCCTCGAAGTACCGCTTCGCCATTTGCTTGAGGCTCACATCGATGCACAGCAATTCTGCGCCTTGTTGCAGCACGACCGCGCAACGGCAGATTGGTACGTGGCTTTCGCGGAGCTGCCTGTCTCCTGACATGTTCGGCATTGGGGCACTCTACCTGAGCATAGACTGAAATATGGCAAACGGGTTGCGACTATGGACCGGTAAAAGGCTATGGACTTGCTGGCTGTCTAAGGTAGAACGGATGCACTAGATATTAAATGGAGAGGACGGAGGGGCGCATGAATGGCGTTGAAGAAGCCGCGCGCAACCCCTCGATCCCGTTCGGACAGCAAAGGCAGTTGCGATGATTAAGGCCTTTGATCTTGGCCTCGCCGAGATTCCTGCACTCGTAACGGGCGCAGCCTCCGGAATCGGGCGGGCAACGGCACTGCTGCTCGCCGAGAGCGGTGCGCATGTCGCAATCGTCGACAAGGATGGTGCCGGTGCCGTTGCCTTGGCCGACCAGATCAATGCTGCGGGAGGTCGCGCGGTCGCGATCGTTGCCGATGCCGGTCGTGAAGCCGAGATCCGCGCCGCGGTAGCTGAGGCCGAAACCTCACTCGGTGTGATCCGCGTGCTCGTGAACAATGTCGGGATCGGAGAGCGACGCCCGATGCTCGATATCCCGATCGAGGATTGGCGGAATGTCATCGACATCAACCTGACGTCGGCGTTCCTCTTCAGCCAGCTGGTTGCGCGGCGGATGGTCGATCAACGGGTAAGTGGCTCCATGGTCAGTATCGCATCGGTCGCCGGGGAGACAGGAATCCTTAACCGCAGTTCCTACGTTGCCTCGAAGCACGGTGTCGTCGGGCTCACAAAGACGCTGGCGCTGGAACTTGCGCCGTACAAGATTCGCGTGAACGCAGTTTCCCCGGGTATGGTGGCAACTAACCTTACCGCGAAGCTGCTGAGCGACCCGGCACGCGCGGCACAGACCAATTCGTTGCATCCGTTGAACCGCGTGGCCCAGCCAAATGAGATAGCCGACGCGGTCGTGTTCCTGGCCTCCGCCCGGTCAAGCTTCACCACCGGGACCGTCCTCGTCGTTGACGGCGGGTTCCTGGCTGGCAAGGACTCTTGATGCATTCTCCTTTCCAGACGTCACGCGGCGACAGAGGAGGGCAGGGACAGGGCTCGCTTGTGCGCCGCGACCGTTCGATGCGCGCCACAAGCACAGACTAGGCCCCGCTGGGAGGACGAACATGGAACGCCAGAAAGAGCTCGACCTAAACGGCAGGGTTGCGATCGTCACCGGAGCGAGCCGCGGGGTGGGTCGGCAGGTGTCGCTCGATCTGGCTCGACGCGGGGTCAAGGTAGCACTGGTCGCGCGTACGGTCGATCGCGATCCAGACCTGCCAGGCAGCCTTGGTGAAACCGCGCGACTGGTCGAGGAAGCTGGCGGCGAGGCGCTGATCATCCAGGCCGATCTCGCGGAGCGCGCGGACCTGAAGCGTATCATCGACGAGACCGTGGCCCGCTTCGGCGGTGTCGATATCCTGGTGAACAACGCTGCCTCCACGGTGGGCACCGTCTGGTCGAAGCCCTTTCTCGATATCACCTTTGATGAATGGTCGCGCGATTTCGACATCAATCTCCACGCACCCTTCATCCTGATGCAACTCGTTACGCCGATCATGGCCCGGCGCGGCGGCGGGCGGATCATCAATATCACCACCGGATCTGCCGAAGCGCATCGTCGGGTCGAGGAAGAAGTACCGCCGGCCTCGAAGTTCGGCTTCAACGCGACCACGCCGAGTTACTTCGCCAGCAAGCGTGCGCTGGACCGGCTGGCTAATACTATCGCGCCCGAACTGCGACAGCATAATGTGTTCGTCGTGGGCTTGCACCCTGGATGGGTTGCCTCCGAGGTGGTCTCNGCCCGATTGGCCTCTCGCGGGTTCTCCCCGAAAGAAGGTGAAGCGCGTCCGATCGACACGGTTATACCGGCGCGCATGATCATTTATTTCGCCGCGTGCTCAGATCCAGCGGAGTACACCGGACGGTTGTTCGTGGCCGAACGCGAAATGGAAGCCCTGGGCATCAGCCGCAGCGAATTGGGCAATCCGGCGCTGGCCACGCGGCCACCAGGCCACTGACTTTTGATCGGCTACGCCAGAAGGGCTGGAGGCTGCGGCTAACGTTGCGACCCGCAGAACTGTGATAATCCGTTCTTGAATTTCTCATGACGCCGCTCGCTCCTGGTATCCATCCGGCGAGGGCCGCGCCAAAATTGATCAGTCGTTTGCAAGCCACCGTGCGTGGTCAAGCATCGGCAGCAAAGGCTAGTTAGGCTCAGGGCTTGCTCGGATCCCACGCCCAATAGCGAGCGACCGCGCCACCATCGACTCGCAGATCGATGCCTGTGATCATCGTAGCGTCATCCGATGCGAGAAAGACGGTGGCGGCACCGTAATCGCTCGCGTTCGGCAGTCGCTGGAGGGGGATGCGCTTGGCGTATTTCTGACTCATGGGGCCGACGTGATCCATCGAACCGACATCGACGTTCCAACGCTTCGCACGGGCGGGCTTTTCTTCGAAACTTGTTGCGGTGGGCGTTAAGCTGACGACCCGGATATTCTGGGCGGCGAACTCCATCGCTGCACTTTGCGTGAAGTTCAGCATTCCGGCCTTGGCGGTTGCGTAGGCAATGTTGCCTGGAGCACCCTGGTGACCCGTGGTCGAGATCACGTTGATGACGACGCCGCCTCGGCCGCCCTCCAGCATTTTGGCGGTCGCATATTTNGTGAAAAGAAATGATCCGTCCAAAATGACCGAGATCACCCTACGCCAGCCCGGCAGTTCCATCTCAGCGATCGTTCGTTCGTGGAAATAGGCCGCGTTGTTGACGAGGATGTCGACGCGACCATAGGTTTCCATCGCCTTGTCAACGGCTGCCTTGACGGCTGCATCGTCCGTGACGTCGCAAACGATCCCGATTGCCGATCCACCGGCCGCCTTGATCGCGTTGGCGCAACCGTCAGCATTCTGCTGCTGGGCGTCGACCGCGACGATGGACGCGCCCGCCGCTGCCAGCGCCTCTGCGATACCTCCGCCGATATTGGGGCTGGTGCCGGTAATGATGGCAACTCTTCCGCCAAGCTTCATCAATCTCTCCTCGTCGAAAATTATGAAAGCAGTTAGAACGCTTGTGCTAGATTATAAATGCCTTATTGTCGATCTCCGAAGATTGGCAGGTGGCAATCGGCGAGACCCAATCACGCGGCACCGCCCGATCATGAATTCGAGAGGATAAGGATGCGCAGATGGATCTGAGGCTGGCGGGCAAAAGGGCACTGATTACCGGAGCTTCGAAGGGAATTGGCCTTGCTGCTGCCTTCTCCCTCGGGCGGGAAGGGTGCGAAGTTGTGATCGCGGCGCGGGACGGCGATGCGCTTGATCGGGCCGTTCAAGAACTGCGGTCGGCTAGTATCACGGCCGACGGCATCGCTTGCGATCTCAGCCGTGAGGGCGATCAGGATGCCTTGGTTGCCCAGTGCGGTGCGGTGGACATCCTGGTCAACAATGCCGGTGCGATTCCTCCGGGATCCTTGCAGGAGATTGACATGCAGCGTTGGAGATCGGCCTGGGATCTGAAGGTCTTTGGCTACTTCGCGCTGACCCAGAAGCTTTACAAGCAACTTGCTGAACGCCAGGGCGTCATCATCAACGTCATTGGCGCCGGAGGTGAACGTTTTCCTCCTGAATATATTGCCGGATCGGCAGGAAATGCGGCGCTCATGGGGTTTGTCAAAGCCATGGGTCGCGCATCGTTCCACGACGGCGTTCGAGTTGTTGGCATTAATCCCGGATTTGTTCAGACCGATCGCGTCAAGATGATGATGCAGGCAAGAGCGGAGCGAGAACTCGGCAGCGCCGATCGATGGAAGGAGCTCTTTTCCCACCTGCCGTTCGGTCGGGCTGCGAAGGCGGAGGAAATCGGTGACGCTGTGGCCTTCCTGGCTTCACCTTTATCCGGTTACACTTCCGGAACAATACTCACGATTGATGGGGGCTATGCCTGACTAAAAATGGTCCCATAGAGAGCTATGCTGAATACAATTTATGACGGACCCCCGTCATCAAGTTGTTATGGGATATATGCAGGTTGAATTAATTCCGGAATTTTGGAGAGTGACTTGGCACGGACTGTATTTACCGCCGAGCACGAGATGTTTCGCGATGCAGTTCGTGCGTTTCTTGAACAGCATGTCGTGCCGTATCATCTCGAATGGGAAAAGCAGGGTATCGTGCCGCGTGAAGTTTGGCGCGAAGCCGGCAAGTGGGGCCTGCTTTGCCCCATGGCACCTGAAAAATATGGCGGTGCGGGGGGCGATTTCGGATTCGCCGCGGTCATTATCGAGGAACTTGCCCGCGAAAATGCGACGGGTCTCGGTTTTTCCATGCACAGCGACGTGGTCACGCCTTACATCACGAAATTCGGCACCGAGGAGCTAAAGCAGGAATGGATTCCACGCCTGATCGCAGGCGAGGCGATCGGTGCGCTGGGGATGACCGAGCCCGGAACAGGCAGCGACGTGAAGGCCATCAGGACGACGGCTCACCGCGAAGGTGATGAATGGGTCATCAACGGCTCGAAAACCTTCATCACCAATGGGATAAATTGCGGCCTGATTGTCCTGGCTTGCAAGACCGATCCAGCTGCTGGCCGAAAGGGCGTGTCGCTCATCGTTGTTCCGGAAGGCACGCCCGGATTCGTCAAAGGCAAGAAGCTCGACAAGATCGGTCTACTTGCTCAAGATACTGCTGAGCTGTTCTTCGAGGATGTGCGCGTCCCGGCGCATTACCTGCTTGGCGAGGAGAACAAGGGCTTCTCCTACATGATGTCCGAACTGCCGCAGGAACGGATGGTCGTGCCGATCCGCGCGGCCGCTTCGATCGATGCGATGCTTGCCCGGACAATCGAATATACCAAGGATCGCAACGCATTTGGCGCCCCGCTATTTTCGTTTCAGAATACCAAATTCAAGCTGGCCGATGCGCGCGCCCAGCTCGAGATGCTGCGAGCCTTCGTGGATGACTGTCTTGCGGAGTTTTTGCGTGGCGAACTCAGCGCAGATCGCGCCGCCATGGCTAAGTTGATGGGCGCCGAGATGCAAAACCGGATCCTTGATGACTTGGTCCAGCTGCATGGCGGCTATGGCTTCATGAACGAGTTCGTCGTCAGTCGTGCCTGGCGTGACGCTCGTGTCATGCGCATTTACGCCGGAACGTCGGAAATCATGCGCGAGATCATAGCACGCACGCTTTGACATGCGGGCCTGCTCGAGGTGAGAGTATATGAGGGGAATCGTGATAGTTGATGCCGTTCGGACTCCGATCGGCCGTTTCCGGGGAGCGTTCTCCGGCGTGCGCGCCGACCACCTTGGGGCGAATGTCCTGCGTGCGATCGTTGATCGCAATGGCCTTTCAACGGACCATATCGATGATGTTGTGTTCGGCTGCGTTACCCAGATCGGGGAACAGTGCGGGAATATTGCGAGGACGGCGCTGCTCAGCGCCGGATGGCCAGAACATATCCCGGGCATGACCGTGGATCGCAAATGTGGAGCGTCCGAGGCCGCGATTCACACTGCAGTAGGCGAAATCGTCAGCGGCCTGGCTCACATCGTCGTTGCGGGCGGCGCGGAGAATATGACGCGGGTTCCGATGGGCAGCAACCGTGCCCTGCATGGAGAAGTGTTTGGCTGGAAGTTGACGGACCGCTTCAATCTGACCTCCCAAGGCGAGGCTGCTGAAAAGATTGCTGATCATTACGGGTTCACGCGCGATGACATCGACGATTTCGCGATGGAGAGCCACAGACGCGCGGCGGCGGCGGCGGATCGCGGTGATTTCAACGGCGAGATTGCCCCGGTCGACCTCGCTGAATATGCCGAGCGAGACCTGGACGAGGCCAGGATCATTGCGGCGGACGAGACCATTCGCCGGGACACGAGCCGCGAAAAGCTGGCGACACTGAAAGCCAGCTTTCGCGAAGACGGGCGGGTAACCGCAGGAAACTCCTCTCAAGTCTGCGATGGTGCTGCCGCACTGCTGCTGGCCTCGGAAGCTGCCGCAGATCGCCTGGGACTGAAGGTCCGGGCGAGGATACATGCCCTCACTGTGGTCGGGTCGGACCCCGAGCTGATGCTGACCGGGCCAATTGCAGCAACAAGCAAGATCCTGGAACGCAGCGGGCTCAAGCTTTCGGATATCGATTTATTCGAGGTCAACGAGGCGTTCGCGACAGTCCCAATGGCATGGATGAAGGCGCATGGCGTAGGACACGATCGTCTAAACGTGAACGGCGGCGCAATCGCTCTCGGGCATCCCTTGGGCGGATCGGGGGCGCGAATCATGACGACTTTGCTGAACGCGCTCGAATGTCGGGGCGGCAGGTTTGGCCTTCAGAGCATTTGTTGCGCCGGCGGCATGGCGACCGCGACGGTTATCGAGCGGGTTGGCCCCTAGGACTCAGCAAGAAAGTGCATTCGAAGCTCAAAGTATTTTGGTCTGTTCAGACAGGATTTGATGCCGCCGCCCGGTTCGGAGGGACATCTGGCCAGGGCCCAATCGAGTGAGAGGACAGCATAATGAACGAGGGTAATCCCGAAAACACCGGCGGCTATACAGACATTCTCTATAGCGTCTCAGACGCCGTAGCCACGATCGTCATTAATCGCCCGAAAAGGCTCAACGCCTTCAATGGGCACACGATCGAGGAACTACGCGATGCAATCGCCCGCGCGTCCGCTGACCGGGAAGTTGGCGTCATCGTGCTGACTGGCGCTGGCGAGAAGGCATTCAGCTCCGGCGGAGATATCGACTGGGAGATCGAAGGCGGTCTGAAAGGACATGACTGGATGCTGGGCAAGGAAATCGTCTCCTGCCTGAAGCCGGTCATCGCGCGCGTGAAGGGATATGCGGTCGGCGGTGGGCACCATCTGCACTATTTCTGCGACTTCACGATCGCGTCGGAGGATTCGATTTTCGGACAGAACGGCCCCCGCGTGGCCTCGCCGGCGGGTGGCTATGTCGTCTCGCATCTCGCGAGCATCATCGGCCACAAGCGGGCACGTGAAATGTGGATGCTGTGCCGGCGCTATACGGCGGCGCAGATGCTCGATTGGGGTCTGGTGAACGCTGTGGTTCCGGCCGATCAGCTGGATGCCGAAGTCCGGAATTGGTGCGATGAATTATTGGCGCTCAGTCCGACGGCGCTGAAGACAGTCAAGTCCTCGTTCAAGGATCACATGCTCCCTTACATGGGCAAGAACGTCTCGGACGTCGTGATGGAAGTCGCCCCAGGCTTTTTCGATACCGGAGAACCGGAAGAAGGGGGACGCGCCTTCATGGAAAAGCGCAAGCCCGACTTTTCCCGTTTTCGCTAGGAGGCAGACCGATGATGATGGACCTTCCGCTCACGTCTCCCGAAAAGGCCAGCGAATATCGTGCCGCAGGATTGTGGCAGGATGTCACCCTGAGCGAGCGCTTCTTTGCCCAAGCCGATCGCCATGCCGACAAGGTGGCGATCATCGTTGGTAGCCCGGCGCGTCACTTACCGAGAGCTCCGACGCGACATCCTGAGCGCCGCCAGCGGCCTGTTGGCCGAGGGATTCCGGCCCGGTGACGTAATCGCCGGCCAATTGCCCAACAGCTACGAGATCCCCTTGCTGCACCTGGCGTGCAACAGCTTGGGNATGCTGTACATGCCGCTGCATGACAGTTGGCGGCAGCTGGAAGTGGGGCAGCTGCTTGCTCAGGCCCAGGTCAAAGCAATCGTTTCTCGCAAGGTTTACCGAGACTTCGACTTTGCCGAGATGATCGCCGAGCTGAGGTCCGAGCTTCCGGACATCAAGGTGCACTTTGTAATCGGTGCGGACGAGGAGGCTGACGGCGTCAAGCCGTTTGACACGCTCATCGCGGCAGAGCCACTGGACGAGGCGCGGATCGCCTCGCTCCGGCCGGATGCAGACTATCCGGCTGCCGTGATGCTGTCGAGCGGGACTACGGCGATCTCGAAGATCAGCCGCTTTTCGAGCAATGACCTGCTGACCATGCTGAACGCCGCCCGGGAAGGCGCGCGCTTCGGTGAAAACGACATCGCGGCAGCGCTCGCGCCGGCCGGAACCGGGGCGACCGGCTACGTCTATCCTGTCCTGACGCCCCTGCTGGCGGGAGCCACTTCGGCGATTTTGCCGCGCTGGGGCGATCCCGAAGCCGCCGCCGATCTGATCGTGAACGAGCGCTGCACTTATGTGACGGCAATTCCGGCCCAGCTCATCAAGCTTCTGCCTATCTTGCGGTCGAGATCGCGGGATGATTTCCGCAACCTGCGGGTTATCACCAATGCCGGCGCGCCGCTTCCGTATGAAGCTGCGCGCGAGGTTGAGGAACTGACGGGCGCTGTCATCCAGAGCATTTATGGTGCCACGGANGCCGGAACGCCGACGCTGACGACCGTTGATGANCCGCGGGAAAAGCGGCTTGGCACTGTGGGGCGTGTCGTCCCCGGTTGCGAGTGCGAAATTCGCGATTCGGACGGGACCGCACTGCCGGCGGGATCGGTCGGCGAAGTGACCTGGCGGGGTGCCGACAAGTCCTGGGGGTATCTGGGTGCGGCTGAGCAGACAAAGGCGGTGTTCACTGAGGACCACTTCTACAAGAGCGGCGATATGGGCCAGTTCGACGAAGATGGCTATCTGAAGATCGTCGGCCGGATCAAGGACATGATCCTGCGGGGCGGCCGCAACGTTTCCCCGCTCGTGATCGAAGAGGCGCTGAGCAAGCATCCCGACGTGCAGGATGTCGCCGTGGCGCCGATGCCCGATCCGGTACTCGGCGAACGGGCCTGCGTCTTCGTCATCCCGACGCCGGAAGCCAAGCTGAAACTCGACATGCTGCTGGATTTCCTGCGCGCGGAGGGCCTTGCGACCTGGCAGCTGCCAGAGCGGCTCGAGCTCATGGAGGAGTTTCCGCAGTCGGCGGGCGGCAAAACGCTCAAGCGCGACCTCACAGCCATGGTCACGGAAAAGCTCAAGCTCGAAGTGACGAACGGAGGTTGAGAAAACGACTGGCGGCGGGGCTACGGCCTCGTCGGGTCGAAAGCCCTCATCAAGCGCGCCGCAATGCCGCCTTCATGGCCGCGGTCCGTGTGTCGATACGATGTTCGAGCTCGGGATGGGTGAAGATCCAGAACTCGTCAGTTCCCAGCGCGTCGGCGGTCTGCCTTGCGACAAGCTCAGGGTCCTTGCCGTTGCGGATTGCAGCCGCCTGCGCTGCCATGTCCCGGCTCGGAAAGTTTTCCGGTGCGCGCGCGGCATTGCCGTCGATGAGGTTGGACTTCACCGAGGCTGGCATGATCACCGAGACTTTGACGTGATGATCGGCCATTTCGGCGCGCAGGCACTCGCATAATCCGACGATCGCCGACTTCGTGGCGACATAGATGGCCGAACCCGCCGGCGGTGCAAAAATGGACATCGATGAGGTGGCGATAACGTGCCCCGGTTGACCGGAGGCCAGAATGCGCCGTGCGCCNTGCGACAGGCCATAGAATGCGCCGTCGAGGTTGACCCCGCGTGACCATTCCCACAAGGCCGACGGTGTTTCGCTCAAGGGCAGGACACTGCCGGAAACACCTGCATTGCTCACCATCACGGCCAATGGGCCATGCCGTGCCTCGGCGGTGTCCAGCGCCGAGATCCAGTTGGCTTCGTCGCGAACATCGAGCTGCACGGCAGATGCGCCTGGAATTCCCGCCGCAACCCGCTCGACGTCGGCCAGTTGGCGGCTGGCGAGAACGACCCGCATGCCTCTCCGGCCGAATTCCTCGGCGATGGCGCGCCCGATGCCGCTGGAGGCGCCGCTGACGAAAGCGGTCTTTCCGGTAAATGGACAATCTTTCATGGCCGGCTCCCTTGCGCTCAACTGGGATTTCTACTGCGCTTCGCTTATTGTTGATGATGCATGTAGTTCATATGTTCTAGATACTGCTGGCCCCGGACGATGCAATAGGCCATCTTGGCGCGCGTCCCCGGCGCATGCCGAAGGTCCCAAAAATGAAACTAGGAAGGGAATTGCATGGCCGCCGTTCTTCAACTCCGCCGGGATGGCCCAATCGGCATCATCAGGATCGACGAGCCACCGGTCAACGTGCTTAGCGTTACCGTCCGTCAGGCAATTATCGATGGTTTTGCAGCCATGCGGCCCGATCCCTCGGTCGAGGCGATCATTTTGCTGTGCGGCGGGCGGACATTCATCGCCGGCTTCGACATCACCGAATTCAGAGGCGGATTGCAGGAGCCGGCCTTGCAGCTCGTGCTTGACGCAGTGGAGAACTCTGGAAAGCCCACTATCGCTGCGATCCACGGCACGGCGCTTGGCGGCGGCTTCGAACTGGCGATGTTATGCAGCCACCGCATCGCCGTCCCCTCTGCAGCCGTCGGATTACCCGAGGTCAAGATCGGATTGATGCCGGGCGCCGGCGGTACGCAGCGGTTGCCGCGCATGGTGGGCCCCGGACTGGCGCTTGAGCTGATGACCAGCGGGCGACAGGTTGGCGCCACAGAGGCACTGAAGCTGGGTCTGATCGACTGCCTGGCGGGGGAAGGTCAGCTCGAAGCAGACGCGATTACGTTCGCGCGTCGGATACTCGCGNCAGGTGGGCCGTTGCCCCTGATCCGCAATCGACAGGAACTGGTCGAACCGATGCGGGGCAAGCCGGAGTTCTTCGCGGCCTTTCGCGACAGCAAGGCTAGCGAATTCCGCGGCCTCAATGCGCCAGAGGCGATCATCAAGGCGGTTGAGGCCGCGGTGGAGCTGCCAATTGCCGAAGGACTCGAGCGCGAATACGAGCTCTCCTACGCGTTGGTGAACAGCCGCGAGAGCCTCGCCCAGCGCCATGCGTTTTTTGCGGAGCGACGTGCAGCGAAGGTTCCCGACCTGCCTCCGGCCAGTGTCATCCCGCGGATCAGCTCAATCGCCATTTTCGGCAAAGGCAGGCGAGCCGAAGCGGCGGCGCGATACTTTGCTGGCGGTGGCCTTCCGGTAAGCGTCTTCGACCCGGCAGCCTCCGTGTCAGGCCAGGCTGACCTGATNGTCGTCACAGGCACGCAGGCTTTGCCCGAAGATATTCGGACCGGCGCCATCGTCGTCCTGACCGACGGACTGGCGATGCTCGACGACCTGGCCGCAACCGCCAGCGCTCCTGAAAACGTGGTAGGTCTGCACATGTTTGCTGGCGAAAAGCGGCTGGCAGAAGTCGTCCGCACCAAGCGCAGCGACGCAACCGCCGTTGCCGCGCTGGTAGACCTGTTGCGTAGATCGGGCAAGGTTCCGGTACTTTGCAAGCCGTCTCTCGACCTCATCGCCGACCGCCTGTTTGCGGTTCTGCGTGATCAGGCGGCACAATTGCGACGCGAAGGCGTGCCTGCCTCAACCATCGATGCTGCCCTGTTCGATTACGGGTTCAGGCCAAGCCTGTTGTTCGGTGAGGCAGACCCTGTTTCGTTGACGCTCGGGCAAACCGACCCCGGGAGTATCCTTGAGCGGCTGCTCTATCCAGTAGTGAACGAGGGGGCGAGATTGCTGGAGAAAGGCATTGCCCTTCGTGCCTCGGACATCGACACAGCAGCAATTCACGGCCTGGAATGGCCCGTCTACACCGGCGGGCCCATGTTCTGGGCCGATAGGGTGGGGCTGGATGCAGTCGTAGCCCGGCTGGCGGCTGCTGCGAAATGGGGGGAGAGCTTACGGCCGGCGCGGCTGCTCGAACAATTGGCCGCAGAGGGGCGGGCTCTTTGTTTCCCTGGCTGATGAAGTTGAGCGCTCGCGCACGCAGAATGGCCGCGTTCGACCACCGTTTCGCGCGGTGCACAACGTCCGAATTTCAGGTGTTGAGGAGCGTGGCGTTCACGTCACCTGCAGCTTCACGACCTATCGCTCCAAGCACAATGTGGCCGACATCTGTATCGGCCACGCGCATTGCTGGCTGGTCGATCAGGATGGAGAAATCCGCAAATCCGGTAAGCCTATGCTGCTTGGGATGAACAGCCTTCAGCCGCACGGCGAAATCAGCATCATTCTCTAACTGCATGCTGCGCGGTATAGGGTCGATCTCAGTTTAGTAGGGCGGCAGCCGACCTCCGGGGAGGTTCGCCGCCCGCGCCATTTTTATTTCCGTTCCCGCTCAGTTGGAGCATTTGATCCCCAGCGCATCAAGTACATCCAGATCTTCCGCAGCTTGCGAGAAACGATAGGAGTACAAGATCGTGTTGGCCTCGGGCATCTGCTCGTGCGGCGTCGGAACAGCCACCGCCAGCCCATGCATCATCTGTCGCCGGTGCTCCAGCCATGCGTCATCAAAGCTTGGTGCTTCGCCGCAATATACGCCCAGGGCATCCAGATAGTGACGGAGCAGTTGTCGTTCATTGGCCCTACGGTCTTCGATGGAGAGTGCGCAGGTCATGAAGTAGGAGACATCGTGCCCCCATCTGCCAGGCATGCTGCATTGCCAGTCGAGTATGCCGGGTGCGGAATCGGTTTCGTAATAGCTGTTGCCGAGATGCAGGTCTGCGTGAACGTAGGTCTGCGGCTGGCTGTCGTTCAGTTCCCACAACCTGTCGACGGCGCGCTCGACCAGGTCCCCGTCGCGCATTCCGGCAGGCATGTAGGCAGCCGCCGGCATGTCCATCACCTGATTCCACCAGCTGCGACGCAACTGCCACTTCATGAAGACGCGCAAAGGTTCTTTCTGGGCGGTGTAGTTCCCAAGCCGCGGGTCGTTCCACCAACGGCCGTGATACTCCCCCATGAGTTCGAGCATTGCCGCGACCCTGTCAGGCGTGATGGGCCGGTTGGGCGCGCCGAAGGTCGCGCCTCTGGCGGTAAGGTCCTCCAGCAAAACGATACCCTGGCGGCTTTTTTCATCGAACTGCGCGAAATAGCAGCGGGGGATGTTGATCTTCAATTCCGGAGCAATTTCCGTGAAGAAGCGCACCTCGATCGCCAGACCACCCCAAATCCGCTTGAGCACGCGAGGGTCGAAGCCCCCTTTGATGTACATCTGCGGGGGCAGACCAGCACGTTGCCCTGCATCATTATACTGGAGATGCAAGCGCGCCTTGCTCGACGTCGTATGCATTCCGCTATCGATTGCGAATGAAGTGACTTCGACACCCGGATAGCGTTGTGACAAGGCTTGGGTCAGCCATTCACTGCTGATTTCCTCGAATGTGAGCGGGAGAGGGATTTTTTCATCAGTCAGCATTATCTTCCCCGGGGCAAGACTTTCGAGTAAATCAAGCGTTTTAGGCACACACGTTGGTCATGCCAGCCTTGGAGGTCAAGTCGCGGTCAGGCGGTTAATGCGTATGTGGCAGACAATCGCTGCCAGATTTTCTGCCTCCAGAGCGCAAGTATGAGGAATTGAGGCTTGACCGGAGCGATCTCGGAGCGGCGGCCTTGGTAACGTCGGAGTAGAATGCCGGGGGATCAGGATGATCAGCCCGGTCCACCTCGGAGCACTGTCATTGTAATCACGCGAGCAGTTCAGTGCGAATGCGGTCGCGCTGGACAGCATCGACTGCCAGCACATCTGCAAGATACCCGTCCACAGAGCTTGACCGCGCCACCAGTGCTGCCTCGCATCGCTGGATGTAATTCGGCTCTACTGACAGGAGCGCGCCGATCGCCTCGTCGGTGATCGACGCCCCACAGACTTTCTCCATGAAGCGCCGCGCCTGCGGCAGGCGGTCGGCGATGTCTCCTGCGGAGTTGCTGAGGAGGAAGTCCTCCATCGCGTCGTCCGGATGCACGCCGAGTAGGCGATGGGTCAGCCAGGCAAGGATTCCGGTCCGATCCTTCCCGGCTGCGCAGTGAATCAGCATTGCCCCGTCCCCCCTAGCCAGCGCTTCGAAGTAGCGGCGAAACAGGGCAACATGCCGGACATCAAAGGGCATCTCAGCATAATGAGCGGCGAGGAATTCCCGCATGGCGGCCAAGTTGCGATCACTGGCGCGGAAAGCATGGAGATGCGGCGGCTCGGCGTCATCTCTGATCCGCGACATTCTGTCCTCGGCGGGCTCCTCGATTAATTTCAAGGAAAGCTTACCGATCCACGCGCTGGGCTGGGCTTGCCGTTCCCCGGGGCGTCTTAGGTCAGTTACAGTAGCAATTCCGAGGCTTCCAATGTGCGCGATGTCGGTGTTTGTCGCATGATGAAGATGGGCGCATCGGAACAGCTGGCCAGTTACCACGCGCGTTCCCTCTGCCGCGCGCCATCCACCAAAATCGCGGAAATTGTTGACTCCCTCGAGCTTGAAAACGCGTTCGATCTCAGAGGTCATTGAAGATGTACTCCCGCCAGGATCGCGCAAGCGTGGAGCACCACCCCTCGATCCATTTCAGTATCATTGCACGCGGCGCATAGCCCCGCATAGTTTGTAAGTGCCTGAATCTGCTTGCTCGTAGGTCGAGATCGAGAGCAGACAGGTCACGAAGTCTCAAACCACGTCGATCTCATTCAAAAGGAAATAAGGAAATTTGGTGGACGCACCAGGGCTCGAACCTGGGACCCGCAGCGGGTTATAGGCCGATTGAAAATGCCGGAAATCTTTCGATCAACGGCCAATATGATGAAAATCAGCAGATTTCATTCATAGAGAAATCGGACATTCAGCGTCATCCGATGCCTTCCATCGACAAACAAATGATCGCGTCCCATGGCGTGGTGTAGGTTCGGCGGCGCAACGATCCGACAACCAGCCAAGGCGACCGGCAATCCCAAGCCTCAGATGATCAACAAAAAGGATGTAACGCGCGCCGCTATGAGACGGCCTGCAATCTCTTTCGTTGATGATAGATAGCAGTCGCAAGGCGGGGCGCCGGACACTCCACACCGCGCTTCCAATTCGACGCGAGATTTGCGCCGTCGTCTGTGCTCACCGAAGGTTATCGGTGAACTGCTGGGATATTATGGGGTCAGGACAGCACGGGTCGTCATAAGCAACACGATCCCCAAGGGCCGGCGATCCCGTTTACAACGGCGCAGGCGCTGATGCGTCCTCAGAGCACTCCTTCCGGTACGAGCGCCCAGAAATCGCGTTTCGGATCGCTGCCATCCCAGCGCGCGGCGATGTCAACGATTTCTCTGTAGACCGAATCGAGCGGGCTCGGCAGCGCCAGTTGCAGCAGGACGGCGTCAGGCCTGCTTTCGGGCTCATAATAGGATTCGAAGGCGTTTCCGTTGGCATCGACATATTCCATGTGCGGAACCAACGTCAGCCCCCGCGTCGCCACTTGCTTGACGGTCGCCTCAAAGTCGTCGCTCATATAGGCGACATGGTGCAACGCGCCGGACGGATGGCGCCTGATGAAATCCGTGAAGGTGGATCGAGTGTCATCGTCCTGCGCTACGATCTCGGTCAGCAGGCCCGCGATGACGACAAAGGCCGCCGAAACACGGATGCTGACCATCTCACCGCGATAACGCGCTCTCATCTCCGTTCCGCGAATGAAATGTACCGGACCGAAGCCCGAGGCCAGCAGGCGATCCACCGCTGCATCCAGATCGGGTACGACAAGGGCGACATGATAAGGTTTAGCATCAAGATAGAAGCTCATTTCACATCCTCTCGCATTTATCGTCGAAGGGGGAAGTTTCCGATCGTATGAACGGAAACTTCCCAATACTCCCCCCGAGAATGAGCCCGGAAGTGGCCTAGAACCGGACTGTTCCTGTTACGCCATATGTTCGCGGTTCGCCCCAGCGACATTGAGCAAAGCCCAGCGTGCTCAGATTGTCCGCGCAGGAAACACGATAGACTTCTTTCGTCAGGTTCTGGACCCAGAATGCCAGCGAGACATCGGATTTGAACAGTTCGTTGAACGAAAGCCTGGCATTGAGGATGTCGAAGCCTGGGGTCGGATACACGCCGACCGGCTGGATGCCCTTAGTCCTCGTGCGCGCCGCATAATTGGCGCCAAGCACCACCTTCGCGAAGCTTTCCGGAATAAATGTGGCATTATAGCTCGCCGCCGCCGTGAAGGTCTGCCGCGGCACACCGGCGAACTCGACGCCGGCCAGGCTTACGCCCCCCGCATAGTCGATCGGATTGAAGGCTGGCGACGCGGGATCGGCAAAGTCGTTGACCGGCCGGTTGGGATCACGCGGCTGCGGGATTACCGAACCTTTCCCGTAACGGCCGACCTGATAGGAATATCCGAAATCAAGCGTCAGCTCTGGGAACGGCTTGATCGAACCGTCGACTTCGATACCCTTGATCCGCGCCTTACCGACGTTGAAGATGATCAGGTCGGTAAACGTGCTGCCGCATGCGGCGTTGGAGCAGAACTGCACGATATCTTGAGTCTGAATATCTGAGTATTTGCCGGTGAAGGCCGCAATATTCAGGCGATAAGGAACGGAGCCGATATAACCCTGATGTTTCAGCCCCAGTTCGAAATCAGTCAGGCGTTCCGGTCCCCACATGGTGAAGTCGAGATTGGAGGTCGTCGGGTTCGGCCCACCGGCCTTGTAACCGCGCCGGTTCGCGAAATAGACGAGAGTGTTTCGCGCCACCTGATATTCAAGCGATGCAGTCCAGGTGAAGGCCTTGAAGGTCTTTTCGGCGCGGATGGCGCATTCCTGTGCGTTGCTTACGCTCGTTCCGACCAGGCCGGTGCCGTTGATATAATTACAGACTGATCCGGCTGCCGCCTGCGACCAGACCTGGAAACTTGCATTATTGCCATTTGAGAAGAAGTTATGGCCAAGATACTTTTTGTTGTCCCAGGTGTAACGGCCGCCGAGCGTCAGGCGGACGCCTTCAAGTCCGACGCCGGAGAAGTCGTAGGTTCCCTGTCCAAAAATGGCCTTGGAAGAGACTTTGGTGAACTCGTCGTCGTAGCGGGGGCCAGCGCCGGTAAAATCGAAAGGACCGGCCATAGCGCTGGATACGTTCGAAAAGAATTTGTTCAAATGGCCGTAGAAGCCCCCGACAATGAACTTGAAATTATCATATTCGCCGATGAGCTGAAGTTCGTCGCTGAAGGTCTTGTCCTTCTGGTTATAATCCGGGACAAAGTCAATGAAATGGCCCGGGATATTGGCGTTCGGAAAGCCGAAGAACGGCCCAAGATTCAGGGTGAACCCACCGATACCTGACGTGTCCTGATGATCGAACGATCGTTCGTAACGATAGGAAATGATGTTACGGATCGTCAGATTGTCGTCCATTTCGAAAGAGGTATTGTTGGAAATCCCGTAGGACTTCACATAGGTTCCCAATGCTTGCAGCGGATCATATACGCCGCCGCTTGGGATCGTCGTGCCGATACCCGTTGGCGTTTCGATCCGATAGGGATTGCCTCGGCGAACAAGTAGGGCGTTGGGGTTCCCCGCCGCGTCCGCGGTGAGGGCCGGAACCCCGCCCCCCAGCGCGCTCTGCTGGGTCACCCCCTGGGCGACGAGGCCGCCGAAGGGATGAAGGAGATTGGCCGCTTCGACTTCCGTCGGTGTCTGGATCTCATCGCGACGGAGATAGTCAACGGTGGTGAGACTTTCGAAGCGATCGTCGGGCTTCACGAGCAAGGTCACGCGAGCGCTTTCGCTGTGCCGGTTATTGGCATCTTTCCCGCCTGGAAAGACATTCTTGAAAACGCCGTCACGCCGTTCGATATTGCCGGCGAAACGGATCGCGATCTTGTCCTTGACGAGTTGGGTATTGAAGATGCCCAGCGCGGTCTTCCGGTCATAATTGCCGTATTCCAGCTCGATCCGGCCTGAGGTTTCGAAGGCGGGACGCGTCGTGGTGAACACCATCGCGCCGCCCATCGTATTCTTGCCGAATAGCGTGCCTTGAGGGCCTTTTAATGCCTGCACGCTCTGCATGTCGTATAAAGTCAGCGCGCGGGTGCCCTGCGCAACGCCGTTGACATATGCAACGACGTTCTCGTCCGTATAAAATTGCTGGCGCTGACCGCGCAGGGAAAACTCGGCGATCGACGGGGTGATCTGATTTTGTCTGATCTGGAGATTGGGGACACTGAACTGAAGATCGTTCACGCGATCGACATTGCGCTGCTGCAGGGCTGTGCCGGTAATGGTCGTAACCGCGACCGGGACTTTCTGCTGGTTTTCCTCAACCCGCCGCGCGGTGACGATGATGTCTTCAAGACCAGCTTCGCCTCGCGTCGAAGCAGTCCCCGCCGTCGGTGCCGGGGCCGGCATATCGGACGATTGCTGCGCCAGCGCAGGCGCGGATACGAGCGCGAATGCCGATCCGCACAGATAAAGCGATAATCTTCGCATGTTTATCCTCCCTTAAAATCCTTTGTGCGCGCCCGAAACTCACGCAAGAACCGCTATTCCGAGCTTTGATCTTTTGGATATTGGAAGGCCCAAACCATGCCGGATCGATCTTGATCAACTAGCATCGAGGCCCCCGAAGGGCATCTATCCACTCGTTCAGACGAGCCATCGTCCGTATGGACTAATGGCATGATAATCAGAGCAGATTTCGTTGTATCTTTGAAGAAACGGAGTCGATTGGCAGGTGCTTACAAGGGCGCGAACCGATCAGAACCGGAAGCTCCAGAGCTGCCGGTGCAAGTGTCGGGGAAGGTGCTTGAAACGTTCGACGTCAAACGCCGTCGGACCTATTCCCCGATTTCACTTTGCGGAAAGCGTCGGGCGACCGTCCGGTCCACGACCGAAAGGCGCGACGAAAGGAGGAGACATCATTGAATCCTGTCCGGGCCGCGACTTCCTTGACGGTCAGACGGCTAGAGCCCAGCAACCGCATCGCCAACTTCATGCGACATTCGTTGCGGATCTGCATGATGGAGCTGCCGTCCGCCCGTAAGCGGCGCCTGAGTGTCGCAATGCTCAGCCCGAACATCCTCGCCAGTTGCGGGGAATCAGGCGGGTTTGCTGCGCCCGAAAGCGCCGCCGCCGTGGCGGATTCGATCCGTTCGATCAAGCTTTGCTCATTATAGGGAGGGGGGAGGAGATCGAACGGGAACAATGTGAGCAGCGTCTCAAGCTCATTATATTGCCGTGCGATGGGTCGACCGAGATGCGTGGCGGCGAACCGGATGGCATTACGCGGCTGATCAAAATCCGGATCAAGCTGCAGCAGCGCGTCGAAAGCAGGCTGCCGCTCAGATTGAGGATAGTTCAGAGTTACCTGGGTCAGCTCGATTTGCGTGCGCGTGAGCCATCCAAAAAGCCGGTGAAACGTTGATAACGCATACATAGTGACCAGAAGATTCCCGACGTCCTGCCTGCGCTTGCCAAGATCCAGCTCCAGGATTGCCTCATCGTCGATAACCGTCAGGCGCAAATCACCGGAGCGATCGATCAGCTCGGCATATGCGTCGGCGGCGATGCCGATTGCCGTTTTCAGATCCGGGCCCGCTAGCATCGCCACGCACATCAGCTTGAAAACGCTGTAGGGCAATGAGCGTAGTCCCTCGTGCCGGCAAGCGTGGGCGTCAAACGCGACCACCGCGTCCTGCGCCAGACGCGCGAAGGCGTTGCGCGTCACCGGCTTTTCGATGGCCCCCCGCAGCGGCCAGGCAATATGCGACAGCCCGGCACGGGCCAGCGCCTGGGGCACATCCCGGCCGATGGACTGCAGCGCATCGGCAAGGACGAGGACCGCTTCCAAGGGAACAACCTGGAGGTGCGCTTGCGAACGGATGCCGCTTGACATGGCTGCTCCTGACCGATCCAGTCCTCATTTTGAGCGTTTATGCCCTCCCTGCGCCGGGAGCAATCGCATAACTGGATAGAAAATGGCCAGAGAGCCAGTGGACGCGGCAATTTCGACCGGTGCAGGCAGGTGCGAAATCCGCCATGGAGAGGTTTCTGCTGATGAACCGTGCGCCGTTCAAGGAAGGCGAGGCTGGCGAACAATGCCCTCGCCATCAGCTTGCCGCGCTGCTGAGCGATCATAGCTTGATCGGAGATCCCTATCCGCTGCTCAGCTGGCTGCGGGAGAATGATCCTGTCGCCGAAGCGGGCGGCATGCGCTTCGTAACCCGATATGACGACGCCATGACCGTCTATCGGGACCAGCGCTTCAGCCGGCAGCGACAGGCCATTGCGGAGGTCAGGGCCAATATCGGCGATATGGAGGGCGACGAGGTCCTGCGGCAGGCCTGCGACGCGTTGATCGCCATGCTCATCCACCGCGATCAGCCAGATCACCGGCGGCTGCGGCGCATTCTGGAAGTGGCGTTCAAGCCGACCCGGATCGCCGAATGGCTGCCCAGGGTGGAAGCCGTCACCGACGAGCTGATCGCAGGCGTGGAAGGAAAGCAAAGCTTCGACCTGCTGCACGAACTTGCCTATCCGCTGCCTGAGAAGGTGATTTGCGAACTCATGGGCGTTCCGCATGAGGACCACGCGTTGTGGGGCATGTGGACCGAAACGGTGGGCGGGGCCGCCCGCACCTATCAGCCCGGTGCCGAGCAGATGGCGGCGGTGCGGGACGCGCAGCGCAACTTCTATCTCTATTTCCAGGATCTGGTGAAGGAACGCAGCAAAAATCTCGGGGACGATCTCGTTTCGATGCTCATCCGTGTCGAAAGCGAGGGCGACAGGCTGAGCGAGCTGGAGGTTCTCGGCACGCTCCAGCTTCTCATCATGGCGGGACACGACACGACCGCAAATCTCATCGGCAACGGGATGTATGAACTGCTGCAGCGTCCCGACCAGTATCGGTGGCTGCGCGAGGATCCCGATCTTGTCACAAACGCAGTGGAGGAAATGCTGCGCTATGCGTCACCCTCCCACTGGTCGCTGCCGCGCGAAGCGCTGGAAGATGTGGCGATGGGGCCAAATGTCGTGCCTGCCGGCTGCCCGGTCGTAGTGGCGCTGAACGCCGCGAACCGCGATCCCGAGCTATTTGAAGAGCCCGAGACATTCGATATCCGGCGCAAGAACAACCGGCACATTGCGTTTGCGGTCGGGCCGCATTTTTGCCTCGGCAATCAACTTGCGCGGCAGGAAGCGCGGGTCATGTTCCGGGCCATCGTCACACGTCTGCCGGAGCTGAAACTCGCCGGAACGCCGGTACTGAGGCAGAATTTCATTCGGGCGCTGGACCGCCTGCCGGTCCGCATTGGGTAAGACCGAGGCCGTCCAGAACCAGATTAACGCTGGCGGCNCCTGTCATCGGTTCATCTGCTACAGCATCGAACTGGAATGGAGAGAGGTAGAATGAACGACAAGCTCGAATGGTTGGCGCAAAATGCCGACACGCTTCAAACGCTGATTGATCATTTCCAGATTCGTGAGACCATCGAAGCTTATGTTCACGCCTGCGACCGGTGTGACCGCGATGCGGTGGCGGCAACCTACCATGAGGATAGCTTCGATTATCATGGCGAGATCAGCAATCCCGGCCATGTCTACGCGTCGGTGGTTGTCGACGCGCTCAAGACCAAATGGGAAAGCTGCACGCATCACCTCGGACAGTCGCGCATCAAGGTGACGGGCGACAGTGCGGGAGCCGAAACGGTCTTCTACGCGACGCAATTGCGCAAGGAGGACGGAGTGACGATGCTCGATCAACAGGTCGGCCGCTATATCGACACGCTGGAACGGCGCGATGGAATCTGGCGCTTTCGACTGCGCCGCTGCACCATGGAATGGGGAAACAGCGCGCCGCTCGGTGACTCCTTCGTCGACGTCGGCGCCTATCTTCAGCCCCACCGGTCGCCCGCCGATGCTTCCTATGAGATATTGGGGCTTTCGGGGGGAAGTTCGTTCATTGAACGATGAACCGGCGGGAAAGCTTTTGTTGAAAGAGGGCGGCAGTCAAGGACAGG